>Ga0187782_10004306_pt1 | contig 10660 bp, 10 predicted proteins | sample 0715_SJ02_MP15_2_FD_132454 | JGI IMG/M metagenome (GOLD analysis project Ga0187782, IMG submission 132454) | Tropical peat soil microbial communities from peatlands in Department of Meta, Colombia - 0715_SJ02_MP15_20_MG | ecosystem: Environmental > Terrestrial > Soil > Wetlands > Peat | place...
CCTGCTGGCGCACAAACCGATTTGGGTCGGGGTGCTGCTGGGCTTCACGCTGGTCGCCACTGCCACCCTCGGCGACCTGGTGGAATCGCAGATCAAGCGTGATCTCGGCATCAAGGACATGGGACGGATTCTGCCCGGCCACGGCGGCTTGATGGACCGTCTGGACGGAGCGCTGCCGTCGGCGGTGACGACCTGGATCGTGTTGACGCTCGTGCACTGACCGGCGCCGCTCCCTCGGCGAGGACGGATACTGGTCGTGCGATGAAGCAACAGCTGGTATTCGAGGCACCGCGTCGAGGGCTGCCGCCACGGCATCTGGCCGACCTTGATGAAGCCGAGCGCGTGGACGCCGTCGCCGCGCTGGGCCTGCCGCCGTTTCGCGCCAAACAACTCGCCCACCAGTACTACGGTCGGCTGATCGCCGACCCGCAGCAGATGACCGATCTGCCGGCTGCGGTCCGCGGCCAGGTGGCCGAAGCCCTCTTCCCGAACCTGCTGACTGCCACCCGGGAAATCGCGTGCGACGCTGGCCAGACTCGAAAGACGCTGTGGCGGGCCGTAGATGGCACCACCTTCGAGTCGGTGCTGATGCGCTACCCGCAGCGCAACACGTTGTGCATTTCATCGCAGGCGGGCTGCGGTATGGCCTGCCCGTTCTGCGCTACCGGCCAGGGCGGTCTGACCCGAAACCTGTCGACCGCCGAGATCGTGGAACAAGTACGCGCCGCGGCCGTGGCGGTGCGGGACGACTGGGGAGATCGGTTGTCCAACGTGGTGTTCATGGGGATGGGGGAGCCGCTGGCCAACTACGCCAGGGTGCTGGCCGCAGTGCGCGGCATCACCGGAGGTTTCGGAATCTCGGCGCGATCGGTCACGGTGTCCACGGTCGGATTGGCCCCGGCAATCCGCAAACTCGCCGACGAGCGGCTCGGCGTGACGCTGGCGCTGTCATTGCACGCTCCTGATGACGAGCTGCGTGACACGTTGGTGCCGGTCAACAACCGGTGGAAGATCGGCGAAGCGCTGGACGCTGCCCGCTACTACGCCGACGTCACCGGTCGGCGGGTTTCGGTGGAATACGCCCTGATCCGCGACGTCAACGACCAACCGTGGCGGGCAGACCTGCTGGGTAAGCGGCTGCATCGCGCGCTCGGTCCGCTGGTGCATGTGAACGTCATTCCGCTGAACCCGACGCCGGGCAGCGACTGGGACGCCAGCCCGAAGTCCGCTGAGCGCGAGTTCATCCGGCGGGTCCGCGTCGGCGGCGTGCCCTGTACAGTGCGCGACACCCGCGGCCGCGAAATCGCCGCCGCGTGCGGCCAGCTCGCCGCCGAGACCTAAGCGCACCGCTTGAACCGGACGAAGGCAATCAACGTCTCCACCGTGTAGCCTCAGCAAAGGAGACGAGCATATGAGAGTCCGACTCTTGCTTGGAAGATTGGCCCTCGGCGTGGCAGCTGCCGCCTTGGTTTTCGGGCTGATTAGTGCGCCGCGGGCGCTGGCGGCCGATGATCGATTGCAGTTCAACGGGACCACGCTCAGCGGTGCGCCCTTCAATGGCGCAGCCTTACAGGGCAAGCGCGCCGTGCTGTGGTTCTGGACGCCGTGGTGTCCGTTCTGCAACGCCGAAGCTCCCGGTCTGAGCCACGTGGCCGCCGCTAATCCAGGGGTCACCTTCGTTGGCGTGGCCGCCCACTCCGACGTTGGGGCGATGCAGAACTTCGTCTCGAAGTACAACCTGAACTTCACCATGCTCAATGACGCCGATGGCTCGATCTGGGCACGTTACAACGTGCCGTGGCAGCCGGCCTGGGTGTTCTACAACTCAGACGGGACGTCCGCGTTTGTGAACAACCCCACCGCGGCGATGTCCCAGCAGGAGTTGTCCGATCGGGTGACGGCGCTGAAGTAGCTGACCTAACGGCGGGGCGACATTGTGGACCACGGCCTGGTCAGCTTGGCGTTCGCGGCCGGACTGGTCGCGGCGCTGAATCCATGCGGGTTTGCCATGCTGCCCGCCTACCTTGTTCTGGTAGTACGCGGCGAGGGCGCCAGTGAGCCCGAGACTCGCACCAGTACGTCGACGGGGTTGGCCGCGGTCGGCCGGGCCTTGGCGGCCACCGCCGGGATGGGCCTGGGGTTTTTGACGGTGTTTGGGCTGTTCGGAGCGCTCACCATATCGGCGGGTGCCACCGTGCAGCGGTATCTGCCGTATCTGGTCGCGGCGATCGGCATTGTGCTTGTCGGCCTGGGGATTTGGCTTCTGTTAGGCCGAGAGCTCACGCTGTTTCCCCCCCGGTATCCGGGCGGGCGATGGGCTCCGACGGCTCGGCTCGGGTCCATGTATGGCTACGGCGTGGGCTATGCGATCACCTCGCTGTCATGCACCGTCGGCCCGTTTCTGGCGGTCACCGCCGCCGGCCTGCGCCGCGGCTCGCTGATCGGGAGCGCGTCGATCTATCTCGTCTATATCGCGGGCCTCACCTTGGTCGTCGGCGTGCTGGCCGTCGCCGCAGCGGTCGCGAGTTCGGCGGTGGTGAATCGCCTGCGGCGAATCTTGCCGTACGTCAACCGAATCAGCGGCGTGCTGCTGGTTCTCGTCGGGCTGTATGTGGGCTATTACGCCCTCTACGAGATCCGGCTGCATACCGGCCGCGGCCCCCAGCCCGATGCGTTCCTCGCAGCGGCCGGCCACGTACAAGGCGCGCTCGCCGGATGGGTGCACCAGCATGGCGCATGGCCGTGGGTCCTGGCGTTCGCCGCGCTGGTGGCGTGTGCACTCGTCGCCGCCGTGTACCGACGGGCGCGGCGCAGCTGACGGGCACACCAAGATGACGGTTGTGGTGACATCAAAATGATGTCACCATGACATCATGGATTTGCAGCCGTACGTGGACGCGGTACGCCACGAGCTGAACCTGGCCGCTACGGCCGGCGGCGCCGAGGCGCAAGCGCTGGCCGATCGGCTCAGCGCGCCACTGGAGTCGGCGATCCGCCTGGCCCTGCTGGAGGCGCTATCGGCCGGCGCCGAAGAGATCACCAGCGAGCTCGCCCCACGTTCGGTAGAAGTCCGGCTGCGCGGCCGCGATCCGGAGTTCGTTGTCAGTGCTCCGCTCGACGAGCCGTCGGCTCACGGGTCCTTCGACGTCGCGTTCGGCGACGACGACGGCGGCACCTGGCGAATCACCCTGCGGCTTCCGGAGAGTTTGCGGGCCGCGGTCGAAGCCGCGACGCGCAAGGACGGATCGTCGCTGAACGCCTGGCTGGTCCGCGCGGTCGCGGCGGCCGTGCAGGCCAAAGCCGGTCGGGCCACACCCGGTAGCGCCCGGCAAGTTACCGGCTGGGTCCGCTGATATCGCTCGCCGCCCTTACCGAAGGAGAAAACCAATGCCCACTTTTGACACCCCTGAGCCCATCGCGGTTCGCATCGAGGCCGCGGCCGGTTCCGTCCAGCTCGTCGCGACCGACCGCGACGACACGGTGGTGACGGTGCGCGCCCACGACGAGTCGCGCGCTGCCGACCTGCGCGCAGCAGACCAGAACCAGGTGCACTACAACAACGGCGAGCTGACGGTGTCCGCGCGGCGCAGCTTCGCGCTGTTCCGCGGCGGCGCAGTCGACATCGACATCGCACTGCCGTCGCGGTCGCGGCTGAAGGCGTCGGTGGCTTCGGCGGACGTGCGCGCCCAGGGCGGATTCGCCGATTGCAAGATCGCGTCGGCCAGCGGCGACGTCGACCTCGACGTGGTCGAGGGAAACCTCAAGGCGGCCACCGCTTCCGGGTCGGTCACCGTGCAGGCGGTCGCTGGCGATGCGTCGGTGGCGACTGCGTCCGGCAACGCGACGGTAGGTGAGCTCGACGGAGATCTGGTGTTCAAGGCCGCCAGCGGCGACCTCAGCGTTGCGCGGCTGTGCGGCGGCCTGCGCGCGCAGACGGCGTCCGGATCGGTCGCCGTCACGACCGCGGTACGCGGCGCGATCTCCGCGTTCACCAGCAGTGGTGACGTCGGGGTCGGCGTCGTCGAAGGCACCGCCGCCCGGTTGGACTTGATCACCGGCTCAGGCGCGGTCACCAACCTGCTGGAGTCTGCCGATGGACCGGCCGAGGGCGACGACACACTGCTGATTCAGGTGCGCACCGGCTCCGGGGACATCGACATCCACCGGGCGGTTGCGACGCACAGCACGGCGGGGTGAGCTGCCTACCTGAGCCAGCCGCGCCGGCGGCCCCACCAGTCGCGCACGACGAAGAAGAGGATCACGGCCGCGAAGCCGATCAAGTAGAGGTTCTCGATGTGGCCGACGTGATTGCCGTCGAGCATTGCCAGTAACAGGCCGACGATGCACAGCCCTACGATGCGCCAGTTGCGGTGGTTGATCTTGCTCCAGCCCCAGTTCGCGGACGGCACGTCAGCGATGTCGACCCCGCTGGCGTGCTCCACCTCGGTACTGGCCACGGCAACTCCTCGGCTCGGAACGTTGATGCTCCGACATTCTGGCACATACCGGGTTGCGGCGGCGCGGCACAATGGTTGGGTGACCAACCGCCGTGACGGCCGCGCCGAACGTAACGCTGGCGTGACGTTCGACCGTTGCACGCGGGTTTTGCTGCTGGGCAGTACCGGCTCCATCGGCACCCAGGCGCTGGACGTCATCGCCGCCAACCCGGATCGCTTCGAGCTGGTCGGGCTGGCCGCCGGCGGCGCAAACCCGGACCTGCTCGCGCGGCAGCGCGCCGAGACCGGCGTCACCAATATCGCCGTCGCCGACGAGCTCGCCGCGCAGACCGTCGGCGACGTCGCCTACCACGGCCCCGACGCGGTCACCCGGCTGATCGAGAACACCGAGGCCGACGTCGTGCTGAATGCGCTGGTCGGCGCGCTAGGCCTGCAGCCGACGCTGACCGCGCTGGCCTCGGGCGCCCGGCTGGCCCTGGCGAACAAGGAGTCGCTGATCGCCGGCGGACCGCTGGTGCTGCAGGCGGCGCGGCCCGGCCAGATCGTGCCGGTGGACTCCGAGCACTCCGCGCTGGCGCAATGCCTGCGCGGCGGCTCCGCCGACGAGGTCGCCAAGCTCGTGCTGACCGCCTCCGGCGGGCCGTTCCGCGGCTGGTCGCCCACTGAGCTCGAGCACGTCACGCCCGAGCAGGCCGGCGCCCATCCGACCTGGTCGATGGGGCCGATGAACACCTTGAACTCGGCGTCGCTGGTCAACAAGGGACTCGAGCTCATCGAAGCCCATCTGCTCTTCGGCATCCCGTACCGGCGCATCGAGGTCGTCGTGCACCCGCAGTCGATCGTGCATTCCATGGTCACGTTCACCGACGGCTCGACGATCGCGCAGGCCAGTCCGCCGGACATGAAACTGCCGATCGCGCTGGCGCTCGGCTGGCCGGCCAGAGTGCCCGGTGTGGCCGCGGCCTGCGATTTCTCCACCGCGTCGAGCTGGGAGTTCGAGCCACTGGACAACCGGGTCTTCCCGGCCGTCGAGTTGGCCCGTCAGGCCGGCGAGACGGGCGGCTGCATGACCGCCGTCTACAACGCCGCCAACGAACAAGCAGCCGAGGCCTTCCTGGCCGGCCGGATCGGCTTCCTGGCTATCGTGCGCACGATTGCCGATGTCCTGAGCGCCGCCGACCAGTGGAGCGCCGAACCCGCTACCGTGGAAGAAGTACTCGACGCGCAGCGCTGGGCCCGCGCGAAGGCGAGGCGCCTGATTGAACGAGTCGCACAGGAGGTTCTACCGACACGATGATGTTCGTTATCGGCATCGTGCTGTTCGCGCTCGCCATCCTGATTTCGGTGGCGTTGCACGAGTGTGGTCACATGTGGGCCGCCCTTGCCACGGGGATGAAGGTGCGCCGCTACTTCGTGGGCTTCGGGCCCACCCTGTGGTCGACCCGGCGCGGCGAAACGGAGTACGGCGTCAAGGCCATTCCGGCCGGCGGGTTCTGCGACATCGCGGGCATGACGTCAGTCGAGGAACTTCAGCCCGACGAGCATGACCGCGCGATGTACAAGCAGACGACCTGGAAACGCGTCGCGGTGTTGTTCGCCGGCCCGGGCATGAACTTCGTCATCGGCTTGGTGCTGATCTACGCCATCGCGGTCATGTGGGGACTGCCGAACCTGCATCCCACTGCGGTGATCGGCCAAACCGCTTGTGCGGCTTCGGAAATCAAACAAGGCCAGTTCGAGAAGTGCACCGGCGACGGGCCTGCGGCGGCCGCCGGGATCCGAGCCGGCGATGTGGTGGTCAAGGTCGGCGACACCCCGGTCACCGACTTCTCCGACATGGCCGCCGCCGTGCAAAAACTGCACGGCACCGTTCCGATCGTGATCAAGCGCGACGGCCAAACGACGACCAAATACGTCGACATCGAGCAGCGGCAGCGCTGGGTCACCGATGGCAAGGGTGGCGCGAAGCCGTCGACGATCGGTGTGATGGGCGTGGTGGGCTCCGCAACCGGGCCCACGCAGTACAACGTGGTCACCGCGGTGCCGGCCACCTTTACCTTTACCGGCAACCTGTCGGTTTTGCTGGGCAAGTCGCTGGTCGCCATCCCGACCAAAATCGGTGCGCTGGTGCACGCGATCGGCGGCGGGCAGCGTTCGCTCGATACGCCGATCAGCGTGGTCGGCGCCAGCATCATCGGCGGCGACACCGCCGACCACGGCATCTGGATGGCGTTCTGGTTGTTCCTCGCGCAGCTGAATTTCATCTTGGGCGTCATCAACTTGCTGCCGTTGCTGCCGTTCGACGGCGGGCACATCGCCATCGCGGTGTTTGAAAAGCTGCGCAACATGGTCCGGTCGGCCCGCGGGAAGGTCGCGGCTGCGCCGGTCAACTACCTCAAGCTGATGCCCGCTACCTACGTAGTCTTGGTGCTGGTGGTCGGTTACATGCTGTTGACGGTGACTGCCGACGTGGTCAACCCGATCCGACTGTTCCAATAGGCCTAACAGAAAGGGAGAGAAGGCAAACCGTGACCACAGGTCTGGGTATGCCGGCGGCCCCGGCGCCCACGTTGGCGCCACGACGCAAGACGCGGCAGCTGATGGTCCGCGATGTGGGGGTGGGTAGCGATTATCCGATTTCGGTGCAGTCGATGTGCACCACCAAGACGCACGACATCAACTCGACCTTGCAGCAGATCGCCGAGCTGACCGCCGCCGGCTGCGACATTGTCCGGGTGGCGTGCCCGCGGCAGGAAGACGCCGACGCGCTGTCCGCGATCGCCAAAAAGAGCAAGATCCCGGTGATCGCCGACATCCACTTCCAGCCGAAATACATCTTCGCGGCCATCGATGCCGGCTGCGCCGCAGTGCGGGTAAACCCCGGCAACATCAAGGAATTCGACGGACGGGTCGGCGAGGTGGCCAGGGCGGCCGCTGCTGCCGGCATCCCGATCCGCATCGGCGTGAATGCCGGTTCGCTGGACAAGCGGTTCATGGAGAAGTACGGCAAGGCCACGCCCGAGGCGCTCGTCGAGTCGGCGCTGTGGGAAGCCTCGCTGTTCGAAGAGCACGGCTTCTCCCAACTCAAGATCAGCGTCAAGCACAACGACCCGGTCGTGATGGTCGCCGCTTACGAGCAACTGGCTGCGCAGTGCGACTACCCGCTGCACCTCGGCGTCACCGAGGCCGGTCCGGCTTTCCAGGGCACCATCAAGTCGGCGGTCGCGTTCGGCGCGCTGCTGTCGCGGGGCATCGGCGACACCATCCGGGTATCGCTGTCCGCACCGCCCGTCGAAGAGGTCAAGGTCGGCACCCAGATCCTCGAGTCGCTGAACCTGCGGCCGCGCTCGCTGGAGATCGTGTCCTGCCCGTCGTGCGGTCGCGCCCAGGTCGACGTCTACACGCTGGCCAACGAGGTCACCGCCGGGCTCGACGGCCTCGACGTGCCGCTGCGGGTGGCCGTGATGGGCTGCGTCGTCAACGGTCCGGGGGAGGCGCGCGAGGCCGATCTCGGCGTCGCGTCGGGCAATGGCAAGGGCCAGATCTTCGTCCGCGGTGAAGTGATCAAGACGGTGCCCGAGGCGCAGATCGTCGAGACGCTGATCGAGGAAGCCATGCGACTCGCCACCGAGAAGGGCAGTACGGACACAACAGCAAGCGGTTCCCCTGTTGTGACCGTAAGCTGAGACGTGGCCCACTCGGGCTAAACAGTCGGTCTCTGAGAGAGCCAGAAAGAGTCAGCATGTCGGCTCCGCCCATCCGTCGCATGGTCAGCGAGCGACGGGTGTCGGTAGTGCGCGACGGCGCCGCGGTGCGCCGTGTCTTTGACGACGATCCGATCGGGTCATGCATGGTCGCCGCCCGGGTAGCTGATCACGGCATCGAGTCCAACGCGATCGGTGGCGAGTTGTGGACGCGCCGCGGCCCCGACGAGTCGCTGTGTTACGCCGGCGCGAACGTGATTCCGCTGCGCGGGCGACTGGGCGACCTATACGCGTTCGCCGACGCTGCGCTGACCGCGTCGCGGCGGTGTTCGTCACTGGTTGGCCGGGCCGAGCTGGTCATGCCGATGTGGCAGCGACTGGAGCCGGCCTGGGGCCCGGCCCGTGATGTGCGTGAGCACCAGCCGTTGATGTCGCTGAACACGATGCCGACCTGTGACATCGATCCGGACGTGCGCCAGGTGCGGCCCGACGAGATCGACACCTACCTGGTGGCCGCGATCGACATGTTCATCGGCGAGGTCGGCGTCGACCCGCGGATCGGCGACGGCGGCCGCGGCTATCGGCGTCGGGTCGCCAGCCTGATCGCCGCTGGCCGTGCGTGGGCCCGCTTCGAGAACGGCGAGGTGGTCTTCAAGGCTGAAGTCGGGTCTCAGTCGCCGGCGGTCAGCCAGATTCAAGGGGTTTGGGTGCATCCCGAGCGGCGCGGGCGAGGTCTCGGGACGGCCGGTACCGCGACGCTGGCAGCGGTGATCGTGGGCACTGGGCGCATCGCCAGCTTGTACGTCAACGACTTCAACACGGTCGCCCGGGCCACGTACGACCGCATCGGCTTCGTCGAAGTCGGCACCTTCGCGACGGTCCTGCTGGACTAAAGCCCGACCGTCGTTGCGCGACGTCGAGTGTGCATTCTCGGCGACGACACGCCGGAGGCCTCCAACCTCAGCGCACGCTTGGCGCCTTGAGCGCACTCTCAAGCCCCCAAGGTGCGACGGTCTCTCGCTGGCCGTCGTAACGATGTCTTGCTGGATGGATCTCGGTGCGCCTCCGCCGGTCGTGGGGCACGGTTTCATAACATCAGCCTCAATGGCAACAAGAACCACATCGATATCACGGGCATCAGCGGCGAGCTTTGCCTTGACGGTGCTTGTCACGACGACCGCGGTCTCGGCCTGCACTCCACGTCCAGACGGCCCCGCGTCGGCAGCCCAGCGGTTCTTCGCTGCGTTGTCCACCGGCGATACGGCCGCGGCCGCCGAGCTCAGCGATGCTCCCAGTGACGCGCGCGAAGCGCTCAACGCGGCCTGGGCCGGGCTGCAAGCCAGCCGCTTGGACACCCAGATCCTCGGCGCGAAATACACCGAGGACATCGGCACGGTGAACTATCGCTACACCTGGCATCTGCCGAAGAACCGCACATGGACCTACGACGGCCAGCTGAAAATGGCCCGCTACGAAAGGCATTGGCAGGTCCGGTGGAGCACCACCGACTTGCATCCACGCCTCGGCGAGCATCAGACGTTCGCGCTGCGCGCCGACCCACCACGACGTGCCGCGGTGAACGAAGTCGGTGGCACCGACGTGCTGGCCCCCGGCTACCTCTACCACTACACACTCGACGCCTCTCGGGCTGGCGGCTACCTGATCACGACGGCCCGTGCGGTGGTCGATGCGCTGCACCGGTTCGACGACACGCTCAACGACCCGCAACGACTCGCCGAGCAGGCCAGCTCGTTGGGCAAGCCGATGGATTTGATCACGCTGCGCGCCGACGACAACAACAATGTCGCCCCCGCGATCGGCAACCTGCCCGGCGTGGTGATCACCCCGCAGGCCGAGCTGCTGCCGACCGACTACCATTTCGCCCCGGCCCTGATAAGCCAGGTGAAGAAGGCCGTGGTCGACGAACTCGACGGCCAGGCGGGCTGGCGGGTGGTCAGCGTCAACCAGAACGACGTCGACGTCGCGGTGCTGCACGAGGTGGAGCCGTCGCCGGCGCCGTCGGTCTCGATCAGCCTGGACCGGGCCGTGCAGAACGCCGCTCAGCATGCGGTGGACAACCAGAGTCGCCAGGCCATGATCGTGGTGATCAAACCCTCGACCGGGGAGATTCTCGCCGTCGCCCAGAACGCTGCCGTCGACGCCGTCGGTCCGCTTGCCACCACCGGCCTCTACCCGCCGGGGTCGACGTTCAAGATGGTCACTGCGGGCGCGGCCCTTGAGCGCGACTTGGCAAGCCCGAACACCCTTTTGGCGTGTCCCGGCGAGATCGACATCGGGCATCGCACCATCCTCAACTACGGCGGGTTCGATTTGGGTGTGGTGTCGATGTCACGGGCATTTGCCAGTTCGTGCAACACCACGTTCGCCGAATTGGCCAGCCGGATGCCGCCCCGCGGTTTGACGCAGGAGGCGAGCCAGTACGGCATCGGACTGGACTACCAGGTGGATGGCATCAGCACGGCCACCGGTAGCGTGCCG
>Ga0187782_10004307_pt1 | contig 10660 bp, 9 predicted proteins | sample 0715_SJ02_MP15_2_FD_132454 | JGI IMG/M metagenome (GOLD analysis project Ga0187782, IMG submission 132454) | Tropical peat soil microbial communities from peatlands in Department of Meta, Colombia - 0715_SJ02_MP15_20_MG | ecosystem: Environmental > Terrestrial > Soil > Wetlands > Peat | place...
CAAATCACCGCCGTGACTTTGTTTTTCGGCTTGAGCAACGCAATGGCCCGCATCGCGCCGATCATGGCAGCGCCGCCCGCCATGTCGTATTTCATCTTCTCCATGCCATCGGCTGGTTTGATCGAGATGCCGCCGGTGTCAAAGGTGATGCCTTTGCCTACTAACCCGATGACTGGTTTCTCCGGCGCGCCCGCCGGTTCGTACCTCATGACGATGAGCGCAGGCGGCTCCTCGGAGCCTTGCGCCACGCTCCAGAACGCACCCATCTTCAGTTCTTTGATTTTGTCGGCGCCGTAGACCTCACACTTCAATCCGACTTCCTGGCACATCTTTTTCGCGCGCTCGCCGAGAATCGTAGGAGTCATGCGATTGGAGGGCTCGTTGACCAGATCGCGGGCGAAATTCTGCGATTCGCCGATGATCTGTGCTTCATTCGCGGCTTTTTCGAGAGCGGCTTTGTCGCCGGTGGTCACGATGGTGAGTTCGTCAATTTTCTGGTCTTTGCGGTCGCTGCGGTAGTAATCGGGATCGAAGTTGCCGACCAGCGATCCTTCCACGATGGCGCGCACGGCTTCCTCTGCGGGAATGCCAGGCGGAGCAATGAAGGCGAAGCTGCGGATGCTTCTCCCTTTCAGTGTGCGCACGGCGGCTCCGGCAATGCGCCGCAGTTCGTAGCTTGAGAATTTCCTGGCCGCGCCGCCGCTGATCAGCAGCAGGCGTTTGGCTTTCAGGCCGGCAGGCTTGTGGAGCAGGTTGATCTCGTAGGTTTTGCCGGTGAGCTCGCCACTGGCGAGAAGATCGGCCGCGGCAGATTGCGCTGCCGCGTCTTCAGCCGCCAGCTTAAGTTGGGGTTTTGCGTCTTTGTTTTCTTCTTGTGCGGGGTCGGCGTGGTTCAGCACAACGGCAACGAGAGCTTCGGTTTCCAGTGGAGCGGGCGTAGCGAGAGATATGGTTGTTTTCATGATGTCTTAGGAATTGTTGAGTTGTAGTTCCAGTATCGACGGCGAGAAGGGAATTGCGCAAGCGGGGGCCTGTGGTAGGACCGTTCTGAGCGGGCGAGACCCCCTTCAACTCATCCTCAAATCACTCTGTGATCCCCTGTGCCCTCTGTGTTTAAAGGTTTGATTTCGGGTTTGGTATATCCTCTGTCGCCCGCTCCATTCGAAAACAGCCTTAAACACACAGGACACGGAGGCGCACAGAGTAAATCCGCAGGAGCGACCGCGCTGGAAAGCACCGCAGGCCCTACTTGGCTGCATCTCGGATGAGGACGACGTCCGATTCCCTGTGGCCGCGAATGACGGCCAGCCTCTTGCCGTCAAACGACCAATCGAAGTCGCGAATGAGTTCCGAATTGAAGTCGGTGATTTGTTTTCCCGGCGAGCCGTCCAGATACTGGACCCAGAGATTATCCGTATCGCCGTTGCGCACCGGGTAGGCGATGCCTTTGCCGTCGCGCGTGAAAGCGACGGCCGCGTCACCGTAGAAGCCGATAAGCTCGGACCGCGGCTTTTCAAAGTCGAGAAGGCGGGGCGGCTGGCTGGAATCAAGCGGCACCATCGCCAGTTTCTCTTTGTGTTCGCTCTTGGGAGGAATCGTTACAAATGCCGCAACCTTTCCGTCAGGCGAGACTGCGATCTCGCTGAAGACCGGCAGGTCGGCCATTACCTGAGAAGCGCCCCCTGCCGAAACCTTCTCCATCTTTCCGTCCAAATCCTCATAGACAACACTCTTGGCGTCTGGAGTACACGCGCCAAGATAGTCGAACTTGCCGCTGGTCAGTTGCGCCGGGTTCCCACCGTCAACATCCGTTCGCCATACGTTCACCAGGGTTTGGCCTTGTGGCATAACCGAAAACACCATGTGGCCATCGGAACATGCCCGGGCGAAATTTGGGTGTGGGAGCTGGATATGAATCGGAGTCTGCGCGCCAGAATCGGGATTGAGCAGAGTAAGTCCCCCGCTCGCCGAAGAAGTTATGAGTTGACCGTCCTTTGTCCAGGAAATATCAATGACCGGTGATCCTGTCGTGAGTTGCCGCGCCTGGGAGCTGCCGCCGTCCGGCATTACGTAGGGGTTCAGATGCGTTTGCCTCAATATGGCGGCGACAGTGCGGCCATCACCGGCCAGGCTGAAGCCGCGATACGAGTTGGTGTCGCGCGTGATCGGGGAGAGTTTGCCGGGGGGAAAAGAAACAAAAAAGAGCTGCTGATGGCTGAGGTAGACATCGGCGCCCAAAACAAGCATCCCGCGGCCATCCGGCAGCCAGACTGGTTGCCCGAAGAACATGTCTTTGGAGGCGACAAACAGCTTTCGCTTGCCGCTTTCGACATCGATGGCGACCAGGCCGGAAAGAGCGTCGCCCGGTTGGACAGCCGCAACCACGATGGTTTTCCCATCCGGAGACCATGCTGGGTCCAAGAGCCACTCACTCATCGAATCGGTAACCAGGGTCGTCTCGGTCCCGTTTTCCAGCGAGTGAATCACAATCCTGAACACGCCGGCTTTGGGATTGTTGGCCACCTGGTAGACCAATTTCTTGCCATCCGGAGCGAAGCTCACATTGGAATCGATGTCTGAGATCAACTTTTCGGGGGTTCCACCCAATACCGGAGCGCGGTACAAGTAATGATGGGCGCGGCTGCCCACGTCGGAACGAACAAAGTACAAATAGTTGCCGTCGGGAGAAAAGCTCACTCCGATGTAACCAACGAGCGCGGGCGCCAGCACCTGGGTGTTGCTGTTGGTAGGAACGTTTCGTAGCCACAAGCTCTGCTGGCCGTTGTCATCCACGACGTTGAGGATGTATTTGCCGTCGGGCGAAATCGCCACCAGCATAGCTTTGCCGGTCTCGGTGATTTTGCTGACCGAGAAGTTCTGAAATGGTTCAGGCTGCGAACGTGAAAGCAGCGAATAGACTCCATAGCCCGCAGCAGCCAGCAAGACAATCGCGACCACGCTGGTGATGCCGAGTCCAAGCCGGTGCTGCCTGGCGACTGCGACCACATCGGAGCTGCTGCCAGAGCGTGTCTGCTGCGCGGGAACCGATGGCGCAGATGCTGCTTCTGCGCTGGCTACCGGGACCTGGCGGCTGGAATCCAGGTCGCGCTTCAGCCGTTGCAGGTCGGTGCGCATCTCGGAGGCATGTGCGTAGCGAAGTTCGCGATCTTTCTCCAGGGCCTTGTTGATGATGTCTTCCAGCCTTGCCGGCAGGTCGGGATTCAAGCGCATCGCGGGCGCCGGCGCGCGGTTGAGAATAGCTTCGAAGATGGTGGCCGAGCTTTCGCCGCGGAAGGGCAATGTGCCGGTCGCCATTTCGTAGAGAACCGCGCCAAAGGAAAAAAGATCGGTGCGCCCATCCAGGTCCTTGCCTTTGGCCTGTTCGGGAGACATATAAGAAATCGTTCCCACCGCCATCCCCGGGCTGGTGAGCTGCTTTTCGTCCGTCGCCATCGTCGCAGTATTTCCCGACGCAATCTCTTCGGTGGAACTACGCACCGGTGTGAGCTTCGCCAATCCAAAATCCAGAATCTTGGCATGGCCGCGCGTGGTCACAAAAATGTTGGCCGGCTTGATGTCGCGGTGCACGATGCCTTTGGCATGAGCCGCGTCGAGAGCATCGGCAACCTCGATCGCGAGCGAGAGAATCAGTTCGGTTTCCAGCGGCCGCCCGGCAATGCGGTGCTTCAGCGTCATCCCCTCGAGAAATTCCATGGCGATGAAGGATTGGTCGCCACTCTTGCCAATTTCATGAATGGTGCAGATGTTGGGATGATTCAGCGCCGAGGCCGCCCGCGCCTCACGCCGGAAGCGCTCCAGGGCCTGCGGGTCTTGCGCGACTTCATCGGGCAGGAATTTGAGAGCCACGAACCGGCCGAGATCGAGGTCCTCGGCTTTGTAGACGACGCCCATACCGCCGCCGCCGAGCTTCTCGACAATGCGGTAGTGCGAAATGGTTTGCCCAATCATGGGAAATAAGTCTACGGCGTCGGTCCATCTTACGAATGATGCCGCCCCTCGTCAACGAAACACGGGGGTTGCGAAACGGCTTTGAGATTAACTTACCTAGGGAGGACTAGCGATTCAAATTCTCCTTAATAGTACCGGCCTCTCGCCAGATTTCCTGGAACAAGTCACCGGCCGCCCGCGTAACCCTAGCCGTAGGGCATGACGGTGGGCGCTCGTCTGGCGTATGATTCCCTTCCACGGCTGTAGAGGGACCCTTTCATGAAAATCCGCTGGCTTATCCTGTTTATCCCGGCTTTGTGTTTACTAGCGATTTCTCTGATTGCGCGGGAACATGCCCACGCGTCTCCGCCGCAAACGGCTCCCGCGAAGGCGGCGAAGCCAGCGGCCGAGGCCAAACCCTCGAGCATGGCGATTCCCGACACGACGCTGGCCATCAATTCCGACAAGCCGATGTCGGAGCGCATCGTGCACTACGAAATCGACGCCCACTATAACGCCACCAGCCACGTCGTCGATGCCACCGAGGTGCTGACTTACCACAACCTGACTGGCCAGGCCCTCGATCATTTTCCCTTCCATCTCTACCAGAACGCGTTTCAGCAGAAGGCCACGTGGGTAACCGAAGCCAAGCTGATGGGCAGCCGCGACACCAACTACCCGAAGTGGGAGGAGAAAGATTACGGGTCGGAAGAGATCAAGAGCCTCGAAGTTGTGGGGCAGGGCGATTTAACCGCGAAGCTGCACTACCTTACCCCCGACGATGGCAACAAAGACGACAAGACCGTGATCGATCTGCCGGTGAACAAACCCATCGCGCCGGGCGAGTACGTGCAGTTCAAGATCGCGTTTCAAACCAAATTTCCGGAGACGCAGGCGCGATCCGGTTACAAGCGCGATTTCGTATTAGGCGGTCAGTGGTTTCCAAAAGTGGGCGTGTGGTGGCACGGAGCCTGGAACTGCCACCAGTATCACAACACCACCGAGTTCTTCGCCGATTTCGGGGTGTATGACGTCAAGCTGACCGTGCCGCAATTCGAGATCGTCGGTGCCGGCGGAGTGAAAACCGGGGAGACGAATAACTCCGACGGCAGCAAAACGCTGAGCTATCACGGCGATGATATTCACGACTTCCCCTGGACAGCCAGCCCGCGCTACAAGGTGAAAGACGACGGCATCTTCCAGGGCCAGATGGGTCCGGTGCGAATGCAAATTCTCATGCAACCCGCGCACTGGAACCAGGTGGAACGGCACGAGAAGATCTTGCGCGAGACCCTCGACCACTTTGAGCGCTGGTACGGACCCTATCCCTATAAAACGATCACGCTGGTCGACCCCGAGCCGGATTCGGCGGCGTTCGGCATGGAATATCCGACTTTCATTGTTGGAGGCACGGCGTGGTGGGTGCCGGAAGGGCTGCATTTTCCGGAACTGGTGATCGAGCACGAGTTCGGCCACCAGTACTGGTACGGCATGGTGGCCACCAACGAATTTGAAGACGCCTGGATGGACGAGGGCATCAACAGTTACACCGAAGTAAAAGTGCTGGATGACATTCTCGGCCGCGACACCTCGATCTTAAACATGCTGGGCGCCACCAGCGGCGAGCGTGAGTTGCAACGGGGGTCTTATATCGGCGTAGCCGACCTCGATCCCATAGCAATCAAGGCCTATGACTACTACGACTCCGGCTCTTACGGAGGCGTTACTTATGGCAAGACCGCCAGCGTGCTGCTGACTCTGGAAAGCATCATCGGCGAAGACACGATGGCGAAGGCGATGCACGTCTACTTCATGAGGTATCGCTTCACCCATCCCACCAAGGAAGATTTTCTGAAGACGATTGAAGAAGTCTCGGGCAAGAACCTGCGCTGGTATTTCGACCAGGCCGTGTACGGCACGCAGGTGATGGACTACAAAGTGCTGCGCATCGATTCGCTTCCCGTGAATTGGTATGAAGAGAAGAAAAAAGGAGCGAACGCAAAGGACAACGTCTACCGCTCTTATGTCTGGCTGCAACGCAAAGAGAATTTCGTGTTGCCGGTGGAGGTCGAGATCAAGTTCGACAACGGCGAAAAAATCCGCGAGCACTGGGATGGCGCCGGCCGCTGGGTGAGGCTGGGTCCGTACGACAAGAAAGCCAAGATTACATCGGCCGAGATTGATCCGGACCACAAGGTCCAGATCGACCGCAACGATTTCAACAACAGCTACACGGCGGAAGCCAACCCCAAGCCGGCGCGCAAGGTCTCGAACTACTGGATGTTCGCCACCCAGTGGATCAGCCAGGCGCTGGCGTGGTGGGGAGTGTGAGCGGGCTTCTGGCTTCGGCTTTCGGGCTTCGGCAAGTCAGGTAGGGACACAACATCGAGGTAGGAATCTATGGCAGGGAATCAAGGTCTATTGAGCGGCGGCTGGGGCAGAATGGGCCGCAACAAGCGCTACATCATCTGGTTTTATGTGCTGAATCTTGTCCTGGCGCTTGGCGGAACCATGGCCTTTAGCAATCAGGCGCACCAGGTTCTCGATCACAGCCTGCTGGCCGACCGCCTCGTGCACGGCTTTGACGCGATGGTGTACCTGGAGATGATTTCGCGGCCGGAGTTCGGACCAACCAGCGCTTCCCAGGCCTCCGCATTTGGTTTTGCCCTGCTGTTTTTTGTCGCGACAGCGCTGTTTATGCCGGGAATCTTGCAGGGCTATGCGTCCACCTACCGGTTGCCGCGCGAGGATTTCTTCCGCGCCTGCGGGCGAAATTTGTGGCGTTTCATCCGGCTCATGATCATCGCCGGCATCATCATGGGAATCGTGTCCGGGGTGCTGTTCGGCATTCGTGGCGCTCTCATCGATGTCGCCGGCAAAAGCACGAATGAATTGTTGCCCTTTGAAACTTCGATGGCGTGCTTGCTGGTGATCTTCCTGGTGATGTCCTGGTTGCGCATCTGGTTCGATCTCGCCGAAGCCGACGTCGTGCTCAGCGATCAGCGAGCCGTGCGCCGCTCGATCGGCAAGGCCTTCCGCTACACGTGGGGCAGCCTGGCGAGGCTGCTGGGCAGTTACGTGGTGGCCGCGATAGTGGCGGCGATCATTCTGGCCGCCGGGTTGTGGGTATGGGTGAAGTTCGTCCCTCCAGCGAGCGTACTGGGAGCCTTCTTCATCAGTCAGCTGACCCTGCTGCTCTTGCTGATTCCGCGCTTCTGGCAGCGGGGCGTGGTGGTCACCTACTACCAGCAAAACATGGTGGAACCGATTGCCGAGCAGCCGTTTGCACCCGTGCCGATCTCAGCGCCAGTGAGTGAGCCGGCAGCCGAGCCGCAGGTTCCGGTGGCGCCGCCGGAGTCGCAGGCCTCGTAAAAGCGCCGAAAACCCCACCGCCTTAAACTCCTAACCACGGAGGCACAGAGTCACGGAGAAAAATGGTAGCGGCGCGGTTTAACTCTGATGGCTGCACAAACCCTACGGAGTCATCCCGAAGCTTCGCGTTTTCACCAGCGGGGCGAGGGATCTCCCGCATCCTGGCCGCCAGCAAAGTCAAACTGCACCCTACCGAACAATTTCTCAGTGACTCGGTGTCTCCGTGGTGGATTTTGTTCGTTGGCGCCTAGGCACTATGGATAGGCAGAAGCGCTGCGATTTTCGCCAGCAACGCGGTGCCGGCCTCGCCGGCATCCGTGGTGGAAAAGTCGCATCCCAGTTGGATCATCGGAATCTTGGCACAGGCATTCTGAAATGCCTGGTAGGTGTCGGGCGGCGCGTTGACGTCGGGGCCGGCAAGCACGAGATCGAATGTGGTGATGCGCATCAGAATCATGGCGTCGTGCAGCTGGCTGGTGGCTTGCACATCGTAGCCGGCGCGGCGCAGCAGTTCGCGCAGATATGCGAGAACATCCGAGTTGCACCCCACGCAGAGGACGTTGCTGCCTGTGGAAACCGGCGCTTCGTCGCGGCTCTTGGATTGGTAGAAGGCCGAGACGGCGTCCTCTTCCGACGAGCGTGTGTCAAACAGCTTCGTCAGGTGCGACAGCTCAAGCACCTTCTGCACATGCTCCGGCACATTGCAGAGTTTCAGATCGCCGCGGGCCTGGCGGGTGCTGGTCAGGCTGCGAACCATCGCGCCCAGGCCGCTGCTGTCGATGAATCCCACGTTGGCGAGATCCAGCACGATGGCGCGGCGGTCGCGCAACAGCCAGGACACATGCGAGCGCAGTGTTTCGCTCTCGCCGGCGACGATGCGGCCGTTGCATTGCACGACGGTGACGCGACCCACATCCCGAGTTTCAAGCGAAAGGCGCGAAGGAGTTGTCATCGAGAAGCCCCTCAAAAGTCGCAACATTATATGCCAAGAAAGGCGCGCAGCAACGCCAGAATTAATCCAGTAGCGGCTCAGTTTGAAATGCGCGCCTGGCCGGGGCGTCGTCCTGAGCGAAGCCGCTTTTCAGGCGGAGCGAAGAGCCTGCCTTGAGCCGGAAGGCGAAGGGATCCCCAGACCAACACTGTCTTTGCGGGAGATCGCTTCGGTCGCTTCGCTCACTCAGGGCAGGCTCCTCACCCCGCTGGGGAAAGCGCGGGGTCTCGGGATGACGCCCCAGAATGCGGAGAAATTCAAACTGAGCCATTACCTTTGATCCGTGTCCCCTCTGTGACCTCCGTGGCTGGGAACGCGACCTAGAGCACAACGATGGTGATTCCCCGGTTCCCCCGCCCCAAATCGGAGTCATTCTTCAACTCGGGATGCCGTTGCAGCAGCTTCCAGGAGACATCGTCGGACTTCGACCAATTCTCGCCGAAGATGCAGGCGCGAATCTGGCCGTCGCCAGCCATTTCAACCAGGCGCTTCTGCGCGGCGATACGGATGTCGCCGCCGGCCCCGGTCGAGCCGTAGCCGTGAACGATCTTCAACAGCGTGGCTTTGCCCCGCCGCGCCAGCGTCAGCTCGCGCTCCAGTCGCCTGAGGGCCTCGTCGAGGGAGGGCCTGTCAGATTTGAGGTTGACGGTTTTGATGGCAGCCACCTGAGCGGAGATTTTATCGACTGTCGGGGAATATTCGCATTTAAGGTTGACGGCCCAGAGGCTGCGTGCTCTGCTAACCTATCGAACGGAAAATCGATGACTTTCTCATTCCTTTTCGCAAAGAAACAGGTCATGGTCGCCGCCATCATATATCTCGCCGCATACCTTATCGCCAGCTTCCTTGATCTGAGCACGACAGCGCTTGCCTTGCAACGGTCAGCGGCCCACGAAGGGAACGTATTCGTCACCGATGCGCAGACGTACATGAGCGCCAGAGCATGGATTATTACCGCCGGTGCGGGGCTCACCATGGTGGGCTGCGTGGTGTTCGCCGTAAGCAATGCCGGCCGCGTTGAGGATGCCTGGCTTCGTCGGCCCATGCGTTCCTTTGCGGTGTTCTATGTGAATCCCTGGGCGCCCGCAGCGATCGGGAAATCGCCGCTTCACATGCTCAGCTTCGCGATTGCATTTGTGGCGATGCGTCTGCTGGCTGCGGCCAATAACGTTCTAATTCACGTTTATGGGTTTGCCCCGATCGGCGGGCCCATCGAGTGGATTGCACGGCGTTCGTCGCCGGTTTTCGGATTCGCCGCCGTTATCGTGCCGCTGTTTTATGTGCTGGCGATTGCGGTTTCGCCGCTGGCGGCGAGGATGATAGTGGCCTGGAGGAATCCGCCCGCCTAGCAACGTGACGACGTACCTAATTCAAAGCCTAGCGCGGTCGTCGCGGCAATATGGTGAACTTCTTTCCGTGGGGAAGCCGATAGGTCTCGAAGTCGCCGTAGTCGAGCGTCAGAATCGTACTGAGCCGCTGTTGCTGAGCGAGGCGTACCAGAGTTGCGTCCGCGAAGTCCATCGGACGGTCAGCATATTGCGCCATCAATGCGTGCAGCATCGGCAGCTCAGGGTCGCCGACAGGATGGACGGTGACGGCGCCCGACCGCACAAATCGCCAGGCTGCGTCCAGATTCAACGAGCGCGACTGTACAAGATGGAAGAATTCGGTGAGGACCGCTTCGGTGGTCAGCAGGGGTATCCTCACTGACGCCAACGCAGCAAGGCAATCCTCGTGCCGCGAGTCAGAAGCGTTCACGGCTGCGACAATTGCACTGGTATCAATCAGTGCGGCGGGAGCCATTCAATTCCTGGAGGTGCTTGCGCAAAATTCTCTCGCGGATGATCTCGCGGCTTTTGGACGCCAAATTAGGATCTCCGCTGCGGATGGCGCCCACGGTTGCCATCACGCGCTTGCGAAGAGCAGCTTGTTGGGCATCGTCGTGCGCGCGGCCGTTGCGGCGGTGATGAAGCCAGTTGCTGGTCAGGTCGTCGAGGAGCTTGGAAAGTGTCATCCCATCGCGCCGCAATTCGTCCTCGAGATCGGCCTTCTTCTCGGGCTCGATGCGCCAGCTATAGACGGTGCTCTTCATGCACTACAGTGTAGTGCATAACGGCAAGAGTATCAAGGCTCACTTCGCCTTCGCGTCCGAAGCCTTCAAATCCCGAATCAAGCTCTGAAACGCCTCCTGATAGAATCGTGGTTCTTCCAGTTGCCGAAGTCAGGGATGAAGTACTCGCGAATCTCGCGGGCGGAGTCTTTGCCGGTGTCGGCGTCGAAGCACTCCCAATCGCGCAGCGTTTCGTACGGTACCAGCCGGACGGCCAGGAGCATTTTCGCAACAAGCTA
>Ga0187782_10004310_pt1 | contig 10657 bp, 6 predicted proteins | sample 0715_SJ02_MP15_2_FD_132454 | JGI IMG/M metagenome (GOLD analysis project Ga0187782, IMG submission 132454) | Tropical peat soil microbial communities from peatlands in Department of Meta, Colombia - 0715_SJ02_MP15_20_MG | ecosystem: Environmental > Terrestrial > Soil > Wetlands > Peat | place...
CCGCCGCGGCGCGCTTCTGGCTCTCGACCGCGTAGGCGTCGACGTCGTCGCGCGAGAAGCCGTATTTGGTTGCGATCAGATCGGCGGAAATGCCTTGCGGCATGAAATAATGTGCAACCGCGATGGTCGGATCGACCGCCCAGGCGCCGCCGGCCGAGCCGATGCCGACGCGGCTCATCGACTCGACGCCGCCGCCGATGGCCATATCCTGCTGTCCGGACATGATCTGCGCGGCGGCGAAATTGACTGCGTCAAGACCGGAGGCGCAGAAGCGATTGATCTGCACGCCGGGCACCTCGTCGCCATAGCCGGCGACGAGCGCCGCCGTGCGGGCGATGTCGGCTCCGGCCTCGCCGACCGGATCGACGACGCCCATGACCACGTCGTCGACCAAACTCGGGTCGAGTTCGTTGCGGCTCTTGATTGCGCCGAGCGCCTGGCTGGCGAGATTGAGCGCGGTCACCTCATGCAGCGAGCCGTCCACCTTGCCGCGGCCGCGCGGCGTGCGCACGTGATCGTAAATGAAGGCGTCGGGCATGGCATTTCCTCCTGGCGCGCAACGCGCGGCGCTGTAGGTTCGTGAAACCGAACCTCTTCCATATAGTCTAGCCGCGAGATAATTACAGCCGGGCACCAGCCGGTCAAAAAGCCTCCGCCGGCAGAGACATCGTACTTGCCGCGCCGGCTTTTATGCGCGCGAGATGTGTGGTTGCGGCGGGCAGCATGCGCTCGGCGAAGAACCTCCCCGTGGTGAGCTTGGCCGCCATGCGTTCGCCCGCCCCGTTGCCGCCGGCAGCCTTGGCCTTCGCCGCTTCGACAATGCGGCACCACATGTAACCGAGTGCTACGAGGCCAAAGAGATGCATGTAGTCGGTTGAGCCGGCGCCGGCGTTGTCAGGATTTCCGAGCGCGTTCTGCATGAACCACATCGTCGCTTGCTGCAGCTCGCCGAGCGCTTGACCGAGCGGCTTGACGAACGGCGTAAGCTCAGCATCGCCGTCTTTCTCTTTGATATAGCCCGACACTTCGGCGAAGAACGCCTGCAGCGCCCGGCCGCCGTCCTTCGGCAGTTTGCGGCCGACGAGATCGAGCGCCTGAATGCCGTTGGCGCCCTCGTAGATCATGGCAATGCGCGCATCGCGCACGAATTGTTCCATGCCGTGCTCGGCGATATAGCCGTGACCGCCGAAGATCTGCTGCGCCATGACCGTATTCGCGAAGCCGGTATCGGTGAGCACGCCCTTGATCACCGGCGTCATCAGGCCCATGTGGTCGTCGGCCGCCTGCCGTTCCTTGGCATCGTCGGAGCGGTGCGCCACATCGCTCTTGAGCGCTGTCCACAGCACCAGCGCACGCGCCGCCTCGTTGAACGCGCGCACGGTCATCAGTATGCGGCGTACGTCCGGCTGCACGATGATGGGGTCGGCGGGCTTATCCTTGAACTTGGCGCCGGTCAGGGCGCGTCCGGCCAGCCGCTCTTTGGCGTAGGCGGCGGCGTTCTGATAGGCGACCTCGGACAACGCCAGTCCCTGCATGCCGACGCCGAGCCGTGCTTCGTTCATCATCACGAACATGGCGTTAAGGCCGCGATTCGGCTCCGCAACGAGCCAGCCGGTCGCGTCGTCGTAATTCATGACACAGGTGGAATTGCCGTGGATGCCCATCTTCTCTTCGATCGAGCCGCAGGACACGCCGTTGCGCGCGCCCAGGCCGCCGTCCTCAGTCGGCAGAAATTTGGGCACGACGAAAAGCGAGATTCCCTTGGTACCGGCCGGCGCGCCTTCGATGCGGGCGAGCACCAGATGCACGATGTTCTCGGTGAGGTCGTGCTCGCCGGCTGAGATGAAAATCTTGGTGCCGGTGATTTTGTAGCTTCCGTCGGTCTGCGGTACCGCCCGCGCGCGGACCAGACCGAGATCGGTGCCGCACTGCGGCTCGGTGAGGTTCATCGTGCCGGTCCACTGGCCGCTGATCAGCTTGGGCAGGTAGAGTGCCTTCTGCTCGGGCGAGCCGTGAACAAGCAGTGCTGCGACGGCGCCCTGGGTGAGCCCGGGATACATGGCGAAAGCCATGTTGGCCGAGACCAGGAATTCGCTCATCGCCTGCGACAGCACGCGCGGGAGACCTTGGCCGCCATACTCGGTGGGCGTCGAGGCGCCGATCCAGCCGCCTTCCATGAGCCGCTTATACGCGTCCTGAAATCCGGTCGGGGTGGTTACAGAGCCGTCTGCGTGGCGCTTGCAGCCTTCCTTGTCGCCGACGCGGTTTAGCGGCGTCAGCACGTCTTCGCAGAATTTGGCCGCCTCCGAAAGCACGGCTTCGATCAGATCGGGCGAGGCGTCGGCGAAGCCGGGCAGGTTGTTATAGCGATCGATGTGGAACACATCGCTCAATAGAAACATCACGTCTTCAACGGGAGCCTTGTAGGTCGGCATGATGTCATCCTCCCTGCCACGTCCGCCAGTCTCGGGCTGGACCGGAAGGTATAACGTAGCCGATTTGCGTCAACGGTAAGACAGAAATCCTTGGCGCGCCGCGTCGGGCTGGTGTCCCCGGCGCCTGAGCATGATTTCGGAAAAGTGGAAGCCGGTTTTCCGAAAAGATCACGCTCCGCGAGGAAAACTCGGAGCGCACTCGATTCTACTGAAAGCGATTGCGCTCTAAGCGTGGCATGATTCGCCGTTTTCGAGCGGCCGCTTGTAGGACGAGGTGTACATTTGGCGCAGCTCGGCCAGCGCGATGTCGAGCCCGCGCTTCTGCTGCTCGAGCGTATTGATCTGCGCTAGACACTGCTCGCGGCTAAGACGCAATCCATTGCCGTCTGCTCGGCCGATGAGCTCCTTGATCTCCGCAAGCGTGAAGCCGAGCCGGCGACCGGCGAGGATGAGCGTGAGGCGCGCGCAGTCTCCGCGACGATAAAGCCGCATGGTGCCGTAGCGCAGCGGGGCGATGAGCCGCTTCGCTTCATAGAAGCGCAACGTGCGCAACGTGACGCCGAATTGGTGCGCGACCTCTGCGATCGTCATCGGGACATCCTGGCTCGCATCCGCGGCGGTGGTGGGTGAGTCCATTCCGTTCCCGCGGCCGTAGCGGTCGTGGGGGCATCTTCCGTTACGTCCGGGTCCGCCAGAGAAGTGCCTGCGGTCCGCGCCATGAGTCTTGCCCCTAGTCTTGATCGGAGCTGTCGCGCGAATCCACCATTCCATGACGCATGGTCATCAGAAAGTCCGCAGGCGTAACGGTAACCGTTACGGCGGTGGACGAGCGGTTTTCGGCGGTTAGGGGGTCTTTGGCGCAGCCGCCCGATACGCGCCGCACGATGAACGCAGCGTGACCGACCGCGCCGTCTTTTAACGGCTTGTTTACCGTAATCCTGAAAAGTCGGCTTTGAGGACAGAGGACCGCGCCCTCCCTGCCGTCTGTTGTAGAGCACCGGCTCGAAACAGGGCACATCCTGCTCCCTCGCGATGTGGTTTGGACGCGAGAATGAAATCCGGCGGTCCGTGGAATCTGAGGGGTTTACGTCCGCAAGCGCGTGAAGCCGCGCGCGAGGCTGCGCGCCGATCCGGCATGTCGGTCGGCGAGTGGCTCAACAGTGTCATCCGCACGGAGGACGAGGACGAGCGCGAGCCGGCGCGCGATTTTGACGTCGAGCCGCAGCACCGCCGGCAGCCGGCGATCCGCGACGATGAGCGGGACCACGATGGGCAGCGTGAGGCGCAATGGCGATCGCGCGAGCGCGTGCGGTATCAAGACGACGACGAGCCGCCGCGACGGTTCCACGGCGGCCCTTATCGCGCGGAACGCGGCCGCGACCACGCTGATTCCCGCGGCCGTTCCGAACATCGCCGCGAACGCGAGCTGGCACGCGAACGCGAACTCGCCCGTGAGCGCGAGCAGGAGCGTGAGGCTGCGCGCACGCGCGCGGACATCGGGGAGGTCAATGCACGCCTGGATCGACTGTCGCATCAGCTCGAGCGGATGGCGCGGGCAGAGGTCGATCGGCCGCAGTCGCGGCCACGCCCGCCGCCGCCATCGAGCGATCCTTCGGGCTTGAGCGGCGCGCCGCAGCCGCCGCGCCGCGCCGCACCCAATCCTGATCTGTCGATCGAGCAGGCCGTGGCCGAGATCACGGCGCGGCAGCGCGTGCTGGACGGCGAGTCTGGCGCGCCCGCCGGCAGCGCGGCGCGACCAAGCGCACCGTCTGCATCGGCGCCATCCGAAAGCGTGCCGCCGCCGGCGGTGCCGTTCGACGACGCTCCGGAAGCGCCGGATTTCAGCAGCCTCGAGCGCCAACTGCAGCAGATCACCAGCCGGATCGAGGCGCTGCGGCCGGCCGGCGATCTGGAGAAAGCCATCAAGGGGTTGCGCGCCGACCTCAGCGAGATCGGCGACTCACTCACCGCCGCATTGCCGCAGCGCGCGGTAGAATCGCTTGAGATCGAGATCAAGGCGCTTGCGCAACGGATCGACCACAGCCGCGCCTCGGGCGTGGACGCGACGGCGCTTGCCGTCCTGGAATGCGGCCTCGTCGACGTGCGCGACGCGTTACGCGGATTGACGACCGCGGAAAGCCTGGTCGGAGTCGACGACGCGGTGAAAGCGCTCGCCCAGAAAGTCGACATCATCGTCGCTAAAGACGATCCGGCGGCGCTGCGGCAACTGGAGGAGGCCATCGGCGCGTTGCGCGGCATCGTCTCGCATGTGGCTTCCAACGATGCGCTCACCAAGGTCGCCGAAGACGTCCGGGCGCTCGCCGGCAAGGTTGACGGTCTGGCCAACAACGCAGCCAGCGGCCGCGCGCTCTTGGCGCTGGAAAACCGCATCGATACGCTGGCGAATGCGCTGAACGCCTCGACCGAGGCCGGCCATGCCGTGCCCAAGGAGCTCGCAAAACTTCTGTCCGGCTTGATCGAAAAGCTGGAGTGGGTCCAGCTCACGCATACCGACCACGCGGCGCTCGGCCATCTCGAAGACCGCATCGCCATGCTGGTAAAGCGCCTCGACGCGTCCGATGCGCGGCTCGGCCAGCTCGACGGCATCGAGCGCGGACTCGCGGACTTGCTGGTGCATCTCGAGCAGATGCGCGGCAGCAACGGCAAGAGCGAGATCGCTCCCAAGGCCGGACCGGCGGCCGTCGCCGCAATCGAGCGCGACGTGGCCGAGATCAGACAAACAGAGCGCCGCACGCAGGACTCGCTCGAGGCGGTGCACGACACTGTAGAGCACGTCGTCGATCGCTTGGCCACGATCGAAAGCAACATGCGCGCCGACCAGGCCAAACCCGCACCGGCGGAGCCGACTCCGGCGAAGGCGCCAATGCCGCAGCAACAGGCGCTGCCGCCGCCGGCCGTTCGGGCGGAAACGGCCCCGATGTCCATGGCATCGGAAGGACCGGCCGCGCCCGATGCACCCGCTCTGCCAAAGTCGCCGGAACCGGCGCCGCGCCGCGCCGTGGCGCGCGCGCCGATCGATCCCAACCTGCCGCCTGATCATCCGTTGGAGCCCGGCTCGGCCGGGCGTCCGCGTCAGCCGCCGTCGGCTGCGGAACGGGTCGCCGCGTCGGAAGCGGCCGTTGGCGCCAAGCCTCCGGTTATTCCCGATCCGGCCGGCAAGCCCGATTTCATTGCCGCCGCTCGTCGCGCCGCGCAGGCTGCTGCACTGACCTCGCCTCAGGACAAAGCCGGTGCCAGCGCGGTTGCGACAAGTGCCCCGCCGGCCAAAAATGCGACGCAGCGCCTGCGCAAGCTGATCGTCGCCGCCGCCGTCGTCGTCATCGTTGTCGGCTGTTTCCACATTGCCTCGCGCCTGTTCGAGGATGGGAACACGAGCGCGCCGCCGGACGCGCAGGCGGAAAAGCGGGCGGCGGCACCCAGCACACCGCCCGAAACGAACGCACCGAAGCTGCCGGCTCCCGAGACGCCGCCGCTTCCGTCGCCGAGCGGCAAAACAGCGCCGGCCGGCTCTACACCAAATCCCGCATCCGGTGTGGCGCCCGGCGCTAAGCCCGGCCGGCAATCCCTAAACGAAGGCGGCGAACTGACCGCCATGGCGGCCGGGTCGCCACCCGCGGACGAGACCTCGGCCGCCGGCGCAGCCGCCAATGGCATGCCCGCCTGGGCGGCGGCGGATGTGACCGGCGCGTTGCCGCGTTCGGTTGCGCCGCAGGGCGCCGCCGGCGCTCCAGGCACTGCACCGGCCGGGATCGGCGACAAGTTACCCGCTGCAATCGGCGGTCCCGCCTTGCGGTCCGCGGCACTGGCGGGCGATCCGTCAGCCGCTTACGAGGTGGCGATGCGTTTCGCGGACGGCCACGGTGTTCCCCCGAACAACGAGGAGGCCGTACGCTGGCTCGATCGTGCCGCCAAGCAGGGATTTGCGCCGGCCGAATTCCGCCTCGGCGGCCTTTACGAAAAGGGCACGGGGGTAAAGAAGAACTTGGTTGCGGCCCGCGATCTCTACCGCGCGGCCGCAGACAAAGGTCACGGCAAGGCCATGCATAACCTTGCCGTCCTCTATGCCGAGGGCGTTGACGGTGCGGCCGACTATCACAACGCCGCGCAGTGGTTCCGCAAGGCGGCCGATTACGGCGTCACCGACAGCCAATACAATCTCGCCATCCTTTACGCTCGCGGCATCGGCGTCGAGCAGAATTTCGCGGAGGCCTACAAGTGGTTTGCTATCGCCGCCGATCAGGGCGACAAAGACGCGGCAAAAAAGCGTGACGAGGTCGCCGCTCATCTCGATGCACAAACGCTCGCCGCCGCGCGTGTCGCAGCACAGGCGTGGAAACCCCTGGCCCAGCCGGCGGAGGCGGTCACCATAAAGGCACCCGGTGCGTGGGATCAGCCCGCAAACGCGACACCCGCGCCGGCGCCCAAGCCCAAGGCACGCGCGGCCAGCGTCAGGCCTCCGCCGCTGGACTCCGTCAAAGTCGACTGAGTGCCGGCCGCGGCCCCGCCCCAGGTCCCGGCAATCAAATCTGTGCGTCTGCGGTGCGTAGGCGTATGCCGCAAAGCGGCGCACGAGTAGAACACTGCGGTCGCTTCTTCGACTGTCCGGTTGTCCTATCGTGCAGATCTACCTCCCAATCGCCGACATCCCCGTCAACGTCTTCCTGGTGCTCGCCATGGGGCTGGCGGTCGGTTTCATCTCCGGCATGTTCGGGATCGGCGGCGGGTTCCTGATGACGCCGCTGTTGATCTTTATCGGCGTACAGCCGGCCGTGGCGGTGGCGAGCGTCACCACCCACGTGGCAGCTTCCTCGTTCTCCGGCGCTATCGCCTATTGGCGGCGCAAGGCGCTCGACAGCACGCTTGCGCTCACGCTGCTGGGCGGCGGCATCTTTGGCAGCGGTGCGGGGGTTGCCCTGTTCACCTGGCTGCGCGCTCTCGATCAGCTCGATCTCGTCATCGGGCTGTCGTACGTGACGCTGCTCAGCGTGGTCGGCATTTTGATGATCGCCGAAAGCGCCCGCGCCATCGTCCGCAGCCGTCATGGCAAGCCGCCGGAGCTGCGCCGCCCCGGCAGTCACGTCTGGTTTCACGGCCTGCCGCTGAAACTGCGGTTCAAGCGCTCGAAAGTCTATGTTTCCGCCATCCCGGTGCTGGCGATCGGCTTCATCATCGGGTTCATCGGGGCGATCATGGGCATCGGCGGCGGATTCCTGCTGGTGCCCATGCTGATCTATCTGGTGCGGGTGCCGACTGCGACCGTGATTGGCACCTCGATGGTGCTCACCTTCATCACGATGGCGTCCGCCACGGTGCTGCATGCGGCGACCAACCATCTGGTCGATGCGGTTCTCGCCTTGATCCTGATGGTCGGCGGCGTGATCGGCGCCCAATTCGGGGCGCATGCTGGACAGCGCATCCGCGGCGAGTGGCTGCGTCTTTTCCTCGGGCTGCTGGTGTTTTCGGTTGGTCTGCGCTTCGCATTCGATCTCGGCGTGCGGCCGGATGATCTCTACTCGATCCGGTTCATCGGAGGCGAGCCATGAAGATCGTGGTGGCGGCGGTCCTTGTGTTCCTCGGCACTATCGGCGTCGCGACTCCGGCCGCGGCCGAACGCCTCGTGGTCTCGCTGAGCAACCATCATGTCATGATCACGTCGAACTACACCGGTGTCGAGCTGGTGCTGTTCGGCTCGGTCGAAGGCGATGCGGGAGCGGCCGCGGGCCGCGGTTCGTACGACATCGTTGCCACCATCACCGGGCCGCGGCAATCGCTGCGCACGCGCCGCAAATCGCGCGTGCTGGGCATCTGGGTGAACACCGCTTCGCGCACTTTCGTCGATCCGCCGTCCTATCTCGCGGTGCTGTCGAGCCGTCCGCTCGACGCCATCACCAGCGCCGAGAACCAACGGCGCCTGCAGCTCGGCATCGCCGATACGCCGCTGCCCGAACTCATCAACAACGACATCGGCGAAGTCAGCAGCGATCCGTTCCGGGCCGCGCTGCTGCAGCTGATGCGCAAGCACGGCCTCTACAAGGAAGAGTCCAACGCAGTGACCTTCCTCACGCCGGCGCTGTTTCGCGCCGCGATTTCGCTGCCCGCGGATGTGCCGATCGGCAGCTACGAAGTCGACGTGAAGCTGTTTGCCGACGGCCACCTGATTGCGCAGACGGATTCAGCCTTCGAGATCGTCAAAGTCGGCTTCGAGCAGTTCGTCGTCAATGCGGCGCGCCAGCATGGCCTGCTGTACGGGCTGGCGACCGCGATGATGGCACTGTTGACCGGCTGGATCGCCAGCGTCGCGTTCCGGCGGGATTGACTACGCCCAAACTAAAACTCAATCCGGCAGGCAACGCTCGGCGGCCACCGCATAGAGCCGGCTGCTGCCGAGCATGTGTGCGGTGAAGGCCAGCGTGCCGAACAACGCCGCGAACGCGCGGTCGCGCACGTTGAGGCCGCCGGCATAGGCGCCGAAGGCCGGCATGACCAGCCGCTTGCCGTCGGTAGCGAAGCAACGGCGGCGAACTGAGCTGCCGCGCTGCGCCACGCGCGCCAGTGGGTGCAGGTGGCCAGCGATTTCGCCGTCCTGGACGCAGCCGGAAGGCTCGTGGCGGAAGGTCAGCGAACCAAGGCTTAACGCGTCGGCAAAGCTGCCGCCAATGCAGTCGGCCGGATCGGGATCGTGATTGCCGGCGATCCAAATCCAGTCGCGTCCGAGCTGCAGCGCCGCGAGCGCAGCGTGGTCGCCGCCGCTCATGCGCGTGGCTCCATTGCCATCGTGGAAGCTGTCACCGAGCGCGATCACGAGCCGCGGCGCGTAGCGCTCGATCAGCCGCGCGAGCCTCGCCAGCGTAGTGGCGGTGTCGTAGGGCGGCAGCAAGACGCCGCGCCTGGCGAAGGCTGAACCCTTTTCAAGATGTAAATCGGCGACGACAAGAAGTTTTTCATCGGCCCAATAGACGGCGCCGGCCGGATCGGCGAGGAGGGTGGTGCCGGCGAGCACCAGTTCATGATCTGCTCGTCCCCGCGCAAGCGGGGACCCAATTGGATTCCCGCTTGCGCGGGAATGAGCCGAAACAGCGCCAGCCTTCACCGCATCGCCTCCTTCACCAATTCATCCGCCGCGTCGGCGAGCAGCGAATCGGCCGCCTCGCCGTAAACGGTCTCGCGCCCGATCTCCAGCATGACCGGCACCGCAAGCGGCGAGACGTGGTCGAGTGCTTTATGGACGATTCGCCCCTTGATGCGCGAGAGCATTTCGCCCAGCCGGAGCACGTCGAGAAGCCCCATCGCAGCATCGGCGCGCGCGGCGCGCAGGAGCACGTGATCGGGCTGGTGGCTGCGCAGCACGTCGTAGACCAGGTCGGTCGAAATGGTAACCTGCCGGCGGGATTTCTCCTGGCCCGGAAAGCGTCGCTCGATCAGGCCGGCGATGATGGCGCAGTTGCGGAACGTGCGCTTCATCAAGGCCGATTCGGCGAGCCACGCTTCGAGATCGTCGCCGAGCATGTCCTCATCGAACAGCCCGTCGAGTGAAACTTCGCCCCGCGCGATGCGTTGAGCGACGTTCCCCAGTCCCCAGACCGCGAGCGCGTACTCGTTAGCGACGAAGCCCATCGGCCTGAGCCGCGCGCGCTCAAGTCGCCGCGTCAGCAGCATGCCGAGCGTCTGATGCGCCAGCCGGCCTTCGAACGGATAGCAGATCAGATAGTGCTTATTGGCGCGCGGAAAGGTCTCGACCAAGAGCTCGCGCGCGCCCGGCAGCAGCGAGCGCCATTGCTGGATTTCGAGCCATTCGCGGACCTGCGGCGGCAATTCCCGCCATTCCTGCGGATGCGCCACGATGCTGCGCACGCGCGCGGCCAGATACGTGGAAAGCGGAAACTTGCCGCCCTCATAGGCCGGCACTTTCGGGTCTTGCGCCGTCGTGCGCGAGACATACACCGCGTCCTCGACCAAAGCCTCGTATTTGAGGATTTCGCCGGAAAACACGAAGGTGTCGCCCGGCACCATTGTCTCGACGAAATATTCCTCGACCTCGCCAAGGAGCCGGCCGCCGCGAGGAATGGCCCTGGCGCCGCGCGAGCGCACCAGGCGGACCTTGAGCATGTCGGCTTCCACGATGGTGCCGACATTGAGCCTATAACGCTGCGCCACGTTCGGATTGGCGATGCGCCAGCGACCGTCCTTGCCCTCGCGAATGC
>Ga0187782_10004311_pt1 | contig 10657 bp, 7 predicted proteins | sample 0715_SJ02_MP15_2_FD_132454 | JGI IMG/M metagenome (GOLD analysis project Ga0187782, IMG submission 132454) | Tropical peat soil microbial communities from peatlands in Department of Meta, Colombia - 0715_SJ02_MP15_20_MG | ecosystem: Environmental > Terrestrial > Soil > Wetlands > Peat | place...
CGTCGCGCTCCCAATTGACGCCGACAAAATGCTCGTCGGCCTCGTTGGCGCCGCAGACGAAATCCGCGAGCGCGAGCGCTGAGTGATCGGCGTACACGCGGCACTTGAGCCCGACGACGCCCACGTAGCCGGGCTCCGTGCCAGTCGCGGCGAGCACGCGCGCCGGGCTCGCCAGGGCGAGCGGACTCGCGACGCCCTCGAGCTTCTGCGCCTTGACGGCGTTCAGCTCGTGATCGCCGCGCACCACGAGCGCCACCACCTCGTCACCCTGTCCTTCGACGATCAGCGTCTTGACGCAGCGTGCGGGCTCGACGTCGAGCAGGCGCGCGACATCGGCAATGGTGCGCGCGTTGGGAGTGTGCACCCTGCGCAGCGCTTCGCGCGGGGCGGGACGCGCGAGCGCGGGCGGCAACGCCGCGGCGGCTTCGAGGTTGGCGGCGTAGTCGTCGGCGTCGGAGAACACGATCGCGTCCTCGCCGGAGTCGGCGAGCACGTGGAATTCCTGCGAGACATCGCCGCCGATCGCGCCGGAGTCGGCGCGCACGGCGCGGAACGTGAGCCCGGTGCGCGTGAAGATACGCGTGTAGGCGTCGTACATGGCGCGATAGCCCGCCTGGAGCGAGGCTTCATCGAGGTGGAACGAGTAGGCATCCTTCATGATGAACTCGCGTGCGCGCATCACGCCGAAGCGCGGGCGCACCTCGTCGCGGAACTTGGTCTGAATCTGGTAGAAGTTCACCGGCAGCTGCCGGTAGCTCTGCAGCTCGCGCCGTACGATGTCGGTGATCACCTCCTCGTGCGTCGGGCCGAGCACGAAGTCGCGCTCGTGCCGATCCTTGATGCGCAGCAGCTCCGGACCATACTGGCTCCAGCGGTCGGACTCCTGCCACAGCTCCGCCGGCTGCACCACCGGCATGACGAGCTCGAGCGCCCCGGCGCGGTCCATCTCCTCGCGGATGATGCGCTCGACCTTCTTGAGGCTGCGCAGCCCGAGCGGCAGCCAGCTGTACAGCCCCGAGGCCAGGCGGCGGATGAGGCCGGCCCGCAGCATGAGCTGATGGCTGATGACCTCCGCTTCCGCGGGGATCTCCTTGCCGGTGTTTATGGGGTACTGCGAAAGCCTCATCGTGCGCGCGTGCCTCGGAAGGTGAGCGTCTGTGGCATCTTATCAGGGAGGCCCCTGTTAAAATGACCGCCGTGGCGACCGAGACCGAGGCATACAGACGACCGCGCGGCAAGGGCATCTACCTCTTGCCGAATCTGCTCACCACCGGATGCCTGTTCTCGGGCTTCTACGCGGTCGTGGCGGCGATCGACAAGCACTTCGATCACGCCGGCATGGGGGTGTTCGCCGCGATGATCTTCGACACCCTCGACGGGCGCATCGCGCGACTGACACGCACCGAGACCGCCTTCGGCAAGGAGTACGACAGTCTCGCCGACATGCTCTCCTTCGGGGTCGCTCCGGGCATCGTCGCGTATCAGTGGGGCGTGGTCCGCATCGCGGAGTACGGTCATCACTGGGACCGCTTCGGCTGGCTCGCCTGCTTCTTCTACGTCGCCGCGGCGGCGTTGCGGCTGGCGCGCTTCAACGCGCGCGCTGCGGTCGCCGACAAGCGCTACTTCGAGGGACTGCCGAGCCCCTCGGCGGCGGCGATCGTGGCGGCGTTCGTGTGGTTCTTCAGCGACTGGCACGAGCCGGGGCTCACCGGCCTCATCGCCGCCTTCGCGGTTACGGCGAGTGCCGGCGCGCTGATGGTGAGCCGCTTCGCCTATCCGAGCTTCAAGCAGTTCGACCTCGATCGACGCATCCGCTTCGTCTACATGTTGCTGGTGCCGCTCGCCATCGTGCTGATCGCCATCGATCCGCCCACCATGCTGTTATCGATATTCGGCACCTACGCCGTGTCGGCGCCGCTGTTGTGGGTCGGGCGGCGATTGCGGCGACTGGTGCGCGGCGCACCCGTGCCGGGCGGCTGATCCCATGGACCTCGAGCGGCGCAGGCAGTACCTGGAGGCGATCGGCATCGATCTGTGGGTGGCGCGCGGCGCGCCCCCCCTCACAGCCGCGACGGCGGTATGCGCCACGCCGGCGACCGCTGGCGCGGCGAGCGCGCCGGCGACCGCGACCCTGGCGACCGCGACCCAATCGACCGCGACCCAATCGACCGCGACCCAAGCTGCGGCCCCCGTGGGTGCAGCGAGCGTGGTACGCCCCCCGGACACCAGCGTGGAGAGCGCCGCGCTCTGGGAGACGCTGCGCGCCGAGGTACGCACTTGCACCAGGTGCCCGCTGCATTCAACGCGCACCCAGGGCGTGCTCGGCGTAGGGCCGCAGCGCTCCGACTGGCTGGTGATCGGCGAGGCCCCCGGCGCGGAAGAGGACCGCCGCGGCGAGCCCTTCGTCGGCGCCGCCGGGCAGCTGCTCGATGCGATGCTGCGCGCCATCGGCCTCGATCGTAAGACCAACGTGTATATCGCCAACGTGCTCAAGAGCCGCCCGCCGAACAATCGCGACCCGAAGCCTGAGGAGGTCGCGGCCTGTCTGCCGTACCTGGTGCGGCAGATTGCGCTGCTCGAGCCCCGCATCATGCTCGCGGTCGGGCGGATCGCCGCGCAGAACCTGCTCGGGACGGACACGCCGCTCGGCAGGCTTCGTGGGCGGGTGCATTACTTCGGTGAGCGCAGCACGCCGCTCGTCGTGACCTATCATCCCGCGTACCTGCTGCGCACGCCGGCGGACAAGCGCAAGGCCTGGGAGGACCTCAAGTTTGCCCGCAGCGTCTACCAGCAATTGACGGAAGGCTCCCATGGCCACCGCTCCTGAGCTCATCTCGCCCGACTTGATGATCCGGCCGATGCGCGTCACCGACGTCGGCGAGGTGGTGGCCATCGAGCGTGACGCGTACCAGTTTCCCTGGAGCGAGGGAATCTTTCGCGACTGTCTGCGCGTCGGCTACGTCTGCCGGGTCGTCACGGTGAGCCGCCAGGTAATTGCCTACGGCGTGATGAGCTTTGGTGCCGGTGAGGCGCACATTCTCAACCTGTGCGTGGCGCAGACGCACCGCTGCCGCGGCATAGGGCGGGAGCTGCTCGGCTCGCTGGTCGAGCGCGCCAGCGCGGCCTGCATGAACGAGGCGTTTCTCGAGGTTCGCCCTTCCAACACCGCAGCCATTCGCCTCTACCTCGCGGTCGGCTTCGAGCAGGTCGGCATGCGCCGCGGCTACTACCAGGCGGTCGGCGGCCGTGAGGACGCCGCGGTCCTCAGGCGCGTGCTGCGCGCTGCGCCCGCTCCCGGCGCCTGACGAGCCGACCGTGCCCGACCTCGCGGCCGAAATCCGTCGGCGACGGACCTTCGCGATCATCTCGCACCCGGACGCCGGCAAGACCACGCTCACGGAGAAGCTGTTGCTGTTCGGCGGCGCCATCCAGATGGCCGGCACCGTCAAGGGGCGCAAGGCCGCGCGCCATGCCACCTCCGACTGGATGCGGCTCGAGCAGCAGCGTGGCATCTCGGTGACCTCCTCGGTGATGCAGTTCCCCTACGGCGACTGCGTGGTGAATCTGCTCGACACGCCCGGCCACGAGGATTTCTCGGAGGACACGTACCGCACGCTCACCGCGGTGGATTCGGCGCTGATGGTGATCGACTGCGCGCGCGGCGTGGAGGAGCGCACGATCAAGCTCATGGAGGTGTGCCGCCTGCGTGACACGCCGATCATGACTTTCATCAACAAGCTCGACCGCGACGGCCGCCCGCCCATCGAGCTGCTGGATGAGATCGAGAGCGTGCTGCGCATCGAGACCGCCCCGGTCACCTGGCCCATCGGTATGGGACGGGAGCTGCGCGGCATCTATCACCTCGGCGAGGATCGCATCTACGTGTACGCCGCCGGCGAGCGCGGCCGCGTCGGCGAGAACCGCATCATCGACGGACTCGCGAGCGCGGCGGCGCAGGAGTTCCTCGGCGAGCAGCGCAGCGCCTTCGGCGAGGAGATCGAGCTCGTGAAGGGCGCCACCAAGCGCTTCGACCCCGAGGCCTACCGCGCCGGGCGGCAGACGCCGGTGTTTTTCGGCTCGGCGATCAACAACTTCGGGGTCGAGGAGCTGCTCACGGCGTTCACCGAGTATGCGCCAGGACCGCTCCCGCGCGTGGCACGCGAGCGAGTGGTGCAGCCGCAGGAGGAGGCGCTCGCGGGTTTCGTGTTCAAGATCCAGGCGAACATGGATCCGGGGCATCGCGACCGCATCGCGTTCCTGCGCCTCTGCGCCGGACGCTACACGCGCGGCATGCGGCTCTTCCACGTACGGCTCGGCAAGGAAGTGCGGGTGGCCGATGCGCTCACCTTCATGGCCGCCGAGCGGGCACAGGCAGAAGAAGCCTACGCCGGGGACATCATCGGCCTGCACAACCATGGCACCATCAATATCGGCGACACCTTCACGCAGGGCGAGCGGCTCGCCTTCACGGGCGTGCCGGACTTCGCGCCCGAGATCTTCCGCCGTGCGGTGCTGAAGGACCCGCTGCGGATGAAGGCGCTGCAGAAGGGCCTGTCGCAGCTGTGCGAGGAGGGAGCGACGCAGCTCTTCAAGCCGCTGCGCAGCAACGACCTGATCCTGGGCGCGGTCGGGCCGCTGCAGTTCGAGGTGGTCGCCTTCCGGCTGCAGGATGAGTATGGCGTGCAATGCGTGTTCGATCCGGTCGCGGTGTATACCGCGCGCTGGGTCGGCGGCGGTGATGCGCGCAAGCTCGAGGAATTTCGCGCCCGTGCCCACGAGCATCTGGCGATCGACCACAGCGACGCGCTCGTCTACCTCGCGCCCTCGCGCGTCAATCTCGAGCTCACGCTCGAGCGCTGGCCCGACATCAGCTTTCGCGAGACGCGCGAGCACGCCCCGACCTGAGCGCAGACCTGCCAATCCGGGGGATGGCGCGCAGCGCGGATTTATGCGACATAGGCGCCATTGGGGGAGCCCTATGAACGACGTGGTGGCGGCAAATCCCTACCTGCAGCGCGAGATTCTCGTCAACGCGCTCTACGAGGCCGCGGAGCTCGAGCACAACCTGATGTGCACGTACCTCTACGCGGCGGCGAGTCTCAAGGACGGCGAGGCGGAGGGCTTGGCGGCAGACGAGGCGGCCGCGGTGAAGCGCTGGCGGCAGGTGCTGCTCGGCGTCGCGATCCAGGAGATGGGACACCTCGCGGCGGTGTGGAACATCACGTCCGCGCTCGGTGCGAGCCCGCGCATCGGGCGAACGAATTTCCCCCTCGACCCCGGCTACCTCCCCGCCGGTATCACGGTGAGGCTCGCGCCCTTCAAGGCGGAGACGCTCCAGCATTTCGTGTTCCTCGAGCGGCCGCATGGCTCGAGCGAGCCCGAGGGCGCCGGCTTTGCCTGCGAGCGTCCCTACGTACGCGGCACCAACCGTCCCCACCTGACGCCGATGGGGCGCGACTACGAGACCGTCGGCGATTTCTACGAGCGGCTCGGCGAGGGGTTGCGCGCTTTCGTCGCGCACTACGGCGAGGGCACGGCATTCGACGGCGATCCGGCGCTGCAGCTTTCGTCCGCGGAAGTGAACCTGCCCGGGGCGCGGCCGGTGCGCTGCCTCAAGACTGCGCTGGCCGCCTTCACGGCCATCATCGAGCAGGGCGAGGGCGCGCCGCGCGACTCGGTCGGCTCGCATTACCAGAAATACCTCGGCATTCGCACGGAGCTGCAGGCGCTCGATGCGAAGAACCCGGCATTTGCGCCGTCTTTTCCCGCTGCCACCAACCCGGTATTGCGGCGGCCGCCGCGGCCCGAGGGGCGCGTGTGGATCGAGGACCCGACGGCCTTCGCCACGGTCGACCTGGCGAACGCCTGTTACGCGCTCATGCAACGACTGCTCGCTTACACCTACGGGCTGCGCGGCCCCAGCGCAGAGAAATCACTCACCGTGGACCTGGCGATCGGGCTCATGCAGTCGCTCATGCCCCTTGCCGAGCGGGCGGCGCGCCTGCCGGCGGGACCTTCCAATCCGCACTGCAACGCCGGCGTCACCTTCATCGCGCTGCGTGATCCGAGCCCGCTGCCGCCGGGTGCGGCCGCGCGACGGCTCTTCATCGAGCGATTCGGACAGCTCGCGGAGGTGGCGGCGACGCTGCGAGCCGGCGGAGATGCCCGCGCGGGTGCGGCGGCGGACGGCCTGGCAAAGCTCGCCGCTCAGGCGGCGCGCGCATTCGAACGGGCGGCAGCACCGGCATCATCGGTGACAGCGGACAGCGGCTCAGGCACGGCGGCGCCGTCGGGGGATGCAGCCGCGAGCGCATTGAGCGCGGGAGCCGCCGCAGCAAGTGCGGACACCGTAGAGACTGCCCGCGGCGGGAAGGTCGAGATCGACTTCGAGGCGCGGCGCTGCATTCACTCGCGCTTTTGCGTCACGTGGGCGCCGCAGGTATTTCTCGCCAACGTGAAGGGGCCATGGATCCACCCGGACGCGCTGGACGTGGAGCGCCTCGTCGAGGTGGCGCACGCCTGTCCCTCGGGTGCCATCCGTTACCGCCGGCTCGACGGCGGCCCGCAGGAGACCGCCCCGCCGGTCAACCTCGCGAGTGTGCGCGAGTCAGGTCCCTATGCCTTGCGCGGTCAGCTGCAGATTGACGGTGCCGCGGCGGGCTTTCGCGCGACGCTCTGCCGCTGCGGCGCCTCGAAGAACAAACCCTACTGCGACGGCTCGCATCACGAGATCGGCTTCAGCGCCTCGGGCGAGCCGCCGGCCGGCAAGACCGACATGCTGCCGGTTCGCGACGGTGTGCTCGCGGTCGATCCACAGAGCAACGGCCCGTTGCGGGTACGCGGCAATCTCGAGATCATCACCGGCACCGGGCGCGTGGTGGCGCGCGTGACCTCGGCCTACCTGTGCCGTTGCGGCGGCAGCGCCAACAAGCCCTTCTGCGACGGCACGCACGCGAAGATCGGCTTCAGGTCCGACTGAGCGCCGGCGCCGCACCGCGACGCACCGACAGCCGTGCGACCGAGCGACGGAACGCCTCGACGTCAGCATCGTTCAGTTCGGGCGCCGGCGGCCCGTAGCGCAGCTGCGCGTAGCGATTGAGAAGTGGCCAGACGGCCGGCTCGAGGTCGGGCCGATGCGCGATCACGGTGGCGGCGAAGCTCAGCGGGCCCTGGTGCAGCGCCCGCGGCGGTGCGACGCGCGCGAGCTTGCGGCACAGCCGTGCGTAGGCACGCGCGAGCGCGTCGGGTCGGGCGGGCCGCGGGCTCCTGCCGACCTGCCAGGCGATGAGCACGAGCCAGCCGCACAGCGCCAGCATGAAAGCCCAGCCGAGGTAGCGGGCATCGGGTGAGCGGACGCCGAGGCGCGAGAGCAGGTCGATCTGCGCGGAGTAGTCGAATCTCACCACGTGGTTGGTCCACCACGCGTCGGCGGCATCCCAGCGCTGCAGCAGCGCGGTCAGCCAGGGCGAGGCATGCAGCAGCCGCTGCCGGACCGAAAGCGCATCGGGCAACAGATCGATGATTCCGCGTCGCAGCCGCTCGGGTGCCACCGCCGCGGTCGGATCGACGCGCGTCCATCCGCGGCCCGCGAGCCAGACCTCCGCCCACGCGTGCGCATCCGACTGCCGCACGAGGAAATAGGCACCGACGGGATTCCATTCACCGCCGAGGTAGCCCGTCACTACGCGTGCCGGCACGCCCGCCGCTCGCATCAGCACCACGAAGGCGGAGGCGAAGTGTCCGCAGAAGCCCTCGCGCGTGTTGAACAGGAAGTCATCGGTCGAGTCCGGGCCGAGTTGCTTGGGCGTCGTCGTGTAGGTGAAGCCGCCGGTGCGCAGGTACTCAAGCACTGCCTCCACGAAGGCGGCATCGGAGCCCGCTCGCGCGTGCAGCGACTCGGCGAGCGCGTGCGTGCGCGGATTGCCAGTCGGCGGCAGGCGGGTGTCCTGGCGCTGCTCGCCGAGACTGAGCGGCTCGCGCGCGCGTGTCCGGGTGTAGGAGAGTGCCTCGTAGGAGAGCGGCTCACTCACCGACTCGGTGGCGAGCAGCTCGTAGTCGTAGCTGAGCAGCACATGGGTATCGGGTGATAGCGCGGGCGTATCGAGCGCAATCCACCAGTGCCGCCGGCTCGGCTCGAGAGCGACGCGATAGCGGTACGGCGTGCTCAGATACTCGAGCGGCTGGCGCAGGCGCAGCACACCGGGGATGCGTCGCCAGGTGTGACCGTCGAAATCGTGCAGCACCGGGCCGCGCCAGTAGCGCTCCTCGGGTGGCGGCACCGCGGCGGCAAACGTCACGCGGAACGCGGGATCGTAGCTCGAGACCAGTTCCGCGATGCCCTCGAGGGTCATTTTGTCGGACAGCCCGGTGAGCGCCTGATCATCGCGCGGGATTGCCCAGAACGCTCCGGCGAGTCGCGGGAAGAACAGGAACAGCAGCACGGCGAGCGGCAGGGCGAGGAGCAGTGCCTTGCCCGCGAGCTTGAGCGCCGCGGGCGCGCTGCACTCGGGTGCGGCGATGATCGCGAGCGCCGCGCAACACACCCAGGCCTCGAGTGCATAGAGCGGTGCCCGAGCGAGGTCCTGCCGGTCGAGGCACGCGGCAAGGAGCAGGAACAACGCCGCGCCCACCATGACGAACTCATCGCGCGCGGTGCGCGTCTCGAGGAGCTTCAACCCGGCCATCAGCATGAGGAGCGTCGTGCCGGCGGCGAGGCCGTTGAGCGTATGGAAGCGGGCGAGCACGATCGCGACCAGCGCAACTGCCAGCACCGCACGTAATGCAATCGCTGGATACCAGCTGCTCGTGCGTGCCGTGGCCACTCGCCACAGGATGAGGGTGAGTGCGCAGGCCGCCGCCCAGACCGGCACTCGATCGGCGTGCAGCAGCACCCCGCCGGCGAAGGCGGCGCAGGTCCACGCGAGCGGGCGCAGCACGATGCGGGACGTGCGGGCCGGTGTCGATACGGAAGCCACCTCTAGCCGCCGTCCTCGAGTCCGAACGTGGCGAGCGCCGCGAGGCAGCGGTGCCGGTGCGCAGGCCCGCGGTCGGGCGCGAGCCGTACTGCCGGCAGCACGAGGCCGTAACGCTCACCGCGCGCCTCGGCATCCACCACCCAGCGCGCGAGCTGCGACAGCCGTGTCTCGACGTCCCGCGGGGCGAGTGCGGCGAAGTCGAACATCCGCAGCTCCGACTCCCCCTGCGCGTACTCCTTGACCAGCAGCGGTGCCTCGCGCGCATACGCTTTCCAGTCAACCTGGCGCGGAGAGTCGCCGTCGCGAAACGGCCGCAGACCCGCCCACTCGTCGGCTCCCGCCCCGGCGAGCGCGCGCGTACCGGATCTGCGCCCGGCGTGCTGCGGCATCGGCAGCCAGCCGCGCGCTCGCGGATACACCAGCATCTCGATCGGCGTGTGTACAAAGGTCCAGGCACGAAACAACCCGAAGGGATATGCGGTCGCGAGCCGCAGCCTCTCGAGCCGCACGATGCCGCGCGCCGGCGCTGCGAGCGGCAGCTCGAGCCGCCGCTCGCCGTTAGCGGGGACGCTGGTGACGGTAATCTCTCCCTCGTCCAGCGCGCCTTCCAGGCGCGAGCGCGCCGCGCCCGGGCCGCTCGCGAGCGTGACGTGGACGGCGCCGGTGCTGCCGGCGAACACGGCCGCAGCGACGCAGGAGGCGACCTGCGTGCCGAGGAGGTTGCGATGACACAGCTGCATCACGACGAGGGCGAAGGCACCGAGCAGGAATGTCAGGAACAGGGCGAGGCTGTTCGCGTAGTTCAGGCCCGCGAGCAGCATGAGGACCAGCAGCCCCGCGAAGGCGTATCCGGCGCGCGTCGGCAGTATGTACAACCGCCTCCGCTCGAGCGTCACCGGCAGATGATCCAGGCCCTGGCGGCGGCGGATCCACCGCGCGACGCGTGCACGCGCCAACTCGGCGAGCGGTGCGAATGGGCGATAGCGTGCCACGCTAAAGCGGCACGGCCACCGCGCGGATGATCTCGGCAGCGACCTCGCCGCCCTCGGCGCCACCGGCCGGGTCGCGTCGTTCGAGGCGATGCGCGACCACCGACGGCAGCACCGCCTGCACGTCCTCCGGCAGCACGGCGGAGCGACCGGCAAGGAAGCCCCAAGCCTGCGCGGCGCGGATCAGGCCCTGGCCGGCGCGCGGCGAGAGCCCGAGCTTGAGGTCGGAGCGCTCGCGCGTGCGCATGATGAGCGCCTGCGCATAATCGAGCAGCGCTTCCGCGACGTGCACCGCGCGCACGGCACGCTGTACGCCGAGCACCTGTGCCGCAGAAAGCACCGGGGCGATGGCGGACAGCAGCTCGCGGCGCTCGCCGCTGCGCAAGAGCTCGCGCTCGTGCACGGCATCCGGGTAGCCGAGCACCACGCGCATCAGGAAGCGATCGAGCTGCGACTCGGGCAGCCCGAACGTGCCGAGCTGCTCGTGCGGGTTCTGCGTCGCCACCACGAAGAACGGCTCGGGCAACACGTAGGTGGTGCCGTCGGCGCTCACCTGCCGCTCCTCCATCGCCTCGAGCAACGCGCTCTGCGTGCGCGGACTCGCGCGATTCACCTCGTCCGCGAGCAGCAGCTGCGTGAAGATCGGTCCGCGGCGGAAGTGAAACTGCTGGCTGGCGCGATCGAACACCGACA
>Ga0187782_10004312_pt1 | contig 10656 bp, 9 predicted proteins | sample 0715_SJ02_MP15_2_FD_132454 | JGI IMG/M metagenome (GOLD analysis project Ga0187782, IMG submission 132454) | Tropical peat soil microbial communities from peatlands in Department of Meta, Colombia - 0715_SJ02_MP15_20_MG | ecosystem: Environmental > Terrestrial > Soil > Wetlands > Peat | place...
AGCTCCTCGAGATGGGCCTCTCCCATCGCCAAGTCGTCATTGTTCTCTACGCCGTATCGGCACTGTTTGCCATGCTCAGCCTGTTCCTGCTCTGGCCGACTGGCAGCACTCTCGGCCTTGTCCTCGCGGTCGTCGGTACCGGAATCTGGTTGGGTGTTCAGCATCTCAACTACTTGGAGTTCGGGGAACTTCGCCGGGTCGCGCAGCGCACCATCGAACAGCGCCAAATTGTTATCAATAACCTCGCAATTCGCCGCGCTGTCGAAGAGCTTAAGGCCGCCTCCGATTTCGATCAGGTGCGCAGTGTTCTCATCGCCGCTTTCGACGGAAACGATTTCGATGGTTTCGAACTGCACGTCACTGCGCCATTTGTCGACCGCACGCACTCTGCCGATTCGAGTCGCCGCATCCACTGGAACAAATTTCCCCACATGGCTGCCATTTCGAATAAGCCGTCCTGGAAGCTGAGCCTCGACCTCGTCACCACGGCGAACCAGCAGCGCGGTTCGCTCGTCATCTACCGCAGCTATGGAAGCCGCGATCTTCAGCTCGATATCAACCTGCTCACCTCGGAATTCCCCAGCACACTGGCCGACACTCTCGAGCGCGTGCTTGGCATCCCGCAGATTCTCGCTGCGCCACAAAGCGCAACCTCCCTCGCCGCCAACCTCTGATGAGTTTGTCGTGGACACGTCCTGTTCGCCACAATCGGAACATCCGAGTTTGCGATCGATGGGCTAACCCTTCTCGCCCCTACATCTTGCTCCTATCTTTTCGAGCTCTGAGTTAATATGTTGGATGCATGGATCACAGCACCGCCACACTGGGTCCACTGCCGTCTCCGCAAAGAGATCGGCGGCATCGTCTTCGACACAAGCTCTGCACCCCGGTCTACGTCAGCTTTAACGGCCCGCAGACCGGCATGGTTGTTGACCTGAGCGAACTGCTGGACCTTAACGAAGACGGTTTTTCTGCCCAGACTGCCCCGCAACCCGCTTCATCGGCCGTCGGCTGTCCGGGTTCCGATGCCCAAAGCTCCGAGTGCCTCGATATCAATCGTCCTGTAACGCTCTGCCTCGATCTCCCCGAGACCAAAAGTTATGTTCACGGCAGTGGCCTTGTCATCTGGCGTGACGACAGCGGACGCGTAGGCATTCGCTTCTCCTTCCTTCCTGACCGCGCTCAGGCCGTGCTCAAGGAATGGCTTTTCGTGAACATGCTCATCGCTTGCTCCAACTATGCGGCTCGTGCCGAACAGCTGGCGAACCACCGTCAGGAGGAGTCCTCTTCGCCCGAGACCGCACAGGCAGTAAATTCGTCCCCGGCTTCCCCGATTCCCGACCGCGCGCAGCTGCTTTCGGCTCTTGACGACGTGCGCCGCCAAGTCAGGGAGATTGAAACACAGGCCGTCGAAGCACGGCAGGACTGTACCGATACCATACTTCAGCTCATTGCTGAGCGCGCCATGACTCTCACCAGCGCGACCGGTTCTGCGCTCGCTCTTCTCACCGATGGCCGCATGGTCTGTCGGGCACGTTCCGGCGAACCTGCGCCTCCGCTCGGTGCCGAGGTGAATGTCCGCGAGGGCCTTTCCGGCGAATGTGCTCGTACGGGCCAAGCCGTTTGCTGCGAAGACACAGCTTCCGATCCGCGGGTCGATTCCGAGCTCTGCCGAGCACTCGGCCTGGCCTCTTTCCTTGCGGTGCCGATTGCTTCCGATCTCCGTGTCGTGGGCCTCCTCGAAGTCTTTTCCCCTCGCGCGAGGAGTTTCAGCAATTCTGAGACGGCGACGCTCGAGCGCCTCGCTGAACTGGTTCCGAGAATCGAAGCCGACCACGCTGATTTCAGCCAGAATGGCGCTAATTCGCTCAAGGCGTGTGCGGAAGACTCAATTACTGCGCAAACCGTCTCGGCCGAATCAACGGTGCAAGAATCTGCATTCACGAATCCCATGCCGGCTGAACCCGAGACGAGTGACTTCCCCACGCCTGGTCTGCCGGCAGGAGCAACGACGACGCAAGTCACAATTCCAGAACCTGCATCACCTGGTTCTGCGCCCTCCGATTCCGGCATGACATCTCCAGATGCCGGGCCGGAAGAGGCATCTAGGGCTACAGTCCCGCTCCACGATCTGCGCGATACGCTTTGGGAGCCCGAGTCTGAGTCGAATCAACCGCATCGTGAAGGTCTCGACGAGCCTTCCGAGCCGAAAGCGAAGCTTACCGCAAGCTCGCTCAGAGCTCATATCGGATTGCTGATGTCGTCCCTTGCGGCTGTCGCTTTGGTTCTTGGCTATTTGCTCGCACCCGTTATTGAGCGGCACCTTAACAGTGAGGCACAGGCGGCCCAGAATTCATCTGCGACTTTGCCAGTCTCCTATCCCGCGCCGAATTCCGCCAAAGTGGACGCTTCATCGCCTGAAAGTCTTCGCAAGCAGGCTGAAGAGGGGAACGCTGAAGCGCAGTGGAGGCTTGGAACACTGTACCGGAATGGAGACGGCGTGAAACAGAGCGATATGCTGGCAGTTGAGTGGTTCCAGCGCTCGGCGGAGCAGGAATATGTGCCTGCCCTCACTGCTCTTGGTTCGCACTACTGGGCTGGCCGAGGAGTTCCGCAGGATTACGCAAAGGCCTACTTCTGGTATCAACTGGCGCTCGCCGAAGGTGACCAGAATAGCAAGCTCGCGCTCGAAGGGATCGCCGCCCAGCTTACACAACACGAGATCAACAAAGTTCGCCTGCAAGCCGAAGCCTGGTTGAACGCCCACAGCCAACTCCCAAAGCGCGCTTCAAATTAAATTTCACAGTTGAGGGACGCGCTCCGCTCGCGCGTGTTCAGTTTATAGACTCAGGCTGAGCCGGCTCGAAAAAATCCCCGTCCAAGCGGCGTGGCTTGAACGGGGAACTGTATTTATTACCCCTCAACAGACCCTGGCGACTGCTAGGCCAAAGTCTGATTCTGAGTGCGACGTGGCCGCTGCCTGCACGGCCCTACTGCACGGCGAAGACTAGGTCGTCGTGGTCGTTGTACGAGCCTGAAGTGCACGAGGACGCTCTTCCCAGATAACGGAATTGTGCGCGCACAGCTTGCACACTTCCGGTTGGCAGCGTAAACGTGGCCAAGAGGCTCTGCGTTCCCGCCTTGGTGGGCGTGATCGTCGTGATGTAAACCCACGAAGGACTGCTGGCTAAGCCGAGGCTTTCCCCCCGACCTTTGCGGCTCTTTCTCTGCGCTCTCTGCGTTTAAAGGTTTTTCGCCGCAAAACCCGCAGAGATTTCTCAGCCGATATTTTGCAAATCACAGCTCATTCCGCAGTCGTAAAATAGACTTATGGCAACGCTCCAAAACGTGCTGGATAAGCTCGTTGTCGAAGGCGATCCTGCGCTTTGGACGAGGATCGATAGCGGGACAAGTGAGCGGCATACGAACGACAATCGGATTCGGTGTTTTGCCTGCGGCCATTGTTGCCCCATCGCCGAAGGCCAGCGCGGCGTCTGCAAGGTGCGCTTCAATCGGGGCGGAAGGCTCTATGTCCCCTATGGCTATGTCGCCGGCCTGCAGTGCGATCCGATCGAGAAGAAACCTTTCTTTCATGCTACACCCGGCGCTCTCGCCTATAGCTTCGGCATGCTGGGCTGCGACCTGCACTGCTCCTACTGCCAGAATTGGGTGACTTCGCAGGCCCTGCGCGATCCAGAAGCGCTTTCGCCGGTGGCAGAAGCCGACCCAGAACTGATGGTAAAAGACGCGCTGGCACAGGGCGCACGAGTTGTGGTTTCCACTTACAACGAGCCGTTGATTACGAGCGAATGGGCAGTCGCCGTGTTTCGCGGGGCCCGCAAGGCCGGACTGATGACCGCCTATGTCTCGAATGGAAACGCGACTCCGCAAGTGCTCGAGTACCTGCATCCGTGGGTCGACTTTTATAAAGTGGATTTGAAGTCGTTCGACGATCGCCACTACCGGCAATTAGGTGGCCGGATTGAGCCGATTCTGGAAACGATTCGAGCACTTCATAGGACAGGCATTTGGCTCGAAATCGTTACACTGCTGATTCCAGGATTCAATGACTCGGAGGAAGAGCTGCGGCGCTTAACGGCATTTCTGGCTTCCGTGTCCGTGGACATTCCCTGGCACATTACCGCATTTCACCAGGACTATAAAATGACATCCCCAGCCGATACCCGAGCGGAGGATTTGGTGCGAGCGGCCGGAATTGGCCACGCCGCTGGATTGCGCTACGTATACTGCGGGAATCTGCCGGGACGCGTGCGCGGGCTGGAGGACACGGCGTGCCATCAGTGCGGCAAGGCACTGATTCGTCGCCTGGGATACTGGATTGAGGAGTACAGTCTGACTGCCGAGGGTCGTTGTCCGGGGTGCCTGACGGCGATTCCGGGGCGCTGGGCGCCGGAGTTTAGCGGACAGATTACGGCTGCTCCTTTTCTGCCGCGTTCGCGGTCGCGATTGGTTAGAATCCTTACGCAATCATAGCTTGCAGAATCTGGACTGCAAGCCACAAGCTTTGAGCTGCGAGCCAAGATCAGCTTCCCTTTCTCGCAGCCGCTGGCTTACAACATCTGAATTCATGCGGACTGCAAGAATCGTTGTCTTTGGCACATTGGTGTGTTTCACTGCCGGCTGTTCGCCGCGCGATTTTCTTACGCGGCGGTTGGCGGGGGATCTGATTTCCCGGTCGGAACCCTTTAAGGCGCCACAGATGTTTTGGCTGGCGACCGGAGTCGTGTCGAACAAAGATTTCAATTCTCCCGACTCGATGGTGCTGCAACGGCGTGGATGGATTATTGGGACGCAGGAGAAAAGGTGCCCGCCGGGAGTGGACCCCCCGCCCTGCTGGGATGTCCAGCTCTCGCCTTTGGGAGCGGACGCCATTCGTCCCCTGATTGGGAACGAGCCGGGAAACGGACCATATGCGATTCAAGTGGCGCGCCGGGCTCTGGAGAAAGTAACTGGAATCAGTCGCGAGGGAAATTTCGCGGACGTGGAATTCACTTGGCATTGGGTGGCGCTTAATCAGGTCGGAGCCGCGCTGTATGACAGCGGCGTGCATTATCGGTCCGCGGTGGCCTTTCGCGATTACGACGACGGCTGGCGTGTGGTGAACGGGACGGGGCGCGTCAATCAGACGATGGAGGATGCGCTAAAGAATGCCGAGCCGATGGCGCCATGAGTTCGCACAACACACTTTTAGTTCCTGTGATTATGGACGGTCTTTTCAAAATCTATGCGTCGAATCCTTGGGGTTCTTTTCCTTATCTCAGCTCTTTCTGCTGCTGTCCGGGGCCAAACTACCAAACCGAAACTTACGCTGGATGAGTTCTTCAATTCCGTCGCGTTCGACTCTGTGAAACTGTCGCCGGATGGTAATGCCGTCGTGATTGCCACGCAGCGAGCCGACTGGGAGCAACAGATTTTCCGGAAGGAGCTTTGGCTATATCGCACCGCCGGTGCATCTGGCACCCTTACGCTGCTCACCGAAGCGGGACGCGACAAGGATCCGCAATGGTCGCCCGATGGCCAGTGGCTCGCTTTTCTTCGCGAGGTGAAAACTGAGGGAAAAAGCGGCGATGCAGTTAATAGCGACCCTGGCGATGCCGACGACAACGGCATCGATAAGGAAGAATCTGCGCAACTCTATCTGATTTCTCCGAGTGGCGGCGAGGCCTTTGCCGTGACTTCGGGAAAGGAAAAAGTGCATGCCTTTGCCTGGTCGCCAGATTCGAAGGCCCTTTATTTTGCTACTCGGCAGCCCTGGTCGAAGCAGCAGACCGATGACCATAGGAACGACTGGAAAGACGTGATCCGCTTTCGCGGTGACGAGCGCGGCGATGTGACTTATCGCATAGGAACGGATGAGATTTTGGCGCGCCGGGCAGCCGCTGGGACTAGAGAAGCGCCAGAAGCCGAGAAGGATTCGAATTCCACCCCGGGAGCGGTTGCGATCGCCCGCTCACCACTCCGCGTGGAGCAGATGGTGGTCGCGCGCGATGGAAAGCGCCTCGCCTTTGTTTCCTCTTCCGTGTCCGAGCGTCAGGAAAAGGTGGGCGAAATCGAAATTTATTTGGTGAACCTAGCGGGCGGCGCGGCCGAAGCAGCTCCCACCCAGCTTACGCGCAATGAAGGTGTCGAGCTGAACCTGGAATGGTCCCCCGACAATCGGCATTTGTTTTTCCAGGTCAATGCGGGTTCGGTCGAGAAAAAATACGAAGACCCTCAGCCCCGTCTTTATTGGGTAGACGCCGATACCGGGAAAATCGAGCGCTGGTTTGGCAGTTTTCCCGGAGAGGTTGTGAAATATTCTGTGTTGCCGGATGGTTCGGTGCTCTGCGCCTGCCGTCTGGGAACAGAGGTTCAGCCCTATTCGCAAGCCAGTCCCTCCGCTCCCGTGATCAACCGCGAGGGATGGCCCGGAACCTACGAGAATCCGGCCGCGGCGCCGAACTCTCAACGACTTGCGTTTGTCTACTCGACCACGGAACGCCCGACCGAGGTTTATCTCGCGGACGCATCCGATAAGCTGGCTTCCGCGCGCGCCATCACTTCCTTCAACAAGCTCTTGACCGAACGCGATCTGCCGCAGGCCAGGCCTTATCGCTGGGCCTCCGATGACGGCACTCCGGTCGAAGGAATGCTCATGTATCCGCCCGGAAAATTCGAGGCAAAGAGCTTGCCCATGTTCGTCCTGATTCACGGCGGCCCTCAGGATGCCGACGGAAATCACTTCGAGGCCGACTGGTATCAGTGGGACCGGCTTGCGGCGACGGCGGGCTGGCTCGTATTTGAGCCGAACTATCGCGGGTCAACAGGTTATGGCGATCCGTTCGCGCTGGGGATTGTCCCAGAGATTGTGTCGCGCCCCGGCCGAGACATTCTTACCGGCGTCGATGCGCTAGTAAGAGATGGCATTGCGGACGGGAATCGGCTGGCAGTCGGCGGATACAGTTATGGTGGATATATGACGAACTGGCTCATCACGCAGACCACGCGCTTTAAGGCTGCTGTGACAGGAGCGGGCGCTGTCGAACACGTGGCGAACTGGGGAAACGACGACACTACGTTTGACGACGCGTATTTTCTGGGCGGGCTGCCTTGGGCGGCGGCGGACCGGTATCGCAGCGAGGCCGCGATTTTTCAGATGAACAAGGTACGCACGCCCACCCACATGGTGGCAGGCGCGGATGATATTCGAGTGGCGGTCGAAGAAGACTATCTGCTCGACCGCGCCCTTCACGAACTGAATGTACCGAGCGACCTGATCATTTTCCCCGGCGAAGGTCACTCCCTGGATAAGAATCCCTGGCACGGCAAGATCAAAGTCCGCGAAGAGCTGAAGTGGCTGGCCAGATATGGCGGCGTGGGGAATGAGTAAGTGCGTGAACCCAAACCGATAATCGTTCGAACTTGCGGATTGCGCCTGGACGTCGGTCAACTTCTCCTGTCCCCTTGTCAGATTCCCCCTCATCCCCGACACTGTTCCCATGAGGGTTCTGGCGCGATTCCTGCGGTCGGCAAGCGATGTGGCGCACTTCCTCCCTCCCGCTTTGCCCGAAATCGCCTTCCTCGGCCGCTCCAACGTCGGCAAATCGAGCGTCATCAATTCGCTGGTGGGAACGAAGCTGGCGCGCACCAGTTCGACTCCAGGCCGCACGCGCAGCATTAACTTCTTCGAGATTCGCCGCGCCGGACGGCCTAAACCCGAGCTGCTGTTCGCCGATCTCCCCGGTTATGGATACGCCAAGGTCTCGCGCGAAATTTCGCAGGACTGGGCACGCTTTGTCGACCCCTACCTCGAGGAGCGTCCCACCCTCGCGCTCTGCCTTGCTCTTATCGATTCCAACATTGCTCCCCAGGAAAGCGACCGGCAATTGATGGAATTCCTTCGCTCGCGGCAGAGGCGCCATGTAGTTGTCGCGACCAAGTCCGATCGCATGTCGGGCAACGATCTGACGATGGTAATGCGCCGCTTGGGCGAAGAGCACTCCGGCGCGCCGATCGTTGCATTTTCCGCTAAGACTGGTCTCGGCAGAGAGGAGCTCTGGAAGACGATCTGGGCGTCCGCCGACGAATTTTCGGCGAGGTAGCGGTCGTGGAAAGAGTCTGGCGGCGGCCATTTTGCCGGAATCTAAAGTTCTGTGTTGATTCTCCGATAAATCTATTGGAAGCATTGCGTCGGAGGCAGTATGGATCCAAACGTTGTCCAGGAGCAACCTGGCACCGGGGGCGGAGTGGGGCACCCGCTTGGCGAGAACGGTGCCGACCATCTGCGGCGACTGAAGGCGCAGCTCATCGCTGAAGCTCAGGGCAATGCGGCAGCTGCCAAGACCGGGCCGAGCGCCTCAGCAGCTTTGCGGGAAAGGCGACGCAGCCCCCGCTTTCAGTGCTCAGGAAGCGTAGAGCTGCACAGTCCAGGTAGCGACGTGCGCATCTGGGGAACGCTCACTGACATCAGTCTGCACGGATGCTACGTGGAAATGCCCACGACGTTCCCGCTCGACACTGAGGCTTCGCTCAACATCGAATCGCTGGGTATCCGCGTTTCAACACGGGCCAAGGTTCGGGCGACATACCCATTCCTGGGCATGGGGATGTGCTTTACTGACACGGAACCGGGCCAGCAGAGGCAGTTGGAGCAACTGCTCAGGGCATTGATAGCGCAACACAAAGTTATCGGTAGCTCGCCAGCCCACTCGACTGCCGCGCCAGACATTGTGGCGACGGCCGACCCCCAGCTCCTGGTTGAAAAACTCTCCGAATACTTCAACAGCAATGGATTGTTGTCACGCGAGGAGTTTTACGCGATCGCCAAACGGGTTCGGCGCTCCTGAATTTACGCTTACCGCAGGAGGGTGCGACCCGTTTGGCGGGCTCCGGAGCGAATTTCCTGCGTCCCAGTTACCGCCGTACCGCATGGGCACGGTCTGTCCCATAAGTTCTCCTTTATGATGAAAGTCTATGGCCAAGTGTCTGGTGACCGGGGCAGCGGGCTTCATCGGATCTTCTTTAGTGCGCGCCCTTTTGCAGCGCGGCGACACCGTCCGCGGAATCGATAATTTCTCGACGGGCAAGCGCGAGAACCTCAGCGAAGTTCTAACCCAGATCGAGTTCCGGGAGGCCGACATCCTGAACCCGGAAGCCATGCGCCGGGCGTGCGAGGGCATGGATTATGTCTTCCATCAGGCGGCCATTCCGTCGGTCCCCAAGTCGATTCTTGATCCTTTTGGCAGCAACGGGGCGAACGTAGATGGAACGGTAAACGTCCTGATTGCCGCGCGCGATGCCAAGGTGAAGCGCGTCATCTATGCCGCCTCATCCTCAGCGTACGGAGATTCCCTTTCTCTTCCCAAGCACGAAGCGATGCCGCCGAATCCGATTTCTCCCTACGCGGTGGCCAAGCTGGCTAGCGAGTATTACATGGTTTCCTTTTACCGCTGCTACGGCCTGGAAACGGTTTGCCTCCGCTACTTCAATATTTTTGGGCCCCGGCAGGATCCATCGTCTCCCTACTCAGGCGTGCTCGCCAAGTTCACCATGCAGATGTTGAAGGGTGAGCAGCCGACGATTTTTGGCGACGGCGAGACCAGCCGCGACTTTACCTTCATCGATAATGCGGTGTCGGCTAATCTGCTGGCCAGCTCTGCTCCCGCCGCCGAGTGCGCTGGCAGGGTTTTTAATTGCGCGACGGGTCGTCGGATCACGTTGAAACAGACTTTCGAGGCTCTTAAGAAGCTGACTGGGTACCGTGGCGCGGCCAAGTATGCCGCCGAACGCAGCGGAGATATCAAACACTCACTGGCAGATATCTCTCTGATCGAGAATCATTTAGGATACAAAGTTCTGGTCGATTTTGAAGAAGGGCTATCCCGCACGGTAGAGTGGTATAAGACGCAAACACAGACGGCAAGAGCCTAAGGGTAAGGGCGGACGACTTGGGGCCGACGTCCTAGGAAGCAGGACGTTCAACCTGTTGGTTGGTAATCGTCGCGTGGCGATGATCCCGCTCCCAGCTAATCAGCTCGTTCAAGTCGTACCGGAACGGGCCGTACGACGTAAACCTCTTCTCGTCAAAAAGGCGTTTCACCCCGCAACTCACGCAAACTTGATACGAATATCCTTGGGCGCGCACCGGCCAGCTCATGCGGCGATGCCAGCAGCCGCGGAGCGCCAAAACTGCCATTCCAGCTACGCCGGTGGCCACCGCGCCGACGGGCCATAACCAGCGTGGTTTGGTGGTTCTTTCCGACTTCGCTTGCTCGTGTCCCTGTTTTACTGCGTCAGCCATCACAACTCCTGGACTCCATTTTCAGAGTAGGACGAAACGCGCCGCATAGCAAATCTGAATGGACGTACCTGCGAAATCCCCATCCGATCGCCATGCCTCGAAATTCCCAGCGGTACCCCACGATCTTGCTATCGCAAAGAAACCATTGGACCTGTACCATCGGACATTGCGACGTTGGTCGGATGGCTATTACCCTGAAACTCGAACCGGTTGGTGCGCCCAGCCTTGTGTGCCGTTGCGCGAAACGGCCCGATCTGGCCGCAGCATTTGCCCAACAAGCATTTGCTCAACCAGGGTTTTCTGAACCAAAACTGGTAATGTGGCTCCCCCCGATGCCGAATACCATCAATATTGGC
>Ga0187782_10004313_pt1 | contig 10652 bp, 7 predicted proteins | sample 0715_SJ02_MP15_2_FD_132454 | JGI IMG/M metagenome (GOLD analysis project Ga0187782, IMG submission 132454) | Tropical peat soil microbial communities from peatlands in Department of Meta, Colombia - 0715_SJ02_MP15_20_MG | ecosystem: Environmental > Terrestrial > Soil > Wetlands > Peat | place...
CGCTCACGTCGTACTTGCCAAAGAGCATTCCACAAACCAAAAGTGGTCTTGCTTTGAAGGTACCGCTTGAGGACACTGTTCATGGCTTTCGAGTTTTCCGTTCCACAACCGATTTAGAACCGCTACGGCCGTACGAGTGTGATGGTCGACAATCAACCGAGTATCAAGCGCCTGATTTCCTTCATCTTGACGTCGAGATCAAATGCCTCGCACGCGCGAGATCGCGCCGCAAGCGACATCTCTGTCCGCTCGTGCGGGTGCGTGGCTAGGTAGGAGATAGCATCTGCAACTGCGTCGACCGATCCAGAGGGGACGACCAAGCCGTGAATCTGATGAGTGACCGCTTCTGTGTTGCCTCCCACATCCGTGACGAGGCAGGGCAGGCCAGAGGCCATGGCTTCCAGAATCGAAAGTGGCAGCCCTTCCCAGTGTGAGGTGAGGATGAAGGCTGAGCTCGCCTGCAAGTAAGGCCGCACGTCCTTTTGGAAACCCTCGAAGAACGCGTGACCGGACAAGCCCAGTGCTCGCGCTTGTTCTATCAGTTGGTCCCGGAGCGGCCCGTCCCCTACGATGACACACTTACATCGAATGCCGTTGCCCACAGCCCGGGCCATCGCTTGGAGCAGGATGTCTATCCCTTTCTGCTCGCTCAACCTCGAAGCACACACGAAAAGGAATTCATCCGAGCGAATGCCGAGCTTGGCTCTAATACGAGTTCCGTTCGTTTCCGCTGGACTGAACTCGGACAGACAAACGCCATTGTGAACCGTTCTTAACTTTCGAGCGGGAAATCCGAAATCCTTCACGAGAGCATTTCGAAGGGCGTTGCTGACGCAAATCGTCGTATTGCAGAAATATGCCGATACTCTCAGATTCCGCGGACCACCCAAAGACGCAAGGACGCAAAGCGGTTGCTCACTCAGCATTTTCCTAACCGACGGCGACTCTCGACCCAAAAGCCGCTTCACCCTGCCTCGGATCGATCTTCGGTGTTCCCACAGTTCCGGTATGATGGGGGGAAGCTCCGGCCGCGGAACAATGAGATGTTGAACGGCAAGCCGTTTTCGGATGCCCGAGAGCCAGCAGGCAACCGACACGATTGAGGGTAGACACCACAGCCAGTTGTAGATCAAAACGACAGCATCGGGCTTAAGAGCGCGAAAAAGTCGAACCCAATCCAGCAGAGACCGTGGGGTCTTCTTGCAAGTAAAGACTTCCACATCATGATCACCACTCAACCGTTCACTGAAAAAATCCTGGTCAAGACAGAGTATGCAAACCTGAACTCCTGGCCCCCGGAGTCTGCGTATGAGTTCAAGGAGATGTTTTTCGGCACCTCCATATTCATTGGTATTCGTAACAAACAAAATCCTCTTGCAATCGCGGCGAGACAGAAACCGGCGTTTCGCGTCCGAGAGCGTTCCGGTCTCCATCAACGGGCTTTCGTCTGCAGACATAATTCCCTACCGCGAACAACCCACTTGGGGGTTCCGTTGCAGCGCGATCAATTGAGTATGACGCGCTTGAGTTCGCCGATTTTCTTGTCGATATTGAAGGACTGACACACCGTTTCGCGGGTCCTGCTTGCCATCTGAGCGCGCTCGTCAGCGTGAGTTGCAAAGTACGCGATTGCGTCTGCGGCCGCTTCTACAGATGCGGGGGGGATGACCAGGCCAACAAGCCGATCCTTGACGGCTTCCGTCATGCCACCCACGCTTGTGACGATACAAGGCAGGCCGGAGGCCATCGCTTCCAGGACCGATAGCGATAACCCTTCCACGTGGGAAGTAAGGATGAAGGCAGAACCGGCGTGCAAATAGGGCTGCACATCTCTCTGAAACCCTTCAAAATAAACGTAGTCCCACAGACCCAGTCGATTTGCCTGCTGTATTAATTTCTCCCTAAGTGGTCCATCACCAATGATGATGCACTTGCAAGAGATGCCTTGGCGGACCACCCGAGATACGGCTTGAAGCAGAATGTCGATTCCCGTGGCCTCGACAAGTCTGGCCGTGCTCACAAGGAGGAAATCCTCCGGATCGACCCCCAACCGGTCTCGCACAGCTGCCCCGCCCGTCTTCATGGGGAAGAATGTCGACGTGGAGACTCCGTTCAGTACCGTGAGGGTCTTGCGGGCAGGGAATCCGTAGGCGTTCACCAAAACTTCTCGCACTGCGTTGCTTACGCAGATTGTCTTGTTGGAAACGTAGCCAGAGATACGCACCCTTAAAAGGTACCGAGCTCTCCTGCCAATCAGGCGTCGCAGGATGTTGCGGGGTGACCAACCTTGGACCGGTGGCGGAAGTGGATGCGCCATAAGCCGATGAATGGAAACGCGCCTCCGTACACCAGCCAACAATGCTGCGACGGGGCCCTGCCAGGGAAATGCCTCGAGCCAACTATAAATAAAAACGATCGTGTCGGGGTGAGCTTCTCGAATCAACCGAAGCCAATCCCAGAGCGATCTTGGTTCTTTCTCGCATTTCACGTTTACTTGCGCCCGCTGATCACCATCCATGTGTGCACTGATGGTGTCTTGGTCGAGACACATTAGCAAAGGCCGAAGGTGTGGTTCGTCCAGCCCGCGGAGCACGTCAAGTAGGTGCTTTTCGAGGCCGCCGAATTCAGTAGTTTTCGGAAGAACAAACAGTACTTTCTTGCCCACCGACAGGGGCAGGGAACGGGGTTTCTCACTTCCCGGTTCTATACCCGTCTTTTCATGGCTCTCAGCGAAGGGTTGACCGCCTAATTTCTGACATCTTGGTTTCGCTGGCGCCAGCTGCTTGAGTAAACGTCTGCGGAAGAGCTCTTCACGCGAATATGCAAACGCGCCGTCAAGAGGTAAGCGGTTGGAATGGGTCGCCAAATACTCGCGATACTGGACGGATTCGTACCGCCAGGGATGTTCACTATGGATCCTCTTGTGAAGGCGTTCCGAAACAGTCCGGCGAAACTTGAAATGGTGTGTGACACCCGTCATAGGCGTGCCGCGAGGGTCGCAGCCGAGGGGAGGATAGTGGTTGCCTCCCTCTGCGATGCGAGTGTCCTTTGCGCAGAAAAAAAGTGGAAATTTGAATATATCAGCCCTGACACCCATTCTCCAGTAGAGGTCCACCGAACATAAGGGCAACATTTGGAAAGGGTCGTCAATAACTGGCGGAGTTTCAAGCGATCCGTCGACGGTCAGCCTCTGAAGCATGGGAGCGGCCATTACGTTTGCGTGAGCAGTATTCAGCTCGCGGACGGTCGTCGGAATATCTTGATAGGGAAATTCCACGAATTCATCGCTATCTACCAACAGGATCCACTCGTCACTATGGCGTGCCAGCACGGCATTTATGCGGTCTTTTTTTTTGTATACATCGAAGGGTCCCCCGTAAGAGTCTTCGATGGTAATCGGATACGAATTCCTGATGGCAAGGAGTCTGTGGTTCTCCTCTTGATCGCCGTGGACAATCAGATGAAACCGATCAATGCCCAACTGAAGATAGTATTTCAGCCATGCTTCGATCAGGTCGTTATCACCGTTGACGTGGCTGATAAGTTTCAAACTCATGGTCAAACAGGTCTTCGGGGAGTCTTGTTGCGCCCTGGAAAAGCGTCATCCGCAAACAAGCTTGCGTGAGCGAGGCAGCACGTGGCGAGAGGGAAGCCAGGGTCGCTCCGCAAAGGCATTGCACGGTGGCCCCCCAACGAGAATCAACGAACTTTAGACTGCGGTCAGCTCAGTTCCATACCGTTACCGACGCACTCAGCCAGAAGCCCGGAAGCGGTTCACGTGCGAATACCGGCGAAGCCACGCGCAGACGACTTACCTCCGGCTGTAGCCAGCGGGGAATCAACGGATGCGGATGGTATGAGAAAAGCAGGCGAGTACCTTCCTGCTGATACAAGCTTAATTCATCGGTGCTCGTGAGATCATCAGGAAGAACTACGACGAGATCGCCTGGATCCGGCTTGGTCCCGGGGTGACACACAAAAGGCTGATAACCACAGGGGCCGTCCTGCTGGATAGCCTTACCGACCATCCGGATGCTGGTCGTTAGAACAGAGCTTCCTCCTTCGACAGGCACACCGATGTAGTTAAGATAGGAGGCAAACTCCATTAAGTGGAAAGACTGAGTAAAAGGGAAGAAGAGCCGCTTCACACTTTGCGGATCGCTCTGATAGCGTGCCTTGATCGCGCGGGCCATCTCGGCCTTTGCGCGGATAACGTTCTTTCTCTCGTACGTATGAAAGGCGGAGACGGAGAGATCCTGCAGCAAGACAACAGACACTAAGGCCAGCACGCACAGCCTGGTCCTGAATTCCATATTTTTGAAGGCCAAAATAGCAAGGCGCCCCAGATAGAGCACGGCGATAAGATCTACGGGAGCCAGGTAGTACGTGCTCTGCATGCGCAGGTCGAGGTAACCGGCAAAACAGCCGACGCCGGCCAAAGCCAACCCGTCCCATAAGACCGAGGGCGGCGTCTTGCGTCGGAGGATCAGAAAGATTCTGGCCAACACCACGGCCACCAACACCCAAACCAGCAGATCGAGTTGAAAATAAGAAGCAATGGTCTGCCCAAGTGACAGCTGAAATTTGTGGGCATAGCCCATGGAATACTTGGGAAACATGGCCGCCAGATAGTAGAGCAAGAAGCACGCCACCGGGAAGCCCAAGCAAAGGTCCAGACGACTTTCTGGATCTCGAAGACGGTTGATATCCCAGCGCGCCTGATCCACGCTCCAGCACCGCAACAGGAGCCGGGAGATAACGAAACCCAAGAGCAGCAGGAACGCAGTCTCCTTGAAGTAGAGCATGAACTGCGAAGAGATCATGGCGGCCACGGCCCAAGCTGTGTGTCGTGTTTCACCGAAACGTTTAACAAACCATACCAGACAGACAAACGACAAAAGAATGTTGGGCTCGGAGTAAATGAGCCCACCGAAACTGATTAGAATGCTCGGCGTAATGAATGCCAGAGTAGTCAGAGCAACGCGAGCCTGAATGCTCAACTCCTCAAGCAGGACTAAGAGAATCCCAGACAAAAGCAAAAGCTGAACGATGCGAAAGGCATGATAACCATAGATCGAATGGGTGACATGACGTATCAGATTAAATTCCTCATAGCCGAGCGGCCAGAAGCGTCCGGCTTCCGGCAAGATCTGCATGGCCACGTTACGACCCACCAACGTTTCGTTCGTATAGTGTGAGTTGTCATAGTATGTGAAATCTTCCCACACCAAGATCCCTGCAATGTAGCAGATCAGAAACAGACACAGGAAGGCTACGGCGAGAACGGTCGCTCGCGAAGGAGGGTGGTGCCGGGACGGAACCGAATTCGCTTGGATGTTCGCCTGCTGTGGGATCGCCCACATCACCAACCACACGCCGATCACGGTCGTAGCGATCCACATAGGCCAAAACAGTGCGATGCGTTCGACCCAGAGTTCCTTGAGAGGATGCAGGAGGTGACGAAGAAAATGGAACATTAAGATCGTCTGTGATGGGCGGACCAAATGATGTGGGACGCCGCTGGGAGGATTTCGGCTTGCGAAGACTTCTCGTCACTCGGAGTGAACTGCGAGCACAGACAGGAACTCACCAACGCTCGGCTGCGCATGCTGCCCACGACCACCAGCAGGCCCATCCAGGCTACTCGACTCTGGGACGTGCTCCCTCCCAACGGTTCCTTGAAGAAGTCGAAGCCTTTCGAATGAAAGTACGATAGATGGTGCCGATGAACCGGAAACCGGCTGAGAATATTCTTTTGCGACGCGGCCAGAGATACTCCAAAGTTCGTTTTGGATTTCCGATCTCATCCAGTAAGACGATGAGAATCCATTTGCCCAAAAGCGTGAAATTCAGTGAGTAATTGATCGAGGCCAATCGATCTCGATGAAACTTCCAAAATTGCGCATCCCTACCCTGCAAGGCAGACTTCCCGAGAAAGTAAAAATATTCGCGCTCAGCCGCCTGGAAGACCCACCGGTATTCTTCCTCCGATAGGTAGTTGTGGCCGTGTACGACAATCTTGGCAAAGCGAGTAAACAGCTCGAACTGAAAAGGGCGGACAGTCGATAGAATCGAGTCGTTGTCCCGGCGTGAATAGGTAAGCACCTGATGTACAAAGCCAAAGTTCCAGGTCCGGAGCACATCAAGGCAGGCATGGGACTCTTCAAAAGGCGCGTACCTCTCTTCAAAGAAATGCGGATTCCGCGACCGGACGACTTCCGAACGCATGAGAAAAGAAGTGGGAGTGCCGAACAAGTGTCTATATTCCAGGAAAAAAAGTCGACCGACTTCCCGCCCCGGTACGTCTGGGCTGGGGTACGGTAAGCCCCCCAGAGTTATGTGGTCACCCTCCAGTTCATAAGCGGAGATGATGCCGACATGGGGGTGCGCCTCAGCCAACTCCACCATGCTGCGAAGGCATTCCGGGAAGATCCAATCGTCCGCCTGCACCATCTTGCAGTATTTGCTTTCCGGCGAGATGAGAGAGAGCCCGAAGTTGTAGTTTTGGACTTGGGACAAAAATGAGTCCGTGTGAAAGAGACGGATCTTGTCCGGAAACCGGGCTACGTACTGTTTGACGATGTCGCTGGATCGGTCCGTGCTGCAATTGTCCACGAGAATGTACTCGAAGTTCGCGTAGGTCTGTCGCAACACACTCTCGATACACTCGGCAAGGTACTCTTGGGTGTTATAAAAAGGAGTAACGACGCTGACCAAAGGGCTGGATCCCATGCTCTTACCTCAGTTGTGGCTCTGATGATGCCTCAGCGCGAGCCCAGCCAGAATGTCATATTGCCGCGCGCAAGTAGGAGTCGAACAAATCTCCTGCCTGTAGGAGGCAAGCTGGCTCCGAATGGCGTCCTTGCGAACGTTCATCCGTTCGAACGCCTCTAACACATCTTTTGCTGTGAAATCCTGAAAATGCAAAAGGTAGTCAGTTTGGTGGAGATCTTCCATGACCCAGTCTACCTTCGGGTCAAAGGAGATTGCGACAGTAGGGGTTCGAGAAACAAATCCGAGAATCGTACCGTGCAAGCGGCTCGCGATCAGAGAATCGACACCGCGCAGCACCGCGACGAGGTCTCTCCAGGTCTTTACGGTGGGGAAATAGGTGTGTTCACCCAAACTGCTTTTCGTCTCGTCGTCCAAGCGTTCCAGGAGGTCGGGGATGACACTTTCATCGTCGCCCAGAGATGAGCAAACGACGACAACGAAATAACCCCGCCGAAAGAGGCAAGATAGAACAAGCGCCAACTGCTGGACATAACGGTCATAGAGAGCCCGGTTCGGAGTAGGCCAGTGCCCTGGTTTGACATAAGCAATAGGACTTACCGCAACAACGGGACGGCCGCCCGCCATGGCTCGAATGCCCCCAAGAGGTGGTGGAAGCTCGGAGTCTAGCAAACTAAAGGCCAGATCCGGCACGACAGAATCGTTCCTTGCTCGCGGCAGGATGGCTGCAGCTATCGCTCTACTTCTCGTCTCCCGAAAAGAACGGTACGAGGACATCCGCAAAGCTACGGAGATCAACCTGCGCGAAGCCCGCGACGTGATGTTGCCTGCACCCACACTTGCCATGGCACAAGGCACTCGAGCCAGCCGGGCGAGGAGGACCCACTTGCAGATCGCGAAGGGGAGTCGCCAGGGTCCTCCATATTCTTCATCCAATTGACCGCCACCTGAAACGAGCAAGAGGTCCTGCGTACGAAGAACCCGGTAGCCTTCGAGGGAATGAGAAATTTCCCGCCGGACCGCCCGCACCCGCGCGCGAGCCCTCTTCAAAAACGGTACCAAACCGGGTACCGTCCGCAATGCACGCTTGATCGGAACTGTCCAAGTCGGACGGCTTCGATCGCCCGCTTGGGCTATAGAGGGCACCGATCCTTGCGGCTGGAACAGCATCGAGGAAGCCAGAAGAGGAAATGCTCCCACGCCATGTTGCCGGAGGAAGTTATCGCAATCGAGGGTGATGCCGAAGAACTGCGCGTCGGGGACCCGCAGGCGAAGATTGGCAATCATGGCATCCTGAATTGCGGCATCACCGAGATTGCCTCCCGTATAGGGGGTCACCAGAGCGATTCGTGGGCTTGGCTCTAACACGTCTCGGTTAGCCTTACTGCGAATCTGTGTAAATTCGTACACCTTGCACGGCTCACCGCTCGAGACGTGTTGCGACTCGGGTGAACTAGGATGCGCTTGGATCGCGTGACCCCGCAAGGAATTCGTGGCTGATGCCTCGAGAATATTGCCAAATTCCTACAGTCCGAAGGTCAGCAGGTCGTGGCCCGCTGCGATTGCGACAATCTGCTTTCCGTGAATCGAGTAGGTCACCGGTGCGGCTCGAATCGATCCGCCGGTATCAATTCGCCACAACTCACGGCCCGTCTTGGCATCGAGGGCAACGAAAGATTGCCCAACACTCCCGAACACCACGCCTCCCTTGGTGCTGAGCAGGCCGCCCACTAAGGAGGTGGTGTTGTTGCCATATTCCCACCGTACCTCCCCTGTAGAAGCATCCAGCGCGCGAATAACAGCCTTAGGCGCAGGATTGTCCAGGATCGTGGAGGATCCCCCGAGGAAGAAGCTACCGGCGCGATATTCGGTGGGCCCTGAATAGAAAATTCCACCCCACTCTCTCACGGGGACATACATAAGATCGGTCAGTGGGCTATAGGAAGGAGACGGCCAATTGGTAGCGCCGCCGACAGAAGGATAAACAAACGATCCCCGCGGCGTTGGCATCGCGGCCGCATTGATGACCGGGCGTCCATGGGTGTCGATCTCGTTCGCCCAGGTCTGCTTCGCGATAGGGCGTGCGGAGAAGAAATGTCCGTTTTCACGGTCCAAGACATAGTAGAAAGCGTTGCGATTTGCCTGCCCGAGGAACCGTTCGTGCTTGCCGGAAACGATCTCATCGAACAGGATGAGAATCTCGGTGGCGTCCCAATCGAAAAGATCGTGTGGGGTGAACTGAAAGTACCAGCGAAGGCTGCCATGATCGGCGTCCAGCGCGACAACGCTATCGGTATAGAGATTGTCTCCGGTGCGTGAGCTGCCATTGTAATTGGGACTTGGGTTGCCAACGGGCCAATAAATCAGGTTCAATTCCGGATCGAATGTCCCGGTCAGCCATGTCGGGCCACCACCGGTTTTTAGGGCGTCTGCGTCCCAAGTCTGTGAGCCTGGCTGTCCTGGTTGTGGAATCGTGTCGAATCGCCAAATCTCTTTTCCAGTGGCTGCATCCCGCGCATCGACAAACCCGCGAATGCCGTATTCTCCACCAGCGATGCCTGTGACGACCATGTTTTTCAGTGCAAGGGGAGCACTGGTAATCGAATACCCCGCTTTATAGTTGGCGATCTCGACATCCCAAACAACTTTGCCGGTTTTCATGTCCAGAGCGACTAAGTGGGCATCGAGCGTTCCCAAGAAAAGTAGGTTTCCCAGCGCCGCGAGACCGCGATTTACATAACCACAGCAGAGAGAGAGATGTTGAGGTAGGTCGCGGTCGTAACTCCAAATCAGCTCACCGGTGCTCGCATCGAGCGCTTCGACACGATTGGGAGGAGCCGTCACAAACATAAATCCATCGATTACCAATGGACTCGTTTCGATTAACGTTTCCGACGTGGTGTACTGGCGCATCCACAACAGGCGCAAGTTCGACACATTCGCAGCGGTGATTTGATCGTTGAGGCTGAACCGATGCGCATCGTAGGAACCGGAATACGTCAACCACCGGCTGGGATCCTTTTCTGACGCCAAAACATCCTCATAGCGCACGGGCCCGAGTCCGGCAATTCGCGAAATGAACGGTGAATCGGAAGGAGATTCCACGCCTTCTGCCACTGACTTCACGTAGGCGACAAGCTTCCACCGATCGTTCTCAGGCAGGGAGCTCGGTGGCATGGCGGTTCCCGCGACACCATCAGAAATGGTTTTGAATAGCGCCCAGTCACTGCTGCCTTTGCGCATTTGGCGCTGCTGGAGTGCCGGACCCGTCGTGCCTCCTACGCCATGGGCGCCGTGGCATTGTGTGCAATGGGATTGAAAGATCTTCTCGCCCGCCGAGACGTCCTCAGGGGAGGCAAAAGGATCCTTGATCACCTGATAGGGATTAGGTGTTACTACCAGTTCTTTCAGATGGAAAGGATCCCCATGGCGGTTCAAGTCGGCAAGTTCCTTCCACGTCATATCGGGTAAGCCTCCGGTGGCTTTCAACCGGACGATCTCGACCCGCCAGCGAAAGCGGGGAACATGAAGCAGCAGCAAAACACAGCCAACAAACGCAGCAAACAAAATGACGAGAATCGCACCTGCGAGGCGTTTGTTGTGCAGCGAAGGCATGAAGACCAGTTGAGTCGGTGCCCTAGGGAGAGAATGAATCGACCGGGGAATGTGCAGGGTCTTTAGCGTTTCGCGGCGACGACAAAAAGGGACTGGCCAAAACCTGCCTTTTCCTTCAAACGCTTCACGCGTGGAGCGCCCAGTGCTGCGTTACAGTAGTGGTTCAGTCTAGAAGAATTGACGATGCGAAGAAGCCCTAGATGTCCTTCTGGCTCTATGGTGGTGGCGCGTCTGAGAGAAAACTCCTTTTGGAGCAAGCTCTTGAGCGTCTTCATCGTTACCCACTGCCGGATCCAACCTTCCGC
>Ga0187782_10004314_pt1 | contig 10652 bp, 10 predicted proteins | sample 0715_SJ02_MP15_2_FD_132454 | JGI IMG/M metagenome (GOLD analysis project Ga0187782, IMG submission 132454) | Tropical peat soil microbial communities from peatlands in Department of Meta, Colombia - 0715_SJ02_MP15_20_MG | ecosystem: Environmental > Terrestrial > Soil > Wetlands > Peat | place...
CCGGATGATCGACCAGAATGTAAACGTTATTGCGGGTACCTATTCCCAGACGGTGAAAAACGGAGTTACCAGTCTGCCGGTTGCCGGCGGATTCCTGGGCAGCGGCACCGGCCAGTTCTATGATGTGAACTGCAACCCGGTAACAGAGGTTATCAATGGGCAGTTAACCACCACAACCGGGCCGGGCAATATGACCGTGACAAAGTTCAACGGAGCCTCGTCAATTCAGATCCCCAATTCCGCAGGGCTGGGTTTCAACGGCTCCCTGTCCATTTCCATGTGGTTTAATCCGGCCACTAACGGCACAGCAACCAACAGCGGCAACTGGGATCAGTTGATCGGAAAGGGCTTGACAACCGACGCCGGGACCAGTTCCGCCAGTGAAAATGACAATTACCAGCTCTTCCAGCTGGGAAACCAGCTGCTCTTCGAATGGAATGACGCGACAACCGGAACGCATTACCAGGCTATTACCTCATCCACCCCGGTCCAGGCAAACGCGTGGAATTATGTGACCGTGACCGTCCAGAACGGACAGATTGCAATATATAATAACGGTGTGCAACAGCCGCTGGTGTATGATGAGGGAAATGTACCATACACCGTTTCAGGAGCAACTCCTGTTACCAGCCTCTCCCAACTCGCTAATCCACCTACTAATGGGGTACAACTCGCGAATAACAATGACTTCCCGGTAAATATCGGAGAACAGAACGCAGCAACTGCCGGCAATGATTTCTATTACACCGGGTCCATCGGGTCAGCTGCACTCTACGGTCAGGCTCTGACCCAGACACAGATTCAAAACAACTACGCCAGTTATACCGCATAACCATTTTTTTTGTTTTTAAATGCAAATCTCCGGACCATAAACCAGATATCACCCCTGACACCTATCCTGAATCATGGATCTCTTCGACGGACTTACCTTTTTGAGCATCCTTATTGAATGCGCAATTTTGGTTATCGCAATCCTGATCGCGGCCAGAAATGGCAGGGCTTGGGGCTGGCTTCTTGCGATCACGTTTGCCCTTTTTGTTCTCTTTGACGGCATTCGTCTCTGGTATCCTTCCGCACTTCCCCGCCTGAATGCAGTGATCCTTCTTACTGCCTGTACTTCAATGCTTTACGCAATCTGGCTGATTTATCAGGAGACCGGAAAAGATCGCAAATAATGAGTGGAGGATGCAAATACCGATCCGTGAGAGTGGTATTGGGGCGTCGTATGCAGCCGGAAGGTTGCCAAGCACATCCCCCGTACACGATTCGGGAAGATAAATAAAACAAAGAGATGGGCCCGCTGAGATTCGAACTCAGGACCTCCGCCATGTCAAGGCGACGTCATAGCCAACTAGACCACGAGCCCGCGAAAGGGATGATGCTCTATAACATCTGTCATCCTATTATTAAAAAATAGTGTACCCGTGGTGTGTGCCCCCCACGGAACAACGCCCCGACTGGGATCGGGCACGGCAAAATAAGCTGCAATAACAAGTTCATTCAACGCTTGTTTTATCATAAATCCCCCCAAACAGGCATGAGGTATAGCATGACTCAAGGAGTGACTCCGCCCCCAACCCAGCTCTTCACCTACGTGCACGATGCAAGCCGCCTGGAGCTGCTCATCCGTATCATCTACTGGATCCTGATTAGTATCGTGGCATGTGTGTACGGTCTTATTGCCACCATCTGCCTGATCATCCAGTGGTTCCATATCCTGATCCTTGGCAGGAGGCACCAGGGGTTGTCCGATTTCGCCAAAGGGTATCTTGAGTATCTGGTGCACGTGATGGCCTACACCTACATTATGACGGACAAGCGGCCCGACATCCTGCCGGTCACCGTCAGGGTATTTGAAGAGGATGCCCGGCATCCCTGAGTACTCCCGGTGAAAAGCAAAAACCGCGTCCTCTTTTTGCCCGTAGTACAGCACAGGCCGCCCGATTGCCGGGGAGTTAAGGCGAGCGAAAAAAACTAAAAAGGGATTAAGGGATGATCAGATCTTTTTTGATGAAATCCTGGCAAACGTTGCAGAGAAGATGCCCGGCATTGAGCGAATCTCTTTCATCACATCCTCGGGTACCGCGCTGTCCACGTTTAAGACCATGAGCGCCTCTTCACCCGGGGTGATCCGCCCGACCTGCATGCCGGCGATGTTGATGTTGCACTTCCCAAGGATCGTGGATGCACGGCCGATCACGCCCGGCTTGTCCAGGTGCCGGGAGACAATGACATACCCCTCGGGAATCAGGTCCATGGTATACTTGTCAACCGAGACTATCCGGCTGCGGCCCTTCACGAACACGGTCCCGCAGACCGTCTCCTCGGTCTTGTCGGTTTTTACCCGGATCGTGATGAGGTTCTTAAAGCCGTGCGCCTCCGCGGTCACGGTCTCGCTCGTCGTGATTCCGCGCTCCTTTGCCACAAACTCGGCATTGACGATATTGACCGGGGTCTGGAGGATCGGGTCGAGCAGGCCTTTTAAAACAAGCCGGGTCACAAACTTCATGCTTCCCGCGTAGGCGGCAAGCTCGCCGCCATAGATACACTCCACCGAGGCCAGGCGGCCTTCTACGGTCTGGATCGCAAAACGGCCCATCTTCTCGGCAAGCTCAGCAAACGGCTCAAGCACTTCAGCGTGCTCTGTCGGGACGATGGGAGCATTCACCACGTACTTGGCGGAACCGCCGTTGAGTACCTCAACACACTGCTTTGCAACCTGGATTGCCACGTTTTTCTGTGCCTCGACCGTGCTTGCCCCAAGGTGCGGGGTCACGATCACGTTGTCAAGGGAGAGGAGGGGGGACTCGATGGGTGGCTCGGCCTCGAAAACGTCGAGCGCTGCGCCGGCAACCTTGCCGCACTTGATCGCGTCCACCAGCGCTGCCTCATCGATGATACCGCCGCGGGCGCAGTTGATGATCCGCACGCCGTCCTTCATCGTGGCAATGCTCTTTGCATTGATCACGTGTTTGGTCTCCTTGATAAGAGGGGTGTGGACGGTGATTACATCGGCAACCGTGAAGAGCTCGGCCAGGGACATCACCCTGACGCCGAGCTGGGCTGCACGCTCCTTCGAGATAAACGGGTCATAGGCAACGCATTTCATGTCCATCGCGTTTGCCCTTTTCGCCACCTCGCGGCCAATCCGCCCAAAACCTACTATCCCGAGCGTCTTCTCATTGAGTTCGATACCCATGAACTTGCTGCGCTTCCACTCTTTCTTTTTGAGACTCGCGTTTGCCTGCGGAATGTTTCTTGCAAGCGAGAGCATCATGGCCATCGTATGCTCGGTTGCTGCAAGGGTGTTTCCCTCAGGAGCGTTTGCAACGATGACACCCTGTCGCGTGGCCGCATCCACATCCACATTATCGACACCGACACCGGCACGCCCGATAAATTTGAGATTCTTCCCGGCCGCTATCACCTTTGCGGTGACCTCGGTGCCGCTCCGCACGATCAGGGCATCGTATTCGCCGATGACCCCGCAGAGTTCGTCCTCCTTGAGATCGGTCCTGACGTCAACCGTGCAGGCCTCCCTGAGAATCGCAAGCCCTTCTTCCGCCAGCGGATCGCTGACGAGCACTCTCGCGTTTGCCATAAAAACCCATACAATATCTGCGCACTACCTAATCAGGGTTATTCTTGATTCCTTCGCGGGTCCCCGCAGATATCAGAGAACGGATGCCGGCAGATGATAATACTTAAACAGGGGGGAGATGAGATCATAAGTGGTGCGAGCATGAAAGATGTGCCCAATATTCTATGGCTCGAAGAGATCAGGAAGGAGGACATCGCCTCCGTGGGTGGCAAGGGTGCCTCCCTTGGCGAAATGGCGTCAATCGGCCTTCCGGTTCCACCGGCCTTTGTGGTCACTGCCCAGGCATTCCGGCGGTTCCTGATAGAGACCGGCCTTGAACAGAAGATCTTTAAAGTTTCGGAAAATATCGATGTCGAAGATAATGCGGTCTTGGAGAAGGCCGCCGATACCATAAAGGCGCTGGTGGTCAAGGCAAAGATGCCGGCAGCAATAAAAGACGACATCAGGGCCTCGTACAAGAAGATGGCACAAAAGGACCTGATCGTTGCGGTCCGGTCAAGTGCCACCGCAGAGGATCTGCCCGATGCGAGTTTTGCCGGCCAGCAGGAGACCTACCTCAATATCAAGGGGGAGACGGCACTTCTTGCCGCAGTCCAGAATTGCTGGGCCTCCCTTTACGGGGCACGGGCGATTTACTACCGTGCAAAACAGGGATTCGAGGAGCATACTGTCAACATCGCAGTCGTGGTCCAGCAGCTGGTCCACTCGGAAAAGGCCGGCGTCATGTTCACCTCTCACCCGATCAGCGGGGAGCCCACAACGATCATCGAGGGTTCGTGGGGTCTTGGCGAGGCAGTTGTCTCCGGTTCGGTTTCGCCGGACCACTATGTGTTCGACCAGCGGACAGAGTCAATCGTTGAGGTCACCCTCGCCAATAAGAACGTGGAGATCATTCCGGACGGGTCTCATGGCACAAAACTCGTCCCCGTAGATCCGGTGCGGCAGGATGCACGGGTCCTCCCGGATGGGGAGATCTCCAAGCTCGCAATGTACGGCAAGATCGCCGAGAACCATTACGGTGTACCGCAGGACGTTGAGTGGGGCATTGTTGCCGGGACGATCTATATCCTCCAGTCCCGGCCGATCACAACCATCGGAAAGAAAGAGGCAAAGGGCATGTCTGGGCAGGGTAAGGACGCAAAGATTCTCCTGAAAGGACAGGGGGCAGCACCGGGTACCGCAAGCGGAAAAGTCGTCATCATCCGTGACGTAAAGGATACCGGGGCAGTCAAGGAGGGAGATATCCTCGTGACCCGCATGACCAACCCGGACATGGTGCCGGCAATGAAGAAGGTTGCCGCCATTGTGACCGATGAGGGCGGTATGACCTGCCACGCGGCAATCGTATCCCGGGAGCTGGGCACCCCGGCGGTGGTGGGTACAAAGACCGCCACCCAGCAGCTCAGGAACGGACAGATCGTCACCGTTGACGGCGAGATGGGCCTTGTGTACGAGGGCGCCATCACCGGAGCGGCACCGGCAAAAGCCGGGGCAGCGGTACCGGCGGCAGCGAGCAGCAATGCACCGATAATCACGGCAACAAGCGTGAAGGTAAACGTTTCCATTCCCGAGGCAGCCGCCCGGGCGGCAGCCACCGGTGCTGACGGCGTCGGCCTGCTCCGGATCGAGCACCTGATCCTCGGGCTCAACAAGACCCCCGGCTGGTTCATCGCCAACCACAAGGAAGAGGATTTCGTCAAGGAACTCTACGACGGCATCAAGATCGTGCTCGATGCATTCCCGGGGAAGACCGTCTGGGTGCGGACGCTCGATGCCCCGACAGACGAGTTCCGGAACATGCAGGGCGGGGAGAGCGAGCCTCACGAGCACAACCCGATGCTTGGCTGGAGAGGTATCCGCCGCGATCTCCAGAGCGCGGAGCAGTTCCGGCTCCAGGTAGAGGCCTTCAAGCGCCTCTGGAAAGCCGGTTACGAGCACCTCGGCGTCATGTTCCCTATGGTCTCCCACCCCGACCAGTTCATTAAGGCCAAGGAGATGATGGCAGGCTGGGGCGTTGACGTGGAGAACGTCACCCTTGGCATCATGATCGAGATCCCGGCAAGCGCGATCATGATCGAGGACTTCCTCCAGGCCGGTATCAAATTTGCCTCCTTTGGTACCAATGACCTCATCCAGTACACGATCGCCATCGACCGGAACAACGAGAACGTGGCCGATATGTACAACCCCCAGCACCCGGCGGTTCTTGCCCTGATCCACTCCGCCATCCAGAAGTGCCGCGAGTACGATGTCGAGTGCTCGATCTGCGGCCAGGCGGGATCCGACCCCAGAATGGCAGTCTGGCTCGTGGAACACGGGATCACCAGCATCTCTGCAAACATCGATGCCATTGCAAAGATCCGGGAAGCGGTCGCAAAGACCGAGAAGCGCATCATCCTTGAAGCTGCGAGAACCCGAGATGCTGAATAACGGGCTGTCCGAAGACGAGCTCTTCTCTTTTTTATCCTCGCACAAGAAGGAGGATATCGATCACCGGTACATCGTAAGCTCCATGTGCACCCTCCCTCATCCGGTGGCGGTGCGGGCGCATTGTATGTTTATGGAAACCAACCTCGGTGACCCCGGGCTCTTCCCCGGGACAACGACGCTGGAGCGCCTGCTGGTCGGACGCTTCGGCACCCTGTTTCACCACAAAAATGCCGGAGGCTATGCGACATCAGGAGGAACCGAGTCCAACATCCAGGCGCTCCGGCTTGCAAAGGCACTCCGGCCCACGCCCTGCCCGAACGTCGTTCTTCCCGAATCCGTCCACTTCTCCTTTAAGAAAGCCTGCGACCTCCTCTGCCTGGAGATGCGCAGCGTGCCCCTTGGCCCTGACCGGAGGATGCCGGCCGACAAGGCGGCTGAACTGATCGACAAAAACACCATCTGCCTCGTCGGAGTAGCCGGGACCACCGAGTACGGGATGGTGGACCCGATCGCAGACCTTGCAAAGATTGCCGCCCAGAACGACATCTTCCTGCATGTGGATGCAGCGTTCGGCGGAATGGTGATCCCCTTCCTTTCCCACCCCATTCCGTTCGATTTTGATCTCCCCGGCGTCACCACCATCGCGGTGGACCCGCACAAGATGGGCATGAGCACCATCCCGGCAGGAGTCCTCCTTACCCGGGAGCCGGATATGCTCGATGCGCTCAATATCGATACCCCTTACCTCACGGTAAAAAAGGAGTACACACTCGCCGGAACCCGCCCGGGTGCCCCGGTGGCCGGGGCCCTCGCGGCCCTTGACTACCTCGGCGTCGCAGGTATGAAGGCCGTAGTTGCCGGCTGCATGAAGAACACGGATCGCCTGATCACCGGCATGAAAGCGCTGGGCATAGAACCTGCTGCATCTCCGGATGTCAACGTGGCCACTTTTGCCTGCACGCGGGCCCCGGCACCCTGGAAAGTCTCGTGGACGAGAAACGGCCACCTCCGGATCGTCTGCATGCCGCATGTGACCGCAGACCGTATCGAAGCATTCCTTTCAGATTTTGGTGATATGCAATGCTAGAGAAACTGACAGAATCCCTGGAAACCTGCCCGATGGTAAAACGGGGCGAATATAATTATTTCATTCACCCGATCACCGATGGTGTACCGCTGGTTGAACCCGCACTTCTCCGTGACGTGTGCAGCGCGATGATCAAAGTCCTCGACCTCAACAACGTGGACAAGATCGTGGTAGTCGAGGCAATGGGGATCCACATCGGTGCCGTCCTCTCGGTGATGACCGACATTCCCATGGTCGTAATGCGCAAGCGCGAGTACAAGCTCCCGCATGAGATCCCCGTCCACCAATCGACCGGTTACTCCAAGGGCGAGCTGTATCTCAACGGGGTGTACAAAGGCGACCGGGTCATCATTATCGACGATGTGGTGAGCACAGGGGGCACGATGAAGGCGCTCCTTGAGGCCCTCAGGATCGCGGGAGCAGAGGTAAAAGACGTCTGCATCGTGATCCAGCGGGGCGACCCCGACATTGGCCGGCCCTACAAGTCGCTGGTCAGGATCGAGGTCGACGACCGGGTGCATGTGGTTGAGCGGTTCATCTGACCTGATCGCAAAACTCCGGGGGCGGGGGGCACAAAGAGTTGCCCTCCAGTTCCCGGAAGGTCTCAAACGACAGGCTGCCACGCTTGCTTTCGATCTCAGGGCTGCTGGATTCACGGTGATTATCAGTGGCGATCCCTGCTATGGGGCCTGCGATCTGGCCCTAGATACACTTGCCGGGGGGAAGGCAGACGTGCTCGTGCATTTCGGGCACGCACCGGTTGACGACAATCCCGAGGTTATCTTCGAGCCGTGGGTGGTTGACTTCGGGGTCGAGGCACTTGAACATGCCCTGCCCCTGATCCAAGAGAAAACGGTGGGTCTTGTCACCACCGTCCAGCACGCCCATCTCATTCCTGCCATGGAAGGATTTCTTACATCCCGCGGGTATGAGGCCCGGGTAGCCGGAGGTACCAAAAGAACCCCGCTCCGGGGGCAGGTGCTCGGGTGCAGTTTTACCGCGGCAAAAGAAACACGTGCACGCGAGATCCTCTTTGTCGGTACCGGGGTATTCCACCCTGTCGGTATTGCTCTTGCCACCAAAGCACGGGTAATAGCGCTCGATCCGTTCACCGGCACTGCGCAGGAAGTGAGCGCGGAATTCCTCCTGCGCCGGCGCTCTGCGGTCATCGAAAAAGCCAGAGGGGCCCGGTCATTTGGGATAATCCTCAGTACCAAGAGCGGTCAGGAACGCCGGGAGCTCGCTGAGCGGCTGGCAGGGCTTGCTCCCGGGGCAGCCATTGTCACCCTGCGCGAAGTGACTCCAGACCAGCTCCTTAACCTCGGTTTTGACTGCTACGTGAACACCGCCTGCCCCCGCCTTGCCTATGACGACCAGGTGCGATTTTTCCGGCCCGTTCTCTCCCCCCAGGAATTCGAGATCCTTTGTGGCACACGGGTATGGGAAGACTATACGATTGACGAGATACCATGAAACTCCGGCAGCTCGAGATGGCCCTGCAGCGCTGCACCGGTTTTGAACAACCAAAGGCGTCACGCGAACAGTACCAGACCCCGGCCACCCTTGCGGCCCGGCTTCTTTATGATGCGTCTGTCAGGGGCGACATTGCCGGAAAAACCGTAACCGATCTCGGCTGCGGCACGGGTATCCTTGCCATAGGGGCTGCACTGCTCGGCGCTCAAGAGGTCCGGGGCATCGATCTCGACCCGGATGCCCTCAACATTGCGGAAAAAAATGCCGCACTCCTCGGGGCAGTGGTGGAATTTGCTGCGGCTGATCTGAGCGGTACGAGGAGCGATGCCGGGAAGGCCTGCTCCGAGGGACTCGGCCCCTGCGATACCGTGGTCATGAATCCGCCCTTTGGGGCCCAGAAACAGAACCTGCACGCAGACCGGCCGTTCATCGACTGCGCCCTTGCCATCGCCCCGGTGACATACGGCATCTTTAATGCCGGCTCAACCCCCTTTGTGGAGGCATTCATTGCAGGGAGGGGTCACGTTACCGGCAGGGTTGCCGGCACTTTTGCGCTCAGGCGTTCGTTTGCCTTCCACACCCGGGACGTACAGGAAATTGCTGTCGAGATCCTCAGGATAGTCCGGGTCTGATCGCCCCCGTCAACATCCTTATTAGGAACTGCCCAGAGAAAATATACCGGAGATTTGTATGGACAAGACAGGAATTGCTGCACTGGTTGTGGGTATGGTACTGCTGATCCTCGGGGCGTTTGCGATCTGGGCATTCCTTCCCGATGTAATCACCGCAGTAAAGGGCCTGATCGGTATCGTGGTACTTCTCGCCGGCCTGATGCTGGTCATCTTCGGGATCCTGATCTTCAAGGAATAGGACCCTTTTTTAAGACTTTTTTTTATTCAGGCCATCCCGAACAGTTACGGACAAAAAAAGAACGGTGTAATCCACCGCTATACTTTCACCACGATGCACTGGGATGCGGCGGTCTCCACCACGGGTTCAGGCTTATCGGCAAAGTATTCGTCCACCGCCTTTCGCACACCCGGGGCAGTGAGGTAGTCGTGGGATACGATCATCCCACCGGCGCTCATCCGGGGGTAGAAGAATTCAAGGCATTTCTTCGTGCTCTCGTAGGTATCCACATCAAGGTTGACCAGCGAGAATTTCCTGTCCTGTACCGGTGCCGATGTATCCGGGAAGAGACCCTTATACAGGTAGACATTCTTTTCCGACGCCAGGTACGCCTTCACATCATCGTAGGACGCGGCAAACTTCCCCTCGTAGAACGGCCAGACCGCGTCCACGTCATCCACCCGGGGCAGGCCGGCGAAGGTGTCGAAGAGATGAAGGGGACGGTCGCCTTTTGCCGAACAGATGATCTTGGCAGACCCCCCTTTGTACACGCCGACCTCAGCAATATCCCCAGGAATTTTCCGTGTGATCCTCGTGGCCATATAGATCTGGTACGCTTCGATATCCTCCAGCAGGAGATCGGTATCGGACCGGATCTTTTTTAAGTTGGATGCAAACTGTTTCCGCTCGGCAGAGCCGTAGTGCGGGAGGCGGCCCCGCTGCGCGATATCATACCCCATAAATGGCTCAAAAATCGCCAGTTTCCTGAATTTCATCAGGTATTTGCTGGGCATTATGGTATCGAAACACCAGATCAGGTGTTTTTTGGGAAACAAACTCATGACCGGTGTTATCTGTTGTACCGGGATTTATAGTGGTGAGATAACCGGTATCTCATCTCCTGCGGGAGCGGGCCGAATAATATGCGACCGCCAGTGCGGCGCAGAGAGCAAGAAGTCCGGCCACCAGGTGAGTAAGGATTAGCAGGCCTGCCACGTAAGCAAGCAGGACGGCTGCGAGCCCGGGGATCCTGCCATTCAGGTATGCACCAATCACAGAAATGACAAGAATAATTGTGGGCAGGATCAGGAAGAACGTGCGGATGCCGGGATCCGAGTACTGTGCAGTCACTGCCGATCCAAGGGCGGCGATGAGGATATTTTCCGGGTTGAGGCCAATGGCGGTCCAGAGGCCGGAGAGGAAACCGAACCC
>Ga0187782_10004315_pt1 | contig 10651 bp, 7 predicted proteins | sample 0715_SJ02_MP15_2_FD_132454 | JGI IMG/M metagenome (GOLD analysis project Ga0187782, IMG submission 132454) | Tropical peat soil microbial communities from peatlands in Department of Meta, Colombia - 0715_SJ02_MP15_20_MG | ecosystem: Environmental > Terrestrial > Soil > Wetlands > Peat | place...
TAAGGGCGATCGTCGATTTCGAAAAGTAAATCGCCCTGTTTAACGCGCTGGTTGTCGGCGACGTTTAGGTGCAGTATGGGCCCCTCGACAACGGAGGCGATTCCGATGTAGTTGGCAAAGATCTCGGCGTCATCGGTCTGGGGGTGGCGAGTTGTAACCAAGTAGACAGCAATCAATCCGACTATCGCCAGCAGAACCATGACTGCGGTGAAGACACGACCGTACCAGTGAAGTTTTGCGATGCGATTGTCTGGCTCACCGTCTGGACTCGGCATTAGCGGTCACCTAACTGTAGAACAGCAGCCACAACATGCAAGCGAGAAAGATCGCCATGCTGAGATACAAAAGCACGGGCGCATCCAGGTGTTCGGCAATAGCAGTGCGAGCGATTACGGCGCGTGCGCCCGCCGCCAGTACCAGACCACCGACGGCGCAGAAGATCCACACGGGGAAAAAAGAGCCGAAGATGCTGTATTCGGGCGCGTGAGAGCAACCAACCAACACCAGCGGCGCCGCCAGCGATACACCGCCGACGCGCCGAAATGGGTTCGTTCGGCGTCGATCGCGGCGCATCGAGTCGATGCTCATCTGCAGCAGACTCATGTCGATGGCCACCCTCCTCCCCACCTTCGATTGAGCCACAGAGCTAAGGCTCGAGTCTATTGGACGAAGGTATCGATCAACGCCTTTGGATCAGATGATTCACGCTGGCCTGTCCATTTTGATCGTAGACATGCGGAATTGAAGTCTGCGCTTGCGGTCGGGCGCAAAGATTCGAGCCTGATGAACTTGCCGAGGAGAAATCTAGCGTGTTGTAGCCAGTGAAGGTGATAAAGAGCTGATACTTTAGGATCGACCGATACGTTCGGTCAATGGACTCTGCCCCCGGACTTCTGCCTTAATCGCTATTAGAGAGCGAAAGAGTCGTTTTCCAGTTCAGCGTAACTCCGACGCGTTGCTGGGAATGAACCGGAAGAAGTTTCGATTGATCGAACACAAAGCATCATTGAATCTTCTATTTGTGTCGCTGCTTCTGGCCTTCTCTGCGGCGCGAGCCTTGGGGCAATGTGCGGGCGAAGTATCTTCTCCGGCCGCCGTCGCCGACTGCGCCTCTCGCGAAACTCCGCGTGAGGGAACAGCCATCCTCGATCCGGTTCACCGTTATACTCTCGCCGAGCTGATCGACGTCGCCGAACATCACAATCCCGGCACGCGCACGATCTGGGAGCGCGCAAAGCAGAAAGCACGCGAGCTTGGTTTAGCAAGAAGCGCTTATTATCCGGAGTTAGAAGGTCTGGCTGTCTTCGGCGACGAGAGGCTGATAAATCCGTTCCCAGAACCTCTCGCTCCTCGCGGTTACGTCATGGTCGAGATACCCATCGTCCAGCCTGAAGTCGCACTCCGATATCTCATCTTTGACTTTGGCAAACGCGAGGGGACGGTGGCCTCCGCGAAAGCAGAGAAGCTCGCTGCGGGTGCGGACGTTATTCAGGTAAATCAGGCGCTGGCATTTCGCGTCGCTAGTGCGTATTACCAGCTGGTTACTGCACAGGAAAGATTGCAAGCCGCTCAGGACACGTTGCGAACTGCGCAAACTACGCAGGATGCAGCTGAAAATAGACTGAACAACGGGCTTGCAACTCTTCCCGATGTTCTCAATGCCCGCGCTGAAACGGCGCAGGCAGTGTTCGACGAGGAATCCGCGGACGGGGACGAGAAGATCGCGCGTGTCACGCTAACAGAAGCGGTTGGAGCTGATCCGTCTCCCAACATCGTCATCGACAGCCAGAGGAGTGCGCCGCTGCCGGAGAGACTGACAATGTCGATCGAGGCGCTGATCGATCGCGCCATGAAGGATCGTCCCGAACTTATGGCGCAAACTCTGCGAATCCGCTCGGCCGAGGCTCGCATTCGTGCAGCCAAAGCGGAGTACAAGCCGCAGATCGTTCTCTCGGGTTCGGCAGCGCAGACCTCTGTATGGCCCACGGCGGATTACGGCGTGCTTGGTTCCGCCAGCGAGCCTACTTGGTCTGTCGAACTCGGCATCCGGTGGCGCATCTTTGACGGAGGTGTCCGCAAGAATGAAGTGTTGATCGCCGAGTCAAAGCGCAGGGAAGCAGAGGATGAACTTGCTGCGATACATGATGAGACCACGCGCGAGGTCTGGACTGCTTACATCGCGTTCCGGACGGCATTGCGAAAGCACGAGGCCGCTGTGGCGCTTCTCGAGTCCGCCAACTCCTCTTACTCGGCCTCGCTCGATGCATACAAATATGGAGTCAAGAATCTTGTCGATGTGGTTACCGCCGAGAAGCAACTGGCCCTGGCTCGACTATCCAGTGTCTCCGCACGATCAGAATTGTTTCTGGAAGCAGTCAACCTTGAATTCGCCACTGGAAATCTGCTGCGGAATCAATCGCCAGCGACAGCACTCCAATCTCACGACGAACATCCATGATTTTCGGGGGCTGGCCCCCATCTTTGCTCCGACCCTGAACGGACATTGCCACGCAGGCTTTGCCAGCCATCGCGCTTTTCAATGGGTGAGGCAACGACCTCAATCTCGGGTTGGACATTTGGGCGCAGACTGGTGCATGATTATTCAACCGTGTTGGGGCGCCGTCAATATCCTGGGGGGGTAAATGCCATGAAGAAGATTACAGCTCCCATTCCTTTTGCCGGTTCCCAGCTCGATCAAACGCGTCATGTCTGCGCTTTCTTCAACAGCGCGGAGGAAGAGTATCGGGTTTTGCTCCCTTTCATAAAAGATGGATTCCGGTGTGGCCATAAGGCGATTCACGTTGTTAATCCAGATCAGCGTAGAGACCACCTCCGACGTTTGGATGAGGTGGGAATCGACGTGGCAGCTGCGCTGCAGAGCGGACAGCTGGAGCTTCGCATTAACAGGGACGTCTACCTTCCGGATGGCCGCTTCGATCCAGATCGCATGATCTCGGCGTTCGAGCAGTTGGCCTGCGCCAACTCCGCCGAAGGATATCCGCTGAGTCGCATTTGTTGTCGTATGGACTGGACGGTTAAAGATCAATCGCATGTCGACGATGTCATTGAGTTCGAGTCGCGCGTGAATGATGTGTGGCGTCGGCACGAAGATGCGGTCATTTGCACCTATCATCTAGGGCAATTTCGTGGCGACGAGGTGATCGACATATTGCGGACCCACCCGATGGTCATCATCGGCGGCATCCTTCAACAGAATCCTTTCTTTGTGCCGCCAGACGAATTCCTGCGTGAATTTCGCCAACGCCGGCCTCATCGGAGCGCTTCACCCGCGGCGGCCTGACGTGGAAGAGCAAGCCCAAGATCCGGCGCAGGAGGCGAAGCGTCTTCAGTGTTGCATCAACGATCTAGTCGGCGTGCTTGCTCTTCCTGCTATCTGGCGGGGCAGTGAGCCGTCGCAAATTGTTCAAACCCTGCTCGATGTACTCCTCCGTATGCTGGGCCTGGAGTTCGCGTACGCGCGGTTGAACGACGCATTTGACGCGATGCCAGTCGAGGTCCTCCGAGTCGCCGAGTGCAGCAAAATCAACCTGCCGCCCCAAGAACTCCGTAATATCCTCGGTCATTCGCTGGCAGCCGATGCTCAAGGCTCCCTCCGGCAAATACGAAGCCAATTAGGAGTTGAAGAGATTTCGATTTTTCCCGTGCCGTTGGGAATTCAAGCTGAAATCGGCGTGATCGTGATAGGTTCTAAGCGGGTGGGTTTTCCTGAGAAAGCTGAAAGCCTTCTTCTGAGCGTAGCTGCAAATCAGGCATCTATCGGGTTGCAAGAGGCAAGGCTCCGAGGCAAACAAGAGCGGATCGCCGCTGAACTAGAACAGCAGGTTGCCGAACGAACCCGGGCGCTTGACCAAACAAACGCAGAACTCAGGAAGGAAATTGCTGAACGTAAGTTGGCAGAGCAAAAGCTCCGCCAAGAAGAGCAGGAACTGAAGCGCAGTGAAGTGCACAAAGCAGCTATCCTAGACTCATCACCCGATTGCATCATAGCGATTGACCACGAGGGCCACATTACGGAATACAACCCGGCGGCGGAACTAACTTTCGGTCATCGTCGCAGTGATGTGCTGGGGAGGCCACTTGCTAATGTCATCATTCCACCTTCGCTCCGCGAAGAACACCGCACGGGACTTGCCCGCTACCTGGCCACCGGCGAGTCGGAGATATTGGGCCGGCGCACTGAAATGACCGCAGTCCGCGCCGATGGGAGCGAATTCCCAGTTGAGCTTACAATCACACGCATCCCGCAAGACAGCCCTGCTGCATTCACCGGCCACATTCGCGATATTACAGAGCGCAAACGAAGCGAAGACGCCTTACGTATTGCTCACGCGCAAGTAGAGCGAAGTGAGGAAAGGTGGCGGTCGGTTTTTGAGAACTCCGCCGTGGGTGTTGCACTGACAGACCAGGATGGCCGCTTTATTGCTGCAAATCCCGTGTACCAGAAGATGCTGGGGTACACCGAGCAAGAGTTGCAGGGACTCACGTTTACCGACATCACTCATGACAAGAACCGCGATCAAAACCGGATGTTGGTCGGCGAGTTGCTTGAGGGCAAGCGCCAACAATTTCAAATTGAAAAGCAGTACTGCCGAAAAGATGGAACATCTGTGTCCGTACGAAACAACGTTTCTATCGTGCCTGGCACAGAACGAGTTCCCCGATTCCTGATGGCGCTCTCTGAGGACATTACAGAACGCAAACAAGCCGAAGACAAATTGCGGGCCAGTGAAACCAGCCTGAAGCAGATCATCAATACTATGCCCGCCATGGCATGGTCTGCGCAGGCTGATGGAAGCGCCGAGTTTGTGAACCAACGCTGGCTTGACTACACCGGCTTGTCTGCGGAGCAGGCTCAAGGATGGGGATGGGCTCAGGCTGTTCATCCCGACGACCTCGGCCAGTTGAAAGATTATTGGTTATCGACTATTGCCACTGGGCAATCGGGCGAAACTGAGGCGCGTCTTCGTCGACTTGATGGTGAGTATCGACGGTTTTTGTTCCGCGCAAGTCCGTTGCGCGACGAGTCGAGGGCAATCGTCAAATGGTACGGAACCAATATAGACATCGAGGATCGCAAGCGAGCAGAGGAAGCTCTGCGGGCAAGCGAACTCGATGCGCGCTCGTTACTGGACAACATGCCGGGTTTTCTTGCTCGCCTCTCGCCGGACGGTACGCCCGATATCTACAATCGACCATTTCTGCAATATCTCGGCGCGACGCTGGAGGAGGTAAAGAACTGGCGGACAAGCCACTTTGTTCACCTTGCCGATCTTGCTTACACGATCGAAGTTTTCGGCAAGGGGATCTCAAGTGGTCAGCCCTTTGACTTCCAGTATCGCCTCCGCCGGTTCGATGCGGTGTACCGCTGGTTTCAGGCCCGCGTTGTCCCCGTGCGCAACCTCGAGGGACGAATTCTTCATTGGAACGCACTGGTCACGGACATCGATGAGCGAAAGCGCGCCGAGGAAGAGCTTCGAATCGCTCAGTCGGAACTCGCCAGAGTGATGCGAGTCATGACGATGGGACAACTGACCGCTTCGATCACACACGAGGTGAATCAGCCGCTCTCCGGCATCATCACCAATGCCAGTACATGCCTGCGGATGCTGGATGCCAATCCTCCGAATGTGGAAGGCGCTCGCGAGACGGCGCGGCGCACGATTCGTGACGGCAACCGAGCCTCAGACGTAATCAAGCGATTGCGAACACTTTATAGCAAGAAAGAGCCGGCTCTTGAATCGATGGACCTGAATGAAGCGACTCGAGAGGTGATTGCATTGTCGTCGGCTGAGATGCAGAAAAACGGCGTGACTCTTCGGCAGGAATTTGCCGATGACCTGCCACCTGCACTCGGCGACCGCATCCAGCTTCAGCAGGTCATTTTGAACTTGCTTCGAAATGCTGCGGACGCAATGGGCACAATCGACGATCGCGCAAGAGAGTTGCTCATTAGAACTGAACGGGACGGAGGGGATCAGGTCCGGCTGAGCGTGAAAGATTCGGGAGTCGGTTTCACGCCTCAAGCGGCGGACAAGATCTTCGAAGCCTTTTACACGACCAAAACCGAGGGTATGGGAATCGGACTCTCCATCAGTCGCTCGATTATTGAGGCTCATCAGGGGCATCTCTGGGCAACACGGAACGATGGGCCGGGATCTACATTTTCGTTTTCGATCCCTTGTTGGCGCGAGGGCTTGGCAGACGCGGAAATCCGTGTCAATGCAACGGATCCCTTGACAGACGCGCCGCAAAATGATGCCGCATAAATGGTTCATCGCTCATAATCAGCTCAGAAACAATACCAAAGTACAATGGACGTGCCTCGTAAAGTGCCGCATTCTTGTAGAATGCAGTCTTTGAAGGGCAAGAGCCAGGACCAACGTCAGCTTCTTTCCGTGGTAGTCGATGATGATGAGTCGGTGCGCGAGTCGCTGCCTGACTTGCTTAGGGAGTTCGGTTTTGCGGCTCGAGCCTTTTCGTCGGCGCAGGAGTTTCTCTCATCGGGTTGTGTTGATGAGACAAGCTGTTTGATTCTCGACGTTGCTATGCCAGGCATGAGTGGACCGGAACTTCAGCAGGAGCTGAAGCGTCGTGGAAAAAAGATCCCAATCATATTCATCACCGGTCGAAGAGATGAGACTATTCGTGCTCAAGTGCTCAAGCAGGGCGCGGCTGGGTTTCTGCTCAAACCGTTCAGCGACGCAGCTCTGCTTGCGGCCATCAACACGGCCTGCAAGCCGGCCCTGCAGGCCAATTGACGGTTACGCCGCGAGGGGAATAAAATCGTTTCCCGCGCACACCTGGTTATGACCCCATTACCCACGTCGACTACCACCTCCGTTGTGTTCATTGTTGACGATGACGTGTCCGTGCGCGAGTCCCTAGAACTCTTGGTCCAGAATGAGAACTGGAAGCCGGAAACTTTCGCGTCCGCACAGGAATTCCTCAACCACCCGAGAACACTCGTCCCGAGCTGTCTTGTCCTTGACCTTTCACTTCCCGGCCTGAACGGTCTTGAACTGCAGAAGCAGCTCGCCATGCAGCACATCGACATGCCCATTATCTTCATCACCGGTTATGGCGATGTCCCGAAGTCGGTACAGGCCATGAAAGCCGGCGCTCTCGAATTCTTAACGAAGCCGCTCGATACCAACGCCTTGGTAAGCGCGATCCGAAAAGCCCTGGAACGAAGTCGCCTAGCCCTCGCGCAAGCCGCGGAGATGCAGGAACTCCGTGCCCGGTACGCCTCCCTTACTTCGCGAGAACAGCAGGTTATGGCGTTGGTTGTATCCGGCCTGTTGAATAAACAAGCCGGCGGCGAACTGGGCATCAGCGAGATTACGGTTAAAGCGCACCGAAGGCAGGTCATGCAAAAGATGAAAGCCGACTCTCTCGCCACACTGGTAAAACTAGCTACCAAGCTCGGAGTGCCTCGCCAAAATTCTGCTCTTGTCGCTCGCCAACCATCCTGATCATACGAAGGTATCGAACGATACCTTCGTCCTATAGGTTTCTTTTCACGCTCATGATGTGATCGCGGATGTGCATGGGCATAAGACTGGATATTGCGATGAACTTCTGTTATCCGGCAACTATGCCATGGAGTTGAGGTCAGACTACATTCAACATCATGGAGGCTACGATGAGCATTATCGATAAGGCGCTAGAGGCAAACCGTAACTATGCGAAGAACTACAATCCGACGCTGGGGAAGCGTCCCGCCCCCAAAATTGCAGTTGTGACCTGCATGGATCCGCGCCTCTCCGACCTCCCTGGAATCTTGGGTCTGCCCCAGGCCGATCTCGACGTTATCCGAACCGGCGGACCCGCGGTAACGGAAGATGTTCTTGGGGAGCTTGTTGTTTCTACCCGTGTACTCGGAACCAGAGAGATACTGCTTCTCAACCACACCGGCTGCGGGTTCACGACATTCACAGATGACGAGCTAAACGCGAAGCTAAGCGCTTCTACCGGAGATGCTTCGCCGGCTCCAATGCGCTTTTTCTCCTATAGAGACCCTGAGGAGAATACCCGGGAGCAGATCAAGAAAGTCAGATCGCATCCCTGGATCGCAAAAGAAGTCCCTGTGCGGGGCTTCATTTTCGACGTGGATACGGGACTCCTGCGAGAAGTGCAGCCCGTTGCACAGCCGGCTGCTGCTTGAAAGAACCTGGCGTACCCCCATCGCGTTTTGTGCGGCGGGGGAGAAGGCTTGAACTGCAGAGCGTCGGGTTGCCGGGAGCTTTGGCGGCGGATGACGCTGCGATGAAGCTTGCCGGATGAATTGCACCTGGTAGGCGGATCAGGGTATTCCATTGCAGACCGCGTTTCATCTCGCTCACGAACCCCGGCGGCTGTCGCCGGCCAGCTTGCCAAATGATACGGCTGAGCTGGCCGGATATCTCATCGGGCAAAACCATTGTGCGCAAGACGGGGCGAAACAGGATTAAGGATTGGTGGCTTTTGTCGAGACAGAGGCTTACCCACCGGGCGATCGGGGTGGCCATGCTTATCATGGACGAACCACCAGAAACCATCCCCTATTCATAGAAGGGGGTTTCCTGTGTACTTCGTCTAGGGGACGTCGCTGAAGGAATCATCCTTATGAAACGGCTGCGTAAAACCGACAAAGTCACAGATTTGGAGAGGAACGGCTTGAGACTGCATGCAAATCGACCAGCGATTGGGCGGAGTTGAGCTGTGTGTGAAGGCTTTGAGTTGGGACGGCGGTTCGAGAGACTGTGCACGCTAGCACGACTGCGCGCCTCGGCATCAGCGTGAGGTGGGGAAGTTGCTGCATCTCTTTGCAGGCGGGCAGCCCGTTCGCTAGCCGCCCCGGCAAGGAGATAAGAAGTCGTTAGGCTTGCCTCGGCTGGATTCGGCTCGCAATAGTTCGCTGGTTCCCAATCACAGAAATCGACAGCAAAACGGGAGGATCACAATGAATCGCACACTCAACCATGATCTTGATCAGCTTTGCATCAATGCAGTCCGGGTTCTCTCCGTCGACATGAGCGAGAAGGCCCGCTCGGGTCACCCCGGATTGCCACTCGGGGCTGCTCCGATGGCCTATACCTTATGGGACCGGATCTTGCGACATAATCCCGCAGACCCTCGGTGGGCCAACCGCGACCGCTTCGTCCTCTCCGCTGGTCATGGATGTGAACTGCTTTACTCATTGCTTCATCTGACCGGGTACAACATCAGCCTCGATGACCTTCAGAATTTTCGCCAGTGGGGCAGCAAGACAACCGGCCATCCGGAATATGATCCGGATCTTGGAATAGAGGCAACCACAGGTCCGCTAGGGCAGGGCATTGCCATGGCGGTTGGAATGGCGGTAGCGGAAGCGCATCTAGCCGCTCGTTTTAACCGTGACGAGTTCCCGGTAGTTGATCACTTTACGTTCGTGCTGGCTGGCGATGGAGATCTCATGGAAGGAATCTCATCTGAAGCAGCCTCTCTGGCTGGAACGCTACAGTTAGGAAAACTTATTGTTCTTTACGACGATAATCATGTATCGCTTGACGCGACCACCGACCACGTTTTCACCGAAGACAGGTGCGGCCGCTTCCGGTCGTTTGGATGGCATGTGGTCTCTGTTCCGGATGGAAATGACATCGAAGCAATCGAGCTGGCCATTCGGGAGGCTAAGGCTGAGAAGCAGAGGCCATCGCTGATCGCGGTACGAACCCACATTGGATATGGGAGCCCGCTGCACGACTCGCCGAAAGTTCATGGCGAACCCATGGGACCTGAGAACGCACGGGCAACGAAAAAAAATCTTGGATGGCCGGACTTGCCGCCTTTCAGCATTCCCGCCGACGTTCAGGCTCACTTTCGTCAAGCCATTCCGCGCGGAACTGCGCTTGAAACAGAATGGAACGAAATGTTCGGTCGCTACTCTGAGAAGCATGCGGATTTGAGTCATGAACTCAAGAGCATGATCGACGGAGTCTTCGCTGAGGGCTGGGATTCCGGTCTTCCATTGTTCTCGCCCAGTGAGGGATCAATGTCGACCCGCGACGCTTCGGGGAAGGCAATGAATGCGATCGCCGCAGCACTGCCGGGGTTTATTGGCGGATCTGCCGACCTTGCCGGCTCAAACCGCACGACCCTGAAGGGTCTAGGGGATCTCGGCTTCAGCGACAATCGGGGCAGAAACATTCACTTCGGCGTGCGCGAGCATGGGATGGCAGCAATGGTGAACGGAATCGCGTTGCACGGTGGCCTGATTCCGTTCGGCGCGACATTTTTTAACTTCTCCGATTACCTGCGGCCCTCTTTACGTGTCGCGGCCCTGATGGGGGTTCACAGCACTTTCGTCTTTACCCATGACAGCATAGGTCTCGGCCAGGATGGACCCACACATCAGCCCATTGAGCATCTGACCAGTTTGCGAGCAATGCCGGGGTTAACGGTCTTCCGTCCTGCGGACGCCAATGAGACAACAGCAGCCTGGCGCGTGGCGATCGGGCTCCGCGGCCCGGTCGCACTCGTCTTGACTCGTCAAGCCCTGCCTGTGCTGGATCTGAAACAATTTCCCGTGAATACGGGGGTCGCGAAGGGGGCTTATGTTCTGCTCGATGAGCGCGACCCCGACCTCATACTGGTCGCGACCGGGTCGGAA
>Ga0187782_10004316_pt1 | contig 10650 bp, 6 predicted proteins | sample 0715_SJ02_MP15_2_FD_132454 | JGI IMG/M metagenome (GOLD analysis project Ga0187782, IMG submission 132454) | Tropical peat soil microbial communities from peatlands in Department of Meta, Colombia - 0715_SJ02_MP15_20_MG | ecosystem: Environmental > Terrestrial > Soil > Wetlands > Peat | place...
AGCACCGCCCTGGTGCACGAGGCCTACTTGCGGCTGGAGAAACAAGGCGCGGCCAAATTCGAGAACCGCGCTCATTTCATGGCCATCTGCGCCCAGTTGATGCGGCAGATTCTGGTCGAGTACGCGCGCAGCCGCAACACCGCCAAGCGCGATGGCGGCGACCGCGTCACATTAGATGGCTTGGCCTTGAAGAGCCGCAGCGTCGATATGGTCGCCCTCGACGACGCTCTCAACGAGTTGGCCAAGCTCGACCGGCAACAGTGCCGCATTGTCGAGTTGAGATTTTTCGGCGGACTTTCCGTCGAAGAAATCTCGGATGTGCTCAAGCTGTCGCCCAGGACGGTGAAAAGGCACTGGGCTTCGGCGCGGGCCTGGCTGCATCTTCAGATCAGTGCGACCAGCGAACCTTGATTTAAAAATCACGATTTGAAGATCATGACTCAAACATCATGACTCAAACATCATGACACCCGAACGATGGCAACAGATTCGCGATGTCTTCGAAGACGCCCAGGAATTGGAGCCCTCCCAACGTTCTGCTTTTCTGGATCGCGCCTGTCTCGCCGACCCATCCTTGCGGAAGGAAGTTGACATTCTGCTCGCCGCTGCCGACGCCGCCCGCTCTGCCTTCCTCCAATCCCCAGTCGCGACTGAGGGGTTGCTCGCCAATCTGGATGGGCTTTTCGGTGTGGGGTTGCAAGCGGGACAACTCTTTGCCGATCGTTTTCAACTCGTGCGCAAGCTCGGGGAAGGCGGCATGGGCCAGGTCTGGCTGGCCGAACAGATCTCGCCCGTGCGGCGTCAGGTCGCCATCAAGCTGATCAAGGCTGGCATGTACGACGAGGCCGTCGTACAACGCTTCGAATCGGAGCGGCAGTCGCTGGCGATCATGGATCATCCTGCGATAGCTAAAGTTTTCGACGCCGGCGCCACGCCGCAGGGGCAACCCTACTTCGTCATGGAGTATGTGCCCGGCTTGCCCATCACAGAATATTGCGATCAAAAGAAACTCAAGATCGCAGATCGGCTCGAACTCTTTATCCAGGCCTGTGAAGGCGTGCAGCATGCGCACCAGAAAGCCATCATCCATCGCGATTTGAAGCCGGCAAACATTCTGGTGGTGGAAGTGGACGGCAAGCCTGTGCCGCGAATTATCGACTTCGGCCTGGCGAAAGCGACCACGTCGCAAGTCGACGGTCAGAACCGCTTCACCCAAATGGGACATTTTGTGGGCACGCCCGGATACATGAGTCCCGAACAAGCCGATCCCAATCTGGACGGTGTTCAAGACATCGACACGCGCACCGACGTCTATTCGTTGGGAGTTGTTCTCTATGTGCTGCTGGCCGGACTGCAGCCGTTTGAAGCCAAGAACAAAGATGGGCAGAAGCAACCGCTCGATGAGCTACTGAGAAAACTGCGCCAAGAGGACCCACCTTCCCCCAGCAGCAAAGTCAGCGCGGATCGTGACACCTCGACTGCCACCGCCGCAGCGCGCGGCACCGAGCCCAAACAGTTGGTCAGTCTGCTGCGCGGCGATCTCGACTGGATCGCAATGAAGGCGCTGGAGAAAGATCGCACTCGCCGCTATGGCACGCCTTCGGAACTCGCCGCCGACCTTCGACGCTATCTGAACCACGAGCCCGTCGTGGCGCGTCCCGCAAGTACCGGCTATCGCTTGCGAAAATACACGCGGCGGCACCGAGTCGCTGTATTCGTGGCGGCGGGATTGGTACTGCTGCTGGCCGCTTTCTCCCTTGTGCAGGCATTGCAGTTGCGCCGCATTACTCGCGAACGCGATCGTGCCAATAGCGAGCGCGATCGTGCTACCCGCATCACCGATTTCATGACCAACATGTTCAAGGTTTCCGATCCCAGCGAAGCGCGCGGCAACAGCGTCACGGCGCGGGAGATTCTCGACAAGGCGGCGAATGACGTGCCCAAAGGCCTGGCTAACGATCCCAAGGTGCAAGCCCAGATGATGCAGGTCATGGCAACTACTTACAGCAACCTGGGGCTGTTCAACCGGGCGAACGAACTGTCCCAGCAAGCCCTGGACATTCGCATGAAGGCGCTCGGCCCAGACGACCCCGAGACACTTCGCTCCATGTCGCAAGTGGCAACCAATCTCGCCCGCCTGGGACATTTGCCGGAAGCCGAAAAGCTGGAACGCGACGCGTTGGCAAGGGAGCGACGCGTGCTCGGACCCGGTGATCCGCTGACGATAAAAGTAACCGGAGATCTTGGCACCATCTTGGGGATGGAGGACCACAATGAGGAGGCTCTGCAACTGCAGCGGGAAGCCGTGGAGAATGGAACGCGCTACATGGGAGCGGACGATCCTGTCGTGATGGGGATAACGGCCAACTATGCTGGCGCTCTGTGCGGCCAGAACCGCTATGCTGATGCTGAGCCCATGTACCGCCGTGTGTTTGAATTCTACCGTCGCACCGCTGGACCAGACGTGCCGAAGACGGTCTTGCAGGAAGGCAACCTCGGCTTCGCCATTGATGAACAGGGCCGCTACGCCGAAGCCGAGCCTCTCTATCGCCACGAACTGGCCGTCGAACTAAAAGTACTAGGACCGGACCATCGCAGCACCACAGGAACCATGCACAGCTTGTCTGATGTGCTGAAAGAGGAGGGGCACCTGGCCGAAGCCGAGCCCCTGGGCCGTCAGGCACTGGCGAACCGCTCCCGCACCCTCGGGCCGGAGCACCACGAAACTTTGAAGGCCAAAGCCTGGCTGTCAGACGCGCTCTCGCGCGAAGGCAAGTTTCAGGAAGCGGAAAAACTGCAACGGGAAGCACTGCCGGCGCTGGCCCGCGTGCTCGGCCCCGAAGATCCTTATACGTTGTTCACTCAATCTCTTCTGGCGCGAACCCTGAACGGCGAGGGCCATTACGACGAAGCGGAAAAGACGGCCCGGGAAGCTTACACGGCCCTGGTGCGCGTCGCGGGACTGGAAGACTCGGGTACCGTGGTTGCGTTGCAGCAGCTTGGCGATGCTCTCGCTTCCACCGGCCGCTATCCGGAAGCCGAGAAGCTGTTTCAGGACGCGATCGCAAAGGAGGCAAGTTCCCCCACCGCTGGGCAGGGAAATCCTTTCCAGTTATCGTACGCCTTCGCCTGCGTAGCCGCGGTTGCCAATCGCCCCGATGAAGCGCTTCAATATTTGCGGCAGGCGATCAGTCGCGGCTACAAGTATGCCGACGCCCTGATGGCCGACAACGATCTCAAAAACCTTCGCGGCAACCCTCAGTTTCAACAACTCGTCTCCGAGCTTCAACGCTCGGACAAAGATCAAAGGGCCCGGGCCCAATAGCTATGAGAGGCGGATGGCCCGCCCTTCCGGGTGGAATTACAAGCCTGGGTACCCACCCTTTTCGCGTTTTGTGCGAAAGGGTGGGTGCTGGGTGAGCGCTCATGCGGCGGGGGACGCAGCTTCATCTTTGCCGATCCTATGGCGTTGACCGTGACTCGACCCTTCTCTGCGTAGCCATAGAAACGAAAGCTGCTCCACGCCCATTGGTCCGGCTGCGCCGCCAGCCCACGGCGTACCGGGTTGCGATGCATGTAGCGCAATTTCTCAATCCGCCTTTTCGTCGTCCACACGTTGAAGCTGAGGCGCCTAGCGGGCGTCTGGAAAGGCAGCCTGTGATAGCACGAACAAGTGATAAAGTGCAGGTGATGCGCCCCGTAACTCCGATGCAGCCCGCTGGGCATAACATCTCATGGTACGGGCAGCATCGCTGCCCGCCCTTGCAAAAAACGCAAGGACGGGGCACCCACGGTTTCGAAACGGGAAAGGAAACCACCCAATGGCTGGGCCACCCGGCCGTGGGCCAGCCCCCAACTCTGTCACTGGTAATTTAAGGTGAGGGCGTAGATTTCTTCGGCGCTGGCATCCCGAAGAACCAGTGGCTGGTCATCCGGGGTAAGAGTGAACCAGGTGCCGAGCGTATCCTTGAGGCGAACCTTGTTGAGATTGAGAACGGGTTGTGGTGAGTCAAGCTGGGCCGACGGATGTTCATGGACGCCAGCGCGATAAATGCCGTCTTCCGTTGATGAAACCAAATTGAAGTAAACAAAACGGGAATCGTGCGCCCAGCTGGAATATCCGATTTCTTTTCCGCTCGCCTCGGCTATCTTGCTCCACTTGCGCCGCGAGAAGTTATAGACGAACAATTTCTTGGAATCGGTGCTTTCTGCGACCAGCCAGCGTCCGTCGGGAGACCAGCGGGGAGACCACAAACCTTCCGATCCCGGCAGGATTTGCACTTGGGGGCTGCCCAGATCCACGACGCGGATTGCACTTGATTGCGGGTCCCATCCCTTAATCCAAGGAGCGCCGCCAAAAGCAAGGGAACGGCCGTCTGGAGACCATGCCGGGTCGGCTGCATACGCGTCGGTCAGGGGAAGCGGTTTGGGAACACCACCCTCCGCGGCAATCAAATAAATTCCCCGAGGCTTTCCCGCCACCTTACCCATAAAGGCGATGGTGTGTCCGTCGGGAGACCAGCTCGGGAGCAGGGCCTCGTCGGGCTGAAATGTCAACTGCTGGCGCGAGCTGCCGTCAGCCCGGGATCGCCACAAGGTGCGGTCGGGAAACGACGTGTAGGCGATCCATTCTCCGTCCCGTGAGAACGCCAGACCGTCGGCGGAAATTCCATTCAGAAAAGGCTTGAAGGTGCGCGAGGCCGCATCATAGCGAACCAGTTCCGCGCCCTCGATCGTGGCTACCGCAAAAACCTTCTTGCCATCGCGACTGGGTACGGGAATGCGCATACTCACGGGGCCTTTGGTGAGCTGGACCGCCTTCCTGCGCGAGCTTCCGAACCAGCGGTCCCAGAAAGCAAATGAGCGGCTGGTTTCGCGCGAAGCCCATAGATCGCTGTGGCCATTTTGGGCCAGTCCATAGATGAAGTACTTGCCATCGGGTGTCCACTCTCCGGCTAGGTCGTTGATGTCACGATTGCTGTTCGCATTTCCCGCGAGCAAGCGGACGGGCGGACCGCCCTGAGCGGAAATCTCCCACAGCGAAACGCTGTCGGACTTGTCATCATTGGCCAGGTAACGAATGACCCGTCCGTCGGGCGACCAACGCAGAAAGGGTGCCCACCCCACTTCGGGCCACAGCCGGCGCGATCCCGTACCGTCGCGATTGGCAATGTAGAGGTCGCGGCCGGCCGCATAAACGATGCTTTCACCGTCGGGCGACCACGCGGCGGAGTGGGCATAGATGTTGCCGACGCGCTGTGCCTGTCCCGTGGGCACAGGCAAAATCCACAGCGGGGCGTCCCCGGTGCCTGCGCTACTGGCCTCGGTCAGAAACTCGGGACGCACCCGCGACAGGTCACAGACGCTCGCAAGCTCGAATGGTATTGCCACGGCAACCGGCTCGCCGCCGTTAATGGGAAGACGCATCAGCGAACGCCTGCCGAGAACATACAGTTCGTTATCGCCGGGGAACAGGTAGTACCAGAAGCCCGCGATGCGTCCTACACGCTGCGAGTTCACCACGATGGGGCCTGGCTCGGGCATGGCCGCCTTCCATGCCAACCCCGCGCCAATCACGATTGCCGCAAGCCCGGCGGCGATAACGATCCGATTCTTCCACCACGCTAGCCGAGTTTGCTGCGTGACCACGGCGAGATCGGGGCGCTGCTGAACCTCAGCCACGAATCGGTAGCCCAGGCGGGGAACGGTCTCGATGTATTTTGCACCGTTGCCATTGTCGCCCAGGGCCTTGCGCAGCATGGAAATGTACTGCGGCAGATTATTTTCCTCGACGTAGGAGCCCGACCAGACGAGCTTTAGCAATTCATCCTTGGTGAGAAGGCTGCCTCCGCTCTGAACCAGAAGCACAAGTGTGTCAAAAGCTTTGGGCGGAAGCGGGACGGAGCGGCCGTCCCGCAACAAGAGATGGGCGTCGGGGTCCAGGAGAAAAGGCCCGAAGCGGTACGCGCTCTTTATTCGCGGTTCCATGGCGCATCTTCAAGGTTTCTTCAGAACTTCTTCAACGATTCTTAAAGACAGGAAGGCGAACTCTGGGGCATGGTGTTCGCGCTGGGCCGCTCGGACGGCAAAATTCTATGTCGTTTTGTCGGCAATTGCAACGCTCTTGAAAGATCGAGGGGAGCCGCTTGCCTATTCAACGGCTGATGTGGGGGATTGCCGCGCAGAAACGAACCGCATGGCGGCTACGGGTCCGCGGACGAGAAAAATTCAAAGGATTAGGAGGCGCAATCACGATGCAAGCAATCAGATTCACTTTGCTGGGTGTCACTCTGGCCGGGTTATTGGCCGTGGCCGGGTCACACTTCAATCTGGTGCCACGGGTGAAGGCGCATGCGGGGTGCAGCTTAGAAACGTTGCACGGCACCTACGGAGGTGTCTGGACCGGACTTATCTATCCCGGAGCTACGCCGACGAATCCCCAGTTGATTGGCGCTTTCTGGCCCTATGACGGGATGGAGGTGAGCACCTGGGATGGAGCAGGTAACTTCACCGCCGTCGACGTCTTTGCGGTAGGAGGCACACCTGGTCAGCCCGCTAATGACAATGGCGTGTACACGGTGAATGCGAACTGTACCGGCACCCTGAAATTGACCAATGGACTGAGTTTCGACTTCATCCTCCTGCACGGCGGAAATGAGATCAAGTTTGCCGAGACGGATGGCTATCCGACGGTAGTGACTGAAACTCGGATGGATTCTGAACAGGAGAACTGAGAAGGCGCCCAGGCCGTTGCCCGGCGATCACTGCCCCAGGCTCGTGCGCGGCAGGCGCGGTCAGCAGCTAATGGCCCAGGCTCAACAACGACGACCGAAGTGCCGTGCCGATGAGGAGGAGCCATGCATCGAGACAGCACCAGTTCGAGGATTGAAAGCAGCAACGATGTTTCTATCTCCTTACGCGTCACCTTGCTGCTGGCAGGCATGACGCTCACGGCGGCGCAAGCGGCTTTCGCGCAAAGTGTCCTCTACAATTTCCAAGGCACCCCCGATGGCGCCAACCCGGTCGGAAGCGTAGTTCCGGTGACCCTCAGCAGCACTGACTCGGATTCTGTTGCGCGGACAAAGAGGGCTGGTGTGGAGGGGACCAATCCGAAAACAGCGAGCGCCGGTGCGTATGCGCCAATAGTCGGCCCCCCCCAGTTATTCGGGCTGTATTTTAGGGTCTACGGCACTACCCAGTATGGCGGGAGCGATTATCACGGTACCGTGTTTAGCATCGACCTCGCTGGCAATGAGAATGTGGTCTATAGCTTTCAAGGGGGCACGAGCGACGGCGCCAATCCTACAGCGGGGCTGAGTTGGCCCGATTCCAACGGCAACCTATATGGCGTAACCGGAAGTGGCGGTGCAAACGGCGGCGGGATTATCTTCTCCCTTAACACTAACACTGGAATCGAAAGCCTGCTGCACTCCTTCGCCGCACCGGGCGCGACCGGAGGAGACGGTTGGTATCCCAGCGCATCTCCCACCGTGGTAGGCGTGGGGGGCACGACTATGGTGTACGGCTCAACGTTGGGTGGCGGGAAGAACGGGATCGGGATGATCTGGTCTTTGAACCTGGGCCTTCGGTATACGGACATGTATGACTTCAACGGCGTGACCGACGGAGGGTCGCCCATGACTCCCCTGATAAGCCTGCCCAATGGCTTGCTGGCGGGCGCTGCCAATGGGGGATCCTACAATCCTGGCGTGGTGTTCACTATTAACCCAACGACCAGTGCCTTCACGGTGCTGCATTCCTTCAGTGGCGGGTCCAGCGATGGAGGAGGTCCCACAGGAATTACCGCCGATGGCAACGGCAATATCTATGGCCTAACTACGTTTGGCTGCGGGTACGACTACGGCTGCTTTTACGAAATACCTGCAGGCGGAGTTTTCACTGTCCTCCATAATTTTGCCGGCCCCCCTGCAGACGGCGCTTCCGCTGCCGGCGCAATCTACAACGCTCCGTCCAATTCCCTTTTTCTGACAACTTTCTCCGGCGGCACAAATGACGCCGGGGTTGCGAGCTGCTTCAACCTGACGAAGGGAACCTACAATGTGCAATTCAGCTTTGGCGGAGCGCTCGACTCGAGCCCCAGCGCCGCTCCGACCATTCTCGGGAACGACGCGTATTACACGGCTCAATTCGGAAGCGCGAGTGGTGCCGGCCAGGGAGGGGTCATAGCGATGTCCCTCGGGGGTGGGCCACGCCCGCTTCCTATCGCGTCCACGTACAAGCCTGCCCCTACCTCTGACCTCTGCGAGCCACCGAAATGACGCACTCTGGGCTTGGGGGAATACGTTCGGCCAGAGGCCGACTGGGATGAAATTTCTAATGCCACCTTGGCCGCAGTGGCAATGCCCGAGTGGGCGGGCTGGTGCGGGATTTAGCGGCACACACAACATGGGAGGCAGGCCGTGAATGTGAACAGCGTGAAAAGCGATTTGAGCAATTCTGCTGCCGGGCTGGAACCAGGCTCGGTGAAACTGGCGGCTGCAACCCTGGGCGCGCTGACGCTGGCGATGCTTTCCGTGTTACTGGTCGTGTCTCAGCCGGCGCACGCGCAGGCGACCGAGACTGTGCTCTACAGCTTCGGAAGCCAAACCGGCGATGGCGGGTACCCCTATGCTGGCCTGATCGAGGACACGAAGGGCAATTTCTACGGCACCACTTCCGGTTTGGGCGCGAACGGCACAGGCGCGGTGTTTGAGTTGAGCCCCACCGGGACAGAAACCCTGCTCTACAACTTTCCCAGCGCGGTCTTTAATTACCCTTACGATTACTACTTTAGCGGGGCTCTGCTGATGGATAAAAAGGGCAATCTCTACGGCACCAATTATCAAGGCGGCGACTTCCCCTATGGAACGGTGTATGAGTTGGTTAAACCCGGAAAGAAAGAAGGCTGGACCGAAAGCACACTCTTTAATTTTGGGGGGAATCAAGGAAACGAAATCGACGGGGCCGTGCCTTACGCCGGCCTGATCATGGACAAGGACGGCAACCTCTACAGCACTACGAATGCGGGCGGCGTGACCAGCGGGGGCACTGTTTTCGAATTGACTCCCCTGCCCGCGAGCGGCGATTGTCCGGTCGACAGCTACACCGACGACACGAACTGGTGCGACAGCCAGCTTTATAGTTTTGGCTATAACCCTTACACACAAGGTGGAGGCGAGGACGGGATCTACCCCTTTGGGGGTGTGATCATGGACAAGAAGGGCAATCTCTACGGCACCGCTGAAGCTTACGGCTATGCTAACGGCGTGTACGGCGGAGGCTCGGTTTGGGAATTGAGTCCCGTGTCCGCCACGGGAGCTTGCCCGAGCGGCAGCAACCCCAACTACCCTCTAGGCAACTGGTGCGAGACCGTGATTTATGATTTTGTGACCTACTCCGCTGACGGGACCAATCCGTACGCAGGTTTGATCATGGACTCGAAGGGCAATCTCTACGGCACAACTTTCTGGGGCACGAACGAGTACGGTCCGGGCTCCGGCTACGGGTCGGTTTTCGAATTGAGTCCCGAGCCCGCGACCGGTTGCCCAGCCGGCAGTAGCACCGGCAATGGCTGGTGCGAGACCGTGCTGCACGCTTTTGGCAGCTCCGGTGACGGATCCAACCCCTACGCGGGCCTGCTCCGCGACTCGAAGGGCAATCTCTACGGCACGACCTACAATGGCGGCGCTTACGGCTACGGGATAGTCTTCGAGCTTAGCCCTCCGCCAAAAAAGAGCGTTATCTGGACCGAAACCATTCTCTACAGCTTCTGCTCCCTGCAAGGCTGCGCGGACGGGGGCAACCCGGTGGCCGGGCTGATCCGGGACAAGGAGGGCAATCTCTACGGTACCACGCAGTACGGCGGCGCTTACGGCGAAGGCACAGTATTTGAGGTGACACCTTAGAAAAGCCGGACTCAACGTCAATGCTCACATTCGGTCGTATCGACGACCAACGGGGATTATCAGGCAGAAAAGCCCCACCCGCTTAGTTCCCAGAAGAACGCCCGCAGAGGTGCGCCACCCGCCATTTGTACAGTATGCCTATTTATATGATAGACTATTGTCGCAACATGGGACTGAGCCTGCGCCGCCAGTTGACGGGTGGCCGGGTTCTCTCCAAAATGTAGCGCACGTCTCCGGCATCACGGCTGAGAAATCAGTCGTAACGATAAAACGAATAGCTGATCGCACAGATCTCGGCTACACTCACGTGCACACTACAACCATCGCTGCCGCCCGAACACGTGAATTTGAAACACGTGCCGGTCGCTTGTTCACTTAAGAGGGGGAATCCTATGAAAGAAAAAAGACAACGGCTGGAGACGTTCCCGGCACTGGTCGCGCTCCTGGTTCTGGTCTCCGTTCCCACGCTGGCGCAGACGTTCCGCGGTAGTATCAACGGCACGATCACCGATCCCTCAGGCTCAGTCATTGCCGGCGCAAAAGTGACGGCCACCGACGTAGCCACGGCGGCTGCCTACCAGACGGTCTCATCCGGCGCAGGCGAGTTTTTATTCAACGACCTTCCGCTCGACGCCTACAACCTCAAGGTGGAGGCCGCCGGCTTCCGAAGCACCGAGATCACTGGTGTCCAGGTGCTTGCCGGCAAGATCTACACACTGCCCATCAAGCTGTCCATCTCGTCGGC
>Ga0187782_10004317_pt1 | contig 10650 bp, 10 predicted proteins | sample 0715_SJ02_MP15_2_FD_132454 | JGI IMG/M metagenome (GOLD analysis project Ga0187782, IMG submission 132454) | Tropical peat soil microbial communities from peatlands in Department of Meta, Colombia - 0715_SJ02_MP15_20_MG | ecosystem: Environmental > Terrestrial > Soil > Wetlands > Peat | place...
ACGCCAGCATCGGGAGCGTTGAAGACCTTGCAGATTTGGCGCATCGTGGGATGAAGCTGGAGTACCTTTCATCTTTCAAGTAGGAGCAGCTGCAAACTTTGTCCTCTGTGGAGTATACGGTTTTCAGAATCTTGCGTTTGCTTAGAAAACTCCCTGTTAACCCCCTCAGCATTGCAAGTCAGAAAGTTGTTTTCGCTGAATACTTCAAGGGTTTTGAAAAAATCGACGCTGTAAAAGGGATTTTCGGCGATAAAACAGACGAAGTTCTCAGTCACCTCACGGTGGAGCTTAGCTTGTTAATGGGGTACATGTACGTGGACGGCAATGACGGTCACCTGGTAATAAGCAGAAACTACCTGAACAACGGCAACCGAATCGACATTTACTTAGACCTAATCCACGAACTTTGCCATGTCAAGCAGTTTATGGACAGCAGAGAACTCTTCGACCCAAGGTACAGCTACGTTGATCGACCAACAGAGATTGAAGCTTACCGTTACACTGTTCAAGAAGCCAGGCGCCTAGGACTCAGCGAAGAGAGAATTTCCCACTACCTGCGGACGGAGTGGATGAGTGACGAGGACTTTTTACGGTTAGCCAAATCAGTTAACCTTGACGTGCCAATGCTTCATGATAAACCTGCAGCATCCTTCGAGCACAAAGGTCCCAGGTGAAGTTCTCAGAAACAAACGCTCGAGCGTTAGCTCCCATTTCTTCACTCAAACCCTTGTCGGAAAGAAGCTTCATCACAGCATCCGCCAATTCATCCGTGTCGCCACGGTTCACCAGCAAACCGGTTTCTCCGTCGCGTACGGCTTCGTTGACTCCGCCCACATTGAAAGCGACAACGGGTTTAGCTGAGGCTTCAGCTTCAAGCAGCACTATGCCTTGCCCTTCCTGGATCGACGGCAAAACAAGCAGGTCAGCGCAATTGTACGCCGCGACGAGAGTGCCTTCTTTAACGTTGCCTAAAAACTTGAAGTTACCATAAAGGTGTGCAGCCTCAAGAGTCCCGAGCAACCAGTTCTTTAAGGGTCCCTCCCCAACAATCATAAACTTGGTTTCCGCATGCTTTTTGACGATTTTCTCGGCTGCTTCAACTAGAAAGGACAGCCCTTTACGCGGAATCAGACTGCCGACAAAGAGCACACACGGTTCATCGTCTAACCCGAATTGCCGTTTAGCCACCGCCGAGTTTGGGAATGGCTTAAATTTCTCCGGGTCAACACCGTTTGGGACAACCCGAATATTCAACTCTTCAACGCCGTAGAGCTGCCTTATTTTCTCGAGGGAATAATTGCTTATCGTCACCACGAGAGTCGCGTTTTTGGCTGCTTCCTCCTCCAACTTGGCAAGCCGATGCATGGAAAAGTTGGCAACGCGTTCCCGAAAAGATTTGTAGCCGCTCTGGCGTGCCTGCTCATACTCGTCCTCAAGAACCCCATGAATAGTTTGAATAAATGGCTTCTTGATGCCCTGCTTTTTCAACGCTTCGGAAAGGCCGTACCCGCTTACCGTATGAGCCTCAAAAACGTCTGCTTCGAAAGAGCTGGCTTTTTTGGATATGCTTCTGTTGAAGACCCAGTTGTCTAAGGGGAACAGCCGGTCAGTTGAATGGCACGGGACAAAGTTTACCCCGTTAATGATGCTGGGCTTTTTGAAGCCTGCCTTTGTGCCGCTGTAAACCGTGATGTCAGCTTGGTCTGTCAGCCGCTTGGTGGTTTCGATTATTCGCGTCTCGACGCCTCCGAAATAAAGTTGAGGTGGCTGAGTGTTGAAGATGGCTAACCGAAACTTTCCCATGGGCAAACACGCTTTGGCCATTTTTTGTTTAATGTTAGTGTGGTTTTACATATAAGTTAAACTTTGCAAGACGAAATTAACCCTGGTTGCCTTTGTTGCACGTGTTTTCTATCATGGAAATGCATTAACTTACGTCCCGTGAGTACGTAGAACCTATCCGCGTAGACATAAAAGCAAAATTTACTTCGACGCTGACTCTTCATCGCTCAACGTTTAATACTTTTATAGTCTTTCAGCGTATTCTGCGGTGTGACCAAAAATGGCTTCCACGGATGAAGAAGAGTCAAACCAAGCTCTGCCAGCAAATTATTCGCCGCTTCAGTTGGAGAAGGAAATCAGGGAATTCTGGGTTAAAAACCGAATCCGAGAGAAACTTGAGCTCACTGAAAAGGGCGCGAAAGGCATCTTGGGCTACGTGGAAGGTCCTCCTACGCTTAACGGTATCCCTCATGTTGGGCATGCCCGGGGACGAGTGATGAAGGATGTTCGTTACCGATGGAAAACCATGGAGGGTTATTACATGCCTTTTTGGGCCGGATGGGATTGCCAGGGCTTACCCGTAGAGTTGGAGGTTGAGAAGCTTCTGGGAATCAAAAACAAGCGTGAGTCGATCGAGAGGTTTGGGCAGGAGAGGTTCATTGAGGAATGTAAGAAAACCATCATGCGCTACCACGCTATGTGGCTTCAAGCAGACTTAAACCTCGGCGTATTCATAAACCAAGATAAAGCTTACTGGACCTACAAGGATAGCTATATCGAGCGGGAATGGCAGATCCTGAAGTGCGCTTGGGATCAGAAACTGCTTGAAGAAGGGCGTTACGTCGTCGCTTATTGTCCAGGCTGCCAAACCAGTCTCAGCAGTGCTGAAGTCGGCTACGAAGGCAGCTACCAAGAAGTTGAAGACCCGTCTTTGTACTTCAAGTTCAAGGTTGCAGGCAGCAAGGACGAGTTTTTCCTCGTTTGGACAACCATGCCCTTCACGATAATAACGGACACGATGCTTGCGGTTCATCCTGCCGCGGAATACGTCAAAGTCCGCGTGGGCGAAGAAACGTGGATAATGGTCAAGCAGCGGGTTGAGCCCGTCATGGCGGAACTTGAAATAACAAAATACAAAATCGCCGAGTCCATGCTGGGAAAAAGCCTGGAGGGAACCGCTTACGAGTACCCGCTCAAAGACATCATCCCTAAACAGGCTGAACTCGAAACTCAAAACCCGTTAGTCCACAAGGTCATATGCGAAGACTTCGTTGACGTGAACACAGCCACGGGCGTCGTGCATCTTTCACCAGGCAACGGCGAGGACGATTTTTGGGCAGCTCAACGCAGAGGCGTACCCATCTTCGCTCCCTTCGACGACGAGGTCAAATTCACGGAAGACGCTGGACTATTCGACGGGGTTTTTGCCCGCGACGCTGACTTCCCAGTTGTTGAGGAACTTCGCAGCCGCAACGCCTTCGTCAAAGTCTCGATTGTGAAGCATGAGTACCCGACTTGCTGGCGTTCCCATCATAAGCTGGTTTGGCTGGCTAGAAAAGAGTATTTTTTACGAACGGACAAGATAAACAGTAAAGTGTTGGAGGCCGCGGAGAAAGTTGAGTACTTCTTTGACGAACCCAAAAACCGTTTCTTAAGCTTCCTAAAAGAAGGAAAGCCCTGGTGCATCAGCCGCGAACGCCTCTGGGGAACGCCACTGCCGATTTGGACGTGCGAAAAATGCGGCTACAAGCTTGCAGTCGGAAGCAAAAAGGAACTCTTGGAAAACGCTCAGGAAGCCATTCCTGAAAACTTTGAGCTGCATAAACCGTGGGTGGATCGCATCACGTTTAAATGCGAAAAATGCGGCGGAACCATGCGTCGGGAAGACTTCGTCTTGGATACTTGGCACAACAGCGGAGCTTCACCGTACGCGCGGTTTACGGATGAGGAAGTTGCGAAGTTTGTACCCACTGATTTCCTAACTGAAGGCATCGATCAAACCCGAGGCTGGGCAAACTCCCTGCTGCTTGAATACGTTATCTTAACGGGGAAGCCACGTTCGCCTTACAAGTCGTTCCTGTTTCAGGGGCTCACGCAGGATGCGAAGGGCAGGAAAATGAGCAAAAGCCTGGGAAACATCGTTGAAACAAACAAGCTGTTGGAGAAGAACTCTGCTGACCTCTGCCGTTACTACATGATGCGCAAGTGCTCGCCGATTGACTTCATGAATTTCGACATGCAAGAACTCAACCGCCGCTCATACCAGGTGCTGTCAACCCTGTACCACCTTAGCAGGTTCTTCCTGCAGAACGCGACCTTCGACGAGTTCACCCCCAGCAAGTACACTTTGGACTGGGCGTCTGAGGCAAAAAAGCTTCAAGCCGTCGACCTGTGGCTTCTCTCTAAGCTGCAGGAGAAAATTGAGGATTACACGGTTAAGCTTGAACGATGCGAATTCAACGCCGCAGTCGCGGTCCTCGATGACTTCGTGATTGAAACGCTCAGCAGGCTTTACGTGCCCATGATTCGCAAAGAACTCTGGTCTGACGAGCCTGACACGTTTGATAGGCGCCAAACTATCTACGCGCTGCTGTACCACGCGTTGAAGACAGCGACGTTGCTGTTCAACCCAGTCACGCCTTACCTAAGCGAGGCTCTGTATCAGAAAGTTTACAGGCAGCTTGAGCCAGACCTTCCCGAATCAGTTAACTTGGCAGCTTGGCCCGTGCCTAACGGGAAATTCCGGAACAAAACCCTCGAGCAAAAATTCGAAACCCTGCTTAACGCGGTTTCAATAGCTTACGCTGCGAGGCAACAGGGCAAGCTGAAGCGTCGATGGCCTCTAAGCAAGGCAATCGTGGTTGCGCCGGAAAAGACGTTGGAGTCGCTGAGGCACTTGGAGTCTTTGTTCTTGGAGCTTACAAACGTGAAAGTCGTCGAGTGCGCGACGCAGGTTCCCGAGTGGGTTGGAGGCGAAAACTGGGTTTCAGCGCAAGAAGGCGACGTCACCGTGTTCGTAAGCGGCCAGCGGGATGACACGCTGCTGGGTGAGGGCATAATGCGGGACTTAGCGCGCCGCGTCCAAGCACTACGCAAAGAGCTGGGTTTTGTGCCAACCGAGGTTTTGGAGTCAGTTCACATCGCAGAGTTAGACTCGGAAAGCATGGGTCTGCTTGAGCCTTACCTTGAGGAGATGGCTGGGCTGGTGAGGGCTAGGAAAGTGTACCTGCATGGCAGCCGCGAGGAAGAAGTTGGCGCGGACTGGCGCGAATCAGAGTTAGACGGCAAGAAGATATACCTGAATATTCACTAGCTCGCGCTTAAAGGAATGCCAAGCTTCAAACGTGCAACTTCTAAAAGTTCGTCAGATATTCAATTCCATAGCATTTGGAGTCAACAGACCTTTAAACAGGCTAAATTGAAAACTGGCGAAAAGTGAACGGCGCCGCAATCATCTGAAGTTTCTGTCTGGCTCTGAAGCAAGTGAAACTTCCTGTGTAGAAGTGCCGAACAGCCGGTAGATGAATTTTCAGAGTTGCGCGTGCTTGAAATCTCTAATTATATGTAGGTTTCGGAAATATCGTTTATATATTGTCTAAACGTCGCATCTAACATTGTCTATAGATGGCTATACGTTTTAGCCGTTGCCTTTGGTTAAGGCGAGAGGAGACAGGAGAATGCTTGAGGGAAAAAGGCGGTCGGTTTGACGCCAAAGCGTCGGAACAATTTCAACATTACCGCAGACATTCTGAAAGTTTGCTTGTACGGTGCAAACAAGACTCGCATTGTTTACGCTGCTAATTTGAATTATAAGCGTGTTGAGGGGTACCTGGAACTTTGTATACGCTTGAGGCTGCTGAACAAGCAGCTTGATGGAGTTTACCGAACAACCACTGAGGGGGCGCGTTTCCTGAAAAGCTACTTCGGCGCACTCTCAGGAACAGAACGGGGCGCAAATTAGGCCATCCGACAAACTTGTTTCTCGATGTCTATGCCTTCAACAGTTGCAAAGTAGTGATTTTCCCGATCAAAACTACTTAGCTCGATGCCTTTTGTTCTGAAGATAAGGTAAAATGTTATTTTTTCAGGTACGATTTGTTGCGGTTTACAGACCTTGTGGTACGTACCTACTGGTTCTATAATTTTATAAGCGAAAACCGGAGAGAAGGGATTTCGCCGTTATCGTGCTTTAGCGGTTGCTATCACGCGATGGCGAAGAGAGAGGGGGCAACTGAAAGGAGTATGTCCTTGTTTGAGGACCAACGTGATACCGCAAGGTCAACTGATTGGCGTAAACGGCGCCGCCGTCCACTATCATCGCCGCGAATTACTGTAAACGCGGGCATTGTTGACTCAAGTTAATCAATCTGTCACTGGAGAAGCAATATGAAGGATTGGAGGAGAAACAACAAAGCCGTTATGACGCTTGTCTTAATACTAATCATATTGCTTCTTCTGGGTCTATCGTTCTTCACTTCACATTGGATGCCTCACAAGGCACCCAAACCGCCTTGCAAACACAAGGTGACGTCGAAAATGGTAACTGCGGCCTTTAATGACGGGACAAGTTCTGTCAACACCGTAACCATTGATGGTGTTACAGCGTCCCTAGTAAGCGGTTACCAAACTGGCTATTCTACTTGGGAAGCTATTATCCCCGTCAGTGACGTAAGCGGCGGGTACTCGGTAAGCTATTACTATTCTGCCTATAACGGTGCCCCAGCTAATACATACGGAGTCGCTAACGGTCTAACTGGAACGTACAACGAAATAACTGTCAGTTACCTCGATGAAGTCATGAAGTGAGGAAATAGAACGAATACGAATGAAGGCAATGTGACTATTGAAGACATCTGAAATCAAGGAACGACGGCAACCTGCCTTACCGAAACCCCCAATCCCTTTTCCTCCTTTCCCTCCATTAAGATGAGTTTTTATCCAGAGGATGAACCAATAAAGATTCTGGCTTAGGGCCTTTTACCGTTGCAAAGTTGATGTTTTCTCGAGCTAAAACTCCTTTGCGCTGATGCTTTTATTTTTGAAAACAGGTGAGATTGATATTTTTCGAGTTGGAATTTGCTTCGTTTTACAGACCCTTTGGTAGATGTTTGTTATTCTGAAGTTTTAAATATGAAATGTAGTGTAAGGAAGCCACAAAGGGGAAAACAGGCGTCAGTCTGCCTGGGAAAGGAGGCGGTTGATTTGGGGTTAAAGCGTCGAAGCGGATTTGACATCACCAGAGATATCCTTCAAGCCTGCGTGAATAGCGCAACCAAGACCAGCATTGTCTTTTCTGCTAATTTAAATAATAAACGCACCAGCCGGTATCTTGATTATTTGCTGTCGATGAAACTGCTGGTTAAAGAGGACAACGGAAGGAACGTTGTCTACCATACTACCCCTTTTGGTGAAGATTTTTTGGAGACTAATTTAAAAGCGGCCTAATCCGCGCCAAGAGGAAGGCTCCCAACAATTTTTTTCTTACCTTTCCCCCGTACCTAATGGTTCTTACCGTCTTAAATGCAAAAGCGAAGCAGATACTGAATTCGCGAAGAGGAGAGCGGTAAATGCAGAGGAAATATAAAATAATAGTAGCTATTATAGCAGCCTGCCTCATGTCAATAGCCATGGTCGCAGCCGTCAGTCCATACTTTTCATCGTACACCCGAAACTTCACGTGGACGCAGTACACGATACCGTTCGAACTTGACGTGAACGGAACACAGCAAACAAGCCAAGTAGTTAACGTGTTTCCATACTTTGTCAACCCAACGGACCAATACTGCGAAGTTTACACGTTAATCAATGATGGCAACTCGCCGATAATAATCACAGCCAGCGTATCTGGAACTGGAGCAACACCCAACTGGATGAGCAATAACGTAGCCTATCTCGCCCCAGGACAGACAACTGCAATGGCGATTTACTTCACAAGTTTCACCAACGCAGGGACGAATACAGTGACGTTTAACAGTGCAGTGGCGTTCCCAGGAGCGACTCTAGTGACTAGTTACAACGTGCAAGAAACTGGTGACGCGGATTCAGGTCAGGGCCCGCTAAACGGCGGCTACTGGTCACTTGACAGCTTCACTCAGAACATTCAAATCTACCACATGAGCGGAGATGTCGGAAACAATTATGTGGCATTTGTCGACTACGTAGGATCATGGAACACGTTTGAAGGCGTATCAAGTCCATCAGCAAGCGTCGACAACCCCTCAAGAGCAACAGAAGGTGCAAGCGCAAGTGGACCAATGCTATTCAGCTACGCAGCAACATTCAACTACGCAGGCAGCACGTTCCCAACAAATGGCGCAACACTAGTTGAAAGCGGCGGCGGAACGGCCACAGGCCCAGCGCCCTACACCATTACACCAGGCGCTACGCCATATCACTGGTATGCTGACACAGCTTTCGGAGGAAACGGAAATACTGGAGGACTGACTGTAACCGAGATAGACACAGGCGGCGCAGGCGAACAAGCACTGTACGTATACAGTCCCAGTTCAACTTCTCTTGACCCAGCTTTACAGTCAAATAATGCACAAATCTGGACAGGCTTCGGCAGCGGACACGGCGACATCGTGGTGCCGTAACAATCTGAGGTTACAAACTCAAAATCTCCCTTTTTTCTTTCACTCATAGCGTTCCGGCTTCAAGATGACGAGATAATGACCAAAAGGGCGCCTATGCCCGTTTCAGAAAACGCAGCGCCATGCCGAATCAAAAGTCACTTACGCAGTAAACTGGCAAAAGCCAGCGCGCAATCACGCAAGTTGCGATGTGGAAAGCGAGTCAATTTTTTGTAGATTACTAATCGCTATCTTTGTTCTGTATAGTTTATATATTGACTTAAGACATAGGGGTTACGTGGAAAAATGTTCAGAACAAGCCTGGAAGACAAGAACGCCGGGCTAATCAAGAAAATCATATTACCGGCAATCGCCGCATCTTTTTTGATTGCCTTCTTAGCAAGCACAAACCTTGTTCCTTCCAGTTCCGTTTTCGCATGCCTCAACAACAATTCATCAAAACAGCCAGCGTTTAGTCTATCGGTAAACGGAACCCTGCAAACTGGCCAAGTTGTCACCTTAAACTTGGGAGCAACTAGCAGCGTAACTCTATACTGCGAAGTATACACGCTAAAAAATGTGGGAACCGAACCCATCGTCATCACAGCAACCACGTCCATCTCGCCTTCGAATGCGGCAACCTTAAAGTTGCAGGGTGGACCAACCGTCACCCTATGCCCAGGCCAAAGCAAACAAATGACTCTTACACTCACGGACTTCACAGCTGCTGGAACTGGACAAATAAAATTCTCAAGCTCAAGCCTTCCAAGCCCCATACCCACTCCGACTCCTAAACCAACCCCACGCCCAACTCCGACGCCAACACCTAAACCGACACCTACCCCTACAACCACGCCTAAACCAACGCCAACGCCATGCCCAACGCCTAAACCAACTCCAAAACCGACCCCTACAGCAACACCTAAGCCGACGCCACGCCCAACTCCGACGCCGAAGCCGACGCCACATCCAAAATAGTCCGCGCTCGTTCAGCGAGCCGACTGGGGTTAGGATAATACCTTAGTGCAGTAATATGCCTGACGAATCTACTTACACGCTGATCGGGCGCTTTTTTGGTCGCTTAACCTGAAGGCTCGGCTCATCGGTCGGGATTTCTGCCGGCGGGTTTATTTTGCCGTTTATCGGCAAATTCTTGCAAATAAGGATTAACGATTCCTCGGTGAAGTCGAGAAATTTTTTCCCTTCGCCCGTTAACCTGTAAACCTTTTTTGGGCGCCGGACATTTTTTTTCCATTCACTGTCGACGTACCCATTTTCCTCCAGCAGTGCAAGAAGGGGATAAACTGAACTGGGTCCAATGCAGATGCCGAAGGTACTGCGAATCTGCGTGATTATCATGTAGCCATGCATCGGCTTTTGATCCAGAAGCTGAAGGATTATCATGTCAAGTAGGCTTTTCGCTATTTTTGTCCGAACTCGTTTTTGGATGTTGCTCGTTTTTCCTCACTTTCTTCTTTTCCGTTAATTTTTGGCAGCCGACCGAGAGAGCTAATCAACGCCTTCCGTGCTGAAGTCTGATTTCGACCGTTAACCTATTAGAATCTTTCTATAAAGCCAGCGGACGAAAAACCCATGGTAAAACGCTTGTTTATTTAAGTAGATTATCCGGGCTAGTTTTTTGACTGCCAGAGTTGCACTTAGATTTTTCTTTATTTGCATTTCGCTTTTCATGGCGTAACACTCAACTCAAATCTGACGTATCGACCATCATTTAATCGATTGAGTGCGTTTGTAAGAACATGGTTTTTCTGTATTTGTTTCTTACAGTTTATGTGTTAACCTCCAACACGCATCGCCCCCTGGATCTTCTAGGGAACAGGCTTGTTTCATACTCCTTTAATTCTCAAAAAAGATTTGCAAAAGACTCCCGAGCAACACATGTATGCGGCAGCTTAAGGATTTCAATCGCCCGTAAGCCTAAAATATAGAACATCGCCAAGCCAAATATAGAACAATTTAATTTTTTTCCATAAGGCTCAATAACCAAATTCAAATCCCAACATTATCCTTCGAAAGAAGAAGAAAAAGCCTAAAATGAACAGGAGCCCGGTTTTTTTCCGAAACTAAAACACCGAAACCTCTAAATTCGCTTGCAGTGCTATTTTTTCCGAAAGCCCCAAGTTGGGCCGGTAGATCAGCTCGGTATGATCGCCGCGTTCGCAACGCGGAAGCCGCGGGTTCAAATCCCGCCCGGTCCACCATCCCTCAATCATTTCAGGTACATTTCGGAAACTTTCAAAGTTATGAAACAGCGAAAACAAAACTGGTAAGTGCA
>Ga0187782_10004318_pt1 | contig 10650 bp, 8 predicted proteins | sample 0715_SJ02_MP15_2_FD_132454 | JGI IMG/M metagenome (GOLD analysis project Ga0187782, IMG submission 132454) | Tropical peat soil microbial communities from peatlands in Department of Meta, Colombia - 0715_SJ02_MP15_20_MG | ecosystem: Environmental > Terrestrial > Soil > Wetlands > Peat | place...
CCCGACGACCTGCGCGGCTGGGAGACGCTCGCGCCGGTCTACATGCGTCTTGGCCGCTTCGAGGACGCGGTGCGCGCCTATCGCGAGGCCTTGCGCCTCAACGGCGACAGCGTCCGGTTGCTCATCGGCCTCGGCGAGGCGCTCGTCGCGGCGAGCGGAGGCGCGGTCCCTCAAGAAGCGCGCGAGGCCTTCTTGAGCGTGCTCGCCAAAGACCCGACCAACCCTGAGGCCCGCTATTACATCGCCTTCGCCGCCGAACTCGACGGCGATCTTCCAACCGCGGAGAGGCTCTACGAAGAGCTGCTCGCCGACGCGCCGCCGGGCGCGGCCTGGGCTCAGACGGTCAGGGAGCGGCTCGCCGCCGTGAAAGCGGGCAAGCCGGACGTCGCGCCAAAAGTCGCGGCCAACGACGGGAGCGACGCTCCGAGCGCCATGATCGAGCAGATGGTTAAGGGTCTTGCCGATCGCCTGGCGGCCAAGGGCGGCACGAAGGAGGAATGGGCGCGGCTCATTCGCGCCTATTCCGTGCTGAAAGAGACCGACAAGGCGAAAGCCGCGCTCGCCTCGGCGCGCGCGGCTTACGCGTCCGACGCCGAAGCGCTCAAAACCTTCGATGCGCTGGCGCGCGAATTGGGGATTGCCGGATGACGCGCCGCGGCCGCCGGCTCGTCATGATCGGCGCGGCCATGGGCGTCGTCGCGATCGCGGCGGGTCTGGCGCTCTTTGCGCTTCGCGACAATATCGAGCTGTTCTTAAGCCCGAGCGAAGTCGCATCGAAGGCGCCGGCGATCGGCACGCGGCTCAGGATCGGCGGCCTCGTTCAGACGGGCTCCGTCGGGCGCGTGGACAACGCGTTGAATTTCGTCGTCACCGACGGCGACAAGACGATCAAGGTCGATTGCGCCGGCGCCTGTTTCGCGGCCGTGCCCGACCTTTTCCGCGAAGGGCAAGGCGTCGTCGTCGAGGGCGTGTTGGCGGCGCAAGATCGCCTTCAGGCCGACACGATTCTCGCCAAGCACGACGAGCGCTATATGCCGAGAGAAGTCGTCGAGGCGCTCAAAAAACAGGGCCGCTGGCAGGAGGGCGGGAGCCCATGAACGTCGAACTCGGCCATTTCGCGCTCGCCCTCGCCCTGGCGCTCGCGCTCGTCCAGGCGGTCGCCCCCTTTATCGGCGCGCGGCGCTTGGACGATGCGCTGATGCGGGTGGGCTTGAGCGCCGCCGTCGGCCAGTTCTTTATGGTCGCGTTGTCCTTCGCCGCGCTCGCCGACGCGCACTTACAGTCGGATTTCTCGGTGCTCAACGTCGCCGAGAATTCGCACAGCGCCCTGCCGGCGATCTACAAGATCACCGGCGTTTGGGGCAACCATGAGGGCTCGATGCTCTTGTGGTCGCTCATTCTGGCGACGTTCGGCGCCATCGTCGCGCTCATCGGACGCGGCGCGCCCTTAAGGCTTCGCGCGGACGCGCTCAGCGTCCAGGGCGTGCTCAGCGCCGCGTTCCTCGCCTTCATCCTTTTCACGTCCGACCCGTTCGAGCGCCTGTGGCCTGCGCCGCTCGAGGGGCGAGACCTCAATCCGATCCTGCAGGACCCAGGCCTCGCGATTCATCCGCCGCTGCTCTATCTCGGCTATGTCGGCTTCTCGATCACATTTTCCTTCGCCGCCGCGGCGCTGATCGAGGGCCGCATCGACGCCGCATGGGCGCGGTTCGTCCGGCCATTCGCGCTGATCGCCTGGTGCTTCCTGACGCTCGGCATCGCCATGGGCTCGTACTGGGCCTATTACACGCTCGGCTGGGGCGGCTTCTGGTTCTGGGACCCGGTCGAGAACGCTTCCCTCATGCCATGGCTTGCCGGCACGGCGTTCCTTCATTCGGTCGCGGTGATGGAGAAGCGCGGCGCGTTGAAGGTTTGGACGATCTTTCTCGCCATTCTCGCCTTCTCGTTCTCGCTGCTTGGAACCTTCCTCGTGCGCTCGGGCGTGTTGACCTCCGTCCACGCCTTCGCCAACGACCCGCGCCGGGGCGTCGCCATCCTCTTCATCCTCGCCTTGTTCATCAGCGGCGCTCTGGCGCTCTTCGCCTGGCGCGCGCCGGGCCTGAAGCAGGGCGGGCTGTTCGCCCCGATCTCGCGCGAAGGCGCGCTGGTGCTCAACAATCTGCTGCTCGCCACCGCCTGCTTCGCCGTGCTGCTCGGCACGCTCTATCCGCTGGCGCTCGAGCAGGCGACGGGCGAGAAGATCAGCGTCGGCGCGCCGTTCTTCAACTTAACCTGCGGCGCGTTGCTGCTCGCGGCGGCTTTTGCGTTGCCCTTCGGCCATTCGCTCGCCTGGAAGCGCGGCGATTTCCTCGGCGTGGCGCAGCGGTTGAGCGTCGCGCTCGGCGCCGGCGCGTTGCTCGGCGTCGCGCTGATTGCGTTTTCCGCCCGAATGCCGCCGCTGGCGGCGATCGCGGCGGGGCTGGCGCTGTTCGTCATTCTCGGCACGCTCACCGAAGTTTTCGTGCGCGTCACGCGCTCAGGATTCGCGCCTCGCATCGTCTTCTCGCGCGCGTTAGGCCTGCCGTTGTCGTTCTGGGGCGCGACGCTCGCGCATCTCGGGGTCGGCGCAACGCTGCTCGGCCTCGCCATGACCGGGCTCGGCGCCGAAAACATCGTCGCGATGAAGGCCGGCGAGACGCAGGCGATCGGCCCCTACACGTTCACGATCGATCGGATCGAGGCCCGCGACGGCCCGAATTATCAGGAGACGGTCGCCGTCTCGACGCTTAAGAAAGACGGCGTGGTCGTCGCCAGGCTTGAACCCTCGCGCCGGAGCTTTTCGACGCGCGAGGCGGCGACGACCGAGGCCGGCATCGTGACCTTGAATTTCGGCCAGGTCTACGTGTCGATCGGCGATCCGGACGACAATGGCGCGGTTGCGGCGCGGCTCTATTGGAAGCCGCTCGTCACCTTCATCTGGTTCGGCGCGATTCTGATGGCGGTCGGCGGTGCGGCGTCGCTCGCCGACCGCCGGCTCAGGATCGGCGCGCCGCGGCTCGCCGCCGCGCGTTACGCCGAGGCCGCATGATGCGCCGCCGCGGCCGGTCGATCGCGGCGCTCGTTCTGGCGACGCTTTTCGGCGCGCTGTTCGCCGCCGCGGCATTCGCCGTGAACCCGGACGAGATGCTCTCCGACCCCGTGCTCGAGGCGCGCGCCCGCGCTTTGTCGGCGGAACTCCGCTGCCTCGTCTGCCAGAACCAATCAATCGACGATTCGGATGCGCCGCTGGCGCGCGACATCCGCCTGTTGATCCGCGAGCGGATCAAGAACGGCGAGAGCAACGAGGAGGTGAAGGCGTTCTTGGTCTCGCGCTACGGCGACTTCATCTTGCTGAAGCCGCCCTTCAAGCCCGAGACGTGGCTCCTATGGCTCGGCGCGCCGATCGTGTTGGCCCTGGGCGCGGGCCTCGTCTGGAGCGCCCGGCGCCGTGAGGCTGCGGCGCCGACGCCGCTGACGCCGGAAGAGGAGCGGCGGCTGGCGGAGATCGAGGGGTAGATTAAGCGGTGCGAGGGCCGCCGCATTTGCCGGATTCGCAAATTGCCTAATGCAATAGTTGCACTATCTGACTTTGGCGAGCATAATTTAGATGCCGACTTTGCAGCGCTTCGGCGCCGTGAGCATCCGGATGTACGCCGACGACCACCGTCCCCCGCACTTCCATATCGTTGGACCCGATTTTCAGGTCTTACTCCGGATTTCGGATTTGGCGGTGATCGCTGGCGAGGCGCGGCAGAGCCAGATCGCCGAAGCGATCGCGTGGGCGCGCGAACATCGTCATGCGCTCGCGCGCAAGTGGGCCGAACTGAACGAACGGGGATGACGATGCCGAAGAAGACTTTGCCGCGCATCGCGGCGGTCGCGCTCGGCCCTAAGCCGTTGACGCTCGTCGTCCGCTGGCGGACAGGCGAGGAAAACCTCGTCGACCTGTCGGGACTGATTGAGACATTCCGTGTCTATGCCCCGCTGCGGCGAAACGACGGACTCTTCGGAAACGTCAGCCTTGGCGAGCATGGGACGGACGTCGTCTGGACCGACGAGATCGACATGTCGGCCGATACGCTTTGGCGGCTTGCGCAAGAGCAGTCGGGCGCCACGATGTCGGCGGAGGCGTTCAAGACCTGGCGCGAGCGCCAGGCCTATACGCTCGACGGCGCGGCGCGGGCGCTCGGCCTCAGCCGCCGCATGGTCGCCTATTACGAGCAAGGCGCAAAGCCGATCCCGCGCGTCGTGGCCTTGGCGACGCGCGCGCTCGATCGGGCTTGAAGGTCCGCTAGGCTGTTGCGGATACGTGCGCGTTGACCTGGCGCAGAGCTAAGCGAGAAGCCAAGTGACCAAGAGCGGCGTGCCCGAGCCGTGCTCGCCGTCAACCCCGCCTCGCTAACGCGAGACGCCGCTTCGCGGTTGCTTCGCAAGGGTTGACGGCCATAGCCCGTCGAAAGACGGGCGTCTAATTAGACGCCCTATGGCGCGGCTCGGGCTTTTGCTCACCATGGTCTTCGACGGCGCGAACCGGCCGCAAAGCGGCCGCGTTCGTCCGTCGAAGACCATGGTGGAAAAAAGCCACATCGCGTCGGCGCAGTCACCCGAAGGGCCGTAGCGAAGCGAAGGAGCGCGCCGCTAGGCGCGTTTGACGGCGTCGCCGTGATGTGGCCCCCGCGGTCTCAAACGTGCTGCGCCCCCACGCCCGTTTGACAACCCGCCGCCGACCTGAAACACACGTGCCCGCACGGTCCTCGTCCTTAAAAAAGCGAGGCGAAAAAGGGAACACGGTAGGCTTATGCCGCCGATCCGTGGCCGCCCCCGCGACTGTGAGCGGCGTGCCGACGCGACAAGCCACTGGGCCAAAAAGCCCGGGAAGGCCGCGCCGGCCAAACGCCGCGAGCCAGGAGACCTGCCGTGCCGGCGAATTCCTTTTAGCTGCCGGCGGGGCGGCCGCGGGAGTTTTGATGCAAGATTCGTCATCTCTGCTCGATCCTCGAACCGCACGCGACGCATCGGCGGCGACGATCCATGTTTGCGTGACTTGCCGCGCGGGCGAGGACGCGACGCTCAGGCCGGGCCTGCAGCTCGCCGAGGCGCTCGATCAACGTCTCGCCGAAGACGAGCAGATCGCCGTCCGCCGCGTCGAGTGCCTGTCGGTCTGCAAGCGCCCATGCACGATCGCGCTCTCCGCGCCCGGCAAATGGACCTATGTCGTCGCCGATCTCGACAGCGAGAAGAACCTCGAGGACGTGGTCGAGGCGGCGCGCCGCTACGCCGCCGCGCCCGACGGCGTTGTGCCCTGGCGCGAGCGGCCGGCCCCGTTCCGCAGGAACGTCGTCTCCCGCACGCCGCCGCTTCCGCTTTAAGGTTTAAGAAAGATGCCCGAGCGCATTCCCGTCACCATCGTCACCGGCTTCCTCGGCGCCGGCAAGACGACGCTCATCCGCCATCTCCTCAAGCATGCGCGCGGGCGGCGGCTGGCGCTCATCGTCAACGAGTTCGGCGACCTCGGCGTCGACGGCGACATTCTTAAAGCCTGCGGCGACGAGACTTGTCCTGAAGACGCGATCATCGAGCTCGCCAACGGCTGCATCTGCTGCACGGTGGCCGACGACTTCGCGCCGGCCATCGAGACGCTTCTCAAGCGTGACCCGCGCCCGGACCACATCGTCGTCGAGACCTCGGGCCTCGCTCTGCCGAAGCCGCTCGTCAAGGCCTTCGACTGGCCGACCTTAAGGTCGAAGCTCACCGTCGACGGCGTCGTCGCGGTCGTCGATTCGGCCGCCGTCGCCGAGGGGCGGTTCGCCGACGATCCGGACGCTGTCGCCGCGCAGCGCTTGGCCGACCCGTCGCTCGACCACGACAATCCGCTCGAGGAGGTTTATGAAGATCAGCTCCTCTGCGCCGACCTGATTGTGCTCAACAAGGCCGACCTCCTCGACGAGCCGACGCTCGATAAACTGCGCCAAGAGGTGCGCGGGCAGGTTCCGCGCGCGGTGAAGGTCTTGGCCGCGCGCGAAGGGCGCATCGATGCGGGCGTGCTCCTGGGGCTCGGCGCAGCCGCCGAAGACGACCTTCAGAGCCGGCCGTCGCATCATGATTTCGAGCTTGAGCATGACCACGACGACTTTCGTTCCTTCGTCGTCGAGTTGCCGCGCGTTGCCGACCCCGACGAGCTCGTCAGGCGGCTTTCGGAAGTCGCCGAAGCCCACGATGTGCTGCGCATGAAGGGTTTTGTCGCGGTTGACGAGAAACCGCTGCGCCTGCTCGTGCAGGGCGTCGGCGGCCGGTTCCGGCGCGAATACGACCGTCCTTGGGGCCTTCAAGAGGACCGGCGCGGCCGCCTCGTCGTGATCGGTGAGCGCCATGTCGATGAGGCCGCCATCCGCGCGGCGCTAAGCGCCTAAAGCGCCATGCATCTTGCGCGCATCATCGAGCGTTCGCTCGACGAGAATTTTGGCGCCGTCGATCTCGCGCAATCGCCGGCCGATATTGTCTTTCTGTCGTTCGCCGACAGCGACCTCAACGCCTTCGCGGCGGCCTATAAGCAAGCGCCCGAGCCGAAGCCGAGCTTAAGGCTCGCCAATCTCGCCAGCCTGAAGCACCCGTTCTCGGTCGATCTCTATCTCGAAAAGACCTGCGCCCGCGCGCGCTTCGTCGTCGCGCGCATCCTCGGCGGCATGGATTACTGGCGCTACGGCGTCGAGGAGCTTTCGGCGCTCGCTCGCGCCAAGGGCATTCCGATCGCATTCCTGCCGGGCGACGGGCGCGACGACGCGCGGCTTTCCCAAGCCTCGACGGTCGAGCAAGATTTCGCCGACCGCTTGCGCGCCTATTTCGACAATGGCGGGCCGAAGAACCTGGCGGGAGCGCTGGCCGCGATCGCGGCGCGCGTCGAAGGCGGCGACACGCCGCCGACCGAAGCCGATCGGATCGCCGCATTCGGGCTCTACGAGCGAGCATGTCTCAAAGGGCCCAAGGTCGGCGGCCCCCGCGCCCTCGTCCTGTTCTACCGGTCGATCTATCTTTCGCATGATCTCGCGCCGATCGACGCGCTGAGCCAGAGCCTCGCCGCGCGCGGGTTTTCCGTCGACAGCGCCTACGCTACGAGCCTCAAGGATTCTACGGCGTTGGCGCCGCTTTCGGAACTCTTGAGGGCGCGACGCTTCGACGTGATCGTCAACGCGACCGCCTTTTCGGCGCGCCTCGACGACGGCGCGCGCGCGCTCGATGTCGCTGACGCGCCAGTCTTGCAGGTCGCGCTCTCGGGCGCCGCGGAGAGCGAATGGCAGGCTTCGCCGCGCGGCCTGTCGCCGGCGGATCTCGCGATGAATGTCGCGATGCCGGAGGTCGACGGGCGCATTCTGACCCGCGCCATCTCGTTCAAGCAGGCGGAAGCGTTCGATACGAAGACCGAGTTCGCCCGCCTCGCGCATGGTCCGCGGGCCGACCGCGTCGACTTCGTCGCCGATCTCGCCGCCGCCTGGGCGAGACTTCGACGGACGCCGCGCGCGGAGCGGCGTCTTGCCTGCGTCTTCTCAGACTATCCCGCCAAAGGCGGCCGCGCCGGCTATGCGGTCGGGCTCGACACGCCGAAGAGCGCCGTTGCGATTGCGCGGCTGTTGAGCGACGAGGGATACGCGGTCGACGCCAATCTCGAACCGGCCGCTTTGATGGCGGCTCTCACGGAGGGCGAGCGAACGCCCGTCCTGACGCTCGAAGACTATCGTCGCCGCTTCGCCGCGCTGCCTCAAATGTTCCAGGAGCAGGTCTTCGCCGCCTGGGGGCCGCCCGAGGATGACAAGGCGCTCGTCGACGGCGCTTTCGCCCTTCCGATTCGTCGCGCCGGCGCGATCGTCTTCGCCGTCCAGCCCGACCGCGGGCGGAAAGACGCGCGCAAGGGCGAGTATCATGATCTGACGCTTGCCCCCCGCCATGCTTACATCGCCTTTTATCTCTGGCTCCGCGAGGGCGAGCAAATCGATGCGCTCATTCACCTCGGCGCCCACGGCACGCTCGAGTGGCTGCCGGGCAAGGCCGTGGCCTTGTCGGGGGAGTGCGCGCCGGAAGTCGTGCTTGGGGCCCTGCCGGTCATCTATCCGTTCATCGTCAACAATCCGGGAGAAGCGGCGCAGGCGAAGCGGCGGATCGGCGCGGTGACGATCGGCCACCTGACCCCGCCACTCATCGAGGCAGGCTCCCGTGGCCCGGCGCGCGCGCTCGAGGGGCTGTTCGACGAATATGCGGAGGCCCAAGCGCTCGATCCGCGACGCGCGCGCTCGCTCGCCAAACGCATTCTCGAAGAGGCGCGCGCGGCGGGGCTGCTCGGCGAGTGCGGGGCGCTCGACGGCGACCCTGGAGCCCAGCTCTTCAAGCTCGACACCTGGCTTTGCGATCTCAAGGACATGCGGATCGGCGACGGTTTGCACGTATACGGCGAGGGCGAGAGGGACGACGTCGCAAAAGCCTGCGCAAAGGCCGAGCGCGCGGGGCTTCTAAAGGCGCTCGACGGGCGCTTCGTCGAGCCGGGCCCCGCCGGCGCGCCGGCCCGCGGGCGACTGGACGTCCTGCCGACCGGGCGCAACATTTTTGCCCTTGATCCGCGCAGCCTGCCGACCCGGTTAGCTTACGAGAACGGCCGCGCGGCGGCCGAAGACCTCGTTCAGCGCTACCTCAAGGATCACGGCGATTGGCCGCGGCGGATCGTGCTCGACCTCTGGGGCAGCGCCGCCATGCGCACAGGCGGCGAGGACATCGCTCAGGCGCTGGCGCTCATCGGCGCGCGCCCGACCTGGGACTTTTCGACGAATAGGGTCAGCGGCTTCGAAATCCTGCCGCCGGCGCTCGTCGGCCGCCCGCGCGTCGACGTGACGGCACGAATCTCGGGCCTTTTCCGCGACGCTTTCCCAACGCAGATCGCGCTCCTCGACGCGGCCATTCGCGCGGTCGCCGCACTCGATGAGCCGCTCGCCGAAAACCCGCTCGCCGCGGCGATGAGGAGAGACGGCGAGATCAGCCGCATCTTCGGCGCTGCGCCCGGCTGCTACGGCGTCGGCCTCGGGGCCAAGATCGCCGCCGGCGATTGGCAGACGCGACAGGAACTCGGACGCGCCTATCTCGACGCGAGCGCCTATGCCTATCGAGGCGAAGGCGACGCGACGCGGACCGCCGACGAGTTTTCCGCGCGCGTCGCGAGCGCCGACGCCTTCTCACATATGCAGGATTTGCCGGGCCAGGATGTCTTGGACTCCGACGCCTTCGCCGAACACGAGGGCGGCTTCGCCGCCGCGGCGGCGATGCTCGGCGTGCGGCCTGCCCTCTATCATGTCGACGCGACGAGCGAGGAAAAACGCGTCGTGAGGCCGCTGAGCCAAGAGGTTGCGCGGGCGTTGCGCGGCCGCGCCGCCAATCCGCGCTGGATCGAGGGCCAGATGCGGCACGGCTGGCGCGGCGCGATGGAGATCGCCGATGGCCTCGACAATCTCTTCGCCTTCGCCGCGCTCTCCGACGTCGTCGAGAGCCGCCAGTTCGAGCTGATGTTCGATGCGACGCTCGGCCACGAGGACGTGCGCGCGTTTCTTTTTCAGGCGAACCCTCAGGCCGCGCGCGGGATGGCGGCGCGCTTTCGCGAGGCCGAGCGACGCGGCTTTTGGACGGCGCGGCGCAATTCGAGCGCCGATGTGCTCGCGTCGCTGCTTGTCGAGGCGTCATGAGCAGCCGCTTTTCAAGGAAGGGCTGGTGCCCTGGCGCGCTGAAGCCGATGGCGACGGGCGACGGGTTGCTCGCCCGCGTGCGCCCGTCCGCCGGCCGGTTGACCCTCGATCAGGCCGAGGCGCTCGCCAAAGCCGCGGAAGCGCTCGGCAATGGCGTGCTCGAAATCTCCTCGCGCGCCAACCTGCAACTCCGCGGCCTGACCGGAACAAGCCTGCCAGGACTCTGGAGGTTGCTTGCAACGCTCGGCCTGCTCGACCCCGATGCGGCCTGTGAGGCTGTCCGCAACATTGTCGCGAGCCCGTTGAGCGATCTCGACGATCAGGCGGCGTTCGACGTTTTGCCCATCGTGCGGGCGCTTGAAGCGCGGATGCAAGTTGACGACGCCTTACGGGCGTTGCCGGGGAAATTCGGGTTCGTCATCGACGCCGGCGGGCGCTTCAAGCTCGCGGAGGTCGAAGCGGACTTGCGCTTCGAGGCGCAGGGCGAGGCGATCGCCGTCCGGCTTGGCGGCGACAACTTGTCATTCGCCCTTTGCTCGCTAGGCGATGTCGCCGACGTCGCCGCGCGTCTGGCGCAGGCCTTCGTCGATTTCACGCGCCGCGAAGGGACTGCCAATTTGCGGATGCGCGGGCTTGTCGGACGCATCGGCGCCGAGTGCATCCTCCGCGCGGCGAAGCTTGCGCCGCAGCGCGCGCCAAGCGCCCCCAAGCGCGCCCTGGACGACGAGGCGCGCGTCGGCGTCTTTGTTTTCGCCAAACGCGTCGCGCTGATCGTCGCGCCATCGCTTGGGCGGATGCGAGCAGTTGAACTGTTGGCGCTAATTGAGACGGCGCGCGCGTGCGCCGCCGCCGATCTCAGGCTCACGCCCTGGCGGGCGCTTGCGCTGACGCTCCCTGATCCCGTTCGCGCGGAGGG
>Ga0187782_10004322_pt1 | contig 10647 bp, 5 predicted proteins | sample 0715_SJ02_MP15_2_FD_132454 | JGI IMG/M metagenome (GOLD analysis project Ga0187782, IMG submission 132454) | Tropical peat soil microbial communities from peatlands in Department of Meta, Colombia - 0715_SJ02_MP15_20_MG | ecosystem: Environmental > Terrestrial > Soil > Wetlands > Peat | place...
TCGCGTGCGGAATGCGGACATCGTCCTGCACGCCAAGATCGAATCTCGGACTTGTGTATTTGCCGAAGCCAACCGCCATTTGTCCGGGGCCCAGCTTGATCCTGTCGCCTGCCAGGGCTGGCTCAAATCCTGCATCACGAAAAATTAGTGTTCCGCCTGAGAGAGATGACTGCTCATTCGAAAGCAGCGGCAGGCGGATTTCCTCCACGCTCTGCGCCGGGTTTATCGCGACATAGACCGATCCATCGGAGTCGAGCGAACCGAATCCGTAGGGCTGTATGTCTCCAGGAATTCCGCCAAATGTCTTCGTTCGCCCTTTCGCTTCCAATCCCAGATACAAGGACTGCACTTTGGCGAACCAGCGGACATCATCGTCGGTCAGAAATTCGAGGTTTCCATAGATCGTGTTGACCCAACCGCCGCGCGCCATCATCAGGATGAGCGCCCCTTTCCAGGCGTTCGTCTTGCGGTAATAAATCGTTCCCGTGTTGCCGAGCATGAATCCGGTCGAATCAATCCGCTCGAGTGGAATGAAACTCTGCTCGTAACGCCGAACCATGTGGTCGCTGTAGATATCCATCGAACGCCAGAAATTCATCTCTGGCACATCCGAAGGGCGGGGATCTCCGGAGTACATCGAATCGAAAACTTCAAGCCATCGCAGATCGACAACGTTGCGAAACGGAAAAGGGCCGGCGGTGGATTCCACATCGCCACCGAACCCGTTGAAGGCAACGAGTACAACATCAGGATTCCGTTGGCGGAACTTCTTAAGCGCATCGCGAAATGCACTTTCGTTGCGGCGTCGAATTTCCCCAGGATTCATCGTCTTCGCGGTTTCTGGCGTGGCAGCGCCGAAATCAACGAAGTCAAACTTATATAAACGGATACCCCGGTCGTACCAGTACTGCAGCCTATCCATGAAATCGGCCAGAAACCCGCCTTCGAAGAACGACATCGCGCCCTTATTGGCAGTCAGCGAATTCTGCCATTCCGGCGCGGCATTGATCTTTACCAGAGTGTTCGTACTAAACCAGAGGCCCGGAATGATGCCGTTCTCCCGGCATCTGCGAATCCATGCGTCGGGCCCATTCGGCCAATTGGGTTTTCGCCAAGTGCGATACCCGCCATCTGGATCGAACCAGAATGCATCGATCGTGTAGTAATCGAAACGAACGCCGAGACGCCGGAAGCGAACTATCTCGTCCAGTTCCTTCATGGCCAGTTGCTCGGTCAGAGGAATGTTGTCAGAAAGCTCGTCATACGCGGACCAGTTGTTGTAAACGAAGATGGGATCACGAGCGAGCGGAGCGCCGATCTGAATCAGTGTTTCTTTGCGATCTGCGTTATTGGGCTGCACTTGGGCAGCCGCGCCGCAACCACTTGATGCGGCCACGGCAATCGTGATGGCAGACACCATCTGTAAAATGATTCGTTTGAACTTGCGACCCATAGCAATCACTCCTGGCTACTGACACGTTGACCAGTTCCCTACGCTATCAAATTCTTTTTCTTTGTGTAATGAAGATGGGCAAGCAAACGAGTTGAATGCGATAATTACACTTCTGACATGCGTAATATGCGTGCGCGAATATTCTTGGGATTTCTGCTGATCATGTCCTTGGCCATCGTTGGGCCCAGCAGGGAAGCGATCCCACTTGATTTCCCGATTTCTGCAGGCTGGAACATATCAAGTACAGTTCATGCTCAAGAACATGGCCAAAATCAGATGGAGGCGACGGTGGAACGCAATCCGTTTGGAGCCCTGCAGGACGGATCGAAAGTTGAGATCTTCACGCTGAAAAACATACATGGAGCAATCGCCAAGGTGATCACTTATGGCGCGACTCTGACAGAGCTTTGGATGCCGGATCGCGCCGGGAAAATGGGTGACGTCGTGCTTGGTTTTGACAACTTGCAAGGTTATGAAGGCAAGCATCCATGGTTCGGCGCCACTGTGGGACGAGTCGCGAATCGGATTGCCAAGGGCAGGTTCACGCTGGACGGTAAAGAGTATTCGCTTGAGATCAACAATCCTCCGAACAGCCTCCACAGCGGCTCACACGACCTAAGCCGAGTGGTATGGAAGGCTGAACCTCTGCATGAGCGTGATAGCGCCGGAGTGCGATTCACTTACCTGAGTCCGGATGGCGACGAAGGCTTCCCCGGGAACGTATCGTTGTCGGTAACCTATCGATTGACAAACGACGACCAGTTGAAACTGGAATATTCCGCGACGACTGACAAAGCTACTCCGGTAAACCTGACGAACCACAGCTATTTCAACCTGGGCAGTAGGAACGATATCCTAGGAGAAACCCTATATCTTTCGGCAGAGAGTTACACACCGGTCGACGGCACCTTGATTCCCACCGGCCAAATCGTGCCCGTGAAAGGAACTCCGTTGGACTTCACTCATGCCACTCCAATCGGCGCTCGCATTGCAGAAATGAAAGGCGATCCGGGAGGATACGATCATAATCTCGTCCTAGGCGACCCTGGGAAATTCAAGCTTGCAGCGCGCGTCATCGATCCTGACTCCGGGCGGCAAATGGAAGTCTGGACTACGGAACCAGGAGTGCAATTCTATTCGGGAAACTTTCTTGATGGAACAATTCGTGGTAAACACGGGGTCGCATACGCGAAGCATTCTGCTCTTTGTCTTGAAACCCAGCACTACCCTGATTCTGTGAATCACCGCAATTTCCCATCAATAATTCTCCGGCCAGGCGAGACTTATCGAACGGAGACAAGCTACAAGTTTTCCGTTCGATGAAGATATATAACGGCTATCTTCCAGCATGGGCGGGAAATGACCGGTTCCCAAATCCTTGCTTGCCAAGAGACTTCATCGATCTTGTGATTAAGTAACGAAGAAAACTGGATGTCATCCCCGAGGAAGAGTTGTTTCTACAGTAAGTCGTTGGCCATTGCCTCGCTGCTGACTTGCTCCGTGCTGAGCAGTTGCTCGCGACCGGGAGGCTCATCCCCACTTCCACCGCAGACAAGCGGTTTTACCGCCTACTACCTCGATTGTTCGGCTAGCCAAAACGGTAACGGAACTGAGAGATCGCCCTGGAACTCTCTTGCTGCCGCGAATGCCCAAGAGTTTCGCCCCGGCGATCACCTCTTCATCAAGCGAGGTACCGTCTGCCAGGGGACTCTAATGCCGCAGGGTTCGGGTGCGCCGAACGCCGCGATCGTACTCGAAGCATACGGGAGTGGTGCAAAGCCAATCCTCAACGGCGACGGCGGCGAAGAGGCAGTAAAACTTTTCAACCAGCAATACTGGGAGATTAATAGTCTCGAAATAGTCGGTGGGAGATTATATGGTCTCTATGTTTCTGGCGACATACCGAACTCGCAGTTAAATCATATCTATCTCAGAGATTTGGATCTGCACGGAGCGACTTATGAGTCAAGCAAGCGCGCTGACTCTGGCGAAGTCTTTATCTCCCCCAAAGGGGCCGCACAAGTCCTGAATGATGTCCTGGTCGATCACGTCGTCGCCCACGACAGCCACATCTCCGAAGGCATATTTGTTAGCGCCGGGGGAGCATGGATTGAAAACAGCAAGATGTCACAGCCGTTGGGAAGCAACGTAATCGTGCAAAATTCGACGGCGCACGACATCGGCGGTGATGGAATTCTGATTGCCGAGCTGACAAACGGTTTAATTCAGGGAAATGTCGTTTATCGAAGCGGACTATGCAGGAAGTGCACGGGGAGCACGCCCGTGGGGCTTTGGGAATGGTACTGCCACAGATGCACGGTCCAATTCAACGAGTCGTATGCCAACGAGAGTTGGGCTGGCGATGGCGGAGACTTCGACATCGACTATTTCAACGACGACAATATCGTCCAGTATAACTACGGGCACGACTCCGCCGGTTATTGTGTGGCGTTCTTTGGCGCGGGAGCGAGGGCAAGCCACAACAACATTTTCCGATTTAATGTCTGTTCTAATAATGGCCGCAAAAGTGAGCTTTCGAAACAGGGATAAGTGTTTCTTCACACCTGGGATAATGGCTCGCTGGATGGCGTGCAGATCTACAACAATACGTTCTACTGGAATCCGGCCGCCAGCGCGGCTGCACTCGTTTCTGCGGACGCACAGTTCTCGGGGAATGCGCCACGGTTCTTCATGAACAACATCATTTATGCATCCGAGCCGAGTCTGATCCAGACAACATCCGCTCTTCGCTTCGACGCGAACATCTATTGGACGATTGCGGGACTGCCTAAGTTTCAGTTTGATGGCACAACATACACGAATTTTGGAGCTTACCAAACATCGACCAAACAGGACACGCATAGTTATTACACAGACCCCATGCTGAATAGTCCTGACTATCATGCGGCCGGAAGGCCAACAACCGCGTTCCGTCTTTTGCCAGGTTCTTCAGCAATAGCCAAGGGACTGGACGTTTGCAGCGGGGTTAGTGCGTGTTCCATGGGCGCTCGGGATTCTTGGGGACACCCGTTGCCGGCTGGGGGCGCATACAACATCGGTGCAGACCAGGGGCGCTAGGTCATTCCCAAACGACGGTGTTTCGCCGAGACCATGCTCGCCGCACTCGATGTGTAGAGGAGACGCCTACCACCGGCTCGCACTCAGCTGACCGCCTTGCCGTGGAATTGCCGCAAGCCGAGCACCAGGAAAAGCACGTCGAACACTGTCAACACCACCAGCACCGCGAACAGCGAAAGATGTGGGAACTGCGGAACCAGCGTTCCGCGCAACCCTTCACTGGCATAAACCAGCGGGTTCACGAGCACGACCTTCTGCAGAATCGGGAAATGCCCCAGTGCACTCCACGGATAGTAGGTGCAGCCGAAGAAAATCATTGGCGTCAGCACCATGCTGAACATGAGTCCAATATGGTTCTGGCTCACACTGCATCCCAGGGTGAGCCCTCCGCAGGCCGAAAACAACGCCACCAGCACCGTCACGCAAGCAAACGTCAGCGGAGAGTGCAGATTCAGCTCTACCCCGGGCCTCAAAAGAAGCCACGCTGCTGGGATCACCGTGATCCCCGCAACAAGCGCCTGCGTTGCTCCGAAGATGACCTTCTCGATGGCAAGCCACGAAATCTGAATCGGCGCCAGCAGACGGTCTTCAATCTCGCGCGTGAATTGAAACTCGCCGATCAGCGGCATCGCTACCGCCCAAACACCGGTGAAAATCATGCTGATCGCCATGATTCCCGGCAGCAGCAAGCTCTTGTATGCGGCTGGCATGTAGCCGCTCGAAACCATGACGCGCCCGAAGATAAACACGAACATCATCGGCTGCAAGAACGTCTGCAGCAGAAGCGGTACGATGTTCCGACGCGCCACGTGTGCGTCCCTCGCCAGAAGTGCCAGGAAAGTTGTCCAGTTCAATCGCGCAAGCTCCTTCCAGTGTGGTGCAGGAACAGGTTCTCCAGGCTGGGCTCGGAAATATGTACGTCCCGAAGTTCCACCGAAGCGTTGGACGCAAGATTGGCGATCGCCGGCACCAGCGACCCTCCGCGGTCGGCATAGACGTCGGCGGAGTGATCCTCCGAGCCGCGAACCTCCCGAACGCCCGCCAGTCCTTGTAACTGTGATAGAAATTGGGGCGAGTGCTGGCCAAACCGTAACCGCAGCAGGTAACCGCCAGGCACGGACGCCTTTAATTCCGCCGGCGTCCCCAGCGCGATATTTTTCCCGTGATCGATGATCGCGAGCCGCTGACAGAGCGCGTCGGCCTCTTCCATGTTGTGCGTCGTCAGAAGAATCGTCTTTCCGCTCTGGTTGTATTCGCGGATGATCTCCCAGAGCAGCAGCCGGGTCTGTGGATCGAGTCCAGCGCTTGGCTCGTCCAGAAAAAGTACCTGCGGATCGTGCATCATGGCGCGCGCAATCGAAAGCCGCTGCATCATGCCGCCGGAAAATCCTCGCACCATCTGGTCGGCCCGGTCTGTGAGCTTGAAGCGCTCGAGCAGGCGGTCGGCTCGCTGGTTACGCTCACGCGACTCGATGCCGAAATAGGCTCCGTGGAAGGTCAGAATCTCGCGCGCTGTCAGAGTGAAATCAAGATTTGGACGCTGTTGCACCACACCAATCAGGCGTTTTACCGCAACCTGCTGCGTCCACACATCGTGGTCGCCAATCCACGCCTGCCCGCTCGTCGGACGAACGCGAGTCGTCAGAACCCCGACCGTCGTCGACTTGCCCGCGCCATTCGGCCCCAGCAACCCGAATATCTCCCCCGGAAACACGTCAAGGGAGAGACCATCCAGTGCAGTGATTTGAGGCTTCGGCTGCTTCTTTCCCTTCGCGGGCATCACACCAAAAAGGCTGCCCCCGGACGCAAGCGGCGGCGCCGACGTATAGACCTTGCGCAAATCGCGAGTTCGAATTCCAGCTTGCATATTTGCCCACTGCCAAGCGTGGCTTGGTCCCCAGGGAAGGTTTCCATCAGCATATCAAACGGCGGCGCGCGATCGAGTTGACGGAGCTCACGCCATAAGCGGCATCTTCTTGGAACGGCGACAACTGAGAATTTCCAAGCCCTTGGAGGAGATACCGAAGAGAACTTGATCCCCCGGTGTTCGGCGTGCCACGCTAGAGTGGATCACCGCTAAATGCCCCCCAATGCGAAGTGCCTGGGACGGCACGGCGAGAACCGGCGGAGTTGAGCGCAGCGATGCATATCTGTCTAAAGGGATCGCTTGTACTTTTTCTGGTCGGCCTGGCCGGGCCACTCGCAATTTCCCAAAAGAACTCAGCCTCCGGGTTCAGCGGTGGTTCGCATCCGATACTCACCAACGTCTCAGTTTCTGAAAGCGCGGAAAGTGTCGATGTTGTGGTCCAGTTCAGTAAGCTCGTGCAGCCCGAGGTACGCCGGCTCGACCATCCAGATCGCCTTATATTCGATTTCCCCGGTTGCGAACTCAACGGTCCAGGCCAGAAGTTTGTTGTAAATCACGATTCCGTGCTCGCGGTCAGGACGTCCGCATTAGGTGGCGCTACGTCCTCGGGCACAAGTGTGATCATCGATCTCGGGCCAGGCCGCGTTCGTGCTAGAGCACCCGCTGCAAACAAGTTGGTCGCGAATCTCAGCGCCATTGGAGACATACTCATCATCAAGCTCGGCGAAGACCAAGGCATTCGGCATCCTGCCCTGGCCAGCGGAACAAGCAAGAACGCGGCTCGCAGTCCCTCCCTAGTCGGCAGAGAACTCACTACCTCTAAGGATGACGTCGCGGCACCGATTCAGACTTTACGACCGGCTGTTTCCGGAGCGGATCGACAAAAACCAAGTACCGCTGCAGCTCCACCGATACCGAGTGCGCCGATTGTAATCTCACGAAATGATCGAACGCAGCCGAAAGTCTCAGATGCGGTGCCTCCAATGCAAAGCGCGTTGTCACCGGCCCTTCGAAAGGAACGAGGGACCCCGAAGACCGCCGAAGTGGTACCGCCAATACCTGAGGTATCGACGACTAGACCAGGGGCGGATCGAAAAACTCAAACTACAGCCGCTGCAGTGCCGCCGATACCGAGCTCGGCCGTAACAATTTCCCGAAGTATTGACACGCAGCCGAAAGTTTCCGAGGCCGTGCCTCCAACGCTGAATGTGATGTCACCTGTTCTCGGAGCGGAACGAGCAGCACCGGAGAATGCAAAGGTGGTACCACCGATGCCGACTCTGCCCGCGACAGGACTTGAAACCGACCGGAGGAGCTTAAGGAATGAGGAAGTGGTGCCGCCCATGCCGAGCCCGGCCACGTCATCGCTCCGGGCAGGTCAAAGCGGACCAGTTCTTCCCATGATCGCGGAAGTCGTATCCCCGGCTTCAAGTGCGCCGGAAAGACTCTCCCGCTCAAATCCACTGGCGCCCGCACCTGCCGAGAAACCCCCTTTGTTGGTATCTCCTCGTATTGCACAAATGGGAACCAGCCAGCCGCACGCGTATGCTCTTCTCGACCAGGCCCGCTCTATGACTGTCGCCGATCTCGATCCGTTGGAAGCTAAGGCCGCGGCTGGCGATCCGGAGTCTGAAACCATGCTGGCGCTCGCCTACCACGCCGGCACGCTACTGAAGGTGGACGATGGGGAAGCACTTTCTCTGCTGCGGCGCGCTGCGGATCGCGGCTTCCTTGCCGCGGAAGAAGCCATGGGAATCTTTTGTCAGTCGGGCTTCGGCATGCCACCGAATAAGGTCCAGGCGGCTTCGTGGTACGCCAAAGCCGCTCAGCACGGGTCCAGGGACGCGGCGACCAATCTCGCGCTGATGTACGCGACCGGCGATGGGGTTGAGAAGGACTCGACGAAGGCGGCGATCTGGTTCCGCAGTGCAGCCGAGATGGGCGATGCAACCGCCCAGTTGAATCTCGCTGGTTTGTACCGCCGCGGCGATGGATTGCCGCAAGATAATACGCAAACTTTGTTTTGGCTGACTAAAGCCGCCGACCAAGGCCTAGTTCCGGCCATCCTTGAACTAGCTCGGTGGTACTTGAAACCAGAGCATGGCAAGAACGTTGACGTTGCGATCGGCTGGTTCAAGAAAGCCGCTGACCTGGGTGACACAACCGCTCAAGTAGAGCTGGGCGATATTTTTGCCGATCAGAACCTTGGGCGCCTGAACTATGCCCAAGCCCTCATCTGGTACCGAAAGGCGGCCGAGCAAAACAATCCCGGTGGGCAGTTCGGGTTAGGAGCGCGCTATTTGTTTGGGCAGGGTGTTCCGCAGGACATGGAAGAAGCGCGGCGGTGGCTGACACCGGCGGCCAACCGCGGACATCCCTACGCGCAATTCCTTTTGGCGAACATGTTCGAGAAGGGAGAAGGCGGGCCGGTGGATACCGCTTCCGCCGCAAAATACTACGAGCCAGCCGCAAATTATGGCGTCGCCCAGGCGCAATATCGTCTTGGGCTGTTGCTGGCCTCCGATCACAGCAACAGTGACAGCCTTGTGTCTGCCTACAAATGGCTGGTTCTTGCGCAGGATGTTTTGAAACAGAATGACTCGACAATCGCGCAAGTCCGAAACCAGCTGACCCCCGCGCAACTCGCCCAGGCTGAAAATGAAATTGCCGGGTGGCGCACCGCACATTTTCCCCGCCTGCCGAATCGCTAGCTTGCGCAATTTCCCCTGTTTCCGATTGCCGCCGGCGTTCCAACTTGTGCATCCGCGTCGCGGGCCGCTTCTGAAAACAAAAGATTTGTTGGCTTTGTTTCGCCAAAAAGCTCAGGCACGGAGGGACGGGCAGCACTTCGATTGTGCAAAGGCAAGGCGGTTTCTCAGAAACCCAGCCGCAAACCAAATTGCAATCGGCGATAGGGAAAATAGGCGAGCGGACCGCTGTAAACTCCCAGCAATGGACTCGCTGTATTCGCATCGAGCCCAGCGGGGCTGACATCAAAGCGCTGGGTATTGCTTATGTTATATCCCTCAGCGGCGAACTTCACATTGAACCGCTCAGTGATATTCCAGGTCTTGCTGACCGCCGAATCGATCTCGAAGAATCCATCTCCGCGGTAGTTGTTTCGTTGTCCGGCTTCGCCGGCATAGGGCAAGCGAATCGGACTGCCGAAGTAAATGCCGTTTCCGATTTCCGATGCCGTGTTCGCGTCGATGACTCGCGGAACTCCTCCCGCGATCTCGCGGTGCGTTTGTATGGGTTGCACCGCGATGCCGAATCCCGGATTGTTGTAGTTCGTCGGATAGGCCGGCGATTCAAGCGTGAAGGGCAGTCCGCTGGTGACGCGCGCGAGTCCGGATATTTGCCATCCGCCTACTAAGCTATCCAACAGGCGGCTCGATGAACCCAAGAAAGCCTTGCCGCGGCCGAGTGGCAGAGCGTAAACCCAGTCGCCGGTAACTTGGCTTCGCATATCGTAGTCGGACGGCCCCTTGTTGAGTTTCGGGTTCCAGGTGTTCTGGATGGCGAAGTTGGTGAAAGCGTTATCCAGGCTGGTCTGGAACTGATTCGCGCGTTCCGCTTCCGATCCGATGTCGAGCGACTTGGAGAAGGTATAGCCCACGTCGAACGTCAAACCATGCGTCGTCGGATGCCGCAAGGTGAATTGCAGCGCGTTGTATGAACTGGGGCCGATGGTGTCGAGAGCGTAGAGCGAAGAAAACTGGTTGCTCCAGAACTTGCTGGGAGGCCCAGAGCCGAAGTTTGGGTAGTTCGGACTTCCCGGGAAAATGCCAAACACATCGAGAAACGCTAGCGCCAGGGTCTCCCCATTGGTGTAGCGCTGCGGAGCCCAGACGTTATTGAAAATGGCCTGGGTTGCGCTTTCGCCTGCAAAATCGACTCCCGCCATGTAGGGAAAAACATGCTCAAAGTAAAGGATGGGAGCGACGGTCGCTGTCTTGATGCCGGTCACAGGGTTGAACGGCGCGGCATCGACTTCGGCCGAGAGAATTCTGGCCGCGGAAAAATAGTCGCCGCCGCCCTGCGGATCGACGTAGTCGACGGGTTCAGCAAGATCGAGCTGCTGGATGAGGTGCCGTCCGAAGCGGCCAATGTAGGCCTGCTCGAACACCATGCCGGCCGGCAGCTTGCGCTGGATGGAGAAGTTGACGGCTTCCGCATAAGGAGTCTTCAGGTGGTTGTCGATACCCCAATCAATGCCAAAGCCACCGAGTGGCGGCGCGTAAGGGAA
>Ga0187782_10004324_pt1 | contig 10647 bp, 9 predicted proteins | sample 0715_SJ02_MP15_2_FD_132454 | JGI IMG/M metagenome (GOLD analysis project Ga0187782, IMG submission 132454) | Tropical peat soil microbial communities from peatlands in Department of Meta, Colombia - 0715_SJ02_MP15_20_MG | ecosystem: Environmental > Terrestrial > Soil > Wetlands > Peat | place...
CGAGCACCCACCACGGAGTCACAGAGACACAGAGGTTGTCGGACTTGGTTTTCTCTGTGCCTCCGTGTCTCCGCGGTTGATGTTAGACCTTCATCAATACGAATCGCTGGGAGCGGCGCTGCGCGATGCGCTCGACCGCTGGCCGGACGAAGTGTGCCTGATCGAGGCCGACCGCGATCGCGAGAACTGCCGCCTGACCTTCAGCGACTTCAAGCAGATGGCCCTGCCGCTGGCGCGCGCCTTGCAGGATTCAGGCTTTGGCGAAGGCGATCGCGCCGCCATCATCATGACCAATCAGTCGAAGTGGCTGATCTCCGCCTACGCCATCTTCTATTGCGGCGGCGTGCTCGTCCCGCTCGACTATAAGCTGACCGCGCGCGAACAGCTTGCACTGCTGGCGCACTCCAAGGCCGAGGTCCTGGTGATCGAGCATCATCTCTGGCGGGCTATCGTCGCCAGCCCGTGCTTCAAGGATCTCAAAGCCCAAACCGTGCTGGTGACCGAAGCTCCGGCCAACGCGGAGCTCGCCGGTGCGAAGCGATGGGAGGAGTTCAGAGCAGAAGGCGAGCCTCGCTTCGTGCCGCGGCAGCGGCAGGATGCGGCGTGCATCGTCTATTCATCCGGCACCGGAGGCCGTCCGAAGGGCTGCGTGCTCACGCATGAAAATTATCTCGAACAATGCATTTCGCTGACGTCGCTGTATCCGTTCTGGCCGGGCGTGCGCTACCTGAGCATCCTGCCGACCAACCATGCGATCGACTTCATGGTCGGCTTCATCGGGCCATTCACCTGCGGCGCCGCAGTGGTGCACTTGCGCACGCTCCGACCCGAGCACATCCGCGACGCTTTCACGCGCTACCGCATCACCTACATGTCCCTGGTGCCGATGGTGCTCAAGAACCTGGAAAAGGGACTGCGGACGCGCTTTGCCGAGCTGCCGCCGCCTCGCCGCTGGCTGCTCGATCGCCTCGTCGGTCTGAACAAGACGCTTACACGCCAGCGTCCCAATCTCAAAATCAGCCGCGCGCTGCTCAAGCAAGTTCACCAGGCCTTCGGGGGAGAGCTGCGCGCGCTGTTCGTGGGCGGCGCCTTCACCGAACCGGAGACGCTCCAGTTCTTCTACGATCTCGGCATTCCGGTGGCCAACGGTTATGGGCTGACTGAAGCCGGCACCGCGATCACGCTCAATGACTTCAATCCGTTTCGTCCCGACACTGTGGGCCGGCCGCTTCCGGGGATGGAAGTCCGGATCGTCGATCCTAGCAACGAAGCCATCGGCGAGGTCGCCGTGCGCAGCAAGACCGTCATGTCGTATTACCTCGACGACCCCGAAATGACCGCGGAGACCATCGTTGACGGCTGGCTGATGACCGGCGATCTCGGGCGCATGGATGCGACCGGACATCTCCAGCTCTTCGGGCGCAAGAAGAACATGATCGTTACTGCGGGGGGAAAGAATATTTACCCGGAGGACATCGAGAACGCCTTCGAGGGCTTGCCGGTCAAGGAATTCTGCGTTTTCGCCGCCAATTATCTTTGGAATTCGAGCGGCGAGAGGCTGATGATCGTCTTGCGCCTGGAGCCGGGGCGCGACTTTGACGACGCTTTGCGGAGCGACTTGGTCGAACGCAACCGCCGATTGCCCGATTTCAAGCGCCTCCGCGGCTACCTCATCTGGGATCGCGATTTTCCACGCACGGCTTCCCTCAAGATCAAACGCAACGAACTGGCGGAGCAGCTTCGCGCTTCGACCGACGCCGGGCCGGTGGCGGAACTGTGAGCCGTCCGTTCTTCGCGGTTGTGAATCCGGCTGCGGGCGGAGGCCGTTGCGGCAAACTCGCTGGTCCGGCGCTGGACCGTCTTCGTGCGGCTGGCATTCCTATTGAATCGCACGAGACGCGTGCTCCGGGCGAAGGTATTCGACTCGCCCGCGAGGCTTACCGTGCCGGCTTCCGGAGATTTCTCGCCGTCGGCGGCGACGGCACCTCGTACGAGATCGTCAACGGCCTTTTCCCGGAAGCGCTCGATGGCGAGCGTCCGCAGCTAGCATTCCTGCCGCTGGGCACGGGCAACTCTTTCTTGCGAGACTTCAGCACGCGCGGCGCCGAGCATGCCGCGGAAGCTCTGACGGCTGGCCGCAGCCGCGCCTGTGATGTCCTGCGAATGACCCACCGGGATGGCGTGCTCTACTACATCAACCTGCTAAGCGTGGGATTCGCCGCCGACGTAGCCTTTCTCCGTCACGAGCGCTTCCAGAGATACGGCGAGCTCGGCTATCTGCTGGCGCTGTTCACCTGCCTGGCGCGCCTCGACCGCCGGCCGTTCCCGCTGCGGACGGACGATCAGACGGAATTTGACCGCCGCCCTTGCCTTTTTCTCACCTTCAACAACAGCAAATTCACCGGGGGGAAGATGATGATCGCGCCCGACGCCGACCCCGCCGACGGTTTGATCGAATACGTGCGCTGGGGGCCGATCGGCCGCCTCGGCCTGATCGCCAACCTGCACACGCTCTATACCGGTGCCCATGTCGGGCATCCCATGGCATCGCGGCAGGCGGCGCGGCAGATCGAATTCCAACTGGATGCGCCCGTCAACGTGATGGTGGACGGCGAGGTGCTAAAGCTCGAATGTCAGAAGCTCGAAGTGCTGCCGCGTGCGCTCGAGGTCATGGTGTAAGCAGTAATTTGTAGCCCCTGGCCCGCCCCGACATCCTACAATGCAACGCGAGGTGAGACATGCCCGACGTAGTTTACGTTTCGAACTGCCGCATCGAGCGCGTAGCCGGTCCGGTCCGCCTGGCATGGCTGCCGGGCGAAAAAGAACCGGTTACGTTCAGCGTTCACGGGGCAATTGCCGACCATTACAAGATTCCCAAAGAAAAGCTGGGCGAGTCGCACGCCGCCACCATCGACTACGTCATCGCCGCCACCGCGGGTTGAATGCTGGGCACCTTCGGGGGCGCGCTGGAGGCGCGCAACATCGATGCCAGCGGCGGACGTCTGACCGGCACGGTCCGCGGCGAAGTGGAAACTGATGAAAAAGTTCTGGTGATCAAACGCATCCACGTGGAATACCGCCTGGTGGCGCCTGAGGAAGCCCGTGAGACCGTAGAGCGCGTGCACGGCATGTACGCCATGCGCTGTCCGCTGTATCGCACCCTGCACGGCGCTATTCAGCTCAGTTCCAGCTACGTGCTGGCACAGCCTGCAGCCGGCTGAAGTCAGCCGATACGCAGCACGCCCGCGCCTTCGATGCGGCTGTGCTTCATGTCGGCGAGGGCGCGGTTCGCATCTTCCAGAGGATAGAGCGTGACCTCGGTGCGCACCGGAACTTCGGCGGCGAGTTCGAGCAGTTCGCGCGCGTCCTGCCGCGTGCTGTTAGCGACGCTGCGCAGGACGCGCTCGTGGTAGATGAGCGAATAATCCATCTCTGGAATCGGCGTCATGGTGATGCCCGCGAGGGCCACGGTGCCGCCTTTGCGCAGCGCGCGCAGCGCGTTGAGCACAATAGGGCCAGCGGGCGCGAAGACGATGGCTGCGTCGAGCTCGTACGGCGGACGGTTTTTCGCATCGCCGACCCACGACGCACCCAACTTCGTCGCGAGCTCGCGATGTGCCGCGGCACGCGTGAACACATACACTTCGCATCCCATGTGCCGCGCGATCTGCAGCACGATATGCGCGCTGGCTCCGAAGCCGTAGAGGCCTAAGCGATCGGACTTCTTCGCGCCGCTGAGCTTCAGCGAGCGGTATCCAATCACGCCAGCGCACAGCAGCGGAGCAGCGTTTTCGTCGGAGAAACTCTTCGGGATGCTGTAGGCAAACGCCGCTGGAACGATGACCGCCTCGGTGTAGCCGCCATCAGCGTCATATCCGGTGAACTTTGCATTGACGCACAGGTTCTCGGAATTGCGGCGGCAGTATTCGCAGGTTCCGTCCGTCGAGTGCAGCCAGATCACACCGGCGCGATCGCCTTCTTTGAAGCCCTTGGCGCCCGCGCCTAACGCATCAACCACGCCCACCACCTGATGTCCCGGCACAACCGGCAGCTTGTGCATGGGCAGTTCGCCCTGGACAATGTGCAAGTCCGTGTGGCAGACGCCGCACACGCCCACGCGCACGCGAATCTCGCTCGGCCCGGGCGTGGGCTCGGAGATGTCTCGCGGTTGCAGCGGTCCCTCTTCAACAGGTCGCGGTTGTTCGAGCACCATCGCGCGCATAAGCGGAGGCTATCGGAAAAACTCGAGGGTACCCCACCCAACCCGGTTTTGGTTGGGTGGGGGTGTTTATTTAGCCGGTCCGAACCGTCTGCAGCGGTTCAAGCTGTGCGGTAAAGTGCCGCAGGTAGGGAGCTCCTTCTACCAGCTTGAGTCCCACGATTCGATCGCGGCGCTTCCAGACTTCCAGAATCACTTCAACGACATAATCTATGTGACTCTGCGTGTAAACGCGGCGCGGAATTGCCAGCCGCACCAGGTCCATTCTGGCCGCTGCACCGAACATCAGAGTCCCGATTTCCACCGAGCGAATTCCGCCTTCGAGATACAGCTCATTCGCCAGCGCCACGGCGGGAAACTCCGCCGGCGAAATGTGCGGCAGAAAAGCGCGCGCGTCGATGTAAATCGCGTGCCCGCCCGGAGGCTGCACGATGGGAACGCCGTGCTCGGAAATGTGCTTCCCGAGATACGCGGTGGAGGCGATCCGGTACTTCAGGTAATCCTCGTCCAGTGCTTCCTGCAGGCCGACGGCAATGGCTTCCAGGTCGCGTCCTGCCATGCCGCCGTAAGTGGGATAGCCCTCGGTCAGGATGAGCAGGTTGGTCTCCTGCGCGGCCAGCACGTCGTTGTTGGTGCAGAGGAAGCCGCCGATGTTAGCCATGCCATCTTTCTTGGCGGACATGGTGCAGCCATCGCCGAGCGCGAACATCTCCTGTGCGATTTGCTTTGGGCTCCTGGACTCGTATCCCGGCTCGCGCAGCTTGATGAAGTAAGAATTCTCAGCGAAGCGGCAGGCGTCGAAATAGAGGGGGATGCGATGCCGCCGGCAGACGGCGCTCACCGCGCGTGCATTCTCCATCGAGACCGGCTGGCCTCCGCCGGAGTTGTTGGTGATGGTCAGCATCACCAGCGGCACGCGCTCGCGGCCGACGCGGCCGATCAACTCTTCAAGCGCCGCCACATCCATGTTGCCCTTGAACGGATGCACCAGCGCCGGTCGCTTGCCTTCAGCGATGGGCAGGTCCACAGCTTCTGCACCCACGAACTCGATGTTGGCGCGCGTGGTGTCGAAGTGCGTGTTGTTGGGCACCACGTCTCCCTTCTTGCACATCACGCTGAACAGGATGCGCTCGGCGGCGCGGCCCTGGTGCGTGGGGATCACGTGGCTGTAGCCGAAAATTTCCTGCACCGACGCGCGGAAGCGATCAAAGCTGCGGCTGCCGGCATAGCTCTCATCGCCTTCCATGATCGCGGCCCACTGGTGCGTGGACATGGCGCCGGTGCCGGAATCGGTCAGCAGATCGATCAGCACATCGTCGGCCGAGACCAGAAACAGGTTGTAGTGCGCCGCACGCAGCAGCGCCTCGCGATCGGCGCGAGTTGTCCAGCGGATCGGCTCGACGCTCTTAATGCGGAATGGCTCGATGATGGTCTTCATGGGCCGTTGCACCTCGGTACAATAAATTTACCAGTTCGGCGCAAATGGAACCGGATTTCGGACTTTGGTCGCGTTGGCGCGCTTCGCGCAATACAATGTCGTGAGCCATGCGCACATACGAAGTCGCGATTGCTGTTTGCTGTGCAGCTCTGTTTTTCGCCCTAGTTCTTATTACAGAGGTAATGCGCCGCCAAGTCCATGAAGCCCGTTACCCGAACCAACAGATCAACCCTTGGGATCGTCGCTTCGTGAATGGCTTGCTTTTGTCATATGGAATATGGACTTGCCACAAGCAGCTCTACCAGCGAAGTAGCCTTAGATCATCGTTCTTGGCGGTACTCACCGCATTGGCGGTTTGTTTAGCGCTGGGTGCTTACTTTTATCTACATGCGCACCGGTAGTTCTGATGTAGAACGACCTAAGCGATGTTCCGAGAAGAAGGCTCGTGTGACCATTCGCATCGGCGTTCTGGGTGACTTCAATCCAGAGTTTCCCGCACACACCACCATCGCTCCCAGCCTGCAGCATGCCGGGCGCGCGCTGGGGGTTGAAGTCGAATCGCAATGGTTGGCGACGCCTTCGTTGGTGGGAGCGGAGGGCGAGCGGCTGATGGCTGGATTCGACGGGCTGTGGGCTGCGCCGGCCAGTCCGTACCAAAGCATGGAGGGCATGCTCAACGGCATTGAGTTCGCGCGGCGGCGCGACTGGCCGTTCGTCGGCACTTGCGGCGGCTTCCAATATGCTCTGGTAGAGTATGCGCGCAACGTCATGGGACTGGCCGACGCCGACACGGCAGAGAACGGCACCGACTCCAAACACATCGTCATCACGCCCGTGCTGTGCGCGGTCCCGAACCGCAATCCGGGCGATCCCAAGCTGGTCGGTCCGATTGCGGGCATCCGCATGGAGCCGGGCACGATGCTCCATTCCATTTATGGCGGCGCCGAGGCGATTGAGGAGCATTTCTGCAATTATGAGGTGAATGCGGAATACGTGAGCCGGTTCAAGGCTGCGGGCATGCGGCTTGCCGCCTGGGGGCTGCAAGGCGAACTGAAGGCATTTGAGTTGCCGGCGAATCGTTTTTTCGTGGCCATGCTGTTCCAACCACAGCGCGCGCAAAAGCAGCCGCATCCGGTGGTAACGGCGTTTGTGAGGGCAGCGGCGGCATTTGCGAAGGCGCGTGCGGCAGGAAAAGCAAAGGCGTAGCTAGGAGCTTCATGACCCCTACGCGCACTGGCACGGGACAATCGTCTATGCGATGGGCGCGTTCATCACACCTTACCCGGCACTTCGTGCCGGGCTAAAGTCAGTCGTCGCCGCGCGACTTCGGCACGCGCACGCAATGCATTCCTCAGGCATCTCGATCATGGTCGAGGCGAAGCCCGCTCTAGCCGCTCACCACCCCTAGCAACGTCACACTTGTCGCAGCGTCCTTCTACGTCTACCATAGCCGGTTGCCATGCCCAAGGTTTCGCTCTTCATCCCGTGTTTCGTAGACCAGCTCAACCCGCAAGTAGGCATGGATGTGGTCCGTGTGCTTCGGCGGATCGGATACGATCTCGACTTCCCCGAAGCGCAAACCTGTTGCGGACAACCGGCGTTCAACACCGGCTATTGGGATGAAGCGCGGCCGCTGGCCGAGCGTTTCGTGCGCATCTTCAGTTCTGCCGAGGTTGTGGTCTCGCCTTCCGGTTCCTGCACCACCATGGTGAAGGCCTTCTATCCGGAGCTGCTGGCGGGAACGCCTCTGCACGATGATGCCGTCAGGCTGGGCGAGCGCGTGTACGAGTTCACACAGTTCCTGGTGAAGGTCGCCAAGGTCGCAGACGTGGGCGCGAGTTTTCCGCACAAGGTCACAATCCACGATTCCTGCCACGGCCTGCGCGAGCTCCACATCAAGCAGGAGCCGCGCGAACTGCTGAAGAACGTGCGCGGGCTGGAGCTGGTCGATTTGCCGTACGGCGAGGAGTGTTGCGGGTTCGGCGGCGCATTCTCGGTGAAGTACGCCATGATCTCTGCCGCCATGGGCGACACCAAGGCCGGCAACATCGAGAAATCGGGCGCAGAATATGTGACCGCTGCCGACCCCAGTTGCCTGATGCACATCGAGGGGATCCTCCGGCGCAAGAAGGCGAAGGCACGGACCATCCACGTGGCCAGCATTCTGGCACAGACGGCCGCCACCGGCGAACAAGCGTCCGCCGCGGGAGCGAAGCGATGAGTACCGCCTCCCAGGAATTCCTGCGCAAGGCCGCGGAGAAATCCGCAGACCCGGTGCACCGCGGCATCGTTCGCTGGAACATTGACCAGTACGACACCAGCGTCGGTAAGGGCAAGACACGGTTCGCCGACTGGGAAGCGGCGCGGCAGCGCTGCCACGATATCAAGTGGGAGGCCGTCAATCACCTCGACAAATACCTGCTGCAGTTCGAGCAAAAAGTAAAAGAAAACGGCGGGCACGTCTTCTGGGCGGAAAACGGCGAAGAAGCGCGACAGTACATCTGCGATGTGGCGAAGCGCGGTGGCGTGAAGAAGGTGGTGAAGTCGAAGTCGATGGTCAGCGAGGAGATCCACCTGGCCGCGGCGCTGGAGAAGATGGGCGTCGAAGTGGTGGAGACCGACCTCGGCGAATTCATCGTGCAGTTGCGCAACGAGCCGCCCTACCACATCGTGACGCCGGCGATGCACCTGAACCGCCAGCAGGTCTCGAAACTTTTCCACGAAAAACTGGGAGCGGCAGAGACGCAAGACCCGCCGGAGCTGGTGGCGATCGCGCGGCGCTGGCTGAGAAAATCGTTTTTCTCCGCTGAGATGGGAATCAGTGGCGCCAACTTCATCGTCGCCGACGCCGGCATGGTGACCATCACTACCAACGAAGGCAACGGCCGCTTGAGCACCAGCGTGCCGCGGATTCACGTGGCGCTCACCGGCATCGAGAAGGTAATCCCGCGCCTGCAGGACCTGGCAACGCTCTGGCCCACCCTGGCCACAGCGGGCACCGGGCAGCCGATCACCTGCTACAACACGCTGATGGGCGGAGCGCGGCGTGCCGGCGAGGTGGACGGCCCGGAAGAGTTTCACGTGGTGCTGGTGGACAACGGGCGCAGCGAACTGCTGGCGGACCTAGAGCAGCGCGAAGTGCTGCACTGCATCCGCTGCGGCGCCTGCATCAACGCTTGCCCGGTGTTCCGCAACATTGGCGGACACGCCTACGGCGTAACTTATCCCGGTCCCATCGGCAGCGTGCTCGAGCCGCGTCTGCTCGGCTTGAAGGAATACCAGCACCTGTCGTTTGCTTCGTCGCTGTGCGGAGCCTGTACCGACGTCTGCCCGGTGCACATCGAACTGCACCATCACCTGCTGCAGAACCGGCGCAATGCCATCCACTCGGGAACGCACCCGGCCTCGGAACGATTGGGAATGAAGTTCTTTCGCTGGATGATGAGCAGCGCTCCGCGCTTCCGATTTTTCGGATGGCTTGGCCGAATGGCTTTGCGCGCAGTCCGCGCCCTGGGACTCGAGGGCACGGCGCTCGACCCGATGCGTCCGTGGACCAAGGACCGTGCCATGCCCCCAATTCCTCGCGAATCGTTCCGGGAGATGTGGAGGCAACAGAATGGCACCCACTGAAAATCCGAGCCGCGAGCGCATTCTGGGGCGCATCCGCGCTGCCGTCCAGACCACAGGCCCGCATCACGAAGGCGCCGCCGGACAGATATTCGCGCCAGTGACGAATACGCTCGACCGCTTCCAGAAGGAGTGCGTGGCCAACATCACTGAATGCATGGTGACAGCCGACTCGGCATCAAGCGCGGCGGCCATCAAGGCGATTCTGGCCACACTTCCGCCGGGTGAGATCTTCGTACAGGATGCGCCCGAACTCCGGGCGCTGGTCAGCGGCGTCAAGGATGGGCGTCCGCTGCGCTGGTCGAGCGAAGGCCCGCCCAACGAGGCTTCCCAAGCGACCATCACGCTTTGCGAAGCGCTGGTGGCGCAAACCGGCTCAGTGCTGGTGTCGGCGGCCAACGGCGGACGGCAGGCCACGGTCATCGCCCCGGCGCACATTGTCTTCGCCACGCTCGACCAGCTTGTGCCGGACCTCGAAGCCGTCATGGCCCGGATTAATGAACGAGGAATTGCCGGCAGGAATTCCTACGTGTGCCTGATCACCGGCTCCAGCCGCACCGCCGACATTGAGAAGATCCTGATCATGGGGGCGCATGGCCCGCGGCGGCTGATTGTTGTGCTGCAAACAGCCTGAAAGGTAGTCTTTGGGTTGTCACTGGGATGCGTGATTCCAATCACCGCATTCCATGCATCTTACTTAGAGGATAAGCGGGGCGAAAGCACACTTCTCCCCTACCTTGAATAGGTTTCTTAGGCTTTTCCGCGCCGGGTCCTCAACCGGGTTCAAGCGGGGCCGGGCGCATGGTGTCCAGCATTGATTCTGAACTACCGGATCACGGCCCCGGCACATCCGACCGGATCCGGCGCTCGAAAAGGAGTGGCCAATGCCAGAGAACACTCTCACTGTTACCGATAATCGCACCAACAAGACCTACACCCTGCCGGTCGAGAACGGAACCGTTCGGGCCATGGATTTGCGCCAGATCAAGACTGGTCCCGAGGATTTCGGCCTGATGACGTACGACCCGGCGTTCATGAACACCGCTTCCTGCAAGAGCGCGGTCACTTTTATCGACGGTGAACGCGGCATCCTGCGCTATCGCGGCTACAACATCGAGGAACTGGCGGAGAACTGCACCTTCCTGCAGGTGGCGTACCTGCTTCTGTTCGGCGAGCTGCCGGATGAGAAACAGACCAAGGACTGGGTCAAGCAGATCACCCACCACACCATGCTGCATGAGAACACCAGGGACTCGATGACGCGCTTCCGCTATGACGCGCATCCAATGGGAGTTCTGACGGCCACGGTAGCAGCCCTGTCTACCGTGTATCCCGAGGCCAAGAACGTGCGCGACCGGGAGAC
>Ga0187782_10004327_pt1 | contig 10644 bp, 9 predicted proteins | sample 0715_SJ02_MP15_2_FD_132454 | JGI IMG/M metagenome (GOLD analysis project Ga0187782, IMG submission 132454) | Tropical peat soil microbial communities from peatlands in Department of Meta, Colombia - 0715_SJ02_MP15_20_MG | ecosystem: Environmental > Terrestrial > Soil > Wetlands > Peat | place...
GACGAATTCGCCCCCGGCAAGCACGGCGGAAGCACTGCACTGCGCGCGTGGATCGAGCGCGCGAAGCCGACCTACGTTTTCTGCGGCCACATCCACGAAACGGCGGGGCTCAGCGAGCGGCTTGGCGCGACGCAGTGCATCAACGTCGGCAAGCGCGGCTACGCCATCGAAGTCTGACCGGCGCACGCAGCCGGGTTCATTCAGCGGGAATTCTTCGTTGCGGGATAGATCACGAGCTGACGGCGGTCGCCCGTGCCTTCGCTCATCGTGCGCACACCCTGCGCGCCGGTGAGTTCCAGGTGAATGATGCGTCGCTCGCGCGACGACATCGGATTGAACCGATGTGGCTGGCCCGTTTCGCGGACGCGCTGGGCCGCTACGCGCGCCGAAAGCTTCAGTTCGGCCAGGCGCGTGGCGCGATAATCGCCGCAATCCAATCGCACGCGATCGTGCAGTTGCGGATCGAGGCGCATCCAACGGTGCGCGATATGTTCGAGCGCGAGCAGCAGCTCGGCGTTGCGTTCGAGCAGCAACTCCTCGTCGGCGCCCCGGAATGTGACTACGACATCCGCTTCCTCCGGTTTCGCGCCTTCGCTCGAAGTTGAAATCTCCCACTCAAGCTCGAGTCCCATTTCGCGGATGGCGAGATCGAGGAAGCGCTTGAGTTCCGTGACCACGCGTTCGCGATCCAGACGCGGTTGCGCCTGCGGACGGTCGCGGTGCGGCCGGCCATGGCCCCGGAATTTCTTTCCGCCTGCGGCTCGTTCGTCGCTCATTGCTTTTTATTTTTGAACTTGCTGCGCGTCGGCGCCGGTTGCGTGCGGTTCAGATACAGCTGCTGGCCGACGCTGACGAGGTTGCTCGTGAAATAGTACAAGTTCAGCCCGCTCGACAGGCTGAAGAAAAACACCCCCATCATCAGCGGCATCAGCGCCATCATCCGCTGTTGCGAGGGATCGACCGTCGCCGGCGTGGGCATCATCTTCGTGCTGAAATACATCGTGGCCGCCATCGCGATCGGAAGAATGAAGTAGGGATCTCTCGCCGAAAGGTCGTGAATCCAGAAAATCCACGGCGCGTGACGCAATTCGATGGCGCCGGCCAGCATACGGTAGAAAGCCCACAGAAATGGAATCTGCAGCAGCGTCGGCAGGCATCCGCTTACCTGCGACCACGGACTCAGTCCGTGCTTGGCATACAGCGCCATAATTTCATCGTTCATTTTCTGGCGGCGCGGGTCCGTCATCGAATACTTTTTGTAACGGTCCTGGATCATCTTCATCTCAGGAGCAACCACCTGCATTCGCCGCATGGAGTGGAATGTCCACACGCGAATCGGCAGCAAGATCATCGTCAGCCCCAGCGTGAAGACGACGATGGCCCAGCCGTAATTGGGAATGTAGCGGTGCAGCCACTGCAGGACAAAGAGCATCGGCTTGGCGATTACACCCGTCCAGCCGAATTGCACGAGCCCTTCGAGCGAAGGCTGCACTTTGCCCAATAGCGCCAAATCCTTGGGACCGATAAAGGCGCGGAATTTCACTGGCCCCGGTGCGGCAGATCCGACCGCCATCTCCGCGACCGGGTCGCTGGTCTGCTGGTTGTTCGCCGTGTAGTGGTGCCACTGCGTCCAATGCGATAGGTAGAGGTCCGTTCCGTTCGGAATGAACGCGGCTGCGAAAAACTGGTCCTCGGCTCCGGCGAATTGCATCCCGCCGGGCTGCTGGTAAGGCTGAATCTGGTTTCCCGGCGTGCCGAGCTTCTTGTACTGAAGCACGGTCAGCGATCCACCCAGGTTGTAAAAGACGCTCGCGAGCTGCGGCGCCTTGTAGACGGATTTGTCGCCAAACCCGCCGCGCCACGAAATCCCGCAGGTGAGCGGCTTGCCGTCGAGCGAGGCTAAGACTTCCCCGGACATTTCGTAATTCGGCGTGAAGCTCAGCTTCTTCGTGACGTCCAGGTGGCCGTCGCTCCAGTGAAGCGTGATTGTGGCGGGCGCATCGAAGGTGTTGCTTTTCGCCGCGGGACTTGTCGTCACGTCATAGAGACCGGAATTCGCGCTCGCTTCAAGCTGGGCATCGGAAAGAGCCAGCGAAAACGGCCAGCCGAGTTCCTGCGCCGCCGCGGAATTCACTAGGTCGAGCGGTCGCGGCGGATTCTGATCGTCGAAATATTTCTTCAGCGTCCAGCTCCGTACCACGGCGCCACGATTCGTAATCTCGATGTGATAGAGCGGGCTTTCCACCGTGATGATTTTCTCGGCCGCCGCTTGGACCACCGGAATGTTGGCCGGCGCCGCCGCAGGCGCAATCGCGGCCTGCGCCGCGGTTGGCTGCGCGGCACCTGCGCTGGGCGCCGCCTGATGAAGCTCTGGGCCGGGGGCCGGCTGGGCGGGTGGCTTGTAGATGCGCAGCCAGACGAACGTAATCACCATCACCACGACCACGAAAATGACGGCGCGAACCTGGTCCGACATCTCTCTGCGTTCCGTCACTGGACCAGCTCCGCACGATTTTGAGCGACGTTGGAAAGTGATGCCGCTGGCTGCTCCGGTTCGGGAACCGGATCGAATCCGCCAAGCGTGAACGGCCGGCAGCGCAAGAGCCGCTTCATGGCAAGAACCACGCCGCGCCGGGGTCCGTGCCGCGCGATCGCCTCATACGCATAGTGCGAGCAGGAGGGATGAAATTTGCAGGCGCCGCCGAAGAACGGCGAGAGGAAAATCATGTAGCAGCGGATCAAAAAGAGCAGCGCGTATTTGCCCGCGGATTTGGCGAACGACTTCACTCCGCTCGCTTCGGCGGCTCCGCCGCGGACGACGGATGTTTCGGAAGCAGTCGCAGCAGTTCTTCCGCCAGCGGCGAGAAATCCGCCGTGGCGGTTGAGCTGCGCGGATGAATCACGATGTCCCATCCCGGAGCAATCTCCCGTCGGTACAGCCTTACAATCTCGCGGAGCCGGCGCCGGATGCGGTTGCGCCGGACCGCGCTGCCCAGCGCCTTTTTGATGCTCCAGCCGAACCGGCTGAGATCCAGGCCATTGGGGCGAAGAAAAACGGTGAACTCGCGGCCCGCTCGTCTCCTTCCGCCCTGATAGACCGCGTCGAATTCGGCGCGGCGCAGCAGTCGGCAGGCACGGGGAAAATCGAGACGCGGCGAATCAGACCCGCGTGAGACTGTGGCGTCCTTTTTTGCGGCGTTGCGCAAGGACTTTCCGTCCACCAGCGCTCTTCATGCGTGCGCGAAAGCCGTGTTTCTTGTGACGGCGGCGCACATGGGGTTGAAACGTGCGTTTCGGCAACGATCTTTCTCCTCTAGATAGTTATTACGCGCAGCGCCCGCCTGCAATTTCGACCGTGGCATCCGGCGGCGTCTCGCCCTTCGCCTGCCGCGGCGGGCTAGGATCGGGCCGGCGCGAATGTCGCAAGCGCAAACCGCTCAGCGCATATCGCGGACCCAAGCGGATTGATAAGTGTATGCGACCGTCCAAACGCGGTCAAGGAACGGACTCGAAACGCAGGTCTAATTCGCGCTCGGCTTCTGCGGCGCATTCGCGGGAGCAGGGCCGGCCGGGCGCGGTGCGCTCATCGGCGGCGTCAAGCCGTTCATCCGCATGTACTCCACCATTTGCCCGTAGTGATCCATCGCATGCGTGCACGTGAACATGGCGAGCGATGCTCGTGTCCTCAAGAACGGCGCCGGCGCATCCTTCAGCGGCGTGAGCCCATTGTCGGCGTTGATCGTTGCAATCGCCTTGTGCATGTTGGCAAACGACTCTTTCAGATACTGCATGATTTGATCTTTCGTTTGGATCGCGTCGGGGCCGTTCGAGGTGATGCCTTCGTCGGGCGCCGTCGGCGGAGCCTGCCCCAGGATCGCTTCCGCCAGTCTGTCGTTCACCGTCGCAAGGTGTTTCACCTGCTGCGCGAATGTTCGCACTCCCTTAAAGTTCCCTTCCGTCGGTGCAAACGAGTATTTGTCCTCTGGCATTCCCTGTGCGGTCGCCACCACTTCGAACTCGCAAACCGAGAGGTGCGTCTGCAGCACGGACGTAAGCGTCGGTGCTTCGTTCGTTGCAGGAGCCTGTTGCGCTTGCGCGGCCACGGCCGCAAGCAGGACAACAGCCAGGATAAGTACGAATTTGTTCACCGATTTCATATAGTCTCTCCGTTGGGCTGCGTTTCGGTCGACGCTCAGGATACACCGCCGCGCAGGCGGTAAATGTGGACATGCCATGAAAAAACTGGGGCGTCGATTTCGTTCAGGCCGACGCGACGAACGCCTGCTTGACGCCAGGCTGGAAGAGGTAAACCAGAATCCACACATCGATCCCGACTACAACGATGTGTCGAACAAAAACCCCGAAAAAGAAGAGCACGTGTGGATGTCGAAAGACGTCGAACAGGCCCAGCACGGATACGAGCAATCCAGCCGCGGTCAGCACGGTAGCCAGAATCCGGGCCCATTCCTGCAGCTTTAGTAAGCCGATGGCCGCGACAATGTAGAGCGCGGCAACTCCGAGAAGAATCACGCCTGCCACGGCGCCGCCCGCGCCCATCATCATGCCTGCGGGTCTCTGAGCCATCCCGGACAACAGCGCCCCGCCCGCGCAGAGCAACAATCCGATCACGGCGAGCACCGCACCCCCGATGATGCCCAGCACCGCGATGATCGTTACACCAACAGGACGCTGCATGCGATCTCCCGAATCGAATGTTAAGAACCGGCCGCGGTGAAGGCCTGCTTGACGCTCGCCTTCGACAGATACACCGCGATCCAGACGTCAATCGCCGTGAAAATCACTTGAATGAACAGCCGGAACAGGTGGAAATGCAACACCGATCGCAGCATACCAAACGCGTAGAAAATCACGGAGACAATCAGCAGGACGATCGATAGGATGCGGGCCCAGTTCTGCAGTTTCCAGAGTCCGACGCTCAAGACCAGATAGAGCGCCGCGATCCCCAAAAAGATTACGCCGACGACCGCGCCGCCGATTCCCATGATCGCTCCCACTCCCGGGCGCGCCGCCATGCTCGAAAGGATCGCTCCTCCCAGAAACATTCCCAGCGCGGCGAACAACAACAAACCCGCGCCGATGAAACCCAGCACCGAGATGATCGTGACACCCGTAGGACGCTCCATAGGACCTCCTGTGCACGAATCCGGCTGGTACCGCGGTCGTTGCTCCGGCGATCTCGGCACGCCGCGGCCCGCCCGGCCGCCTGGATTTCGGTGGACGGTACGCTACGGCCATCGGAGGGTCAAGAAAAAAGAAAGTGCACCCTACGATGCGGCTTCGATGTAAACTCCCCCGCAGCCTGGGCGACGCACCCTCCGCATCGCCAATCAGGGCTTGCCCTGGGGAGGGGTCCCGAATGAGCGCCTTGACGATAAGACGACTGCAAGTGTCGGTCGCCGCGGCACTGTGGATCGCGCTCGCTTGGGTTGTGGTAAGTACCCCTTCCTCGCGCGCGCAATCCGCTCCGCCGGCGGCCCAGACATCCAACCCTCAATCTGCTCCTACAGCGGATTCTCCGGAGATGAGCACGCAGGTTTCGCCGGTCCCCCTACAAACGCGCGTCAGCGTGGTTCCCGTGCGAGTTGTCGTGCGCGACTCGACCGGTCATGCCGTCGCGAACCTGCACAAGGAAGATTTTCAACTCTTCGAAGACGGCAAGCCGCAGGTGATCACAAACTTCGCGGTGGAAACGCCCGCAGAGCGGGAGCACGTCGTCCAACCGTCTACTTCGGCGCCAGCCGGCAGCGCTTCTTCGACTCCTGCCTTTCTTCCTCCTTCGCGGTTCATCGCGCTGCTCTTTGATGATGCGCACTTGAATCTGCAGGATTTGATGCAAGCACGCCTTGCCTCCACGCGCTATCTCAATGCATCGGTCGCGCCTACCGATCGCGTGGCGGTGTTTACAGTCTCGGGCCTAAACCAGATGGATTTCTCCGACGATCGCGCCAAGCTCCGAGACACGCTGGCCCATCTATTGCCGCGCGACGTAACGGCCGGCCGCCTAAACAATGCAGACGACTGCCCGCCCATGGACTTTTACGAGGCCGACGCCGTTCAGAATCAGCATGACGCTCAATTCACCGCCATAGCCCTCTCAGACGCGCTGATCTGCCAGGCGACTCCCAGCGATGCCGTGGCCCAGGCAGCCAACGGCGGCCAGCCGACGGCAGGCGAGATCTCCCGCGCCCAATCAGCCGTCGGGGCCGTTTCTCTGCGTATCGAAGAGGAGGGCGAACAGCAGAACGAATACGCCTTCCGCCGGCTGAGGGAAATAATCCAGCGCATGTCGTCGCTGCCCGGGCAGCGAAACATCGTGCTGATCTCGCCCGGATTCATTTATCCGAATATGGACCAGGAGTTTTCGGAGCTTGTCGATCGCGCCATCCGGTGGAGCGTGTTCATCAATACGCTCGACGCGCGCGGCCTCTACACTCCCGACTTCGGCACCGACATCAGCCAAAATTACAATGACCCGAATCCTGTTAACGCCGGGTTCCGGGGCTCCATGCATCTCACCGGCGAGGAGCGCCGGTTGAGTCTTCTCCTCGATCTCGCGCGGGACACCGGTGGTTATTCCTTCCACGGCCGTAACGATCTCGATGAAGGGCTCTCTCAGGTCGCCTCCGCTCCCGACACCTATTACTACCTGGGGTTCTCACCTCAAAATTTGAAGTACGACGGCCGGCTTCATTCGCTGAAGGTCACGCTCACTTCCAAACAGAAATACACGATCCAGGCGCGCCAGGGTTATTTCGCTCCGCTGCACGGCGATAATCCCGTGGATGTGGCCAAGCGCGACATCGAAGACGCCGTTTTCTCTCAAGAAGAGCAGCATGGCCTGCCCGTCGATCTGCAGACGCAATACTTCAAAACCGATGCTGCGAACGCAAAGCTGGCAGTGCTCGCGCGCGTCGATCTCACGCACATTCACTTCGTCAAAGCCGCCGGACGCAATCAGGACGATTTGACGATTGTCGCCGCGCTGTTTGACCGCAACGGCAATTTCATCACAGCCGAACAGCGCATCGTGCAGATGAAGCTCCGTGACGAGACTCTCGAGCGGCTCAGCCGCTCCGGCGTGACCGTGCGAACGAATTTCGACGTCAAGCCGGGAGATTACGTCGTGCGCCTGGTAGTCCGCGATTCCACCGGGGCGCAAATCTCGGCCGAAAATGGCATGGTGCAAATTCCGTATTAGAACAGGTGCTATATGATGATCCGCCCGCTGCAGTTTCTGTTCGCGATCGCGGTTCTTCTCTTGCCCGGAGCGGCAATCGCTCAAGAAACCGGGCAGTCCGCGCCCGGCGCCCAGCAGGCGGCCGCGACGCCCCCCGTGCTGCGCTCCGAATCGCGCGTCGTGCGCGTCGACGTCGTCGTCACGGATAAGAAGGGCAACTACGTTCCCGACCTCGCCGCCAAGGATTTTCACGTCTTCGACAATGGGAAGGAACAGCCGATCGTGAATTTTTCTTTCGGCGCGTCGTCCGGCACCTCCACGGGTGGCGACCGTCATTACATGGTGCTCTTCTTTGACGACGCGACGATGGATCTTCCCGATCAGCCGCGCGCGCGGCAGGCCGCGCTGAAGTTCATCGATGCAAATGCGGGCCCTGACCGCGTGATGGCCGTCGTCGACTTCACGGGTTCGCTTCGCATCGTGCAGAATTTTACGGCGGATGCCGATCGCCTGAAAAAAGCCGCCGCTCTGTACAAGCCATCCGCCGTCTCTCCGAATGCGACGGATACTGCCGCTCCGGACAATGCCCCGGCATCCAGCGGTCCGACGATCTTTCAGGCGCAAAACGATTTCAGCGTCTACACGTTTCTTCTGGCCGTGCGCAATCTGGCGCGGAGTCTCGCGCCCATTCCCGGCCGCAAAAGCCTCATCCTTTTCACCGACGGGTTCCCGATGACCGCCGAACAGCAGGCCGAGCTCACGGCCGCGATTTCGGAGTGCAATCGGGCAAACGTCGCCGTCTATCCACTGGATGTCCGCGGCTTAATTGCTCCCGCTCCTGGCGCGCGACTCCTTCCCCAACCCAGGATGCACGAAGCAACGCCGTACGTTGCGGCTCACCAGGCCTCCTCTGTTGCGGGGAGCCAGCCACATCTGGTTCTCGCTGCATACCCAATTCCTGCCGCTGAACCCGCACAGCATGGCGGAGGCGGAGGTGGTGGACACGGCAGTGGTGGTGGAGGCGGAGGCCGCGGCGGAAGTGGACCCGGCGGGGGCCCGGGCGGATCTCCCGGCGGAACCACTGGCGGCGGAGGTGGCGGAATGATGAACCCGAACATGTACGGCATGACGCCCTACGGAACCGTTCCGCCGCAAGCAATCGTTCCGCAGATTCCCGACGGAGGTGCCGCGAATCAAGGCGTCCTGTATGAGCTCGCCGCCGGCACGGGCGGTTTCCCGATTTACAACACCAACGATCTCCTCGGCGGTCTCGCAAAAATCGCGCGCGAGCAGGACGAATACTATCTGCTCGCCTATGCGGCCCCCGAATCGCCGGACGGCGAATGCCACACGCTGAAGGTGAAGGTCGACCGCGGAGGAACCAACGTGCGCTCGCGCACCGGTTACTGCAACGCGAGGCCGCAGGATTTCCTCTTCGGAAAGCCCGTCGAAAAGGATCTCGAGGCGCACGCGGCAGCCTCTGAACCAGGCACCGTAGGCGGAACGCTCGAAGCTCCCTTCGTCTACACGTCACCGAACCAGGCGCGCGTCAACGTCGCGATGCAATTCCCGGCGTCTTCGGTCGAGTTCTCCAAAGAAAAAGGCAAATATCATGCGGATATCAATGTTCTGGGCATCGCCTATCGTCCAGACGGCTCCGTTGGTGCCCGCTTCAGCGATGAGGTAACTCTCGACCTCGAAAAAGACGCGTTGAAAAATTTCACCGCAAAGCCGATGACATATCAGAATCAGTTCGAAATTGCGCCGGGAACCTACAGGCTCTCCGTTGTCTTATCGGCGGGAGAGAAGAACTTCGGAAAATACGAAGCTCCGCTGGCGATCGACGCATTCGACGGAAAAATGTTTACCCTAAGCGCCATCACCCTGAGTAACGATATCGAGCCGGCCCAGGGGCTCGACAGCGCGCTCCAAGCCGATCTTCTTTCCGATCGCGCCCCTCTGATTGTGCGGAACATGCAAATCGTGCCTTCCGGCAGCAATCACTTCAAGCGGAACGAAAACGTCGGGCTCTACGCTCAAATCTACGATCCCAACCTTGCGGGCCCCAATCCTCCGGCGGTCAGGCTGAGCTTTCGCATCGTTGACTTGAAGACGGGCCAACCTGTCATCGGGGGGCATGACATCGACACGGCTGAGTTCGTAAACAAAGGCAGCCCCGTCCTGCCAGTTGGGCTGAAAGTCCCGGTCGATCAACTTTCACCCGGAACCTACCGCCTCGATTTGCAGGCGACCGATAGTGTGGGCGCGCGCACGACGATTCGCGCCGTACAGTTTGACGCCGAGTAGGACGCAAGCCTCGATTTCCCGTTTACGCACGCTTCGTGCTCGGCTAGCTTTTCTTTGCACCAAATTTTTCAAATTCACGCTACCGACTGACGCAGGAGTACATCCCATGAAAATGCGAGCCGCAATCGGCTTCGCGGTGGTCACCATATGCATCTTGCTCGTGCCGGTGGGCGCGCAAACTGAAACGAAGGAGCTGAAGACCGGCGCGTTCCAGGTCGTCCAGGAGGTAATTCTGCCTGCGAGCCCGGAAGCCGTCTACGACGCAGCGACGGGCGATATCAGCGCCTGGTGGGACCACCACGTCTCCGAGCACCCGAAGAAGCTCTACATCGAAGCGAAACCCGGCGGCGGCTTCTGGGAGATCTTCGATGACTCGGGCGACGGTGTGCTCCACGCCACCGTCATCATGGCGGAGCGCGGCAAGATTCTGCGCTTCGTCGGCCCTCTCGGCCTTGCCGGCCGGGCGCTTGAGATGGTCACCACCTACGAATTCTCGCCCGATCCAGCAGGCACGAAGCTGCGCGTCACCTGCAGCGTGTCGGGGCAAATCGACGACGGGCTCGACAAGGTTGTGGACGCCGTGTGGCGTCATTTCATCGGCGAACAGCTCAAGACCTATATCGAATCCGGCGCCTACAAGAACAAGAAGCGGTAGCCCGCCTTTCCACTGCCGGTATTTTCGGGCCTTTGGTAGGATGTGTGCCCAAGTATCAGCACGCAAAACACACTCGAAATGGGGTAATCGGGCGTTGGCGAAGGCGCGCGCGTCGAAGAGCAAGAAAAATCTCGGTAAAAGTCCCGCCGCAAAGAAACCGTCGGTCGCGGGCGGGAAACTCAAGATCGGCCTGCTCGGCTTCGGCACCGTCGGGCGATCGGTGGCGAAGATTCTCGCGCAAGACGCGAACAGCCCTCTTCTCCTCACGCACATCTTCAATCGCAATATCGAGCGAAAGAAAATCGACGGCCTTCCCGCGCATGTTCACTGGACTTCGAAAGTAAACGATGTGCTCTCATCCGACGTGGATGTCGTCGTCGAAGTTGTCGGCGGCCTGCAGCCGGCGGGCGAATGGGTGCGCAAAGCGCTGCGCGCCGGAAAATCCGTCGTGACCGCGAACAAATTGCTGATCTCGGAGCACGGC
>Ga0187782_10004328_pt1 | contig 10644 bp, 11 predicted proteins | sample 0715_SJ02_MP15_2_FD_132454 | JGI IMG/M metagenome (GOLD analysis project Ga0187782, IMG submission 132454) | Tropical peat soil microbial communities from peatlands in Department of Meta, Colombia - 0715_SJ02_MP15_20_MG | ecosystem: Environmental > Terrestrial > Soil > Wetlands > Peat | place...
TCCGGCGATGTGAATGTGGTGGCAAACAAGAAGGTCATCGTGCAACTGGCCAGCGGCACTCAGAAGACGGTCGATTGGAAGCGCGGCGAGAGCCTGAAGGACGCTCCCCGATTCAAGGTGGGCATTGCAAGCGCGCAGATCGCCGTCGCACCGGTGACCGGAAATTTCAGCTCCTCGACGGCGAACATCAACTGCGGTCAGTCCGCGACGCTGAACTGGCAGACCAGCGAAACAGTCGATGCGAACATTAGCGGAATCGGGACGGTGCCGACCTCTGGCAGCCAGTCGGTTTCGCCGCACGCGACAACCACGTATGACTTCACGTCAGGCGGCCCGGGTGGAACGGTCAAGGGCAGCGCGACGGTCAACGTCAACACGAAAGTGGACGCAAGCCTGGCGGCGAATCCGACCGAGCTGCACTACCGGAAGATCGGCGATAAGGTGCTGACGCAGGACTCGTCCAATGTAACCTGGCAGACCTCGAACGCGGACAGCATCACGGTGGATGGCAAGACGGTCGCTGCGAGCGGAAACGAGACGGTACAAGGCACACCGGCGGACGCGAGCTCCGTGCCGGAAGGCGGGCAAGCTCGTACGATCGACGAGAGCAAGGCGATTACGCTCAACGCGACGAACGTTTGCGGCGGCTCGGCCACGCAAACCGCTTCGCTGCACATCACAGGATCCGTCGAACCGATTCCGGCCGTCACGCTGCAGAGTATCTTTTATCCCACGGACTATCCGGACAAGAAGAATCCGCAGGTCGGCCTCGTTCGCAGCCAGCAGCTGGCGCTGGCTACGCTCGCGGGCGGATTCAAGAAATATCTCGAATACGATCCGGATGCGAAGCTGTCGATCGAAGCCTATGCGGATGAGCGCGGGTCCAAGCCGTACAACCAGGACCTGAGCGAACGCCGCGTCGAGCGGATCAAGCAGTATCTGGTCGATCAGGGCATCTCCGCCGACAAGGTGCAGACCGCCGCGTACGGCAAGGAGCGGCCGCTGGACAAGGGCACCGTTGCCAGCCTCGAGAGCACGAACCCCAATACGCCGCCGAAGGCTCGCCTGAAGGACAAGCGGACCGACTGGCTGGCGTACAACCGCCGCGCGGATATCGTGCTGCTGCCGTCTGGCAAGAAGTCGGCGCAGTTCTTCCCACACAACGCCGACGATTCAGGGCTGATCTGGCAGATGCCGAAACCGGCGCTCAAGAAGGTGGAAGCGGATCAGTAATCTGCTTGAAAGGCAAAACGCGCCGAAGGGCAAACGCTCTTCGGCGCGTTTTTGTTTCTCGATGTTAGCTGGCGGCCTTTGCTGACTGGACTATCGACCGATAGCCAGACGTTGAGGCTTTCTTTGCAGCTTCGATCGCCTCCGCTCCAGTGAGAAGCGGCGTGGTCTTAATATTCTTCACGGCGCCGCCGGAGGCAAAAGCCAAAGCAATCGCAGCGGCAGCGACGTTGTCCGGCATTTCGACGATGGCGACGGCATCGTAGTCGCCAAACGAAAGAAACATGTTGTGGAGCCGTCCACCGAGCTTTTCGACGGGCGCTTGGATTACGGATGTGCGATCTTGCGGGTTGTGGAGCAAAGCCTGTACCGCTTCGGTCGTGTAAGCAGCCTGAATCAAGAAGTGGGCCATTGTTTCTCTCCTTTCGACTGCGCGAAGAGGGGCCGGGGAATTGCCCGCATCCTCACATAGCGGGTAGCTGCCGTCAAGTCACGCAGCTTCGCTAGACGGCCAGCCACCCATCAGGAGGAGTGCCGTGGGGATTCTGGAGAACGCGAAGCCAGCAATTGTGATTTGCGCAAGGGATCGCGCTCGCGCGACCACGTTCTACCGTGACACGCTGGGATTGACTCTGGCGCTTGAAGACGAACTTGCGGCTGTTTTCAAACTGGGGGAAGCGACCCTGCGCATTTCGAGCCTTCCCGATTGGACGCCGCATGAACACACGATTCTCGGCTTCTGCGTGCCGGATGTTTCGGCCGTTGTTCGAGCGCTTATGGGAAAAGGCGTGACCTTCGCGAGGTACGGGCATGTGCCTCAAGACGAGTTGGGTATCTGCACGCTGCCGGGCGGAATCCGAGTGGCCTGGTTCAAAGACCTCGATGGCAACGTGCTGAGTGTCACGAATGCTTGAGTTTTTCTTGCGGCGCAAGCGTAGCGCCATATCCCTCTGCTTGGCACGCGCCGCGTCAACGCTTAGGGAGCTCGCGTGCTGACCGTCGTGGCGGCGATCATCGAGCACCAGGGCAAGATTTTGGCGTGCCAGCGGGCGCGCGGCGAACGCTTCGAGCTGATGTGGGAGTTTCCGGGCGGCAAGGTTGAGCCGGGTGAAACGCCCGAACAAGCGCTGGCCCGAGAGCTACGGGAAGAGCTGGGCGTGGCTGCGAAAATCGGCCGCGAAATCTTCCGATCACAATACGCCTATGCCGAAATGCGCGAGCCCATCGAACTGATCTTCTTCGCAGCCAGTGCTGCACCCGAACAGATCGAAAACAAAGAATTCGAGCAAATCGCGTGGCGAACGCCGGAATCGTTGCCGGAACTGAACTTCCTCGTGGCAGACCGGGAGCTCATCGAAAGGCTCGCCAGCGGTGCGATTCGCATCGAGGCAGGGCTCACGCAGGAACCGAAGAGAGATTCTTCGACTTCGTGACCGGACGTCCCGCAGGAGCGGGACCGAAGAAACTCGTCCGGTCACTTCGCTCAGAATGACAGCGATTCGGACGGTTATTTCGCGCCGAAGATCTTGCGGACGATCATCGCGACGGGATCGTAGAACTCGTCGACGACGCGCTCCTTGAGCGGAATGATCGCGTTGTCGGTGATGTGGATTTCTTCGGGGCAGACTTCCGTGCAGCACTTCGTGATGTTGCAGTAGCCGATCCCGAGTTCCTTCCGCAGGATGCCCAAGCGATTGGCGCCGTCGAGCGGGTGCATTTCGAGTGCCGCCGAGCGCACGAAGAAGCGCGGGCCACCGAATTCCTGTTTCTTATCGTGCTCGCGCAGGACGTGGCACACGTTCTGGCACAAGAAGCACTCGATGCATTTGCGGAACTCCTGCACGCGGTCCACATCCGCCTGGTCCATTTTCCACTCGACGCCCGGGCGTGGCTGGAACGGCGTGATCTTCTTATTGACCTCGTAGTTCCAGGAAACGTCGGTGACGAGATCTTTGATCACAGGGAACGACTTCATCGGGAAAATCGTGACCGGCTGATCGAGGGGCAGCGAATCCATGCGCGTCTTGCACATCAGGCGCGGGCGGCCGTTTACTTCAGCGGAACAAGATCCGCACTTCGCCGCTTTGCAATTCCAGCGAACGGCGAGATCGGGCGATTGATTGGCCTGGATGGAATGGATGGCGTCGAGAACGACCATGCCGGGCGTGAGCGGCACCTGATAGTCAACGAGCTTGCCGATTTCGCGGTCGCCTCGAAATACGCGCAGGGTTGCGGTTGTTTCCGCCATCTACTTCTCCTCCGCCAAAATCTGCTGCAATTCCGCCGGCATCGGGGGACGCGGAACCTCGAACAGATTCATCGCGTCACCTTTCTTCACGATGACGTGATTCTTGTTGCCCCATGCGTCGTCGGTTTTCGGGAAATCCAGCCGGCTGTGCGCGCCGCGGCTTTCCTTGCGCGCAAGCGCGGCCTGCGTGCAGGCTTCGGAGACGGTCAACATCCGCTGAAGGTCCATGCACAGATGCCAGCCGGGGTTGAACTCGTGCGAACCATCCGCGCGGGCGTTTTTCGCGCGCGCCTTGAGCTTGTCGAGCTCGACCAGCGCCTTGCGCAAGTCTTCGTCCGTGCGGAAGATGCCCACGAGGTTTTGCATCGTGTCCTGCAAGTCATGGTGAATTTTGTAGGGATTCTCGCCACTGGTCCGCTCGAAGGGCGCGAGAACCTCGCGCTGCGCAGCTTCGATCTGCGCGCTGTTGAGCGCGGGCATTGATGCTTTCTTCGCGGAGTCGCCCGCGGCCAATCCGGCGCGCCGCCCAAAGACAAGCAGATCGGATAGCGAATTACCGCCGAGACGATTCGCGCCGTGCAGTCCGCCGGCGGCTTCTCCCGCCGCGAAAAGTCCCGGGAGTGACGACTGGCCGGTCTCCGCGTCCACGCGAATTCCGCCCATCATGTAGTGGCACGTCGGCCCGACTTCCATCGGGCCTGCCGTGATGTCCACATCGGCCAGTTCTTTGAACTGATGGTACATGCTCGGCAGCTTGCGTTTCACATATTCGGCCGGCTTATGCGAGATGTCCAGAAACGCGCCGCCGTGCGGGCTGCCGCGGCCTTCTTTGACTTCGGTGTAGATCGAGCGAGCAACCACGTCCCGAGTGGAAAGCTCCATGCGCTTGGGATCGTACTTCTCCATGAAGCGCTCGCCATTCTTATTGCGCAGGATGCCGCCCTCGCCGCGCACCGCCTCGGTGACGAGAATTCCCATCACGCCGGGAGGCCAAACCATTCCCGTCGGATGGAACTGCACGAATTCCATGTCGAGGAGTTCGGCGCCGGCGTCGTAGGCGAGCGCCATGCCGTCGCCCGTGCACTCCCATGAATTCGACGTGATCTTCCACGACTTGCCGATGCCGCCCGTGGCGATCACGATCGCCTTGGCTTTGAACAGTACAAACTTGCCGGAGTCGCGCCAGTAGGCGAAGGCGCCTGCGACGCGGTCGCCGTCCTTGAGCAGCCGCGTGACCGTGCACTCCATGAAAACGTCGAAACCCATTTCGACGCCGCGATCCTGCAGCGTGCGAATCATTTCGAGGCCGGTGCGGTCGCCGACGTGGCAAAGGCGTTTGTAGGTGTGTCCGCCGAACGCGCGCTGGAGAATTTCGCCGTCCGGCGTGCGATCGAAGAGCGCGCCCCACTGCTCAAGTTCGCGGACGCGATCGGGAGCTTCCTGGGCGTGAAGCTGCGCCATGCGCCAGTTATTGAGGCGCTTTCCGCCGTTCATCGTATCGCGAAAGTGTGTTCTCCAACTGTCAGCCTTGTCGAGGTTCGCCATCGCAGCGGCCAAGCCGCCTTCGGCCATCACGGTGTGAGCCTTGCCGAGCAGAGATTTGCAGACGACGGCGACGCGCGCGCCCTGCGCAAGGGCTTCGATGGCAGCGCGAAGACCCGCGCCTCCAGCGCCGATGATCAATACGTCGTGTTCATGGGTTTCGTATTGAGAGGCGGGCGTCACAGGAGTCGAATGTCCCTTATCGCGCCGCAGGCTACGAGCCGAATGTACAGGTCGGTGAGTGCCACGGAGAACAGGCTTACCCAAGCCCAGAACATGTGGTGTTCATTCAGCTTGGTTACGAATCGCCAGGCCGAACGCCGTGGCGGCCCGAACGTCGCGCACGAAAAGCAGTCCAGCTTTCCGCCTACCAGGTGCCGGAGGGAGTGGCACGAAGCCGAGTAGGTCGTCAGCAGGACCACGTTCAACAGCATCACCAGCGTGCCGACGCCAATCCCGAACTTGCCGTCGAAACGAAAAGCAACCACGGTGTCGTACCAGAGAAAGACGAGAATAATCGTCACGATGTAGAAGAAGTAGCGGTGCACGTTCTGAAGAATCAGCGGAAACTTCGCCTCGCCGATGTAGCCGCGATGTTCGCCTTCGCTGACGGCACATGAGGGCGGATGCATCACAAAAGCGCGGTAGTACGCCTTGCGGTAGTAGTAGCAGGTGAAGCGAAAGCCCGCCGGCCCGCCCAAGATCAAGAGCGCCGGAGAAAACGGCCACCAGCGATGATGCGGGTCGATGAGGGGAGAGTAGAACGGCGAAAGATACGGCGCGGTCCAGAAGTAGTTGTTCTCAAAGGCGCGCCAGGTAGCGTAGACAATGAAGCCGGTGAAGACAATCAACGTCGGAACGATTTCGATCCACCATGGGTCTCGACGTTGCGTACTGCCGAAGCGAGCCAGTCCCCTAACAGTCGATGTGTCCGCCACCCTTTTCCTTCCGTGAGATCAGAGACAGAATATTCGAGAAACCAGCGTTTGCAAATAGCAATTTCGCAAAAAAAATTTTCGTTGCCCACGCACCAAGCGTGCGCAGATCACAAGCGACGTTCATTTCGGCGCCTGGATCGATTCGAGATATTGCACAAGGTTCTCGAGCCGGACGTTTCCTCGATCGACGTCTTCTTCGACCTGATGAAAGATCGGCCCCCAGATGGGCATTTCGCGGGAACCGTGCGAGGCGAGCACATCATCGCCCATGATGACTTTGCGCACGCGCGCGGCCGGAAATTTTCCGCCGTTGTTTTTCGACAGGACCGTCAGGTTGGCGACTTTCGTTTTCAGCGAGGCCGCTGCGGGTCCGTTCCCCTTCCCGTCCTGTCCGTGGCACGACGCGCAATAGGCGCGGAACAGGTCCGATCCATTCACCGAACGGATGAGCTGCGGGAGTTGCTGGTCGCCTGCGGGCGGCTTCGATTGCGTCTGATTTCGCGCGGCGACACCGGCGAGCCCGACGGAAGATAGCGCAAGGACCAACGCAATTCGCATTGCCGGCTGGATCATCTCGCGGATCGTCATAGTCTGCGCCCTCCTGCCTTGCTACCGCCCCACTCGCGCTGCGCACTCAGGTTAGCGCAAGACAAGTTCTCAGCAGGTGCGAGTGGTCACATGGTCCTGTGACTCCTGTCACCGACCACCCGAACGCGATACCTCATGTTCGCCTTGCCCTCCACGGGCGCAAGGAAGATCCCATCATGGCCAACATCGTGTTAGGAATGGCGTTATCACACGGTCCGATGCTCAGTACCACACCGGAGCAGTGGGCGCTGCGCGTTCCTGCCGATCGCGCCGCCAAGCACCCATTCCGCGGCCGCACGCTGAGCTTTAATGAACTGGTGGAGCTCCGGCGCGACGACCGCTTCGACCTGCAGAGCGCGCTCGACGTAATGCAGGCGCGCCACGCGTCGTGCCATACGGCTCTCGACCGGCTTGCGGAGGTTTTCGCTGAGGTCAGGCCCGAGGTTGCCGTGATCTTCGGAAACGACCAGATGGAGATCTTCCGCGACTCCCTGATTCCGGCCTTCAGCGTGATGCACGGCGACAAGATCGTAAATTCGGAGATGTCGGAAGCGCGCCGCGCGAAGCTGCCTCCCGGAATCGCGGAAGCGTCCGCGGGCCACATTCCGCCGGGCGGCGCAAGCTATCCCGGCGCGCCGGAGCTGGCGTGCCACATCATCAAGTCGCTGATGGCGGATTCGTTTGATGTGGCAACGATGAAGAGTTTCCCCACCGATGAAACTCCGCACGCTTTCGGTTTCATTTACCGGCGCGTGATGCGCGACCGGCCTGTGCCCAGCGTTCCGCTTTTGCAGAACACCTTCTTTCCTCCGAACCAACCCTCGGCGCAGCGGTGCTACGACTTTGGCCGGGGGGTGGCGAAAGCCATCCGCAGTTGGAGGAGTGACGCCCGGGTGGCAGTGTTTGCGTCAGGAGGGCTTTCGCACTTCGTGATCGACGAACGGCTCGATCTGACCTTTCTCGAAGCGCTTCGAAAGCGCGACTCCGCCGAAATAACGGGCACGCAGGAGGAGCTGCTGCAATCGGGGAGTTCCGAGATCAAGAACTGGATCGCGCTCGGCGGTGCCATGTCCGAAACGAGCCGTGAGTACCGCCTCGTGGATTACGTTCCTTGCTACCGCTCCGAAGCCGGAACCGGCACGGCCAACTGCTTCGTATTCTGGCGATAACAGACGCGCTGCGAATCAGTCTCGGTGCACTGTCTCGGGTGAAAACGCCGGCAGGCAGATAGAAACGTATTCGGCGCCTTCCGGCGTCGAATATTGAATCCATTCGCCGCGACGGGCGATCACGGCCTGGCCTTCGCGCACGTCCAGTATTCCACCCTTGTGCGTCACGCGCAGAGCGCCCCTGAGGACGAGCGAGTATTCGTCGAATTCGGGCGTCTGGCCGGGCTCGAGCCATCCGGCGGGGCTGCGCATGTGCGCCACGCTTACGCCGGACGTTTTCGAATTTACGCGCCCCACGTATTCGGCAATCGTCTTCGGTTTGGTACCGGCGGCTTCGATTCGAGCCGGACGTTCGATCAGCGTGGGCATGGTGGTTCCGAGTCCTCCGCTTTCTGCATCGATTCCAGACGGGAAATTCACACGAGACTGCGTCCGCCATCGACCGCGATCACCTGTCCAGTCACAAAATCGGCAGTCGCCAGGTAAGCGACGGCCGCAGCAATGTCGTCGCCGGTGCCGGTGCGGTGCAGCGGAACGCGGCGAATGTATTCTTCGTCGGGCGGTTCGCCGGAGAACTGAATCGTGCCCGGTGCGACGCTATTGACAAGAATCTCCGGCGCAAGCGCGCGAGCCAGGCAGCGCTTCAGCATGATTGATCCCGCCTTCGACACGCAGTAGTGCGTGAAGCTGGGCCACGGAAGCAGTCCGCCGAGCGACGACAAGTTGATGACCCGCCCTCTGCCCTGCTGCTTCATGATCGGTGCGACGGCCTGAGCGCACAGGAATTGCGATTTCAGATTTGCGTCCATGATGCGGTCCCACTGCTCGTCGGTGAGTTCTTCAAATTTCGCGGGAAAGAAAATCCCGGCATTGTTGACGAGGATGTCGAGCCGCCCAAATTCCTTTTCCACGGCGGCGACCATTTTCGCCACCTCGGCGCGCTTGGATACATCCGCTCGAATCGCGAACGCGCGGCTTCCGCCAAGCTCGATCTCGCTCGCGAGCGCGTCTGCCTCGGTTTTCGACGTCGCGTAGTTGACGGCGATCCCCGCGCCGTCCTCCGCAAGGCGAAGCGCGATGCTTCGCCCGATGCGCTTTGCGCCACCGGTGATCAGCGCGACCTGACCCTTGAGAGGGTTCTCCGCCATTCGAACAGCCCTCCGCGGTACGAACCGACACATTAGCACCGGCAGCCGCCCGCGGCATACCGGTCGTTTGCATGGCGCGAGCCAGTCGGACATAATGGCGCCCGCTTCGATGGGAAACAGCGCCAAATCGGTGGCAGACGCGCCCGCGAGAGGCGTTGCGGCACCGGAACCCGATCTAACCCCGGAAGAAGTCATCCGCCGCGCCGAGGCGATGCGCCCGATGCTCCACGAGCGACAGGCTGCGTGCGAAGCGGCCGGCCAGGTATCGGAACACACGAACAAGAAATTCATCGAGGCCGGCTTCTACCGCATCCTGCAACCCCGCCGCTTCGGGGGCTACGAATTCGACCTGTTGACATTCCTGAAGGTGATCATTGCCGTCTCGCGAGGCTGTTCGGAAAGCGGCTGGGTACTGGCGCTCACTGCCGGCCATGCGTTCATGATGTCCTCGTTTCCGGAAGCTGGACAGTGCGAGGCGTTCGGCCCAAAGGGCGAGTTTCGTGGGCCAAGCGTCGCGCTCCCGGGAGGCCTGGCCATTCCGGTCGACGGCGGATACAAAATCAAGGGCACGTGGGACTACGCTTCCGGCTGCGAGCTCGCCACCCATTTCATCGGCGCGTCGATTGTCCAAGAGCCGGGCTCGCCGTCTCCATCGGCCGGGCTGTTTGCCCTTTTCGACCGCGATCAGTACAGCATCATCGACAATTGGAACGTGATCGGAATGCAGGGCACCAGCTCACGCCGCGTCGTGGTCGAGGAGATGTTTCTGCCAGCGCATCGCGCGTTGATTGTGTCAAATGCGAAAGGGGAGACGATTCATCCGCGCCCGGGAAGCTTGGTGCACAGGAACCCTTTCTACCGAGGAAGGCTCACGTCGATGCTAGTCAGCGAGGTTGTGGCTGTCTCCGTGGGGATCGGACGCGCGGCGCTGGATACCTACGAAGAGATTCTCCGCAATAAGGCCGCGAGTTTCCCGCCGTTTCGGCCGCGCGCGCAGGAACCGGAGTTTCTGCGTCACTTCGGCGAGGCACGCGCGCTGGTGGATACGGCCGAAGCGGCACTCTTCCAAATGGCGGCCGATTACACCGAATGTGCGCGACGAGAGGCGGAAGATGGCATTCCCTTCACCGACGAACAGGACCGCCGGTTTCTGCAGATCGAGCAGCAGTGCATCCGGCTCTGCTGGGAGGCTGTGGACTTGATGTTTCGGACGAGTGGAACATCCGCCGCCAGCAAGGCCGCGCCGCTCGGGCGCTATTTCCGCAACCTGGCTGTCATCCGAACGCACGTCACGCAGCAGCACGACCACACGGCGGGTAATTCCGCGCGGCTGCACTTTGGATTGCCCGCGCTGAGCCGCCTCTAGCCAAGCGCGGACCGACTCGTGGAGGGAGAATGAAACTCGATCTGCTGGCAATTGCGCCGCACCCGGACGACGTAGAACTCACCTGCGGCGGCACGATGATCAAGATGGCTCAGGCGGGCTATCGCACGGGCATCCTCGACCTGACGCGAGGCGAAACTGGGACGCGCGGGACTCCGGAAACTCGTCTGCGGGAGGCTGCGCGCGCCGCCAAAATCATGGGTGCAAAGGTCCGGCGCAATCTGGGGCTGCCGGACGCGCATCTGCACGTCTGCGACGAATACAAAGCCGCCATTGCCGAAGTGATCCGCGAGTTCGAGCCGCGCACCGTGATTCTTCCCTACTGGGAAGGACGCCACCCGGACCACTACACAGCCGCGCGACTCGGCTACGAGGCCTGCTTCATCGCGGGCTTGAA
>Ga0187782_10004329_pt1 | contig 10644 bp, 11 predicted proteins | sample 0715_SJ02_MP15_2_FD_132454 | JGI IMG/M metagenome (GOLD analysis project Ga0187782, IMG submission 132454) | Tropical peat soil microbial communities from peatlands in Department of Meta, Colombia - 0715_SJ02_MP15_20_MG | ecosystem: Environmental > Terrestrial > Soil > Wetlands > Peat | place...
ACCGCGCCGTCGTAGTTGAGCGAGCCGGCCAGCACGCGGCCGCCGGGACCGCGCTCCTGCGGCGTGGACTCGCCGGTGAGCAAGGATTCGTCGACCGTCGTTCGGCCCTCGACCACAACCGCGTCCACCGGAAACCGCTCGCCGGGAAGAACCAGAATGTCGTCGCCGGGCCGCACCTTCTCGAGCGCGACAATCGTCTGCGCGCCATCCACAACGCGGCGCGCCGTGGCGGGCCGCAAACGCGAGAGCGCATCGAGAGCGCTGAGCGCGCGGTGCTTGGCGCGGCCTTCCAGGCTCTTGCCCAACAAGAGGAATCCGAGAATCAGGAGAACCGCATCGAAGTAAACCTGGCGGCCCGGCGCAGGAGCCAGCGTAGCAAATGCCGAGTACGCAAACGCCGTGGCCGTGCCTAGGCTCACCAACGTGTTCATGTTGGTGGCGCCATGGCGCAAGGCGCGAATCGCGCTCGCATAGATGCCACGCCCGGCCCAGGCAACGACCACCGTGGTGAGCGCGAGCAGTGCCCAGCGAAGGAGCGAGGCGGGCAGCGCGTAGAGCCACGGCAGGATGCGCATCAGGAAGCGATCCGCTGCGCCCATCTGCGTCCCCAGCGGCATGGCAAGCAGCATCGCCAATGCGCCCGCGGCCAGCGTGACCCACGCCTTCACCGAGGAATAGGTGGAGTCGAGAGCGCGCTCTTCGGCATTCGCATCAAGGCAGCCCGGGCGCGGCAGCACGGCATCGTATCCGGCGCCGCGAACTGCTTCGACTAGCTGCTGTGGCGCCGTCAATGCCGGGTCGAAGACCACGCTGGCACGATGCGCCATGAGATCGACGCGCACGGACGCGACGCCAGGCGTCTTGCGCAGCGCCTCTTCCACGTGATGCTGGCACGAGGCGCACGTCATGCCGAGCACGGGAAGCGTGAGCGATTCTGTCGTGTGCGCGGCCACCGGCTGTCTCCGAGGTTTGGTTCGATGTGTGGCGTTATGATTCCAAGTGCGCGGCGTAGCCCGCCTTCGCGATCGCGTCGATGACCTGTTCGACGGGCGGGGGAATCTGCGGCGCGGCGAGCTTGGCTTTTCCCACGCAGACTTCGTTCACTTCCACGCTGGGAATAGCGGCAAGGGCCTGGCTCACCCGGCGCACGCAGGAAGCGCAGTGCATACCGTCGATCTTCAACGTGAATTCCGGCATATTTTCCTCGGTTCTATTTGATTCGATGATAGCCGGTAAGCGGCGATTCATGAGACGGCGCGGGCGAAAAGCCGGCTAGGTCTCCGACCACATGAAGAAGTACCATTCGCCAACACTCGTCCCGGAGGGACGGACGAGAATAGCCCAGGGTGAAACCCTGGGAAGAGGTCTTCGACCGCATGAAGAAGTACAATTCGCCAACACTCGTCCCGGAGGGATGGTCGAAAAAAGCCCAGGGTGAAACCCTGGGAAGAGGTCCCCTTTGGCTATCGGAAGCCCCGTAGGGGCGACCGAAAAGGGATGCAAATTCACGCGGTCAGTGACCTAGAGAGTTCTGAAAGATGGACAGCAATTTGCAGCGCGAATTCCCGCCATCGCCGCTCGTGGGCGTGGGCGGCGTGGTGGTGCACAACGGCCGCGTGCTGCTGGTGCGCCGCGGCCGCGAGCCCCTGAAAGGCCATTGGACGCTGCCCGGAGGCGCGCTGGAAGTCGGCGAGACACTCACCGAGGGCGTTACGCGCGAAGTACGGGAAGAAACCGGCCTCGAGGTCGAGCCCGTCGAATTGGTCGAGCTCCTCGAACGGATTCACCGTGAGGAGGGCAAAGTCCGCTTCCACTATGTAATCGCCGATTATCTGTGCCGCGTAATCGGCGGCGAGCTGCGCGCGGCGTCGGACGCCGATGCCGTGCGCTGGGTGGAGCGCGCGGAATGGAACAGCCACAGCGCGCTGAAGCTGGATCCGATTACGGTGCGGGTGATCGAAAAGGGCTGGCAGCGGGCGCAGGCGCTCGAAAAGGAGACGCACTAGACGAGTGCGTCTGCGTGAAGTTTGACGCGCTCGCCTGCGCCCTGCGAGACTCACGCCAATGGCCTACAGCGGAAAGCTTGAATTCGCAGCACAGCGCAAAATCCGCCTTCGCAACAGGACCTGGTACCGGTTGGTGCACTGGCCCATCTGGATCTGGGTGTATTTTCTTGCGCCGGGGCCCCTCACCTTCGGCCTCTTCGCGCGCGGCTTCGGCGTTTGGAACGCGGCCTGGCTCGGGGCAGTGATCGTCGGCACGGGCATCGCGGGCTACTACGGTCAATTGCCCGGCGTGGAGCCGGCGCCCTACATCCTGCGCTTCGACGAAGACAAATCCAACCCACTCTACCGGCGTGTCTGCTACACCTTCGCGTGGAACGCGGTGCTGAACTTCGCGCTGCTGAACATGGCGGGCTTGGTTTATGCGTCGGCGACGGGACTGTGGCGATTGAAGCAAATCTATCTCTACGGCTACTCGCCGCTGTGCGCGTTCATTCTGTTTCTGGGGATGGTGGGCAAGCTGCCGCGGGTGGGGACTTCGACCAAGGGCGAGGGCACGGAGCGGCGGTATTTTTACGGCTCGGTGTGGGCCGTGACGGCGGCGCAGACGGTGCTGCTGGTGCTTTGGAAGACGCTACCCGAAACGCGCATGGGTAGCCTCGTTAAGCTAATCGTATTTGCCGGCGTGCTGGCGCTGATGGGGTTGGCGGCGTCGCGCGGCTTGCTGCCGCGCACGCGGCCCATTGTGCCTGGGGAATTGATGGTGGCGGACTGAGGGCATGAAGCGCGAGGAGCGCCCATTGCTCGCGGTCAGCCACTCCCTGAAGTCAAGCTCCCGTAGGGAGCGCGAGAAGATAGCCCAGGGCAACCCTGAGTTCGCCGTGGCGAACGAAGGGGCAGCCCTGGGAACCCCGCATCAAAACATGCGAGCCCCGTAGGGGCGACGGAACCTTCGCACAACGGGCCGCTCAATCGACGCTACAATTCCTTCGTGAAAGATTTCCACACAATCAAAGAAGCTAAAGATTTCCTGGCGAACCGAATCGCGGCTGAGGCGGCCCGCGAGAACGTCCCGCTCTCCGAGGTGGAGCGCAAAATGCTTTACTTTTCCGAGACGGACTGGACTCTGCCCGAAATGGCGCAAGTGAGCGCCGAGTTCGACCGCGACTACGATCAGGACGATTACGAGCAAAAGATTGCCGGCCTAGTCGCCAACATCGCGGCAAATCGCCACCACAACAACGAAGACGAAGCAAGAAAGTGGGAAGCCGCCGTCGGCAAGTTAAGCGAAGGCGACCACTACCTGACGGTCCTCATCGCAGAGGCGGATCGCGCCGCGCGCCGCCCCGCCACAATTCACTTCGGCGGATTCCTTCCCACGCTCGATGATCCGGGAGTGCGACCGCCGCATGATCGCCTCAAGCTATGGACGACCGCGTTCGTTGCCGTGTTTGCGGTCTTCTTTTTAATCATCCTAACCGCTTTGCTGTCTGGGAGATAAGCCGACATGTGATCCAAATCACACTTGAGGTTCTCGCGCGAGAGGTATAAGAAGGTTGCTATGTGTCTGGCGATCCCGGGAAAGGTGGAAGAGATTACTACCGACGGCCTCATCCGCATGGGCCGGGTGAACTTTGGCGGCGTGGTCAAGAACGTCTGCCTCGACTACGTGCCCGAGGTCGAAGTGGGCGACTACACCATCGTGCACGTGGGCTTTGCCATCTCGAAGATCGACGAGGCGACCGCGGAACAGACGCTAGCCGACTTCCGCGCGATGGGCGTTTTGGACGAAGAGCTGGCCGGCGAGGAAGACGCATTCGCACGCGCGGCCAAGCGGCCGCAGTCGAATTGTCCGGACGGCAGTTGTGAGTGAAACAGCGGAGCTAGCGGAGTTAGCGGGGCTAGCGGCGCTAGCAAGAACGCCGCCAGTGCACTCCTAACTCCGCTAACCCCGCTAGCTCCGCTAACTCCGCTATGAAGTACCTGACCGAATTTCGTAACGGCGAGATCGCGCAACGTATGGCGCGCGAGATCGCACAAGCGGCCACGCGCCCGTGGAAGATCATGGAAGTCTGCGGCGGGCAGACGCACTCCATTATCAAGAATGGTATCGACCAGATGCTGCCTGCGGGCATCGAGATGGTGCACGGGCCGGGCTGCCCGGTGTGCGTCACGCCGCTGGAGCTGATCGACAAGGCCCTGGCGATTGCCGCGCAGCCAGGCGTCATCTTCTGCTCCTTCGGCGACATGCTGCGCGTGCCGGGAACCGAGGGCGATCTGTTTCAGGTGAAGGGCCGCGGCGGCGACGTGCGCGTGGTGTATTCGCCGCTGGATGCCGTCGAGCTGGCCGTCAAGAATCCCGAGAAGCAGGTCGTCTTCTTCGGCGTGGGATTCGAGACCACCGCGCCGGCCAACGCCATGAGCGTGCACGTGGCCAAGCGGCGCGGCTTGAAGAATTTTTCGCTGCTGGTTTCGCACGTGCTGGTGCCGCCGGCGATCGAGGCGATCATGTCGTCGCCCGGAAACCTGGTGCAGGCCTTTCTGGCGGCGGGCCACGTGTGCAGTGTGATGGGCTACTGGGAGTATCCGCCGCTGGCCGAGAGATTCCACGTGCCCATCGTCGTCACCGGCTTCGAGCCGTTGGATTTGCTCGAAGGCATCCGCCGCGCCGTGATCCAGCTCGAGCGCGGAGAAGCGCGCGTCGAGAACGCTTACGAGCGAGTGGTTCGTTACGCCGGAAACTTGGAGGCACAACAATTGCTCTCGCGCGTCTTCGAAGTCACGGACCGCGCCTGGCGAGGCATCGGCGTGATCCCCCGGAGCGGCTGGCGGCTGAACCAGGAGTATTGCGAGTTCGACGCCGAGTTGCGCTTCCAAATCACCGGCATTCGCACCGAGGAGTCGGCGCTTTGTCATTCAGGAGATGTCCTGCGCGGAGCCATCAAGCCGGCCCAGTGCCCGGCCTTCGGCAAGGAGTGCACGCCGCGCCATCCGCTGGGCGCGACCATGGTGTCGAGTGAAGGCGCCTGCGCCGCGTATTACAACTACGGGCGGTTTTTGTCGACGGAAGAGTTGGCCAGCGCAGGGAAGCCAGCTATTAGCTATTAGCTGTTAGCCTTTAGCTTTGTCTGGCCGATGGCGGGGCTGCGGTTTCCGCCCAGAGCGCTGCACGAGAGAATGGCTAGCAGACGGAGCAGGAGCTAAGAGCTAATAGCTAAAGGCTAAGAGCTTGGAACAGAATGACCGACAACGCCCAAATTGCCGCTCTCGATTTCTCCAACTGGACCTGCCCCCTTCCCCTCGCCGATTACCCCACCATCGTCATGGCCCACGGCGGCGGTGGCAAGCTGGGCAACGAGCTGGTGGAGCATCTTTTTCTGCCCGCCTTCCGCAATCCGGCGCTTGAGAATCTCGGCGATGCCGCGGTGCTGGAAGCTGGCGGCGCGCGGCTCGCGTTGAGCACCGATTCCTTCGTCGTGCAGCCGCTGTTTTTTCCCGGCGGCTCGATCGGTGAACTCGCCGTCAACGGAACCGTCAACGATCTCGCCGTCTCCGGCGCCGATCCCAAGTTCCTCAGCGCGAGCTTCATTTTGGAAGAGGGATTTGCGATCGCGCAATTGGCGGCGATTGTGGACGCGATGGCCAAAGCCGCGGCGAGGGCGGGCGTGCAGATCGTTACCGGCGACACCAAGGTTGTGGAGCGCGGCCACGGCGACGGCTGCTACATCAACACCGCCGGCGTGGGCCTGCTGCGCGCCGGAATCGCGGTGGGTCCGCATCGCGCCCAGCCGGGCGATGCGGTGATTGTGTCGGGAACCATCGGCGACCACGGCATGGCGGTGATGAGCGTGCGCGAGGGCCTCGAGTTTGAGAGCCCCATCCGGAGCGACTGCGCGGCGCTGAACGGCATGATCGCCGTGGTGCTAAATGCTGCAGGCGGCGCGGTCCATGCCATGCGTGACCCGACGCGCGGGGGGCTGGCTTCCACACTAAACGAGATAGCCGCTGCCTCCGACGTGGGCGTGGCGATCGACGAGGCGAAGCTGCCGGTGCGCGCTGAGGTGCAATCGGCGTGCGAATTGCTCGGCCTCGACCCGGTCTACGTAGCCAACGAAGGCAAGGCGGTGTTTTTCGTGGCTCCCGAAACCGCGGATCGAGTGCTCGGCGCGCTGCATGCTCACCCGCTCGGCCACGAGGCGGCGCGCATCGGGCACGTGACGGCAGAACACAAGCACATGCTGGTGGCGCGCACGGCCATGGGCGCCAATCGCGTCATTCCCACAATGATCGGCGAGCAGCTCCCGCGCATCTGCTGACCGTGTCGGCGGTTCAATCGGAGAGCTCTGGGTCCTAGCACACGGCCGCGCCGCCGTTGCAACCCCAATCGCGTCCACATTCGCCACAGTAACCAGGTTTGGTGACTGAAGTCTCAGGATCGGTCACACTTTCCCCGATTCCCGCTCCCTTCAAGGTAACCAAACTCTGTGACTGACGGCCGAAAAGACGTCCGGAAAATCATTCAAACCTTCTAATACTCGCACTACAGTATGTGAAGCAACTTAGATCGCGGAATCGACCATGAGCGGCCGCCCCGCAGGATATATTGAAGCGTTGTTTCCTCAGAATGCGCCGCTCCCGATTCTTCGGTCCCGAAACGGAGATCGCTCCAAATTGCCTCGACCCAAACTCTACTTCACCGGAGCGCTTGCGCTCACGGCAGCGGTTTCGTGCGCATTCGCGCAAGCGTCTGGCCATTTCGCCCCGGCGCCCATCGACGAGTCGCGGGTGGTGACGCTGTATGGCAATGTGCACCCGCTGGCGCGCGCGGAATTCGACGAAGGACCGGTCGACGCCGAAACGCGGTTGAGCCGAATGCTGCTGCTGCTCGAGCCCGGTTCGGCGCAGCAAGCCGAGCTGGATGCACTGGTCGAGGCGCAGCAGGATCCGTTGTCTCCGCTTTATCACGAGTGGGTGGCTCCGGCGGAATTCGGCGCCCGCTTTGGCGCCGGCGAGCAGGATCTGGCCCGGGTGACCGCGTGGCTCGCGTCCCACGGATTTACCATCGAGGAAATTCCAGCCGGGCGCAGGCTGGTGGTTTTTACCGGATCGGCGGAGCAGGTCTTCGACGCGTTCCACACCGAGATGCATCGCTATCGCGTCGACGGAGCCATGCACATCGCCAACGCGCAGGATCCCCAGATTCCCGAAGAACTCGCCGCCGTGGTGCGCGGCGTCGTCTCGCTGCACGATTTCCGGCGCAGTTCGCAGATGCGCATCACCGGCGCGGCCCAGTCGGGCCCGGAATACTCGGCGGGGAGCACGCATTACCTGTTTCCCGCGGATTTCGCGACGATCTACGATTTGAATCCGCTCTATAGCGACTCCATCGCGGGCGCCGGAACCTCGATCGCAATTGCCGGCCGCAGCGACATCGCTTTGAACGACGTTGCGGAGTTTCGATCGCTCGCGGGCCTGCCCGCAAACCTGCCGGCGGTGATCGTCGACGGCGCCGATCCGGGCCTGGTGCCGAACGATCAGTTCGAGTCGACGATCGACGTGGAGTGGAGCGGCGCGGTCGCGCCGGCAGCGCCTGTGAAGCTAGTCGTTGCGGGTTCCACGGCAACTACCGACGGAGTCGATCTTGCCTCCGCATTCATTGTGAATCACGCCACGGCGCCGGCGATGAGCCTGAGCTATGCCAGTTGCGAGCCGGAGATGGGCGCTGCCGAGCTTGCCTTCTACAACGATCTATGGGAGCAGGCAGCCAGCGAAGGCATCAGCGTTTTTGTGGCGTCGGGCGATGCCGGAGCGGCCGGCTGCTCGGCGGGGGCCGACGCTTCCGGTTCCAAGAGCGCCGTGAATGGGCTTTGCAGCTCGCCATACGCCACCTGCGTAGGCGGCACCGAATTCAACGAGGGGTCGAATCCGGCGCAATATTGGTCGGCGTCGAACTCGGCGGTTTACGGCTCGGCGCTCGGCTACATTCCCGAGATGGTTTGGAACGAAAGCGCGAACGATGGCGGAGCCGGCCTCTGGGCCTCGGGAGGCGGCGCCAGCACCGTATACGCCCAGCCGGCCTGGCAGGCGGCCGCGAGCGGAGCCGCCGCGGCCAACGGCATGCGGGCCGTGCCGGATTTCGCGCTGGCGTCGGCCGGCCACGATGCGGCGCTGGCGGTTATCAATGGCACGCAAATGACCGTCTCGGGAACCTCGATCGCGGCGCCCGAGTTTGCCGGCTTGATGGCGCTGGTCGTCGAGAAGCAGCATGGCGCGGCGCAGGGAAGCGCGAACCCCAAACTCTATGCGCTGGCCGACTCGTCGCCCGGCGCTTTTCACTTGACGGCCGCGGGAAATAACAGCGTCCCCGGCGTGAGCGGATTCAGCGCCAGCGGAGCCACGTACAACCTGGCCACAGGGCTGGGATCGGTCGATGGCGCATTGCTGGTGAACAGCTGGGACCCGGGCTCGATGACCTTGCGAAACCCCGCGCGGCCCATCCCGTGCTCGCGCTTTGCGCTGCTGCGCAGCGGCTGCGAACCGGCACCTCGATTGCCCGCCATGCCATGGGCGCCTGTCGCTGCCCGCTGAACGCTGAACGCTGGCGGAAGAAAAGGGCCGGCAAACTCAATCGAAAAGCGCAAACGATTTCTCGATCTTGGCGCTCTGCGCGGCGGGCGCGTCAGGCAGCGAATAGCCGATCTCCAGAACCGCTGCCGGAGGCGCAGCCAGCGCCTTAAGCGCCTTGGCGGTCGCGCTCCAGTCGATGCCGCCGTCTCCAGGCCACAAGTGCTCGTCCTTCGTGCCGTGATTGTCGTGCACGTGAACCGAGGCAATGCGGCAGCCGAGAGTCGAGATCGCCTGCGCCGTTCCGACCGTGATATTCGCATGGCCGAGATCAAGGCAGACGCCGACGCTGTCGAGGTGGCCCATCTCGAGAATGGTGACGAGATGCTCGGGCGTGGTGGGCTCGCTCAGCAGGTTTTCCACGAGCAGGCGCACACCGAGCGGCCGCGCGAAGGCGCCCAGGTGTTCGAGAGCGGTGAGCGCGAACTCGATGGTTTGGGGCGACCAGGAATCGTCGCGCTCGCCCAGGTGAACGACGACATTGCGCAGCGGAATGTGCTCGGCGCATTCGATCGCACGCTTGATCTCGTCCATGGCGTCGATGCGGCGCGATTTTTCCGTGTGAATGACGTTCACCGCAGGAGCGCCGGCCCGACCCATCTCGTGGTCGGGATAAAGGGGCGCGTGCATCGAGAAGGGCTCGACGGGATTGGACCGGAACCACTCGGCGAGCTCCGTCACGTGCTCGCGGCTGGTGTAATCGAAGTGCTGCCGCGCGGCGAAGATCTCCACGCCCTGCGCGCCCGAGCGACCCGCTAGTTCCAGCAGGCCTGGATGTAAACGATGAGTCAGGAAGAGATGAGTCGAGAGGACGCGCAGCATCTTGGTGAATCCTTGCGCCGGAGACGGTGAGCCGCGGACCGGGCGCTACTGCTATTCTCGCATTCTGCAACGGCGCCATGCGGCGATCGGGCGGCGACATCATCCGAAAAGCTGCGGCCGAAACCAAGACGCACACTGCAAGATTCGCCGATGCCGTCCGGGGCCGCAACGCCTTGAGAACCATCGACCATCTATCATCGGAGCTATTGCCGGTATCGAAAAACAGCTTGGCGCTTGCCGTGCGAAAGCGAGCGGAACTTCCTGCGGGAGTGAGAACGATTGGATCCTGATCGATTCGCAACAGTCTTTTGGATCGAAGGAACTGAACCCGGGCGGCTGGCCATCGCGCTTTGTCCGCGCGGCGATGGATGGCTGAAGGACGATCTCCTGTACCTCAAACGGAGCGGCGTAGACACGCTCGTCTCCCTGCTGGAACCGGACGAGGCGATCTGGCTTGGGCTCGGCGACGAGCGGCAGTTCGCCGAGGAAGCCGGGCTGCAGTTTCTTTCCTACCCGATCCGCGATGTTCACGTTCCGGCAGACCTCTGGACTTTTCGCGCCTTTGTTGCCGGTCTCGCCCGCCGGCTGGGGGCGGGCGAACGGATCGGTCTGCATTGCCGGGGAAGCATCGGCAGGGCGCCCACCACCGCGGCTTGCACGCTGATTGAAATGGGATGGAAGCCGGCTGACGCGATTGCGGCAATTCAGGCCGCGCGCGGCTACCGGATTCCCGATACCGAGGAGCAACTGCGCTGGATTTTGAGCTACAAGGCGCAGCCGTGAGCGAATTGGTTCGAAAGCCGGCAGCCGATCCCGGCTTCCCCACACATCGCAGCGCGTCTTGTTTTACCGAGAAATGCGAGCAGCAAACGCTGCCGTTGCAGCGGCTCAACCGGCGGGGCCGGAGACGGTTTCGCCGATCATATGGGCGAATCGCGGATCATTATGGAGATTGTCGAAAGCAGGGTCAATCGCCAGAAATACCAGCCAGCCGCTGCGACGAGCCCGGGCGCGTTCGAGAAAAGCGAATGCATTGTTCCGGTCGCCGACAAAGGCATACAGCTTTGCGATCTCGTAATCTTCGTAATTCCGCTTTGCTTCGGGCTTCTCAGTCTCAGCGATGATGGCGTAGATTACGCCGCGATACCCGGAAGCCGAATAGCTGCTGGATATCTTCTGTGCAACGGATGGTTGA
>Ga0187782_10004330_pt1 | contig 10643 bp, 7 predicted proteins | sample 0715_SJ02_MP15_2_FD_132454 | JGI IMG/M metagenome (GOLD analysis project Ga0187782, IMG submission 132454) | Tropical peat soil microbial communities from peatlands in Department of Meta, Colombia - 0715_SJ02_MP15_20_MG | ecosystem: Environmental > Terrestrial > Soil > Wetlands > Peat | place...
CCGGCGGCACCTTTCTTCACTCTTCCCGCACCAATCCCGGAAAGGTGAGCAAGGGCAGCGTTCCCGAACATCTCAAGGATCAATTCAACCAGGAAAAAAACGACCTGACAGCGGAAGTTCTGAAGAACCTCGCGTGGCTGGGGATCGAGTACATGATCCCGATCGGCGGAGACGACACGCTCAGCTATGGCGTGCGGCTCTATCAGGAAGGGGTCCGCGTCGTGGCGATTCCCAAGACCATGGACAACGACGTGCCGGGCACGGACTATTGCATCGGCTTTAGCACCTGCATCAGCCGCACAATCGAGATGGTGAACAAGCTGCGCACGTCGGCGGGCTCGCACGAGCGCTTCATGGTTTTGGAAGTGTTCGGCCGCTATGCGGGCTTCACGGCGATGCTGCCGACGATGGCCGGTGCGGCCAACCGCTGTGTCATTCCCGAGCACAAGTTCAAGATCGAGCAGCTCGCGGAGTTGCTCGTGCACGACCGCAACCGCAATCCCAGCCGTTACTCCATCGTGCTGGTTTCCGAAGGCGCCATGTTCGAAGGCGGCGAAATGGTCTTCCAAAGCGCCGCCGCGGATGCCTTTGGCCACAAGAAACTCGGCGGCATAGGGGAACTGGTTGCCGACCAACTGACCGCGCTTTCGCCAAGATTCAACAACGGCAAGAAGATCGATTGCATCGAGCAAAAGCTCGGCTATCTGGTGCGCTGCGGGGATCCCGACGCCATCGACTCCATCGTGCCCATGGCCTACGGCAATCTGGCGCTTGATCTGCTCCTTAATCACATCCACGGGCGCTTGGTGGTGCTCAAGAACGGGCGCTACGACAATGTGCCCATCGACACGGTTACATCCAGCAAGAAGGTCGTCAAGATCAAGGAGCACTACAGCGTTGAGCGGCTACGTCCCACGTACCAAAGCTTCGAAATGAAGCCGCTTTTTCTGATGACCAGCGAAATGATCTGATACTACATGGCTGGCTAGAAGAGCATTCGCTTAAAGCAGGTACACGAAGGCCCCCAAAAAGGTAGGCGGAACAGCCGTTACTGCGCTGTTCCGCCCCTCCGTCCAACTTTTCTCCATTCCCTTACTCGTTGAGCCGGAAAGTTACCGTTACGTTCAGCTGCACGGGGACGGGTTCTTCGTTCAAGTACGTTGGTTCATATTTCCAGCGTCTCACGGCGTCCAGCGCAGCCTGAATCAGCAACGGCGGGCCGGACACGACGTTCATCTGAATGATGTTGCCGTGTTCATCGATGACCGCGTCAATCACCACGCTGCCCTGCATGTGGGTTTGCTTGGCCAGCGCAGGATAAACGGGGTCGGCGCGCTGAAGGAGTCGGGGCTCCTTTACGCGTCCACCGACGCGCACCGGCGCCTTGGGCACGGATTTCGGCGCCAAGGGTGCCGAGCTCATGCCGCCAATCACCCCGCCGAGGACTCCGCCCATTGAGCCACCTGCGATCCCGCCGGGAACTCCACCGCTCACTCCGCCTCCGAGGTCCGGCATGGGATCTTCCTTAATGATTTTGATGTCTTTAGGAATCACCTTGGGAGCGACCAGCTTCCCGGCCTCCATCAAACGAGCCATCGGCCTGACGTGCACAACTTGTGGTGCGGCCGGTGGCGGCGGTGGAGGAGGTGGTGGCGGCGGCGCCACTAAGAATGTAGATGCGAACTGTTTCATGTCGAGCGTATCCGTGAAATACAGTCCAAGAAATATCGGGATGATCACAACCGAGCAGTTGACAGCCAAACTTATCAGCGCATTGACTAGCTTCGAGCCGGATTTCAAGTGGTTGTATTCCAGCATCGAGGCCTGAAACGATCCTTCCGCGGGCCTGTGATACTTAGTGGCACTGGCGGGAGCGACGCTGCTTGCTTTACGGGGTTCCAGAACCTTGGATTCGGCAATCTTCTTTGCCTTTGATTCTGGAGGCGCTTCTGTGTGAATGGACGGAGCCATAGTTTTTGCCTCCGTGCTATATAGTGGGCATGTTCCATGCCAAGGAAGGGCTCTGCAAGTCACAGGAGTACTTGGTTTTATTTGGTAAGTACCGGGAGTTTGCGCCACTTTGCGCACGGGATTAACCCAGCGTTGCGCTAGGTAACTCACTCAGCAGGCTCGACTAAGCGCGGCCGCGCTGTGATTTGGCGCGTTCGCGTTACGTCTGAAATCACGTTTTTATTTGAAAGATCTGATCGAAAGGAATCTGTTACCGGGCTCGAAATCGAATGATCAGGAAGCTGAGCGCCACGGCCAACGCCAGAGTCACCGCGATCAACGTTCTTTTCACGTTCGCTTGCGGTTTCTTCTCAATCCAATCTCCGATGGAAGAACTCAGAAGATACAACTCCACACCGCTCACCAGACTGGCAGCCACTTCCACCAACGCCAATTGGCGATACAATGCCAACAGAAACGTCGCTCCACAGGTGATCGCCGACAGCAGAGCTGCGATCACCGCCAATGCGTGGCTTTTCATTTTTCCTCCGCCGATGATGGTTTCTACCATGTATCGCCGTGCTTTAGCTACTCATCCTACGGTCTGAACAAAATGAGGTGACGCAATGCAACTCCGCCGCTTGGGCAAGGCAGGGCCGATGGTTTCTGCCATGGGGCTCGGATGTATGGGCATGTCCGAGTTTTATGGCGCGCGTGATGACGCCGAATCCATCGCCACCATTCATCACTCCCTCGAGTTGGGTATGAGTTTCCTGGACACTGCGGATGTTTACGGCTACGGCGACAACGAAATCCTCGTGGGCCAGGCGATTCGCGACCGCCGCGACAAGGTTTTTCTTGCCACGAAGTTTGCCATCGTGCGCGATCGCGCCAACCCGCATGTTCGCGGTGTGAGCGGCAAGCCGGAATACGTGCGCGCCTGCTGCGAGGCGAGTTTGAAGCGCCTCGGCGTCGAAACGATTGACCTTTATTACCAGCATCGGGTCGATCCGCCGGATATACCTGGAAGAGAATGTCGGCGCGCTGGACGTGTCGCTGACGCAGAACGATTTGCACCGCATCGAGGAAGTTGCGCCCAAGGGCGTGGCCTTCGGCCAGCGCTACCCCGAAGCCATGATGCACCTGGTCAACCGCTAGCGTAGGGAGCGCCTTCTGGCGGCTCGCGTGTTGGGAGGCGATCCGCTAACGTCCTTCACGTTCCAGCGCCGGCAACGTAAACGTCGCCTTCACTTCCTTGCGCTTCGACCAGTCGTGATACGTGTGGCACTCAAAGCACCTCGATTCCGCATGTTCCGGCCCTGGCGCATGACACGTTTTGCAATTGGCAATTCCCGGCACCAGAATGTCGCTTGTCTCCGTGCTTGTCAGGGCTTTTGGATGACAACCGGCGCAACTGAATCCTCGGTGCGCGTCATGATCGAACTTCGCGTGTGGCAGCCATTGCACCGTCGTCGATGAATTAAATATTTGTGGGAAACGACTTGACTCGGTCGCGACCTCCGAAGCCGCCACCAGCCGGTGCACCAAGGTCGGGTGGAGCTCACTCAAAGACATCAGAATGATATGGCACTGCGCGCAGGTCTTGCGCCACAAAAGCTCCTCGGCTTTGGCGCTCTGCTCCTTGACCCATTGTGCCGGAGTGAGGACACGAAGCTCGGGTTGCGGCGCCTTACCGGTTAACTCGCGATCCGGGTCGCGTGCCATGCGAACCTCGCCCGGATGAGCGGCGATATATTCCTGTAACTTCTTTTGCACAAATTCCCGGACGACTTGCGGTGTGTCGTGCGGGACACCAAAATCGAAGCGTTTGTCGAATTGGAGGGAGTGACAGCCGGCGCAAGCCTCAGCAAATCGCACGGGCACCATCAGCTCGCGTCGGCTTGGTGGCTTGGCTGGGTTCAGGGTTCCAAAAGCGATGCGCCTTCCTTCTTCACTTTCTTTGTAGATGACTTTTGCTGCCCGGTAGCTCGGGTCGGAGTATGTCAAATCGGCTGCCACTCCCGCGGTATGGTGGCAGTTCTCGCATTGTAGCTGGACGTCTGGCCCGTTTGGTCCGCGACGAATTGGCCGCATGTGGACCGCGTGATTGAGCTTGATTTGTCCCAGATCGCGACCGTAGTTTGGGCCATCCAGGCGGAACGTGGCGAATTCCGGATGCCAGCTCTCTAAGCTGACGATTCCCGACGCGTAGTTCGATCCGGGACAACTTTTCTGAAGGTTCTTGTGGCACTGCGCGCAAGTCTCGTCGCTCGCGGCAGTCAGATCGATGCGGCCGCGGTGTTCCGCATGGCAGGTCGCGCAACTGGGAGCTGCCACCCGGGAAAAGTGATGGGCAGGACCATCGTGGCAGGCGAGGCAGACGCTGTCCGCAGCTTTTGACGAAAACTCGCCGGCTTTCTGCACGTGGCAGGCAGCGCATTTTTGTTCCAGCACGGCGTGGGCTTCGCTCATCCGCCCGCTGGAGTACACCCGGGAATCATGAGCGATGCCACGCCACGCAATCCAACCCACGGCCAGCAGCGGAATCACGATGCTAAGCCACACCTTCGCGCGCTTGAACGGCGTCGGCCTCTTGAAATAGTTCAGGTCGATGCGCTGCGCCAGCTTCTTGGTTGTTCGTGTTCGCGCCACTTCTTCTCCGGACAGCGAAGTAACGAAGTAGAGAGTAAAGATCTCTAAGTCGTTTTTTCTTTACGTCGTTACTTCATAACTTCTTTGCTTCAGTATTTCAACGCCACCACTGCGTGTACTGCTCCTAGAATCATCAACGCCAGCGAAATCGGGATATGCACCAGCAGCCAACCGTGTAACCAGTGATGCAGCCGCTCCTGCTGGAGCAGTTGGCGCGCTTCGTCGCAAATGTCTTCCAGGTCCCGCAAGGTTGCATGCCCCGCCGCAGGTAAAAACGTTTTCAAACCTGCAAAGGCCAGCTTTGCTTTTTCGGCGTCGGCTAAGCGCTGCCCGCGCCGCCGAGGTTCTTGGAGATAAACGCGCAATTCTTCCGTGTAGAAACTCCGCAGTGGCGCGGTCTCTTCTCCCTGCAGACGAATTATCTCAATCACTGGCACCACTGCGGCGCTGGCTCCCGCGCTGACCGCCGCCGAAGTGCGCAACGGCGCGGCCGCAGCGACGATCGGCCGCAGCGCCGTGAATCCTCCCGCTCGTTGTCCGTCGCTTTCGCTCTTCGAGAATCCCATGTCGCCACAGAGCGATTCCATGGCGCGATCGGCTTCTTCGCGCAGCGCGCGTCGCACGTTGCCGATTTCGTCGTAGATGGTTTCCAGCGGTACGTCGCTGGTCATCACGCGCGGCACGTAATTCTGCAGCAGCGCGCCAAAAACGCCGCTAGCCACGGTGATGATCAACAGCCACATCAGGACGCGCGTCAGCGTCCCGCCAAAATGAAAACCGCCATGAAACAAAATCAGCACCAGACTCAAAAGTCCCAGCCATAAGTGCCCGCGCATCCACGCCTGCGCCCGGCCCAGCCGCCACGTCGGCACGCGCTTGCGCGCGCCCAGCAGCGCGGCAAAAATCATGAAGGCGAAACCGACGATGCCGAAAATTAAACCCATCGCGCTGCCGCCGCGTGGGCCTGCCGGGGCCTGCTGTGTGTATGCGCCGTAGGCAACCGAGCTCACCGCGAGAATTACGAATGAAGTAATCGCCCAGCCGCCTTGTGTCTGGTCGATTCTCATGCGCGCGGACCTTGTCCCATCAGAGCATCAAAGAATTTTCGCGGGTCTACGCGATGCGCCGCGTCGTGGGGGCAGGCGTACACGCAACTGGGTTCCTTCAAGTGCGTGCACAGATCGCACGACGTGGCTTTCTGCTGGACCACCGCTTTTTTGCGTCCCGGCTGTTCCAGGTCTTCGACCGTCACGTCGAAAGGATGCAAGTTAATGTTGCCGTATGGGCAATTTCGCGCGCACAGGCCGCAGCCGATGCACCAATCCTCGATAATCACTTCCAGCGAATTGCGCCGCCGGATTGCGCCTACGGGGCACCCCACCATGCACAGTGGATCGCGGCATTGCCGGCACGACGTAGCCACCAGAAAGTTCTCGAAGCGTAACCCATCGCGCACCAGTCGCGTCACGCCGTCATGCGCATCGGCGCAGGCGTTCACGCAGGCATCACAGCGCGTGCATTTCTGCAGGTCCAGGATCAGCAAGCTCTGCGCCTCCATCAATCCTTGCGACAAGAATTGATCCAGGGGCACGCTCTGCACCATTTGCAGGCGCTGCGCATTGGCCGCCTGGCGCTCCGTGGCCACGGCCTGCAAACCGCTGCGCACGCCGGGGAAGCGCTCGACCATCTCGCGAAAGTCGTCGCCGGAGATTTTTACCAGCTCCACGTGGTCCAGCGCAGTGCACGTTGCGGTACGCACGCCGCCGCCCAGCAATCCGATTTCACCGAAATAATCGCCGCGCGAAAGATACGCCAGCACCAATTCGCCGCCGGGATACTCCTCGGAGATTTTCACGAAGCCGATGCGTACCAGATAAAAGGAATCTGCCGCGTCGCCCTGGTGCGCGATGACCTGACCCGGCGCATAGCGCACCAGCTCGACGCTGCTTTTCAGCCGTGCGATGAAGTCCGGTGAGAGCTCCGCGAACATGGGCACACCGCGAAGATGCGTTTCGAGCGCGCGCCGGCGGTAATTTTCGTCGAGCTGCGCGCGAAACGTTTTGTTCTTCATCATGATGTCGAGCACGTTGCGCAACATCTCGAAGGCCACGACATCCGTTTTGGCAATCACAGTCGCCGAGCGCGGATAAAAATTCATGCAGGTCATTTCGCCGAACAAATCCCCCGGCCCCAGTTCTGCCACTGGGTTGCCATAGGCTAGGTCCACGGATGCGTCGATGGGAATGCTGCGGTCGCGCGCCTCTTCCTCGCGTTTATCCTCTTCGCGGCCCACGAGCATGCTGCTGAGCCGCCGGAAAAATCCGCGGGCTCCGCCTTGCGTCTTCACGTGAGCAATCGGTGTAGAGATGGCCACTTGCGCCTGGCCTTCGGTGATGTAAAAGGCCGTGGACCCGTACTCGCTTTCACGGCAAATCACTTCGCCCTTGCGGAAGTGGCGTTTCACAATCGCGCCGCGGTTCAATTCGAGGAATGTACCGGAGACTCCAGCAAACACCGGCAGGCGGTGCAATTCTTCCGCGGTCAGCGCCTGCGTGCCCGCTCCAGCGCTAAGCATCGTGCCGGTGACGCTCTTGTTGGTTAGCGCGCCGGTAGGGCACGACACCATGCACTCGCCGCACGAAATGCACGTCGAGTCACCCATCGGGGCATTCAAATCAAAAGCGATGCCCGCGGAATAGCCCTTGCCCATCCGTCCCAACACAAAGTTGTTTTTGATTTCGTCGCAGCCGCGGATGCAACGATCGCACAGGATGCACGCATCGTGATCCACCGCAATCGCCAGCGAAGAATCGTCGGCGCCGCGCGAAGTGGCGCGACGCGCAAACCGAGGCGTGCTGATTCCCGCCTCCTTCGCAAGCGTTTCCAGTTCGCAATCGCCGGAATGCTGTTGCCGCGCGCAAGGGGAAGGGTGGTCCGCCATCAGGAGTTCCAGCAGCGTCTTTCGCGCCGCGAGCACTTTCTCCGAATTTGTGCTCACCTTCATGCCCGGCTCGACCGGCCGCACGCACGCGGCGCTGAGCACGCGTGCCCCCGTATCCACGACACACAGCCTGCAAACTCCCACGGGTGTCTGGCTCTGCAGATGGCACAGCGTCGGAATGGCAATACCATTCAGCCGCGCCGCATCATAGACCGTAGTCCCGGGCGGCACACGCACGGCCTGCCCGTCGATGGTCAGCTCAATCAAAGTTCCTGTTGATGCGTTCATTTCAAAATTGCCCAGCCGTCTCCGTGAACTCTGTGCTCTTCCTCTATGATCACTGTGTTAAATCCGACTCTTCTACGGGCGAATCCCAACTCGCGGCAGGTCCGCCATCCGCCCCGCAGCCGAAAAACAAATTCCGCTGGGACACTGCCCCTTTAACGCATGCGCTTCAATCTCCCCTCGAAAATGTCTCAGCACCGACGAAATCGGCGCCGGCACGATCTGCCCGAGACCGCAGATGGAAGTCAGACTCATTGCCTGCGACAGCTCCTCAATCCGCGCCAAGTCGCTGCGAAAATCCGCATCGCTCACATTCCCCTGCGTCCAGCGCGTCAGCAATTCGACCATCTTTTGTGAGCCAATGCGGCACGGCACGCACTTCCCGCACGACTCATTTCGATAAAACTTCACTGCGGCCAGCGCCATGTCCAACATGCAGGTGCTGTCGTCGCACACTACGATCGCGCCGGAGCCCAGCATCGAGCCCGCATCCGCGAGTGCTTTGAAATCCAGCTTTACGTCAACCATCGAAGCCGGCAAATATCCTGACGATGGTCCCGAAGGCGCGAACGCCTTCAATGCACGTCCACCGCGAATACCCCCGGCGTTGCCGTAAATAACGTCGCTCATGGACGTGCCCATCGGCACTTCATACACGCCGGGCCGCGCCACCTGCCCGCTCACGCCCACAAATTTCAACCCGCGCGAGCCATTGGCGCCCGCGGATCTGTACCACGCGACGCCACGCGCCAAAATTTGCGGCACGTTTGCAAACGTCTCGACATTGTTAATGACCGTGGGCTTTTGCCACAGACCGGCCTGCCCCGGGAAGGGCGGCTTGTTGCGCGGCTCCGCGCGGTGACCCTCGATCGCCTCCAGCAGCGCGCTTTCTTCTCCACAAATGTATCCGCCCGGGCTGACAAACACTTCCAACTCGAAATCGAGTTCGCTCCCAAGGATTTTCTTCCCCAGCACTCCCGCGCGCAGGCAGCGCTGCAACTCTTCGCGAAAAATTTCTTCCTGCAAGGGATATTCGTGCCGGATGTACAAAATGCCTTTCTTCGCGCCGGTCATCAGCCCGGCGATCATCATCCCTTCCACGACCAGGTGCGGCAGGTGGCTCAGGATGAAACGGTCCTTGATCGTGCCCGGCTCGCTCTCGTCCGCGTTGCAAACCACGTATTTAACGGGATCGGCTTGCTTTCGCACCAAATCCCATTTCATCCATGTGGGAAAGCCCGCCCCACCCATGCCGCGCAATTCGGCTTCTTTCAGGGTTGCGAGCACGCCGTCGTAATCGCGCGTACTCACCAGCTTGCGGATGGCGCCATACCTTTCCCCGTCGCCATAGGGGTCTGACGCACAGGTGACTCGCGCTTCCAGTAGATGTTCGGAATGCAATTCTTCGCCGCGGGCCGCGCGTCGCGCCAGTTGCTCAGCCTCGTCCGCGGAAACGCGCTCGAAAATCGCATCATTAATTGCGACCGCCGGTGCGCGATCGCACCGCCCCAGGCAGCTCACGTCTTTAATCTGCACTTCGTCCGGGCGGGCCCCCGCAAATCGCCGCGCGAGTTCCGCGCGCAGCTCACACGCGCCGTTTAGCCGGCAGCTCATGTCCGCGCACACCAACACTTCCGCATGCGCCGGAGGCACCAAATGAAAATGAGGATAGAAGCTCGCTACGCCGTGGATCTGGTAGAGAGGCATCTGCGTGCGCTGGGAAAGGCTTTCGAGCTCAGCCTTTGGCAAATACCCATGGCGCAACTGGATGGCGCGCAGTTCGTCAAAGATCACTGAGTTTTCCGTGGCGAGCGCTGCCGGTCGTCAATCCGGAAGCGTCCCATGGAGTCTACGTCATTTCTGCGGACTCGCTGCTTCTGAAAATCGCCACCCGTTGTCTTTTCGCGCAATCCCCTGGAAAACTCTAGGCCTCCCCGTTGACTTGCCACTCGCCCCAACGCTATAAGCAAAGGGAACTTTTGTGCCTCACTTCATGTCGCTCCGCACAAATTACAAATACTCACGGCCTCCGCTCTTGTGTGCCGTTCTTTTCTGCGCCTTCGCTACCGTCGGCTCGCCCGCCACGGACACCAGTGAACCCGTGAAGTACATCGGGCCCGGCTCCTGCGCGGCTACCAGCTGCCACGGCAGCGTCAAGCCGATTGCCGGCAGCCGCATCTTGCAAAACGAATATTCCACGTGGATATTGCAAGACAAGCACAGCCGCGCGTACCAGGTGCTCACCGGTGAAGTTGGCGAGCGCATGGCACGCATCCTGAAGCTCAACTCCACTGCGGAACAATCGCCCAAGTGCCTCGCCTGCCACGCGCTGAACACCACGCCGGAGCAGCGCGGCCGCCCGTTCGAAATTTCCGAAGGCGTTTCCTGCGAGTCCTGCCACGGCCCGGCTTCAGCGTGGCTCGGCCCGCACACCACGCGCGATTGGCCGCACGAAAAATCCGTGGCGCTGGGCATGCGCGACACGCGCAACGTTATCCATCGCACGGAGCTCTGCCTCGAATGCCACCTCGGCACAAAGGAGAAATTCGTGGACCACGAAATGATCGCCGCCGGCCATCCCGATTTGTACTTCGAGCTGGACTCGTTTTCCGCGGTGATGCCCCGCCACTGGAAGGTGCCGCGCGAGTCGGCTCCCGGCAAGCCCGTCGAGGATTCCGCGTGGGTCGGCGTGCGTGATTGGGCTGCCGGTCAAGCCGTGCAACTGCGCGCCAAGCCAGGCGGTCCATACTGGCGCGCAGTTGCACGGCTACGACAGCCGGCGTCCCGGCGATCCCGCGTGGAACGCCTCGCGCTA
>Ga0187782_10004332_pt1 | contig 10639 bp, 6 predicted proteins | sample 0715_SJ02_MP15_2_FD_132454 | JGI IMG/M metagenome (GOLD analysis project Ga0187782, IMG submission 132454) | Tropical peat soil microbial communities from peatlands in Department of Meta, Colombia - 0715_SJ02_MP15_20_MG | ecosystem: Environmental > Terrestrial > Soil > Wetlands > Peat | place...
CAAATAATCGAAATTCGGCGGGACGACCACCTCGTAACCCCAGGTCTCCCCGCTCGCCCATCCATCCGTTTTCAGGTTGTTCGCCGTCGAGGCGATCACGTCCGCGACCGAGTTGACCGTGTCGCGCCGGCCGTCGCCGTCGAAATCGACCGCATAGCGCTTGAAGGATGTCGGCATGAATTGCGTCGGGCCGAAGGCGCCGGCCCACGATCCGATCAGATGATCGGCCGCGACGTCCCCGCGCTGCAAAATCTCCAGCGCGGACAAAAACTCCTCGCGAAAGTAATCGCGGCGACGGCCGACGCAGGCGAGCGTCGCGGTCGAGCGGATGACGGGGCGATCACCGCCCATGGTGCCGTAGTTCGATTCCACGCCCCAGATCGCCGCGATGATATGACGATCGACGCCGTAGCTGCGGTCGACCGCAGCGAAAATCGGCGCGTACTGCGCCAGAATCTCGCGCCCGCGCTCGACTCGCTCGTCGCCGACCAAGGTATCGAGATAGTCCCAGGTCGATTTGGTGAATTCCGGCTGGGCATCGAGCAGATCCATGATGCGCAAATCCGGCGTCAGCTCCGCCGTGAAGCGCTCGAAGTTTGCCCTGCTGACGCCGCGACGGGCGGCCTCCGGCCACAGCGCGGCGAGGCAGTTGCCGAAGTCGGCGGCCGCCGCGCGAATGGCGTCCGCCGTCATCAGCGGGTGCCCCGATGCTCCGGATTGCCCGCTCCATTCGCGGGTTGCCGGAGCCTGCGTCGGAACCGACGTGGCCGCCGGCGGTTGAAACAACCGCGTGAGCCAGTTGTCAGGCTGGTCCTGCGCCAGCGCAGCATCGGCGATCCCGATGGCGATGAGGGCCGCCGCCGCGCGGCCGAGCTTCGAGGGGGAAACGATCATGGCCGAATTCGCTCGTTCGCCGTGATTGGTGGTCGCCCCAAGGGCACCTGCCATGTTAACATGTTACCCAATCGTTAATGGGCCACGATGAGACTGCGAAACAGGCCCGTTCCCGCCCGTGTTTCCTTCGAAGCGCACTGCGAGGCAGCTGATGCGACCCGGTGACCTTCGCGCGCGCTCGACAGGCCGTCGTTCCTGGACCAAGACTTAGGCAGAAAACGCATTTTGCCGTTACTCCAATTCCTTGCAGCGGTTACTCATGAAACTCCTCCGCAAAGCAGTCTTCCCTGTTGCCGGGCTCGGCACCCGGTTTTTACCGGCGACCAAGGCCATGCCGAAGGAAATGCTCCCGGTGGTGGACCGGCCCTTGATCCAGCATGTGGTGGACGAAGCGCGCCAGGCCGGCATCGAGCATTTCATCTTCGTCACCGGCCGCAACAAGGGCGTCATCGAAGACCATTTCGACCGCCAGTTCGAGTTGGAGACGACGCTGTTGGAGCGGCAGAAATACGCGACGCTCGATTTCCTCAGAGAGGAGCTGCCACGGCCGGGCACCACGAGCTTCACGCGCCAGCAGGAGCCGCTCGGCCTCGGCCATGCGGTCTGGTGCGCCCGCGAACTCATCGGGCAAGAGCCGTTCGCGCTGCTCCTGCCCGACGTGCTCGTCCAGCATCAGCGCGGTTGCCTGGCACAGATGATCGATGCCGCAGCCGAAATCGGCGAGCGGGCGAACATCGTCGCCGTCGAAGAGGTGCCGCCGGAAAGGGTCGATCAATACGGCGTCGTCGGCGTCGGCGCCCCGAAAGGCAAGACGTTCGCCATCACCAGCATGGTCGAGAAGCCCGCGCGCGAGCGCGCGCCCTCGAACCTCATCCTCACCGGCCGCTATATCCTGCAGCCGGAAATCCTGACGCTCTTGGCCACGCAGGATCGCGGCGCCGGCGGCGAAATTCAGCTCACCGACGCCATGATCGAGCTGGCGCGGATGCAGCCGTTCTACGGCCTGAAGTTCGATGGCCGCAGCTTCGATTGCGGTTCGAAGGTCGGCTTTCTCGCCGCCAACGTCTCCTATGCGCTCGCCCGCGCCGACATCGCACCGGGCTTTCGCACCGAAATCAAAAAAATTCTCGCTGATTTTGGCACCGATGAAGCCTGAAGGGGACGCGCACGCGGCGGACGGCGAGCCAGCGGGGCCGGCCGCGGACGATGGCCGAAGGCAGCAAGCAAAGCGCGACGGGCAGATTTAGAGCCTGGCCGACTGCCTCCGCGCCGATGATCCCGCGAAGGCCGCCAGCGCCGAAAGCGAGCGCCAATAGGCGTATCCCCAAGCCCTGCTCGTGAAGACGCCGCCCCCTTCTTTCATCGACTTTTTGCGTCTATATTACGGGTCGCCGGTGCAAGCCGGCTATGGCGATAAACGGCCGTCGAAATAAACCTATCGGACCCGGGGGCAGTACCCGGCGACTCCACCATCGGAGGTCAGAAACCGGAAGGTCGGACATCGGATCATCTCTCGTGATTCCCGACCGATTTTCCCGTTTCTGACCTCCGATAGGAATACGGGGTCGAAATAGGATCGACGAGGGCGTAAAGGGCGCGCTTTCGCTCGGCATGGTTCCGCCGTTATCGGGCCAAACTCATAGTTGCCAACGACAACTATGCTCCGGTTGCTCTGGCTGCGTAAGCAGCTCGAAAGACCGACTTAAAGCCCTGGCGTCTTAGCAGCGCCAGGCGGGGTTCGGAGGCACCTGGCAACAGAAGCCTCCACTTTCAGTCCCTGTCGCGCACCACGATTTCCGCCAGCACGAGGTAGCGCCCCCGCGCAACGCCGCCCGCGCGAGAATGTCGCGGCGGAAACCGCAAGCCGAAAATCGATTTCGGGTATACCGCGGCAATCTCGGATTGTCGGCCACGACAGCCAAAGACCGCGTTGTAAGCGCGATCGAAGTTGCAGAAACCGCCGGGACCCGATAGGCTTCGGTCGAAATCCAGAAAAATCAAGAGCAGTTCTCAGCTGCCGACATCATTTCAGATCGGGGGGCGATCATGAAATCGAATTCTGCGATTGTCGCAATGCGCGCGCTCTCGGGCGTCGCTTTTGGACTGTTGCTGATCGGCGGCGCCGCTGCCCAGAGCGGCAGTGGTCAAGCGGATGCGAATCCAATCGTCATCTACACGCAAAAACCGGCTGCTCAAATCAGCGCTTCCGCAGCGGCGCTGGCGCAAAAGGCCACACGGCAAGGCCGAGTGCGTGTCATCGTCGGGCTGCGATTCACCATGCGGGCGGAGCACACGTTGCCGCCCGCGGAAGCCGAGCAACAATTGCGAGCCCTGCGGGCGGCGCAGAACGCGGTGGCGACCCGGGTACTGGGCCGCGTCACCGGCGACGACATCGTTCTCTTCGATTTCATCCCCTATATGTCGCTGTGGGTCGATGCCGCACAGGTCGGCCGGCTGCTGGCCGATCCGCAGGTTGCCGTCGTCCAGGAAGACGTGCCGTATCCGCCCCTGGATAAGCAAAGCACACCTCTGGTCCACGCGGACACGCTTTGGGCTAAGGGAGACAAGGGGACCGGACGCACCGTTGCCATTCTCGACACCGGTGTCGCCAAGAGCCAACCGGTGCTGGTCGGAAAGGTCAAATCGGAAGCCTGCTATTCATCCAGCAACGGCACCGTCGGAATCTCGCTCTGCCCTGGCGGCGTAACGCACACGACGGCCACCGGTTCGGGCGTCAATTGCCCGACCACGATTACCGGATGCAATCACGGTACGCATGTCGCTTCGATCGCCGCGGCCGCGCAGACCGCCGACCTGATTGGCATCGCACCGGGCGCCAATCTCATCGCCATCAAGGTGTTCACGAAAATAACAGATGCCGCTACGTGCAACCCCGCTCCGGCTCCCTGCATCTTAAGTTACGCTACCGATTGGATCCAGGGGCTGCAACGCGTGTATGCGTTGCGGAACACCTACCACATCGACGGCGCCAACATGAGTCTCGGCGGCGGAAAATACGCCGCCACTTGCGACGCCCAGGTTCCAGCTGCGACGACCGCCATCACCACTGTGCGCGGCGCGGGAATTGCGGTGCTCGTTGCGGCGGGCAACAACGGCTATGACGGCTTCATCGGCTTTCCGGCCTGCATCTCGACGGCAATCGCTATAGCGAGCAGCACCAAGCCGCCGGAAGGCGAGTCGAGTTTCTCGAACGATTCCCCGCTGGTGAAGTTGTTGGCGCCGGGATCAGACATCTATGCGGCCGTGCCCGGCGGGTACGCCGTGATGAGCGGAACTTCGATGGCGACCCCCGCTGTCACCGGTTCGTACGCATTGCTCCGTCAGGCGAAGCCGAAGGCCACGGTGGATGACATCCTGACCGCGCTGATTTGCACCGCGAAAACCATCCCGGTGCTCGGGGTCGGCAGACCTCGTATCGATCTGCTCGGGGCCTACGATCGCCTGCTGCTGCCGAAAGACGTTCAACGCGAATGGAATTTCTCCAGCGCCTCCCAGGCCAATGATTGGACGCCGCTTATCGGCAACTGGGTGGTCTCCGGCGGTGCCTACAAGGAGACGATCCTGAACCCAGGTTGGATTGGATCGTCGACCGACAACTGCAACAATTCACTGGCGGTGGCAGCAAGCGTGAAACGGATCGCTCCAGCGGAAACTTCGTTTTTCACCAACAGCGGCATCCTTTTCAAGGCGACGCTTGATTACTCGAACAACAAGTACGTGTCCGGATATTGGCTCGCTTACAACAAGTGTCCGACCGACTCGGGCGGAAATTGCACCGGCAACCCTGACGATCCGCCGGGGCAGGCGGTGTTTTGGAGAATTGATAATGCACCCTGGGGTGCCGGTTCAGGAGCTGGTACGCTTTTGTGCATGACGCAGGCTAAGCAGGTTGTCGTCAATGGGTTCAATACCGTCAAGGTGATAAGCCAAGACAACTCGCACAGTTACTATCTCAACGACGAGCTGGTCTGCACGGTGAGTGATGCGACCTATGCGAAAGGGCCGGTCATGGCCGCCGCCTATCTCGCGACGGCCGGGGGCAATGATTACTCGGTCGACTTCGTCACCATCACGTCGTTCGACACTGCTTCGCCGCCTGCGGAGATCGCCGCGCTCATTCCACCGGACGAGCACGCGGGGGTGATGGATCCGGCAAGCCTTGCGCCGAAAGAGATTCCGCCGGGCATGAGTCCGCTGGGCTCGCGCGCGCGATAATCGAACTCACTCGGCGAGGCGATCTCGCACCAAAGGCCTGCTGCGATGCCCGCCGCGTAGCGCCAGGCGGGCATCGGAGCCGCCGGCGCAGCACCTCCACTTTCCAGAGGACGGAGGACGGACGGCAGAGGACAGAATCGGTCTGGACGTCTATCATTGATTGCCTATCTGACCTGTAAGCGCAGACGTCCGATTCCGCCATGGCTACCGATCACATTCGCTACGACATTCTGGCGCAGGCGGCCCTGCGCGGGGTCGTGCGCACCGTACTGGCGGATGTCGCCAAAAAGGGCCTTCCCGGCGAGCATCACTTCAAGATCACCTTCGCCACCGGCGCGCCGGGCGTGCGGCTTTCGGAGCGCATGCGCTCGCAATATCCGCAGGAAATGACCATCGTCCTGCAGCATCAGTTCTGGGATCTGCTAGTAAACGATCTGGCGTTCGAGGTCGGGCTTTCCTTCGGCGGCGTGCCGGAGCGTGTGGTGGTGCCGTTCGACGCCGTTACGGCATTCCACGATCCGGCGGTGCAATTCGGCTTTCAATTCGAGACGATCGAGGCCGGCCCCGCTGCCGATGCGAGTCCCGGGCGGCCAGTGGTGGAGAAATCCACCGGGTCCGCGGCGCGCCCACCCGCCGGCGAGGACAAGCCGGAATCGCCGCCTGACGCCGCTGCGGCATCAACGCCGGACGGCGGCGCCGAGGTCGTGCGGCTCGATCGGTTTAGAAAGAAGTGAGTGCCGGATATCGGGTAACGGATATCGAGGGATATCGACCGCATCCGCTCTCTGACCTCCGGCATCCGCCATCCGCATGAAGACGCGCACCGAGACAGACAGCTTCGGGCCGATCGAAGTCGCGGCCGACCGATACTGGGGAGCGCAGACCGAGCGCGCGCGCAACAATTTCCGCATCGGCGACGAATTGATGCCGCGGCCGGTCATCACCGCGCTCGCCATCGTCAAGCTCGCCGCGGCCGAAGCCAATGCCGAGTTGGGATCGCTCGACGCCCGGCGCGCGGAGGCGATCATCGAAGCCGCCAAAGAGATCATCGACGGCAAGCTCGACGATCAGTTCCCGCTGGTCGTGTGGCAGACCGGCTCCGGGACCCAGACCAACATGAACGTCAACGAGGTGATCGCCAACCGCGCCAATGAGCGACTCGGTGGCGGGCTCGGCACCAAATCACCGATTCACCCGAACGATCACGTCAACATGAGCCAATCGTCGAACGATGCCTTTCCGACTGCCATGCACATTGCGGCGGTGCGCGAAGCCTCGCAGCGGCTCATTCCGGCGCTGGTGCACCTGCATGGCGCCCTCGAGACCAAGCAGGAAGCCTTCGCCGACATCGTCAAGATCGGCCGAACCCATACCCAGGACGCAACCCCGCTCACGCTCGGCCAGGAATTTTCCGGCTACGCGGCGCAGGTCGGATCCGGTATTGCGCGCATTCGAACCGGCCTGAAGGAGCTTTATCCATTGGCACAGGGCGGGACCGCGGTCGGCACCGGCCTTAACGCCAAACGTGAATTCGCCGAGCTGTTCGCGCAGAAAGTCGCCGTTTTTACCGACCTGCCTTTCGTCAGCGCGCCCAACAAGTTCGAAGCGCTCGCGTCGCACGCCGCCCTGGTGTTCGCACACGGCGCGCTCAACGCCCTCGCTGCCGATCTGTTCAAGATCGCCAACGACATCCGCTTCCTCGGGTCCGGCCCGCGCTCGGGATTGGGCGAATTGATCCTGCCGGCCAATGAGCCGGGATCGTCGATCATGCCCGGCAAGGTCAATCCGACCCAATGCGAGGCGTTGACCATGGTCTGCTGCCGCGTGTTCGGCAATGACACCACGGTCGCCGTGGCGGCGAGTCAAGGGCACTTCGAGCTCAATGTCTTCAAGCCGGTCATCGCCTATGCGGTGTTGCAGTCGATTCGGCTGTTGGCGGACGCGGCTGTTTCGTTCACCGATCATTGCGTCGCCGGCATTCGCGCCAATGAGCCGCGAATCCGCGATCTGATGGAGCGCTCGCTGATGCTCGTCACCGCACTGGCGCCGCGCATCGGCTATGACAAAGCAGCGCAAATCGCCAAGGCGGCGCACGCCAACGGATCGACCCTGCGCGAAGAGGCGATCAGGCTCGGCTTCGTGTCGGGGGAGGAGTTCGACCGTCTGGTCCAACCGGCGCGCATGACGCAGCCCGATGCCTGACGATCGCGCGGTGTCGGATTGCCGCCTGCCGTAGCGTCAATCGTGCAAATGCGCGGCGCGATTGTCCACGCGGCGGCCCAGGCTATCGAGATCACCGATTTATTATTTCACGTCGCGTTGCAGCATTACGTCGGTACCGACCGGGTAGCATGAATGCTGCCAATACCCCAACGCTGACGCAGCGTTCTTTCAGAGATCGGCCGATTTGTACTTCTCGGTTTCAGTCGAATATTGGATGAGCGGTCACGCGGAATCTCGATAACCTTCGGGATTCTTTGCGAATGTCTTTTGGCATGTGAGTCTGTTTCCGCGGAAGCATTCGTCTTGCTCAATCAAGAGTGTGTTGCCTGAGGGCAATCGGTATGGCCACACTCCCCCATGGCAACCCGGTACGCGACCGCAAGGTGCCCCGGTGTTGCCAGCCAGCGTCACGGTGTCGGCGTAATTGTTCCAGAGAGTAGGCCTAAGAACATCGAAGCCACACATCTGGTTACCGCCGAGCATTTGCATGGGCGACCTCGTCAATCTGCGGACCGCGCGCAAGCGAGCCAAGCGGCGCCGGGCCGAGCAAGAGGCTGCGTCTAACCGATTCGTGCATGGCCGTTCGAAGACGGAACGTGCCTTGGCGCAGTCCCACCGCGAGCAAGCCCGACACTGCCTCGACCAGCACCAGATCGAGACGGGAGAGGGGAATGAAATCGCCGGTCATCAAACGCTCCATCGTCATCGCCGGACACAAGACGAGCGTCAGCCTTGAAGATGCGTTCTGGAAGGGACTGAAGGAAATCGCGCTGGGTCGCCGCGCGACCTTGTCCGATCTTGTCGCCGCGATCGATTCCGAGCGGCAGCACGGCAATTTGTCGTCTGCCATCAGGCTGTTCGTGCTCGACCACTATCGGGCGCGCACCACGGCCCGCGTCGACGACGGTCAGGCGGCGCGTGAGATGATGATGATGCCGCCGCCGTCCCTGTCAGTTCTGCGACCGGAATAACAGGTTGAGCGGCGTGCGTGGCACCGGCACCGGTGCCTGCGGAACTTCGCGGTCGAAACCGGACGAGCCGGCGCTCGCGGCAGTTCCGCAACGGGGGTGGGACGGTTGGTTACTTGCGAATCCGCCGGACCAACGCGGCTTGATGTCGGAGGCGCTCCAAAAGCGACCACGCGCCAGCCGGATTCACGATGTCGCCGAGGGCCAGCAGTGATCGAGTGCACTGCAGCAAATCATGGCAGCGCACTCAAAAAGTTGTTTTTGACTATTTGGATTAAATTAAACAGCCGGTAGATTCCGCCTGAGTGTTGAGCGCGCGAACTCTCTAATGAAGCCGGGTACCGCCGACAGGATTTATCGAGTGGCTGGGATCGCCACCATGGTCGGCTCTTTACGGGCAGAAGGCCTTGAGACGAAGGACTCCCTTGCTGGGGTCCATCTCTCCGCGGCAAAGTTGCGTTCGCCGGAAACGAGAGTGTCGCTCAATCAAGCGATCCAGTGCTGTCGCAACGCTATTCGACTCTCTCTCGATCCATTTTTTGCTTACCACACCGGCTTGCTTTTTCATATCTCAACCTTCGGCATGTATGGGTTCGCAATTCTAAGCAGCACCGACATCCGGGAAGCCTCACGTTTTGCGCAACAGTATCAGCATCTGGCGTTTCCCACTGCGAACGTCACATTCAAAGAAGAAACCGATTACGCCGAATGGATAATCGAGCCGGCGCCGGTACCTTCGGTCGATCCACCATTGTACAAGTTTATTGTTGAGATGCATTTTGGCATCGCTACTTGTCTTCACCGCGACGTTTTGGGACCCTCATTTGCGCCGCTAGAACTGCATGTGACCTATGCATCGGCGGACACAAAGTCCGCCGCGGAAGTTTTTGGCTGTCCAGTTATATTCAGCCAAACGCAAAATAGGTTGTTGTTAGACAAGCATTGGCTGGATAGTCCGGCCTCACTAGGGAATGAGACCACCTATCAAGAGCTTTTAATAATTTGCGACAAGCTCATGAACGAAATGGAGCTTAGGGCCGGCATTGCGAGCAGCATACGAGAAGCCCTGCTTATCAATTTAGCGCGACCGATGAGCTTCGATCTGGTTGCCAGGCAATTAAAGATGTCGTCACGTACGTTGAAGCGCAGATTGGCCGACGAAGGCACTTCATACCGAGAAATCGTGCAAGAACTTAGAACTCAGGTCGCAATCAAATATCTTCGTGATACAGATTTGAACATCGAAGACATTGCATCTTGCCTCGGATTCCGGGACGTAACTAATTTTCGACGTGCGTTTCGCCGTTGGACCAAAAAGACGCCGCGCGAATTTAGACGATCGACGATTTCACATCATTTGGCAGCCTAGCAGGTAATAGCTCGCGGCGTGTTTAGGGTGCCGGCTCACTCTTTTACCTATCTGCTGCAAGCCGCTCACTACAAACAGGGCCAGAATAGGCCATCGTTTGGCCTAAGCGCACATTGACACGAATCACGTCGGACCGGAGCATATCTTTCGAATGAAAAATGTTCCCATGATTACAATTAGAGCAGCCAAATCCGCCTACAAAAGAGGTCACGGACACGGGAGATAGGCAATGAAATCGCCGGTCATCAAACGCTCCATCGTCATCGCCGGCCACAAGACGAGCGTCAGTCTCGAGGACGCATTCTGGAGAGGGCTGAAGGACATCGCCATGGGCCGGCGCATGACTCTTTCCGACCTCGTTGGCGCGATCGATTCGGAGCGGCAGCACGGCAATTTGTCGTCCGCCATCAGGCTGTTCGTGCTCGACCACTATCGGGCGCGCACCACAGCCCGCGTCGACGACGGTAAGGCGGCGCGTGAGATGATGATGATGCCGCCGCCGGCCCCGTCAGTTCTGCGACCGGAATAGAATGTCGAAGGGGCTGCGCGACGCCGGAGCTTGGGGTTGAGACGGAGCGGCTTGCGGTGGCGTCGGCTGCGCCAACGGGGAGTGTCGTCGATAGGGTTCGGCATTTCCGGCATTGGCCGTCGCGCTGTCGGGGCGCGCCAAGCTGCGCGGTGCGGCCGGTTTGATCTCCAGCGGGGACGGTAGCGCCGCGGTCCCTCCACGATCGAGGCCTTCCGCGTCGGAGCGGGTCTCATCGGGCGCGATAAGGGCTTCCGGACGGAGGTGGTCGAGGCCGCGCGCACCGAACGGCCCAAGCGGACTTGCCGGAACCGCTGATTCGAGCGCGGTGCCGGGCGGAAGGAACCGGACCGCCGGAGGTATCGGATGGACTGCGGCACCCAAGACCTCCGGCCGCCGATTGGCCTCGATCGACTCCAGCCG
>Ga0187782_10004333_pt1 | contig 10637 bp, 10 predicted proteins | sample 0715_SJ02_MP15_2_FD_132454 | JGI IMG/M metagenome (GOLD analysis project Ga0187782, IMG submission 132454) | Tropical peat soil microbial communities from peatlands in Department of Meta, Colombia - 0715_SJ02_MP15_20_MG | ecosystem: Environmental > Terrestrial > Soil > Wetlands > Peat | place...
CGAGGGGATTATCCTGATCGCCGCGACCAACCGCCCGGACGTGCTCGATCCGGCGCTGATGCGTCCCGGTCGCTTCGACAGGCAAATTCAGGTGCCGAACCCCGACTTCATCGGGCGCGAGAAAATTTTGCGCGTGCATGCGCGCAAGGTTCCCCTCGCCCCGGAAGTCGACCTGAAGGTCGTCGCACGCGGCACGCCCGGCTTTTCGGGCGCGGACCTCATGAACCTCGTCAACGAGGCGGCGTTGCTCGCGGCGCGGCGCAGCAAGCGCATCGTGACGAAAGCCGAGTTCGAGGACGCGCGCGACAAGATCTTGATGGGCGCGGAGCGGCGCACCCTCATGCTGACCGACGAGGAGAAGCGTCTGACCGCCTATCATGAGGGCGGCCACGCGCTCGTCTCGCTGAACATGGCCGGCTCGATTCCGATCCACAAGGCGACGATCATCCCTCGCGGACGGGCGCTCGGCATGGTGCAGGGCTTGCCCGAGCGCGACCAACTTTCGCAGAGCTACCAGCAATTCATCGCCATGATGGCGATGTCGATGGGCGGGCGCGTCGCCGAGGAGATCGTCTTTGGTCCAAGCAAGGTGACGTCGGGGGCCGCGAGCGACATTCAACAGTGCACGCGCGTGGCGCGCGCGATGGTCACGCAGCTCGGCTTCTCCGACAAGCTCGGCACGGTCGCCTATGCAGATCCGCAACAGGAGCAGTTTTTGGGCTATTCGCTCGGGCGCACGCAGACGCTCTCCGAGGCGACGCAGCAGACGATCGACTCGGAAGTGCGTCGGCTCGTCGCCGACGCTTATGAGACAGCCAAGCGCATCCTGACTGAGAAGCGCGAGGATCTGGAGACGCTCGCCAAGGGCCTGCTGGAATACGAGACGCTCTCGGGAGAGGAGATCGTCGCGCTGCTGAAGGGCGTGCAACCCCTGCGCGAGGAGACGTCGCCGCCGGCGCCGCCTGCTTCGCAGCCGCCGCGCGCTTCGCCAGTGCCGACAACGGGGCGCAAGCCCGAACCCGGCGTGGGCGGCATGGAGCCGCGACCCGTCTGATGGACCCGAAGAAAACCCGGCGCAAGGCCGGGTTTTCTGTTTCTAAAGGCCGGAAACATTCTGGTCGTCGGCGTCTCCATACGTCATTCTCCCGCCCGCGATCAGCATATCCTTTGGGTTGACGTCCGCGATGCAGCGTTATCGATGAGGGCTTCGGCGACCAGGCCCGGTCGATGGGCAATGCCCGCGATCAAGCTCAGCCTCGACTATCAGCTGAATGAGGCGGCGGTGACGTCGACCAGTTCCGGCGCGTGGCTCGCGCCGGGATCTGAAAACTCACACAACGAGCCGCCAGCCCTCCATGCCGAGCCTCTCCTGCGGCAGGAAGCGCGACTTGTAGGACATTTTCGCGGAACCCTCCACCCAGTAGCCGAGGTAGAGATGCTCGAGCCCCTGCGCGCGGGCGCGCTCGACATGCTCGATGATCATGTAGACGCCGAGCGAGCGCTCGTCGAGCAGCGGCTGATAGAAGGAGTAGACCATCGACAGGCCGTCGGCGAGGGCGTCCGTCAGGCAGCAGGCGACGAGTCGCCCGTCGTTGCGCTGCCGGTACTCGATCAGGCGCGTCTCGACGTGGCTGTCCTCGACCATGAGCTGATAGTCGGCGAAGCCCATGTCCGCCATGCCGCCGTCATGGTGCCGCTCGCCGACATAGGCGCAGAACAGCCGGTATTGCTCGGCGGTGGCGCGCGGCGGCTGCGAATGGGCCACGAGGTCGTCGTTGCGCCTGGCGACGCGGCGCAAATTGCGCGAGAGCTGGAAGCCCGCCGTCTTCACCCGCACCGATACGCAGCGCCGGCAAGCCTCGCAGGCGGGGCGATAGGCGATCGTCTGCGAGCGGCGGAAGCCGGACTGCGTGAGCGTGTCGTGCAGTCCGACGGCGCGACGGCCGACGAGATGCGTGAAGACCTTGCGCTCCTCGCGTCCGGGCAGATACGGGCAGGGCGCTGGCGCGGTCAGATAGAATTGCGGCGCGTCGCGCAGCTCCTTGGTCACGCGTAGTCTCCGGGCGGCGCCGACCGTCGCAGCACGATCACGTCGGCGAGGATGTCGTGCAGGCAGCGCTTGTCGTTGGTGATGAAGGAAATCAGCAACAGCGGCGGCAGGAGGGTCGTCACATAGAACAGCACCGCGTGCGCAGCGGCGTTGATGAAGGGAACGCGCCCCCCGTCCATGCCGCGCATCTCCAGATCCATGAAAGCCATGCCGGGCGTCGCCATCCGCGGACCTGAAACCGTGAGACCGTTGTAGAAGAACGCGGTCAAGGGGAAGATCGGCGGCAGCAGGATGAGCGTGGCGCCGAAGCTCAGCAAGGCCAGGGAGGCGAACAGAAGACCGGAGATGATCGAAACAAGCACGAAGTCCAGGCACAAGGCGACGACCCGTCGGCTCCGCACGCCCTCGAGCGCGGCGCGCGGGATCCCGCCGTGAAGGGGCGGCCTGAAGGGCTCCGGGCGCAATCCGTCGCCCGCGCCGTCATGGCTCATGGAAAAGCCTTCGCTCCCTGTCCTAAGAGTCATCCAGGCGTCTAATCTCGGCGAGAGAACCGAGGATTGCAAGGCGCCCGCTTGCGGCTGCCCACAGAGCGCGCGCGGACCGCGTCACCGAGCCGATTTCGGCCAGCGTTTTGGCCACAGTCGGATGAAGCTCGGCAGGTCGTCCTCATCCACTTCGTCTTCTTTCGCTTCGACGCGCCCCCGCACCGAGACGCCCGCGCGGTGGACGCTCGACGAATCGCCCGTGAGCAGCGGGTGCCAGGGCGGCAGGTCCTTGCCCTCGTAGCGCAAGCGGTATGCGCAGCTCGGCGGAAGCCAGCGAATTTTCTGCAGCCGGGCCAAGGTGAGGCGCACGCAGTCGGGAACATGCGTCTTGCGCGCGGCGTAGTGGCTGCACCGGCAGGTCCGGGAATCCAGCATCTTGCAGGCGACGCTCGTGTGATGAATGACGCCTGTGTCCTCGTCCTCGAGCTTCACAAGGCAGCAGCGGCCGCACCCATCGCAGAGCTTTTCCCACTCGGCGCGGCTCAGTTCGCCGAGCGGCTTTGTCCAGAAAGGCGCCGAAGCGCCACGATTTTGCGTCATCCTGAGTTTGGCCGGGATCCTTTCGAAACCATGTTCGCAATGAGCGCAGCGACGACCATCGTCAAGATGGTTTAGAAAGTGCTAACATGGCGCGGCGCGAAGCGTCGGGGAGTTAGGGGATTGTTCGAGCGGTTGGGATCGTCCGACTTCGTGAAGCGGCTGTCGAGAATCCTGCTGGCGATCGAGGCGCGGATCAGACTTCGCCTCCTCGAAGCGGGCAAACGTTTGTCGCGCTTCCTTCTGGCGTTCGACGCCCTCATCGACTCTAGCCTTTTCGATAGCGCCCGCAATTCCGTCGAGAGCTATGAGCGCTTCTCGGCCTTCATGGCGCGCTTTCATGTCTCGGGCGCCGCGCGCCTCCTCGTCGAGGGGGCCTGCGAAGCGCTGACGATCGCGGTCGCGGCGGGCTTTGTCGCCATGGCGCTCTCCACCTCGGCGTTCCGCATGACGAGCGAGACGGACTGGCTCAAGCGCGCCGATCTCGCCGTCGCCTTCTTCGATCGCTACGGCACGGAGGTCGGCAGCCGCGGCATCAAGCATGACGACGCCGTTCCGCTGGAGGAATATCCCGACTATCTGCTCAAGGCGGTGCTCGCCACCGAGGATCGGCGTTTCTACGAGCACTTCGGCATTGACGTGATCGGCACATTCCGCGCTCTGACCGTAAACGCGCGCTCTTCAACCGTCGTGCAGGGCGGTTCGTCGATCACGCAGCAGCTCGCCAAGAATCTTTTTCTCTCGAACGAACGCACGTTCACGCGCAAGATCAACGAGGCCTTTCTCGCGCTCTGGCTCGAGCATCACCTCTCCAAGCGTGAGATCCTGAAGCTCTACTTGGACCGGGTTTATATGGGCGGCGGGGCCTTCGGCGTGCAGGCGGCGGCCGAGTTCTATTTCGGCAAGTCGGTGCGCGACGTGAGCCTCTCCGAGGCGGCGATGCTGGCCGGGCTCTTCAAGGCGCCGGCCAAATACGCGCCTCACGTCAACCTGCCGGCCGCGCGCGCCCGCGCCAACGACGTGCTGCAAAATCTCGTCGACGCCGGCTTCATGAACGCGAGCCAGATTCTGCCGGCGCAGCGCAGTCCCGCAACGCCCGTGGCGCGCAAGGTCGAGGAGAGTCCGGACTGGTATCTCGACTGGGCCTACGCCGAGGTGCGCAAGCTGGCCGACGCCGGAAAGTTCGGCGAGGATCGTGTGCTCAACGCCAGGCTGGCGCTCGATTCGAATGTTCAGAAGCGCGCAGAGGCCGTGATCGAGCAGAATCTGCGCGAATCGGGGCGCAGCTTCAATGTCAGGCAGAGCGCGGCGGTGGTCATGGAGCCGGACGGCGCCGTGCGCGCCATGGTCGGAGGGCGCGACTACGGCGCAAGCCAGTTCAACCGCGCGACTGAAGCGCTGCGGCAGCCGGGCTCCTCGTTCAAGCCATACGTCTATCTGACCGCGCTCATGACCGGCAAATTCAAGCCGACGACGATCGTCGTCGACTCGCCGGTCTGCATCGGCAATTGGTGCCCGCACAATTTCGGCGGCTCCTACGCCGGCGCGTTGCCGCTCGCAAACGCTCTGGCGCGCTCGCTGAACACTGTCGCCGTGAAGCTCTCGATCGCCATAGGCAACGGCAATGCGAAGCTCGGTCGCGCCAAGATCGTCGAGACGGCGCGCCAGCTCGGCATCACCGCGCCGCTCGAGGACACGCCCTCGCTGCCTATCGGAGCGGACGAGGTGACGGTCATCGAGCACGCGTCCGCCTACGCGGCCTTCGTCAACGGCGGCAAGCGGACGACGCCTTATGCCGCGATCGAGATCGCCAATCGCCACGGAGACGTGCTCTATCGCCACGATCGCGACGCGCCGCCGCAGGAGCAGGCCGTGCCCTTTGACAAGGTCGTCGAGCTCGGCTCGATGATGCGCAAGGTTGTCGAAGAAGGCACGGGCAAGCGCGCGCAGCTCGGCCCCGGCATTCAGGTGATCGGCAAGACCGGCACGACCAACGGCTTCAAGGACGCCTGGTTTTGCGGCTATTCCGGCGTCCTGGGCGGCTGCATCTGGTACGGGAACGACGACGGCGAGCCCATGAACGAGATGACCGGCGGCACGCTGCCGGCGGGCACCTGGCACGAGATCATGGCTTACGCGCATCAGGGCGTGCCGATCAAGCCCATCGTCGGAATGGCGCCGGAGCCGCAGGCGCAGGCGGCGGCGAGCGAGGTCAAGCCCGTGAGCACGCTGCAGCTCGGCGCGCCGCAGCGGCCCGCCGCCCTGTCGAAAGGCGCGGAGGAAGCGCTCGGGGCGATCGCCGCGAAGATAGAGACGCTGACCCTGGGGCCCTCGGCGCAGCCTGCGCCCGCGGTGAAGGGCAAGGCGACCGCCGCGCCGCGCGCCCATAGCGCCTCCGGCGCCGGGCGGACAAACGGCGCAGTGGAATGACCCGCGTGATCGCTTGGCGGCGCTTGGGGAGCGTCGCGCGGCTGCGCGACCCGTTCGATCGCTATCTGCGCGCCGCCGCCGCCATGCTCGCCGGACTGCTTCTTGGCTTCCTGCTGACGGTGGCGACATTGCGCGGCGGTTACGGCTTTGGCGAATATGTCGCCGGTCCCTGGAGCGCCTGGCCGCAGCTCGGCGACGCTGACACCGACCCTTATGCGCGCGCGGCGTTGGCGCAGCGGGGCGTCGCGCCGCTCGCGCGCAGCGAGGGTCTCGCCTTCGTCGCGCAGACGGATTCGTCGGGAGCGGCCCTCGACGGAGGTTGCGAATATCTCCTGTCTGGCCCGGTCCCGCCGACGCGCTTCTGGTCCCTGGCCCTCTCTGACGCGGCCGGGGCTCCGCTCGCCAACGCGACGCAGCGCTACGCCTTCACCTCGAGCGAGATCCTGCGCCGCGAAGGCGGCGCGTTCGAGATCGCCATTTCGCGAGAGGCGCGCGCCGGCAACTGGCTCTCGCCGGGCGAAGCGCGCGGTTTCGTGATCGTCCTGCGCCTCTATGATGTGGGTTTCGACGCCGCCGAACGTATCGGGGCCGAGCGCTTCCCGCGAATCGTCAAATTGGGCTGCTCATGAAGCCGAGTGAACGGCTCATCGCCTTCATGCCCTGGGCCGGCGCGAGCGCGCTTCTGGCGCTCATCGTCCATATCGTCTCCGTGCTGCTGACGCCGGTCATCGCGCCGCGCGCCGCGCTGGCGCGACTGAAGGCGGTCGAAGTTGTGCAGGGGCTCTCGGACAAGGGCGTGCTGCTCCTGCCGCAGCCTGCGCCAGGAGAGCAGGCGCTGCCCTTCGAGGATCCGACCGTCGCTCTCGGCGCCTGCTTTTTCGACCTGGACCGCGGCGTGCTGAGGCTGCGCGCCGTCGTCGACGGCGACGATTTCTTCGGCGTGTCGCTGCATCAGCCGTCGGGCGTGGTGTTCCAGGCCGTGAACGACCGAGCTGCGAGCGGCGGCGCGATCGAGATCGTCGTCGGCGACGCGCGCCAGATCGACGAGCTCGAGGCGCAGGACGTCGAAGGCGCCGAGAAGCGGGAAGTGCGCGTGACGGCGCCCTCGCGGCGCGGCTTCGCGCTGATCCGCGCCTTCGCCAAGCGTCCGAGCGAATATGCTTCGGCGCAGGCGCTCGTCGCCGCTGCGCGCTGCGAGACGGCGCAGCCCTGACGCCGATCCCTGCGTTTCCTGCGCCTCGACATCGAGGCCTGCGCGTGGCAGAAGCGCGGCGTAGAAAATCGCCAGGCTTCCTCAGATGACCGACCTCGCCGAACTCGAAGCGCAGACGTTCGCCAAGATCGACGCCGCCGAAACGGAGAGCGCGCTAGAAGCCGTGCGCGTCGCCGCGCTCGGCAAGAAGGGAGAGATCTCGACGCTGCTCGCGACCCTCGGGCGCATGTCGCCAGAGGATCGCAAGAGCGAAGGCGCGCGCATCAACGCGCTCAAGGACAGCGTGACCGAGCGGCTCGCGGCGCGCCGCTCCGTTCTGGAGCACGAGGCGCTCGCGGCGCGGCTCGCGGCGGAGCGGCTCGACGTGACCTTGCCCCCGCCGCCGAGCGCGCTGGAGCGCGGGCGTCTTCATCCGCTCTCGCAGGTCATGGACGAGCTGACGGCGATCTTCGCCGACATGGGCTTCGCGCTCGCCGAAGGACCCGACATCGAGTCCGACGACTACAACTTCACCAAGCTCAACTTCCCGGAAGGGCATCCCGCGCGGGAGATGCACGACACCTTCTTCTTCGCGCCGGGGCCGGACGGCAAGCGCAAGCTGCTGCGCACGCATACGAGCCCGGTGCAGGTGCGCACGATGCTGACGCAAAAGCCGCCGATCCGCGTCTTCATTCCGGGTCGCACCTACCGCTGCGACAGCGATCAGACGCATACGCCGATGTTCCATCAGGTCGAGGGCCTCGTCATCGACGAGACCACGCACATCGGGCATCTGAAATGGGTGCTTGAGGAGTTCCTGAAAGCCTTCTTCGAGGTGAGGTCAGTCAATCTGCGCTTCCGCCCGTCCTTTTTCCCCTTCACCGAGCCGTCGATGGAGGTCGACGTGCAATGCAAGCGAAGCCACGAGGAGGTGCGCTTCGGCGAGGGCGAGGATTTCATGGAGATCCTCGGCTGCGGCATGGTGCATCCCAATGTGCTGAAGAACTGCGGGATGGACCCGGATCGCCACCAGGGCTTCGCCTTCGGCTGCGGCGTCGATCGGCTCGCGATGCTGAAATACGGCATGCCGGACTTGCGGGCGTTCTTCGAAGCGGACGTGAGGTGGCTGAAGCATTACGGGTTCAGGCCGCTCGACATGCCGACGCTGGCTGGCGGCCTGAGCAGCTGACGCCGGCAGTTACTTCACGAATTTGATCGCCGCGAAGATGAACCCCGCGAGCGCCGCTTGCGTTACGACAAGCCAACGCAGGATCTCGACCTTGAGGTTGGCCGCCGAGGTCTCGATCTTCGCCTCGACCCTGTCGATCCTCGCCTCGAGCCGCATTTCGAGCTCTTTGAGATCGCGCTTCGTGGCCAGTTCCTGATCCGCAGCTTCGGCGAAGGCCTCTGCTGCCGCCTTGGCTTGGGAATGCGTAAAGCCGCCGGCCTCCAGCCGCTCGACGAATTTCAGCGTGTCGAACGCAACCGCGCCGCTCATGGATATTCCTCGCCTGCGTTGCGGCGCAATTATCCCGCAACGCGCCGCAATGGCAAGCGGAACGCGCCCGCCCGCGATCAGAAGCAAATCTTGATTAACCCCGATCGTCCGGCGGCGCTCCCAGCACGCTGTTCTGGCCGAGCCTCAAGGCTCCGCTCTGGCGTTGGGCGGGGCCGATCGCGCGACATCTTTGCCGGCAAGCGCCGCTGAGCTCAGGCTGGCCAAACGCCTCCGCTCGGGATATTGATGCGTCTATGGCGCCGCGAGCGTCGCGGCGGGGGCGAAAGGGAGCAATGCCTCATCGGCGGCGCAGACAAGCGGGGCGGAGCGCCCCGATCCTCGTCGTGACCGGCTTGAGCCGCGAGGCCAGATGCGTCGGGCGCGAGGGCGTCGAGACGCTCTGCAGCGGCGCAGATCCCGCCTTCTTGCGGAGCGCGCTGCGCGAGAAAGCCAGATCCAGCTACGCCGCCGTGGTGAGCTTCGGCCTCGCCGGGGGGCTTTGCCCGAAGCTGCGTCCGGGCGACGCGGTTCTCGGCATGCGGGCGCTCGGCGACGCCGAGGCGATCGAGGCGCACTCCGAGCTTTCCGATCTCATTCACCACGGCTTTCACGGCGCCGGCGTGCATATGCGCAGGGGCGCCGTCGCCGGCGTCGATCGTCCTGCGATGACCGTCGCGGGCAAGGCGGAGCTGCGCGAGCGGCGCGACGCCATCGTCGTCGACATGGAGTCGCATATCGCCGGCGCTTTCGCGCAGGAGAAAGACCTGCCATTCGCGATCGTGCGCGTCGCCTGCGATCCGGCCGAACGTGCGCTCCCCGCGCTCGCCGCCAGGGCCATCAAGCGCGACGGCGGCGTCGATCTGCCCCTCGTGCTGCGCGAGCTCGCGCGCGAGCCCGGGCAGCTAGCGCGTCTCATCCGGGCCGGCCTCGACTCCGGCGCGGCCTTCAAGACGCTACGCCGCTGTGGGCCGCTGCTTGGCCCGCTGTTCGGCCTCGTGAGCGCGTAGCTGCGTCAGCGTCGCGACATTGCGGTCGAAGACATATTCGGCGGGCCGCTGCTTATCGAGCGGGATGTCGGGCGCCGTTGGGCCATCCGTCGCAACGCCGAACAGCGCGATCTTCGCCGCGCGCCAGGGGCGCTTCATGGTGTCGATGACGGCGGTCGCCTCGAAGCCAGAATGCACCATGCAATTGGCGCATTTCTCGTAATTGCCGACGCCATAGGACTTCCAGTCCGTCTCCTCCATGAGCGCCTTGAAGCTCGGGGCGTAGGACTCGCCGAGGAGATAGCAAGGCCGCTGCCAGCCGAACACCGTGCGCAGCGGCATGCCCCAGGGCGTGCAGGGGTAGCTGACGTTGCCGGCGAGAAAATCGAGGAACAGGCCGGACTCCTGCAGCGGCCACGCGCGCCCGCCGCGGCCGCGCTTGAAGATGGCCCGGAAGAGCTCCTTGGTCTTAAGGCGGGTCAAGAAGTGTTCCTGATCGGGAGCGCGCTCATAGGCGTAGCCGGGCGAGACCGTCAAGCCATCGACGCCGAGCCTCGTCATCTCGTCGAGGAAGGCCGCGGCGCGGGCGGGATCGGTGTTCGAGAAGAACGTGCTGTTGGTCGAGACGCGAAAGCCCTTGGACTTCGCGAGCTTCACGGCCTCGATCGCGCGCTCGTAGACGCCCTCCTGGCACACGGCCGCGTCATGCGTCGCCTTGTCGCCGTCGAGATGGATCGACCAGGTGAAATAAGGGCTGGGCTTGAACTGGTCGATGCGCTTATTGAGCAAAAGCGCGTTGGTGCAGACGATGACGATTTTCTTGCGCGCGATGATCCCTTCCACAATCGTGGGCAGGTCCTTGTGCAGGAGCGGTTCGCCGCCGGCGAGCGAGACGACCGGCGCGCCGCACTCGTCGACGGACGCCAGCGCGTCCTCGACCGAAAGCCGGCGGTTCAGGATCTCGTCCGGATAGTCGATCTTGCCGCAGCCGGCGCAGGCGAGGTTGCAGCGAAACAGCGGCTCCATCATGAGCACGAGCGGAAAACGCTTGCGGCCCGCAAGCTGCTGGCGCAGCAGATAGGCGCCGACCTTGGCGGCATAGCGAAATGGAATGGACAAGCTCTAGTCCTTGACGTTTGGGACGATTCCCGGCGACGCGGCCCGCGCCTGCGTGGGGAAGCTTTATACGGCGGGACAGCGGCCTTGCGAAGCCCCCCGGGGGGAGCGCCGCTCTGAGACTGCGCTTCCAGTCCTCCAGGCGCGGCAAGCGGTCGAGGCGCCTGCCAGGGAACGCGACGGGGCGCTTACGCGTTTAGCAAAAAAAGCTCAGCCCACGTCAATATGGGAGGACGATGATGCGTGTCATCGACATTCGTCGCCTAGTGTTCGCCATCGCCGC
>Ga0187782_10004334_pt1 | contig 10636 bp, 10 predicted proteins | sample 0715_SJ02_MP15_2_FD_132454 | JGI IMG/M metagenome (GOLD analysis project Ga0187782, IMG submission 132454) | Tropical peat soil microbial communities from peatlands in Department of Meta, Colombia - 0715_SJ02_MP15_20_MG | ecosystem: Environmental > Terrestrial > Soil > Wetlands > Peat | place...
CGCGGCTCTATCAGGAGGTGCGGGAAAAGCGCGGGCTTGCCTATTCGGTCTATGATCGGCTGGTGTGGCTCGATCATGCCGCCGTATTCCTCGGCGGCACGGCAACCCGCGCCGACCGCACCGCCGCAACGGTCGATCTGATCGAGCAGGAAATCCATCGGCTCGCCGAAGCCGGCCCGACCGCCGACGAGCTCGTCAAAGCCAAGGCGTATCTCAACGGCTCGTTCGCACTCAACCTCGACTCGTCGAGCAAGATCGCCGCGCTCCTCGTCCAGCTCCAGCTCGACGATATCGGCGTCGATTACCTCGACCGCCGGGCGGCGTTGATCGATGCGGTGACGCTCGAGGACGCGCGGCGCGTGGCCAAGCGGCTCCTCGACAACGGCTTGCTCGTGACCGTGGTCGGCCGCCCGGAAGGGCTCGTTTCGACGAGCTCCGATTGAGCAATGATTTTGCCGCCTCGCGAGGCGAGGCCGAGCGGGCGGATAGAAGCTTCGTATCCGGCGGCCTGGTCGTGATCCGCATCACCGGCGACATCAGTATCGACGAGCGTGAGATCGAAGAGAGCTTCGTGCGCGCCTCTGGTCCTGGCGGGCAGAACGTCAACAAGCTTTCCACCGCGGTCCAGCTTCGCTTCGACGTGCGGCGTTCGCCGTCATTGCCGCCCGACGTGCGGGCGCGGCTGGAAAAGCTCGCAGGAACGCGGCTCACCGGCGATGGCGTGCTCGTGATCACCGCACAGCGTCACCGCACGCAAGCGCGCAACCGCGAGGATGCGCTTGATCGGCTCGTCGACCTCATTCGCCGCGCGGCAATTGCGCCGCGGCCGCGCAGGCCGACCAAGCCGACCGCGGCATCACGTGAGCGCCGCATCGAAGCGAAGAAACGGCGCTCGGGGGTCAAGCGCCTGCGTCATTCGAAGCCGGGGCTTGATTGAGATAGCCGGGACCGAACCCGCGGGGCCAATGCGGTAACGACCGGCTACGGAAGCTCCGCGCCGATTCCGCGGTCGCCGAATCCGGGCTAGGCTCGCGGCCGAGCGAGTCGCCCATGCCCGTCCGCCAGCTTTCCGAAGCCGTCGTCAACCGCATCGCCGCCGGCGAGGTGGTCGAGCGGCCGGCAAGCGTGGTGAAGGAGCTGATCGAGAACGCGCTCGACGCCGGCGCACGGCGGATCGAGATAGTGACCGATGGCGGCGGGCGTCGGCTCATTCGGGTCGTCGACGACGGCGAAGGCATGACGCGCCCTGATCTCGAACTCGCCGTCGAACGTCACGCCACCTCGAAGCTTGCCGACGACGATCTCGTCGCCATCGATACGCTCGGCTTCCGCGGCGAGGCCTTGCCGTCGATCGGTGCCGTGGCACGGCTTGCGATCACGACGCGTCACGCGAGCGAGCCGCACGCCTGGACGATCGAAGTCGATGCCGGCTCGAAGTCGGCGGTCAAGCCCGCCGCGCTCGGTTCCGGCACGCGCGTCGAGGTGCGCGATCTGTTCTACGCGACGCCGGCGCGGCTCAAATTTCTCAAACTCGATCGCACCGAGGCCGAGGCGGTGCGCGAGGTGGTGCGCCGGCTCGCCATGAGCCGGCCGGATGTCGCGTTCACGCTCGCGGGCGAGCAACGCGCGCCGGTCACTTTTGCCGCCGCGCTGCCCGGCGCCACCGGCCGGCTGACCCGGCTCGGCGACGTGCTCGGCGCCGACTTCCGCGCCAATGCGGTCGAGGTCGGGGCCGAGCGCGACGGCGTCGCGGTCGAGGGCTTTATCGCGCTACCGACGCTCACCCGCGCCAACGCGCTCGGCCAATATCTGTTCGTCAACGGCCGGCCGGTGCGCGACAAGCTCCTGCTCGGCGCGGTGCGGGCGGCTTTCGCCGACTACCTGCCGCGCGACCGGCATCCGCTGGTGGCGCTGTTCGTCTCGCTCTCCTCCCGCGAGGTCGATGTCAACGTGCATCCGGCGAAGGCGGAAGTGCGCTTTCGCAATGGCGGCCTTGTTCGCGCCTTGCTGGTGCATGCACTGAAGACGGCGCTCGCGCGCGAAGGGGCGCGCGCGGCGACCGCCGGCGGCACCGCGACCGTCGCTGCGCTGCGCGCCGCGGGCTGGCAAGCCTCGCCGGCCGGTCTGGACCGGCGGAGCCGGAGCTGGGATTGGCGCCGTTCGCCGGCGCGGCCGTTCGAGGCGCGAACTTCCCTGCGCGGCGGCGGCTTTGCCGAACCCGCGCAGGCAGCATTCGACGTCGGAGCGCCCACGGCCGACGTTGACGTTTCGCCCGATGCGGCCGCCGCCGGCTTCACCGACGCCGCTGCCGACGCTCTCGATTACCGGCTCGGCGCGGCACGCGCGCAGGTGCACGACAGCTACATCGTGGCGCAAACGCGCGACGGTCTCATCATTGTCGATCAGCATGCCGCCCACGAGCGCATCGTCTATGAAAGGCTCAAGGCGGCGATGGAGAAGAGCGGGGTGGCGCGACAGATTCTGCTCATTCCGGAGATCGTCGAACTCGACGAGACGGACGTGCAGCGCCTGGTCGACCGCAGCGGCGAACTCGCGCGCTACGGCCTTGTCGTCGAACCCTTCGGGCCCGGTGCGGTGGCGCTGCGCGAGACGCCGGCTCTCCTCGGCGAGATCGACGGCGCCGGGCTCGTGCGCGATCTTGCCGAGCATATGAGCGAATGGGACGAGACCTTGCCGCTGGAACGTCGGCTGATGCAGGTGGCGTCTTCCATGGCTTGTCACGGCTCGGTGCGCGCCGGGCGGCGGCTGAAGCTGCCGGAAATGAATGCGCTCCTTCGCGAGATGGAGGCAACGCCCAACTCCGGCCAATGCAATCACGGCCGGCCCACCTATGTGGAATTAAAGCTCACCGATATCGAGCGGCTGTTTGGGCGCCGATAGCGCTGCATCGTTCGCGGCGAGTCGCAAGAGACTGAATTCGGTGTCGCCATAGCGGCGCCGTTCGATCTCGCGAAAAGCCGGCGGAACGGAAAAGGCGGCCGCGGCCGCCTCCTCGACGACGATCAGCGCCTCGGGCGCGAGCCAGCCACCCGTTCGCGCCGACTCGATCGCCTGCGCCGCCAGCCCTTGTCCGTAGGGCGGATCGAGGAAGACGAGCGAGAACGGAGCGAGCGGATAGACGGGGCCGAGCTTGGTGGCGTCGCGGCGAAAGATGCGCGACGTACCGCCGAGGCCGAGCGCCGTGATGTTCTCGCGCAGGAGAGCGCGCGCCTCGGCGCTCTGGTCGACGAACAGGGCGAAGGCGGCGCCGCGCGACAAAGCTTCGATGCCGAGCGCACCGCTACCGGCAAAGAGGTCGAGGACGCGCGCCCCGGTCATCGGATCGCCGTACGCATGCAGCAGGATGTTGAACACCGCTTCACGCAGGCGGTCGGCGGTCGGTCGGATCGCCGAAGATTTCGGGCCGACGAGCGTGCGGCCGCGCAGTCGCCCGCCGACCACGCGCATCACCGTCTCCGCGGCCGCTTATGGCGCGCGGTGGCGCGCCGCCGGGGCGGTGCATCGCCCCGGTTGGATTCGCTCGGGTGCGCGGACGGCGGCGGCGCGATGCGTTCGACCAGCACGCGGCGGCCTTTGCGATCTTCGAGTACGCTCGAGCGCGGCGGCTGTGCCGGCCGCTCGCGGGGCTTCTGCGCGTCGCGGCGCGAGCCATGGAACTTTCGCCGCAACTTTGTCGCCGGCCCCTCGTGCTCTCGCGCGCGCCACGCATGGTCGCGAGATTTCTCGATGGCCGGCGCGTTGCGTGCGCGCGGGCGCGCAGCCGCGCTCTTCTCGGGCGCAGCACCGACCATCGGTGCGGAAAAGTCGGCGCCCGACAGCGCAGCGACGCGTTCGCCGAGCTGTTCGCGCAGCACGCGCGTGCGCACTTCCTCGACCTCCCCCTCGGGCAGATCGGCCAATTGGAATGGGCCGAATGAGACGCGGATCAGGCGCGTGACCGCAAGACCGAGATGCGCGAGCACGTTGCGCACCTCGCGATTCTTGCCCTCGCGGACGGCAAAAGTCAGCCACAGGTTGGTGCCCTGCACGCGGTCGAGCGTCGCCTCGATCGCTCCATAACGGATGCCGTCGACGACGACGCCTGCGCGCAACTCGTCGAGCTTGTTCTGAGTCACCGATCCGTGCGCGCGCACGCGATAGCGCCGCAGCCAACCGGTCGCCGGCAATTCGAGAATGCGTGCCAATCCGCCGTCATTGGTCAGGAGGAGCAGTCCTTCGGTGTTGAAATCGAGCCGGCCGACGCTGATGAGGCGCGGCAGATGTTTCGGCAGACGCTCGAAGATGGTGGGCCGGCCGCGCGGGTCGACGCGCGTGGTGACCAGGGCGCGCGGCTTGTTATAGAGAAAAAGCCGCGTGCGCGCGCGGGCCGGCAGCAGGTTGCCGTCGACGCTGATGCGGTCGCGCGCAGTGACGTTGCGCGCCGGCGAATCGATCACTGTGCCGTTGACGGCGACGCGGCCGGCGGCGATCCAAAGCTCGGCCTCGCGCCGCGAGCCGAGGCCGGCACGGGCGATCACTTTGGCGATGCGTTCGCCGGCCGGGTCGAGTGTGCTCTTGTCGTTCATGACGCGCTTGCCAATAACGCTGGGCGATCACCAAAGGCAAATCGTCGATGGCATCTTTCATGGAGGTGGCGCTGGCGGAAGCCCGTGCGGCCGGCGAAAACGGCGAGATCCCTGTCGGCTGCGCCATCGTGCGCGACGGGGCCGTCATCGCGCGCGCCGGAAACCGCACGCTCGCCGACCGCGACCCGACGGCCCACGCCGAGCTCATCGCCATTCGCCGGGCCGCGTCCGTGCTCGGCTCCGAGCGGCTTTCCGACTGCGATCTTTACGTGACGCTCGAGCCCTGCGCCATGTGCGCCGGCGCGGCCGCGTTCGCGCGCATTCGCCGGCTGTATTATGGAGCCGCCGACCCCAAGGGCGGCGCCGTGGACAACGGCGTGAGGTTTTTCTCTTCGCCGTCCTGCCATCACAAGCCCGAGGTCTACAGCGGTATTGCCGAAGCGGAGGCGTCGGTGCTGCTCAAGCGCTTCTTCGAGGAGCGGCGCTGAGAGTCATGCCGCGAGCAACGTTCCGAGCCGGTCCACCACCTCGGGCTTAACTGCCTCGGCGGCGCGCAAAATGGCGCTCGCCTGGTAGAAGTTGAGCGTGCGAAAGATACCGATATTGGGCCGAATAACGAGGTCGGGCGGGGCGTGGGCCAGCTTGGCCGCGACGATGGCGCCGCCCATGACCAGGACCGTCGTGTAGACGCATTCCCACGCTCTCGGCATGTCGACACGCTCTGGCAGCGGAATGCCGAATACGTCGACCGCGACAATGACATCGGCGCGCCCGCGCAAGTGATCGAAAGGCAGCGGGTTCGTAGCGCCGCCGTCGACCAGGATACGGCCGTCGATCTGCACCGGCCGGAACAGCCCAGGGATGGCGATCGAGGCGGCGAGCGTCGGCATCAGAGGACCCGAGGAGAATACCGCCTCGCGCCGCCCATAGAGATCGGTCGCCGCGACGCTGAGTGGAATTTCAAGTGCGGAGAAATCCGCCGGCACGGCCGCCGGAAGAAATTGTGCGCAGAATTTCTCGGCGTTGATTTGTGTGGCCTCGGCGAAGGCGCCGGCGAACACATGAGCGAGCGTGCCGGCGCGCGCGGCAACAAGACGGCGGACGGTCTCCGGCGGATTGTGCGCAAACTCGATGACGTGGTGGCGGATATCCCTGCCACGCAAGCCCGCGGCATAGGCGGCGCCGATCAGCGCGCCGACGGAGGTGCCCGCAATGGCCACCGGTTTGGCGCCCATCTCGTCGAGCGCTTCGAGCACTGCGATATGGGCGAGCCCGCGCGCCCCGCCGCCGCCGAGCGCGAGCGCAAAGGTTTTCACCGGCCGGCCTTCGCATCGCGCTCGAGCGCGCGCCAGCCGATGTCGTGCCGGCAGAAGCCGTCGGCCCAGCGGATGCGCGAAATCGCCGCATAGGCCCGCTCCCGGGCCTGGCGCACGGTTGCGCCGAGCGCCGAGACGTCGAGCACGCGGCCGCCGTTGGCGAGAATGCGGCCGCCCTCTTCCTTCGTGCCGGCATGAAAGATTTCAACGCCGGCCACGGCCGCGGCGTCATCGAGGCCCTCGATGACCGAGCCCCTGGAGTAGTGACCGGGATAGCCTTTGGCAGCCATCACCACGGTGAGCGCGGCATCCGCATGCCAGCGCAGATCGAAGGATTTGAGCATGCCGTCGTGGCTCGCCAGCAGCGCCGGCAGGAGATCGGACGTAAGCCGCAGCATCAGCACTTGGCATTCCGGATCGCCGAAGCGCACATTGTATTCGATGAGCTTCGGTCCGTCGGCGGTGATCATCAGCCCGGCGTAGAGCACACCCTTGAAGGGTGCACCGGTCGCCTTCATGGCGCGCAAAGTCGGCATCACGATCTCGTCCATGACCCGAGCGCTCATCGCGCCGTCGATGATCGGCGCCGGTGAATAGGCGCCCATACCGCCGGTATTCGGCCCCGTGTCGCCATCGAACGCGCGCTTGTGGTCCTGTGCCGATGCGAGCGGCAGTGCGGTCTCGCCGTCGCAAAGTGCGAAAAAGGAGGCTTCCTCGCCGTGCAAGAATTCCTCGACGATAATTTCATTGCCAGCCTCGCCGAGGCCGCCGCCGAACATCATGTCTATTGCCGCCTCGGCTTCGGCGAGGTCTTGCGCGATTACCACGCCCTTGCCGGCGGCGAGCCCGTCGGCTTTGACGACGATCGGCGCTCGCATGGCGCGCGCATAGGCTTTGGCGCTGGCTGCGGCATGAAAGCGCTCATAGGCGGCGGTCGGAATGCCGTGCGATCTGCACAGATCCTTGGCGAAACCCTTCGAGCCTTCGAGCCGGGCAGCGGCCCGGCCGGGTCCAAAAGCACCGATCGCGGCGGCCTCGAGATCGTCGACGATGCCGGCACAAAGCGGCACCTCGGGTCCGACCACGACCAGATCGATTTGCGCCTTTCGGCAAAGCGCGATCACCGCCGCGTGGTCGGCGATATCAAGCGCCACGCACTCGGCGACGCGCGCGATGCCGGCGTTGCCCGGCGCGCAGAGGAGCCGGTCCGCCAACGGGCTTGCCGCCATCTTCCAGGCCAGCGCGTGCTCGCGGCCGCCGGAGCCGAGAAGCAGAATATTCATCCGATGCCACGCATGGCGGCCCCCTCTAGCACGGCCGGGCGCCGGCGCAAGGCGGCGTCGGCTCTTGTGCAAAGGCCTTGACGCGCCCATGCGTTGCACAACACAAAACCGTCGACTAGGCGTCGCCCGATGAACGAACCGCGCATCAATCTCCCGGAGCTGACCGTCTCCGAGCTTTCGGCGGCGCTCAAGCGCACGATCGAGGAGGCCTATGGCTACGTGCGCGTGCGCGGCGAACTCGGCAAAGTGAGCTACCACTCGAACGGTCACGTCTATTTCGACCTCAAGGACGAACGCGCCTGCATCGCCGGCGTGATCTGGCGCAAGATCGCTCCGCGCATCAAGCTCAAGCTCGAAGCCGGTCTCGAAGTGGTGATTACCGGACGGATCACCACCTATCCGGGCCGCTCCCAATACCAGATCGTGGTTGAGACGCTGGAGCCGGCCGGCCTCGGCGCGCTGATGGCGCTGCTCGAGGAGCGCAAGCGGAGATTGGCGGCCGAAGGACTGTTCGACGAAGCAAGAAAGCAGCTTTTACCGCATCTGCCGGCGGTGATCGGCGTGGTCACGTCGCCGACCGGCGCCGTCATTCGCGACATCCTGCATCGACTCGCCGACCGCTTTCCGCGCCGTGTACTGGTCTGGCCGGTGCGGGTACAGGGCGAGGGCTCGGCTGCCGACGTCGCCGCCGCCATCACCGGCTTCAACGCGCTGCCGGAGCGCGGCGCTGTGCCGCGGCCCGATCTTCTCATCGTCGCGCGCGGCGGCGGCTCGCTGGAAGATTTGTGGTCGTTCAATGAAGAGATTGTCGTGCGCGCGGCGGCGGAAAGCCTGATCCCCTTGATCTCTGCAGTCGGCCACGAAACCGATGTGACGCTGATCGACTTTGCCGCCGATCGCCGCGCACCGACGCCGACCGCCGCCGCCGAAATGGCGGTCCCGGTGCGACTAGAACTGCTGGCCGACCTCGACAGTCTGGCGCGCCGCGCGTTCGGCTCCTGGCGGCGCAATCAGGAGGCGCGCCGGAGCGAGCTGCGCTCGGCCGCGCGTGCGTTACCGGACGCGGACGAGGTACTGGCGCTGCCGCGCCAGCGCTTCGATCTTGCCGCGGACCGGCTCTCGCGGGCGTTGCGTGCCAATGCGCAGCTGCATCGCGCAGCGTTCTCGCGGATCGGCGCCCGGCTCGCTCCGCATTTGTTGCGCGCACAGGTCGAGCGCCGCCGCGAGCGCTATGCCGGCTTGCGGCAGCGGCTGCGGGCGAGCGCGGCGGCAAATCTCGCGTCGCATCGAGCCGACATTACCCGCCAACGCGAGCGCCTCGGCACGTTGGCTGCGCGCGCAGCCCGGGCGGTCGACAATCTCCTCGAGACACGCTGGGCACGCTGCGAGCGCGATGCGCAATTGCTGGCGGCGCTTTCCTATCGCGGCGTGCTGGCGCGCGGTTTCGCACTGGTGCGTGACAGATCAGGGCGCCCGCTGCGCGCGGCCGCCGCCGTGTCACCGGGCGTGCCGATCGGCATCGAGTTTATCGACGGCCGTGTCGGCGCGCGCGTTGAAGTTGTGCAGGCGCAGACCACGCAGCGTGCCGAGATGCCGACGCGGCGCCGGCGGCGCTACAGCGATTCTGAGCAGGGGCGTCTGTTCTGAGCGAACGGCGCCGAAAATCCCGGCGCCGCAGCGATTTCCGCGACAATTATTGAATTGCTCTTGCTGCCGCGCGCAGAGTGCGGTCCTTCCGATCAGATTTCAATGTGGGTTGTCGTGATTGCGACGCAGAGTCTGACTGTTTGTTCATATGACGAAGCTTTTTCAAAGCAGCGAACCTGACTGTTTGTTCATTATCAAAAACTTTTATTTGAGTGGAACGGCAACGCTGCCTTTCGTATTGTGAAGCGGGCGAACATTGGTTCGCGTTCAAGGAGGACAACATGATTCGAACGGTATTTGCGGCCGCGATCTCCGCTCTCGTGCTCGCGGCGGTTTCCAACGCTTCGCAAGCGGCCCCCATCGCGCCGCTCCCCGCCGGCATGGCGGCGGAGTACGGCGCGGTCACCAAGGTGCACTGCCACTGGCATTGGCACCACCACCACCACTGGCGGCATTGCTGGTAAGGCGATGGCGGGTGCTCCGCATTAGCGAAGGAGCGCGGTAGCGCTGCACGTGGTGATGCGGTTTTGCTTTTGCCGGTCCATCGATCACGCGCCGCATCGGACACCAACCGGTGCGGCGCTCGCGTTTTCGCCTGGGCCGTCGCGAATCATGGTGCGTGGAACGAGGCCGGACGCGCCGGCACAGCGCCATAAAGGGCGGGTTTCGCCTTGGCGACGGAATGATTATGTTGTCTTTGGCCGCGGACCGAGCTGCCGCCGCCATGGAGGTTGATTTGCTCAATCGCACCGATCGTCCATCTCCCATGCCCGGCGAAGCCGAGGTCAAATATCTCGACGGCGATTTCCGCATTATCCGGCCCGGAGCATTCGTGCGTTGCGCGCTGACCGGCGCACCGATTCCGCTCGAAGAGCTCAGATACTGGAGCGTCGACCTGCAGGAAGCCTACTCCACCCCCGAGGCCGTGCTGCAGCGGCACGGCGGGGCTTACGAGCAAAGAAGATAGACCGAAAGGCGAAAGACTTGCATCGCCGCGCGGTTCGCGCGACCCGATATGGGCGGCATCGGCGAAGCTCGCCGCCCGCATCGTGCTCATGATCGCTGCCTGACGGCCAGGATCATTTGCCGAAACAAATCCGCTTCCTCGATGACGAGTCGCACCGGCAAGGCGCTGACGGTTCGCGCGAGCGCGGCGACGCGCTGATCGCCGGAAAGCCGCACGAGATCCTTCTCAGTGGTTACCAGCAGGAGATTGTCGGCCTCGGCGCGTCTTATCAGCGTCTGCGCCTCGGCTGCGGTGTAGCGGTGGTGATCGGGAAAGCCGACTTGCTCCGCGAGCATGACGCCGGCTTGCGCCAGCGTCGTGAAGAATTTGTCCGGATCGCCGATGCCGGCGAAAGCCAGAACTTTTCGCCGCCCGAGCGCGGCAACGGTGTCGCGGTCCGGCTCCAGCCGGCCATTGAAGACCGCAACGCCGTGTCGCCGCGCGACCTGCGTGACCGCGGCGGTGGCGCTCGGCGAACCGACGATCAAGAGCGCCTGCGCCCGCGTGATCTGGGCGGCGAGCGGCGCCCGCAAAGGACCCGCCGGAATGATGCGGCCATTGCCGATGCCGCGGCGGCCGTCGACGACCAGGATGGCGAGGTCCTTGGCGAGCGAGGGATTTTGAAATCCGTCGTCCATCACGATCACGGTGGCGCCACTGCGCTGCGCCAGTTTTGCGCCCGCCAGCCGGTCGCGTGCCACGATGGTGGGAGCAAGACGCGCCAACAGCAGCGGCTCGTCGCCGACGTCGACCGCAGAATGCGCCGCGAGATCGACGCGCACCGGCCCTGGCAGGCGC
>Ga0187782_10004335_pt1 | contig 10636 bp, 7 predicted proteins | sample 0715_SJ02_MP15_2_FD_132454 | JGI IMG/M metagenome (GOLD analysis project Ga0187782, IMG submission 132454) | Tropical peat soil microbial communities from peatlands in Department of Meta, Colombia - 0715_SJ02_MP15_20_MG | ecosystem: Environmental > Terrestrial > Soil > Wetlands > Peat | place...
TACACGCGTAACGTGGCAGAGCGCGGAACCAGAGCATTTCGGCTCCAACATGGTGCTTTGGAGTACGGCAAGTAGGACTGGATCGTGAACAAGTCGGGGCAGCGCTCGATTTGCTCCCGCACATCGGCCAAGTTAAGCAGGCCGGTGCCTCGGGAGATGGCCGGTTCAAGTCCGGACCCGCGATAGGTTGGACGCACGCGCGCCGTCTGCAACGTAGCGAACGCACGATCTCTTGCCGCCGCCTCGCCGCACCACCAACTGTCGCGAGGAGGCAAAACTAACTCCTCGCCCAACACGCGCCGTGCGATCGCTGGAAGAAAACCGTGAATGGCCGGTGACTCGAGAAAAGCCGTGCCCAATGCGTTGGCAACCAGCACCTTGCCGCATCGGATGGCATGCAGCAGTCCCGGAACGCCCAGAGCCGAGTCAGCGCGAAGCTCCAGCGGATCGCAAAACACATCATCAAGGCGCCGGATCATCGCGTGCACCCGCTCGAGCCCGTGCAAGGTCTTCAGGTACAGCCGATCGTCGCGCACCGTCAGATCCTCGCCCTCGACCAGCGGGACACCCAGATAATGGGCCAGATAGGTCTGTTCAAAATATGTTTCGTTGTAGCGCCCCGGCGTAAGCAGCACGATGCGCGGGGGGACCGAACCCTCGCCGACGTCGCGCGGCGCGTGCCGCACCAGCGTCTCAAGCAGCCGCCGGTAGCTTGCGGCCAGACGCTGCACTCGCATCGCCGCAAAGCACTCGCCAAAGAGTCGGGAGACCGTAAGCCGATTTTCCAGCGCATAGCCCAGACCCGAAGGCGCCTGGGTGCGGTGCCCCAGCACCCACCAGTGGCCGTCGGGGCCGCGTGCCAAATCAAATGCCACCACATGCAGGTAGATTCCGCCCGGCGGCTCGACTCCGTGCAGCGAGCGCAGGTAGCCAGGATTGCCCATGACTAGCGCAGGGGGCAGCAGCCCTTCCTCGATAAGTTGCTTGGGTCCGTAGACATCGCGCATCACCGCCGAGAGCACGGCGGCGCGCTGCATAACCGCTGCGGAGATGACTTTCCAATCCTCGGCGGCGACGATGAATGGGAGCAGTTCCAGGGACCAGCGCCGGGCCGGCCCATGCTCGTCGCTGTAGACGTTGTACGTTACGCCGTGCTCGTGAATCTGCCGCCTGAGCAAGATCTCGCGCCGCTGCAGATCGTCCAGACCGGACGTGCCCAGCTGAGCAAAGAAGGCCCGCCACGGCGGGCGTAGCGCCGCGTCGGCACCGCGCAACTCGTCGTAGTGCCCCGGTATCCCTGGCACGGCAAGCGCAAGGGCCGCTCTGACGCCGTCAGCGTCATCGTCGAACTGAAAGAGACTCTGGGACACGGCAAGGTAAGGAAAGCAGGTGCGGCCGCATGATCATCGTCGAAGATCAAGGGTAAAGGGAAATTCCAGACTTCGCACGGCTGGAGCAACGTCAAGACGCCCGGGCGTATGTCCGATGCGAAAGAATCGGGCCAAGCGCCGGCTCTCCGCCTCAAAGGCGTTGACGGGGAAGGTTTCATAGTTGCGCCCACCGGGATGAGCTACGTGATACGTGCAACCGCCCAGTGAGCGCTGCATCCAGGTATCTACCACGTCGAACGTCAGCGGTGCGTGCACATCAATGGTTGGGTGCAGACCCGAGGCGGGTCGCCAGGCACGATAGCGAACGCCGGCAACATACTCCGCTGCGCGGCCCGTCGCCTGCAGCGGCAGCGCTCGTCCGTTGACCGTCACTACGTGTCGGTTGTCGTTGAGCCCGTTGACCAGGACTTCCAGGCGCTCAAGTGAGGAATCCACGTAGCGCACCGTGCCGGCGGGGGCGAATTCCTCTCCCATCACATGCCAAGGCTCCAGCGCCCCGCGCAAGCTGACGCTGATTCCCCGTGCGGAGATTTCACCGTATAAGGGAAAGCGAAACTCGAAATGCGGCGCAAACCAGTCGCGTTCGAAGCCATACCCCGCGTTCCTCATTTCCTCCAACACGTCTTCAAAATCCATCTGCACGAAGGTAGGAAGCAAAAAACGATCGTGCAATTCGGTATTCCAACGGGTCAATCGATTGGCATACGGACGGCGCCAAAAGCGGGCGACCAAGGCACGAAGCAAAAGTTGCTGAACCAAACTCATGCGGGCATGTGGCGGCATTTCAAAAGCGCGCAATTCGAGCAGTCCGAGCCGCCCCGCGGGGCCGTCTGGGGAGTACAGCTTGTCAATGCAGAACTCCGCACGATGCGTGTTGCCGGTGACATCAATTAGCAAGTTACGCAGCAATCGATCTACCAGCCAGGGGCGCACCTCCATGCCTGGGCAAGCCAGCCGGTGCAGCTCGGCAAACGCGATCTCCAACTCGTAGAGCTGATCGTTGCGCGCTTCATCGACGCGCGGTGCCTGGCTCGTCGGTCCCAGAAACAGCCCGGAAAATAAATAGGACAAACAAGGGTGGTTATGCCAGTACGAAATCAGGCTGGCCAGAAGATCGGGTCGGCGTAACAAGGGACTGTCGCCGGTCGTGGGGCCTCCCAGAACAAAGTGATTGCCTCCGCCCGTTCCCGTGTGACGCCCGTCGATCAGGAATTTGTCGGCCGTCAGATGCGACAGGCGCGCGGCTTCGTACAGGTATTGCGTTTGCTCCACGAGCTCGTTCCAGCTCGACGCCGGATGAATGTTTACCTCAATAACGCCCGGGTCCGGTGTCACCTGCAGCGCCTGCAAGCGCGGATCGCGCGGTGGCGGGTAACCCTCAAGGACGGCCACCATGTTTAGCTCCTGCAGGCTTGCCTCGATAGCGGCGAGCAGTTCCAGGTAATCCTCCAGATGCGCGAGCGGGGGCAAAAAAACATACAAATTGCCGTCTCGGGGTTCTACGCACAGCGCCGTGCGTGTAACGCCGGCTGCCGAGACGAACCGAGCCGGTGGCGCGTCGCGGCCGCTTTGCGCTGCTGGCGTCATCTTTGTACTGGGCGCTAGCGACGCCGCCGTGCCGGACGTTGGCGCGCGGTATTGAGCAAACAAGGGCGCGGCGGCAGGCAACGGCGGTCGCGGCGCGAAGGGGTCGCGCGTCTGCTCTGCGATTTGATCTTCGGCCCGGGCCCAGGCAAGCGAGTCCAGGGGCAGGCGCCAACCCATGGGAGAGTCGCCTGGCACCAGATACATGCGCTCGTCACGAAAGAACCACGGTCCGGTTTGCCAGCGGGCGCCCTGTAACGCTGGGCGGGCATCGTTCTCACTCCTGCGCAGCGGCAAGGCATAGCCGACGACGCCCGCAAGTCCCTGGTCGAAAATACGGCGCAAACGGGAGCGTTCGAGTTCGTCGTCGAGTCGGCTATCAAACGGATCCACGTTAACGGGCAAACGACGCTCCCGCCAAAGGTAGTACCAGACGTCTTCATACGCCGCGATTGCGTAGGCCGGATCCAACCCGAGCCGATTGACCAACGACATCATCAAGCGGCGCGCGTCTTCGGCTGCGTAACCGCGCGGCGCGCGTTCATCGGCAAAGCGTGTCGGATCGTTCCATGCCGGCTGCCCATCGCGACGCCAGTACACCGCTAACGCCCACCGCGGCAACGCTTCGCCCGGATACCACTTGCCCTGACCAAAATGCAAAAATCCGCCACGCCCGTATCGGTCGCGCAGCCGATGCACCAGCTCGGTTGCGTAGGCACGTTTGTTGGGTCCCAATGCCGTCGTGTTCCATTCGGCCGCATCGCGATCGTCGCTAGCGACAAATGTCGGCTCCCCGCCCATCGTCAGGCGCACATCCATGGCGGCAAGATCCGCGTCCACGCTTTGCCCCAGGCAATGAATCTGCGACCAGCGCTCTTCGCTATAGGGCCAGGTAACGCGTGGCGACTCGAAGATTCGCGTAACGCTCATCTCGTGGTCGAATTGCACCTCGCATTCTTCGAGCGCCCCGGTCACCGGAGCCGCGCTGCCCGGCTCCGGCGTGCAGGCCAGAGGGATGTGTCCTTCGCCGGCAAGAAGTCCCGACGTAGGGTCCAAACCAATCCATCCGGCCCCCGGCAGGTAGACCTCGCACCACGCATGCAGATCGGTGAAATCCGACTCCACGCCGGCCGGACCGTCGACCGGTTTGATGTCAGCTTTGAGCTGGATCAGATACCCCGACACAAATCGCGCCGCCAAACCCAGATTACGCAGGCACTGAACGAGCAGCCAACCCGTGTCCCGACACGAACCCGATCCCAATGTCAGCGTTTGCGCAGGCGCCTGTATGCCCGGCTCCAAGCGAATGACATAGCGCACTTCGCGCTGCAGGCGCTGATTTAATTTCACCAGAAAGTCGATGCTGCGCTGGCGGCTCCGATCCAAGCTCTCCAGAAAGTCGCGCAATGGCTCCGAAGGCGGCTCGGCAACCAGGTACGGTTGTAAATCGCGCCGCAGGCTAGGCTCGTAGGCAAAAGGGAAGGACTCGGCGCTGGGCTCAAGAAAAAAGTCAAAGGGATTGAACACCGCCATCTCGACCACCAGGCCTACTTCCAGTTGCAAGCGGCGCGTGCGTTCGGGAAAAACCAGGCGTGCCAAGTAATTGGAAAAGGGATCCTGCTGCCAGTTGATGAAGTGCAGCTCAGGCTCGACCTTTAAGGAGTAGGAGAGCACGCGCGTGCGCGCGTGTGGCGCAGGCCGAAGCCGCACGATCTGGGGCGAAAGCGTAACCAGCCGGTCGTACCGGTACTGCGTGCGGTGCTGCAGTGCTACGTGGATGGACATTAGGGCTTGGCAAACCGAGTTGGGTCTAGCCTCGTGGTATCGGATGCCAAAGTGCTGAGGGCGCGCAACCGGGCCAAGCGCAGGTTCATCCGCGTGGTTTGTCCGAACCGCGCTGTTGTTGTGCAACCAGTTGGATCGGCGCCATAGCGCCGGCGTTGCTCGGGGTGGACTCCAACCCCGGTGGCAGCGGTGCGCGCACTGGCGCGCACTCCTGTACCTCCAAGCGCACGGCTCCCGGACGCGCCGGGGCATCTTTCCAAGCGGGATCGGGAATTTCGCTAAAGACCTGTCGCAGCCGCGCTCCCCAAGTCGTACGGATCATCCGCATGTACTCGTTGGATTCGTCGATGTACACGAACTTGGTAACCCGCAGCGTGTCGACCTCGTACACCAGAAGGTCCAAGGGCAAGCCCACCGAGATGTTCGATCGCAGCGTTGAGTCCATAGAAATCAGCGCGCACTTGGCACTCTCCCCAAGCGAGGTCTGCGGCGTTATGACGCGATCGATGATGGGTTTGCCATACTTGGACTCGCCGATCTGGAAATACGGATTTTCCGCGGTGGCCTCAATGAAGTTGCCCGCCGAATACACCTGAAAAAGCCGCATTGCTTCGCCGCGGATCTGGCCGCCGATCAGAAAACTGCAATTGAACTCGATGCCGGCTTCCTTAAGCGCGCCACCGTCATGCTGGAACACGGTTCGCACTGCGTCGCCAACGATACGGACCGCATCAAACAGGCTCTTCACGTTCCACAGGGTCGGCGCTGCCGCCTCGGGACCACTTTCGCAGACCAGCTGACGCACGGCCTGGGTAATCGCGAGGTTGCCCGCGCTCATCAGCACCAGCAAACGTTCGCCGGGATGCTCAAAAACGGTCATTTTGCGAAACGTCGATATTTGGTCGACGCCAGCGTTGGTCCGAGAATCGGCCAGAAAAACAAGGCCGGCGTCTACCCGCATAGCCACACAGTAGGTCATTTCAACTGATCCCTTCGCACGCTTGGCAGTCCCTATTGCACAACAAGGGCCGCGGCCGGCGCGGCCCCTAGCCAGACACCTCCAGAGGCACAAGGAAATCCTGGCTGATGCGCTCCCCGATGTCGTTGACTCGCTCCAAAAAACTCGTCAAGAACGAATGTATGCCTCGCGCCAGTAGATCCTCGACCCTTCCAAACCGAAGCTCGGCCTCCAGCAATCCCGCTCGCCGCAAGGTTTCGCCCGAGCGGTCATTTTTCACCGCCTCAAGGTTAACGCATACCTCCTCGACCGAAGCGGCCAGCGAGCGCGGCATGTCGCGGCGCAGAACTAACAATTCGGCGACCCGTGGCGGTGTGATCACGTCGCGATACACGCGCCGGTAGATCTCAAAAGCCGACACAGAACGCAGCACCGCTGCCCAATAGTAGTAATCCAGGTAGTGCGGCGAGCCGGTGGACTCGACATCACTTCGCTGCACCTGCCCGTCGCCAAGCTCGTGAAACTTCACATCGAGAATGCGCGCTGTATTGTCGGCTCGTTCCAAGAACGTGCCAAGGCGTGTGAAGTACAACGCCTCGTCTTTGAGCATGGTGCCAATGGTCACGCCGCGTGAGAGGTGCGAGCGAAACTTTACCCACTCGAAAAATTGCTTTGGGTCGCGCTGCAACAATCCGTCGCGCAGCTGGCTTTGCAGCTGCAGCCAGGTGTAGTTGTGCGTCTCCCACACATCCGTGGTCAGCGCGCCGCGCACCGCGCGGGCGTTTTCGCGTGCCGCTTGCAGGCACGAATAAATGGAGGAGGGATTGCCGGGATCGCGCACCATGAAGTCAAGTACCAGCGGGGCGCTCATGCCCGCATGCACGGCGTCATAGCGTGGCTGAAGTTCGGAGATGCCCAACATGGCACGCCAGCCGCGCTCGGCTTGCTGCTGCGACTGCGGCAGCAAGGAGGTCGTCAGGGTTACATCGAGCATGCGGGCGGTATTCTCCGCGCGCTCAATGTAACGCGCCATCCAGAACAGATGGTCCGCGGTCCGGCTCAACATCGGCAACCACCCCCGGCAAGGGTCATTGTTCCAGTACCCAGGTGTCCTTCGTGCCGCCGCCTTGCGAGGAATTCACCACAAGCGAGCCCTCGCGCAACGCTACCCGCGTTAGCCCGCCGGGCACCATTTTGATGTTCGTACCCGAAAGCACGAACGGCCGCAGATCGATATGGCGAGGTGCGATGCCCGCATCGACATACGTTGGGCAGGTAGACAGCGCTAAGGTCGGTTGCGCGATGTAGTTCTCGGGATGTCGTTGAAGCCGGGCACGGAAGTCTTCGATCTCCGCGCAAGATGCCGCCGGTCCCACCAGCATTCCGTAACCGCCGGCGTTGTGGACCTCCTTGACGACGAGTTCCGACAGGTGATCAAGAGTGTATTGCAAGTCATCGCGCTGGCGGCACCGGTAGGTCGGGACATTTTGCAGTACCGGCTTTTCACCGAGGTAAAACGAAATCATCTCCGGAACGTAGGGATAGATCGATTTGTCATCGGCGATGCCCGTGCCGATCGCATTGGCCAGGGTTACCCGTCCACTTCGATAAACGTCAAGCAAGCCCGCGACCCCCAGCGTCGAATCCGCGCGAAAAACCGTCGGATCCAGAAAATCATCGTCAATGCGCCGATAGATCACGTCCACGCGCATCGGACCGCGCGTCGTACGCATGAAGACGGCATCGTCCTGCACAAAAAGATCTTTGCCCTCGACCAGTTCGATTCCCATTTGTTGGGCCAGGAACGTGTGCTCGAAGTACGCCGAGTTATGCATCCCGGGCGTCAGCAGCACGACCGTGGGGTCGTCGACACCCTGAGGTGCTACGGAGCGAAGATTCTCCAGCAGCAGGTCCGGGTAGTGCTCAACGGGCGCCACGCGGTTGCATACGAACAACTCGGGAAACAGCCGCATCATCATGCGTCGATTCTCCAGCATGTAGGAGACGCCGCTGGGGACGCGCAGGTTGTCCTCTAGGACAAAGTATTCGCCCTCCCCGGCGCGGACAATGTCGATGCCCGCGATATGAGCGTAGATATCGCTGGCCACGTTCACTCCCCGCATCTCGGGCCGGTATTGCGTGTTTTGCATGATTTCCGCCGTCGGCATCTTTCCGGCGCGCAAAAATTCTTGTTCATGGTAGATGTCGTGCAAAAACCGGTTTAAGGCACGAACACGTTGGCGTAAGCCCGCCTCCAGAAAGCGCCACTCGGGCTCGGGAATGATGCGCGGTATTACGTCAAACGGAATCAGGCGCTCGGTGCCTGCCCCATCGCCGTACACGGCAAAGGTGATCCCGACGCGCCGGAAGACCTGGTCGGCCTCGGTGCGCTTGAGGCGCATCAGGTCCTCGCTTTGGCGGGCGAGCCACTCCTCAAAGCTACCGTAGTGCTTGCGCACGCCACCGTGCGGGACGTACATCTCGTTAAAGACCAAGCTCTCCACCTCTTCCCGCCTCGCGATCAATACAATGCCGTCATCAAATACTGTACCGACTTGCTTGACGCAAAAAATACGCCAGTACGAGCCTTGGTGCCATGGGCGCCGATTCGGCGTGACCTGCTCGCTCTAAGAGCCGAGGCCTTGATCGGGTCTTTGCAGCGGCGCACCAAACAAATGCAGGGGCCTTGCCGGCGTGCGCCGCTGCGGTGCAAGAGCGCACAACGCTGTAACACCCCGACGGCAAGGAGCAGGCAAACCAAGAGTTCACGACTTAACGTTACCGGCGGCCAAACGCTGCTGCCTGTGCGAATCAGGGATGCGGCCGGCAGCCGCCGATTGGCCCTAGGCCACCGGAAACTTGGCTGGGCAAGTTCATGGCCAAGAATTAGTTGAACGCAACGATTTGCGAAAGCCTAGACGCGCAAATCCAAGCGATCCTTGGCGCGCTCGCGATCCGATTTATTCGCCTCGCACCGGGTTGGGGTTGCGGTCGAAGGGTCTTCCTTGATCGATCGCAGAACGCTACATGCACCCGTCACGGCAATGCCGAACGCAACATGGACAAGTAGCGTGTCCCAGCCGCGCGCAGCGCTAAACCAGGGGAAGATCAAGGTTAGCCCATGCAGGTTCAGAACATAGATCACAGTTCCGTAAACACCGCCGGCAAGAAGGGAAGCCAGCGTCCGAAATCGGCTGACAACAACAAGTGCCAACGCTGCGTAGGCCGTCGACAGTCCGTAATGAATTAGTGTCGCGGCTAAAAACACGTCCCACCGCCACCGGGGCTCGGAGACCAATATCGTGCGACCCATGGCGAGTGCGGCAGTCAGCCGTGCGTCGCGCAGCAGCTTCTCGAACGGGTTGGCTGCTGTCAGCCACCAGAGAAGTAGTTGTAGGACGGTTGCGAGCGTGCCGGCGAAGCAGCCGGCTACGGCCGCAGCCACCCAGGCCGACTTATCGCGGTGGTGGGGCGCGAAGGAGTCGGGCGAGTTCATTTTTGGCCGGAGGCGATTTGGTTTGCATGCAGATGGCGCTCCAGTCCGGCGCCGCCGGCAAGCATGATTGCGTCGTGATTCCAGCGAAAGATCGGCCTTGCCAGCGGCGCAAGCAGGTTCATCCACCACCGCGTGGTTCGGACATGCCAGTCATAGCGCACAAGCGTGAGTTCTCCGCTTCGAGCCAACTGACAGCAGCCGTCGCCCTCCAATTCCCCGTCGACCCGTAATTCGACAAGCCGCAACGGCTCGACGCGAGTCACGCGGGTAACAAAGGTCAAGCGGTACGGCAGCACGCTTTTGCAGGTGCAGCGCCGTCGCCATCCCAGGCCGCTCGGGTCGCCTTGCTCGAGCGTCACCACGCGTTCGATGCCGGTCCACCAATTGGGCCACGCCTCTACGCGCAAAATCGCATCCCATACGGCGCCGAGCGGCGCATCGATCTTGCACTGCGTGGTTAGTCGATATTGACGCCTATCGACCATGTGCATGCGCATGCGTTTCTCAGGGCGTAAAGAACTGGTCAGGAAAGTGTATGTCGGTTTGCGCGTCGGCCATGTCGACCGTCTCGATCCTGCTTCCATCCGTACCGAAACTTTCCACTTTGAGCGGAAAGCGGTTGTCCTGGGCAAGCCACACGTCGTATCGGTGCACACCGGCAACGCTTACTCCTGACTTGCCGGTCACTGCAAAGCCCGTCACAGGCCGCCCACCAACCTCGGTGTCACCGAGCAGCAACATCTTTCCCTGAGCGCACAACGCAGACAAATTGGCAATTAGTGCACCCACATCGGAGCGATCGACGCGATGTCCACGTCGGTTACCGAGCAGCGGATTGTCCGGCGCGAGGGTTAGCGAAGGAACATGCTTTACGCCAAAGGGCCAAACGCGGACCCGGCGCGCAACGGGGTCATAAATGAGCACCATTCCGCGATACGGTTGGATGAACTCCATTCGAACCCAACCTGGTTTGCGGTAGGAATACCGTATCACCTGCTGCTCGCCGTCCCCGGATTCCGAGCGAAGCGTCACTTGATACGTGCTCAGCTCACGGAATCGGGTTTGCGCCTCAACTAATGGGTCGGCCATGGCTTCAGCGCCAATAAGAACCAAAACGATCGTGCCCCATCGCAGGCACTTGTCCTTGCCCAGGGGGTTCCTGTACAAGTTCCACTGCCAAATCCGATGAGTCACTCTTGCAGCCTATCCTTTGCCAGAATCGATGCACCGTGTCGGCGTCCGATAGCGTTGTAACTCGAAGTTGCGCCGTAAAAACCATGAAGGATTCGAAGTAATGGCGACAGACAGTCGTTCTCGGCAGAAATGGGCTCTCATGCCAGTTGACCGGGGTGAACCTTCGTAGGGAGGCTATCTAGAGGCCTTTCGTGCCCAGTTCGCTCAGCACACCATGCGCACGGAGGA
>Ga0187782_10004337_pt1 | contig 10632 bp, 9 predicted proteins | sample 0715_SJ02_MP15_2_FD_132454 | JGI IMG/M metagenome (GOLD analysis project Ga0187782, IMG submission 132454) | Tropical peat soil microbial communities from peatlands in Department of Meta, Colombia - 0715_SJ02_MP15_20_MG | ecosystem: Environmental > Terrestrial > Soil > Wetlands > Peat | place...
AATAGATCGTCGAGCCCAAGAAGCAGTTCGAAGTGCGCGTTGTTGAAAGCGGGATGCCCAGGCTTGGGCGTTTCCGGCATCTGGCCGGCATCGATCCACTCGCTCAACACGAGAGGAAAACGGTCCAGCAAATCGTATTCCGCGAGAATTCGTTGTACATCGGCGACAGTCGTGGGATCGGGAAGTGAAGGCCCGGATGCGAGTGCGGCTTCTTTGCCAGCGGGAACGTCGGTGACCGCGAGAGTAATTTTGCGAGCGGGTCCGGCGGCGAGAGCGAGGCGGCCGCCCTTGATGGCGGAAAGATGGCGGCGCACGGTGTTCATCGCTTCGATCGGCGCGCCACAGGTAACCAGCGCGCGATTCACCTCTTGCACATCCTTCAGCTTCATTGAAGGAGCGAGAGGGAGTTCCACGAGCGCCGAACCACCCCCAGAAAGAAGAAAAAAGACCAAGTTGCGCTCGTCCCATTGTCCAAGGAGATCAAGGATGGCTTCGGCGGCCCGCCAGCTATCGCGATTCGGGATGGGATGACCGGCGAGAAAATACTCGAAGCCAGGAATGGGCACGACCGGCTTCGTAGGAGCAGCCACGACACCGGTGAATGCGGTTCCAGCAGGCAACAAGCCGCACAAACCAGTCACCATCGCGTGAGCGGCTTTACCGATGGCGATGATGAAGATACGGGAACCGTCTGAGAGATCCACGCTAGTTTCCGGAAGAATCAGCCGCGCGCCGTCTCGCGTCAGCGTGAGCTTTCGCTGCATCACCGCAGGAATATCGATGGATTCCAGCGTATGGAGGAAGATTTCACGGGCGAGCTGTTTCATGGAATGCATACTTCGCCGCCGATGGTTCAGACCCTGTTGAGCAGGTTGGGATTGAGGATGTTGGGTGGAATTTGCCCTTGAAAGAAGGCGAGAACATTGTTGGCGGCAATGACCGCCATTTTTGAACGAGTTTCAATGGAAGCGGAAGCCTGGTGAGGTGTCAGAACGACATTGGGGCGCTTGAGGCCCGGATGGATGGCGGGTTCCTTCTCGAAGACGTCAATGGCGGCACCGGCGATTTGTTTGGATTCGAGTGCGCCTACGAGCGCGGCTTCGTCCACGACGGGCCCGCGTGACGTGTTGATGAGAAAAGCGGTTGGCTTCATGCGGGCAAACCTGGAAGCGTTGAACAGGTGGTGCGTCTCTGGAAACAGCGGCACGTGCAGGCTGATGAAATCCGCTTCGGCGAGCAGCGCGTTCATGTCGCGGAATTCCGCATGCAGCACTTTTTCGAGGTCTGCGGAGGCCCGCACCGCATCCGTGTAGATGATTTTCATATTGAAGCCGGACGCGCGGCGCGCGACGGCGCGACCGATGCGCCCGAAGCCGACGACGCCCAGCGTCTTGCCCCACACATCCGCACCGCAGAGCTGATCGAGATTCCAGCCTTTCCAGTTACCGGAGCGCGCCAGCGCTTCGCCTTCACTCACGCGGCGCGCCACGGCCATGAGCAGAGTCCAGGCAAAATCGGCGGTGGTTTCGTCAAGTACGCCAGGGGTGTTGGTGGCGGCGACGCCATGGCGAGTGCAGGCATCCACGTCGAGGTTGTCGTAGCCAACCGCGACATTCGCGACGATGCGCAGGTCGGGTGCTGCACTCAGGAGTTCCTCGTTGATTTTTTCGGTTAGCAGGCAGATGAGCGCGTCTATGTCTTTTACGCGGTGCAGAACTTCGTTGCGAGGAGGGCGCTCCGAATCGGTCCAATATTCCATTTCAAAGTTGGCGTCCAGGATTTGTCGGGCAGGTTCAAAGAGTTGGTGCGTCGCGTAGACTTTGGGCTTTGGCATGCACGCGCCTCGATGGTCGTTCGGGCCTCTACACTAACACAGGAAAAGTCAGAAGTCGGAGGTTAGAGGTTTAAGGCCGGAAGAGGATCCTTGGCATTGCTCAGGGCGGCTTGCCGGCTGGAAGCCGGCGCTACGAAGGTGGTCAGTGGGCATTGCCAGCACGCGACGCTTGCTGCATAGTGTAGCGGATGAATCCGGTGCGCCCATCTCTGGACCATGGTTTGGTCCACGAAATGAAATCCCTCCTGGGCCCGGCTAACGTTCTGGACAAGACAGAAGATTTGATGCTGTACGAGTTTGACGGCTCGGTGGAAAAAGCGCGGCCGGACCTGGTGGTGTTTCCGCGCACGACCGAGGAAGTCTCGCGCATTGTGCGGCTCTCGGGCAAATATGACGTGCCGGTAGTGGGGCGCGGCGCAGGAACGGGACTTTCCGGTGGCGCCCTGGCGCGAGGCGGCGGGGTGATGCTGGTGTTCGCGCGTATGAACAAGATTCTGGAGATCGATGTCGAGCAGCGGCGCGCGGTGGTGCAGCCGGGCGCGGTAAACGCGGACATCACGCGCGCCGTGGAATCGGCGGGATTGTTTTTTGCACCGGATCCTTCGAGTGCCAAGGCCTGCACCATTGGCGGGAACGTAGCGGAAAACGCCGGCGGTCCTCACACACTGGCGTATGGCGTGACCACAAACCATGTGGCAGCGCTGGAGATGGTGCTGCCGGACGGTGAGGTCGTGCGTGTGGGCAGCAAGCACGGAGACGCAGTGGGGTACGACCTTTGCGGGTTGTTCGTGGGCAGCGAGGGAACGCTGGCGCTGGTCACGGAGATCACCGTGAAGCTTGCGCGCAAGGCGGAGGCGGTGCAGACGCTGCTGGCAATTTTCGCGACAATTGAAGAAGCGTCGCAAGCGGTGGTGGAAATTACGGCGCGCGGGATTACTCCCGCCGCTTGCGAAATGCTGGATGGGTGGACGTTGCGTGTGGTGGAGGATTACATCCACGCCGGTTTTCCGCGGGACAGCGGCGCGGTGCTGCTGATTGAATTGGAGGGATTGCGCGAAGCGGTGGAAGAACAGGCCGTGGCGATCGAAGATGTCTGCCGCAAATGCAACGCGCGCGAAGTGCGACTGGCGAAGGACGAACGCGAGCGGGATTTGCTGTGGAAGGGGCGCAAGAACGCCTTCGGCGCGCTGGGACGCATTGCGCCGTCGAATTACGTTCTGGATGGAGTGATCCCTCGTTCGAAATTGCCCCAAGCCCTGCAGCGAATTCAGGACATCGGTAAAAAATTCGGGTTTCACATCGGCAACATCTTTCATGCCGGTGACGGGAATCTGCATCCGATTGTTCTGTACGATCCGAGGGATCAGGGCCAGTTCAACAGGGCTATAGCGGCTTCACACGATATCATCCGCGCGTGCGTGGAACTGGGCGGCGCGCTGACAGGTGAGCACGGCGTGGGCATGGAAAAGAATGAGTTGATGACGCTGCTGTTCAGCGACGCGGACTTTGCGTTGATGCTGCGGCTTCATGATGCCTTTAATCCAGATTCGTCGCTGAATCCCGGGAAAATCTTTCCACTAAGCAAAGGGTGCGGGGAAATCCGGATCAAAAAGAAAAAGGAAGTGGCGGGCACGAAGGCATGAGCGAGACGGCAAATCTTGCGGTGCGGCTGACGGGGACGATCGGGAAACACAAAGTGGTCTCCGCGCCCGAAGAGTTGGTGACTTATGAGGTGGAGGGGTTGCCGCCGGCCGTGATTGTGCAGCCCGCCACGGCAGCGGAAGTAGTTGAAGTGGTGAAATTCGCAGTTGCCGAGAAACTCGCGGTGCTGCCGCTGGGTTCGCGTAGCAAATGCGAAATCGGTATGGCTCCCGCGCGCTACGACATTGCCGTGGATATGACCGGACTGCACGAAATCGCACATTACGATGCTGGTGATTTGACGTTGAGCATTGACGCGGGCATGCCGCTGCGCGAATTGGAAACATTCTTGAGGCAGCACGGACAGTTCCTGCCGCTGGCGGTGCCGTGTTTTGAGAGCACGACCGCGGGCGGTGCAATCGCTTCGGGAATTGATTCCGCGCTGAGGCAGCAGTATGGAACGGCTCGCGATTTTGTGATTGGGGCGGAATTTGTAGACGGCCTGGGTCAGCTCTGCAAAACCGGCGGGCGTGTGGTGAAAAATGTTACGGGTTATGACTTGCAGAAGCTGCTCATTGGCTCGCTGGGAACGTTGGGCGTAATCACGCGCGTGAATTTCCGCACTTTTCCGTTGCCCGCAATGTATGGAGGACACGTAGCGACCTTTGGCAAAGGCACCGCGGCACTGGAGTACCGGGAAATGCTGGAGAAGGCCGGGATGCCGCTGACGAATCTCGAGGTGATCAGCCCGGAAGTCGTGAAAATGATTCGGGCGATCTTGCAACAGGCGCAGGAAAACGTTCCTCCCGGCTTGGAAGCGGGATCTTGGTGTGTGTACAGCGCGTTTGAAGGAACGGAACGCGTGGTCAAAAGGGTTTCCGGCGAATTGGAGAAATTTGCGCGCGGGGCGGGCGCACAGAATTGTCAGGTGCTGGAAACTTCGGCGGATGAGGTGTTAGGAGGGATGCTGCGGGAAGCGTTTGAATGGCTGCGCTGGGCGGCGCCCGCGACACTAGTGCTGCGATTGGCGGTGTGTGCGAAGTTGGGCGAGGCCATCGACGAGCTCCAGCGTGCCGCGGAAAAGCTAGCAGTGCGATCCGCGTTGCTTCTGCGCAGCGCGGGAATCATTTACTTTACGCTTTTGTCGGACAACGAAATGGAAATGGTCGCGCCGGCGAAGGAAATCTATTCAACCGCCACAATACTCGCGAACTCCCACGGAGGGCACGCCGCAGTTCTGCACGCACCGATCGAAGCGAAACGTCGCATCACGGAAACGCGGCTCGAACGGAGGGATGCAAGTTTGCAACAGCGGGTGAAGAAAGTGTTCGACCCTGAGGGAATTTTTGTGCCGGGGCGCGTGGCGGGAGGAATTTAGTTGGCAACTCAACAGGCCATTCCCGGCACCGTTCCGGTGTACGAAGACTACGCGCGCTGCGTGCACTGCGGTTTGTGTCTGAATCATTGCCCGACATACCGGCTCTGGCAACTGGAAGCGGACTCGCCGCGCGGGCGCATCCGGCAAATGATCCTGGTGAATGAAGGGCAATTGCCGATGTCCAGCGGGTTCGTGGGCCACATCGACAAATGCCTGGACTGCCGTTCGTGCGAGACCGCGTGCCCTTCGGGCGTGGATTACGGCAAGTTGGTGGAGTACGCGCGAGCGCGGATCGAGCAGGGTTACGAGCGCCCTTGGATGACGCGCGTGGCGCGGAATTTCGTGTTTAACCGCCTGCTGCCGTTTCCGGGACGCATCGCCGGAGCGGCGAAACTGTTGCGCTTTTACCAGCGGTCCGGGTTGCAAAACCTGGCGCGGGGTAGCGGCGTTTTGCGGTTACTGGGGCTGGCTCAGCGCGAGAAGTTGCTGCCGCAAATCGACAGTGAGTTTTTCTTTGGAAAATTGGGCAAGACGTTTCCGGCCGTGGGCGAGCGGCGGGCGCGTGTGGCTTTTTTTGCGGGCTGCATCGCGAATGTAACCTTCAGCAAGTTGAATGAGGCCACCATCCGGGTTCTTACCGCGAATGGCTGCGAGGTGGTTGTGCCGGACGCACAATTTTGCTGCGGGGCGCTGGCGGCGCATGCGGGAGTGCGCGAAACAGCGCGGGAGTTGGCGCGGAAGAACATGGCGGCGTTTGCGCGAGGGGAATTTGACGCGATTCTGACGAACGCGGCGGGTTGTGGTTCGACCCTGAAAGAGTATGAACACCTGTTTTCGGCGGAGGAACCGGAGCACGCAAGGGCCGTGGCGTTTCGGGAGAAGGTGCGGGATGTCACGGAATTTCTGGCCAGCTTGGGGCTGAGCGCGAAGTTGAAGGAGATGGCCCTGCGCGTGACTTATCAGGATTCCTGCCACCTTTTGCATGGACAGAAAGTGCGGGAAGCGCCGCGGGAGTTGTTGCGTGCGATTCCGGGGTTGCAATTTGTGGAATTACCGTACAGCGAGATCTGTTGCGGGTCGGCGGGGATTTATAACGTGACGCAGACGGATGCGTCGATGGAATTGCTGAGCGAAAAGATGCGCTATGCAAAGGAAACGGGCGCAGCGGTGATCGCTACGTCGAATCCGGGCTGCTTGCTGCAGATGCGCGCGGGAGTGGAGATGCACGGGACAGGGCAGGAAGTGTTGCATGTGGTAGAGATTTTGGAGCGCGCGTTGGCCGATTAGGCGCGGTGGTGAGGATCCGGGCAGATTAACCACAGAGGTCACAGAGGAAGAGCACAGAGGACACAGAGAGTTGGTGGGACTGACCTGGAGATCGGCCACCAAAGAAAACCAAAATAAACCACCGTCGGACTTATTGCTTAAGCACACAGACCTCGATTGAAGTGAACGTGGCAGACCGCCTCGGAAGGCGGCCCCTACAAAGAAGGGCTTAGCGCTCGGCGATGAGGTAGCGGCAGCCTTTGGGGCCGATCAACGCGGAATGCACGGCGTTTGCCGGGACGTCGCAGCGGTCGCCGGAGCGGTAGGTTTTCGACGCGCCATTCATGGTTAGGGTCAATTCGCCGCTGAGGATGATGTGCGCGCTCTCCATTTTATGGGTGTGATCGGGATAGCGAGCGTGCGGTGTGTCTTCCCAGACGTAGGTATGCGTGAAACCTTCGCGTTGGAGTTGGGAGATGAGTTCGCGTTCGTTCATGGCTCAAGATCAGAAGTTAAAGTCAGGCTCGCCGGGAGTCAAGAACCGAAAGTAGAAAAGTAGAAGAGTGTAGGAGTGGGGCGTCCAAAAACGGCGGCGCCCTCGCTGCAGGGATGGGGGTCGCTGCAGAAAGGGCGTGCCGTCTTCAGGAGAGAAGATCGTCTAGCGCCAACTCACTGGTCCGACGGGGGTGGCGCATCGGGCGGCGGAGCGTCGCTTGGCGCCGGCGGAGGACCTCCCGGCCTGCGCATTCCGCGCCGGACGTTGGACTGCTTCACGGTGTAATCCGAAGGCACGGTGAACAGACTGGCGGCCGGTTCGGTGCGCTGAATATTCGTGAGCGTGGTGGTGGTTTCTCCCATGCGGGGATCGTTGTGAATGGTTTTCACTACCACTTGCAGATCCGGGGAGTACCAGCGCTCGTTCACAATGGAGATGGCATTGGCGTTGCCAATCTGGCCCGCGGGAATAATACGCGTGAAGCGCGTGCCCTGAGCGCTTACGCCATTAATGGTCTGCGTGCCTAGATCTTCCTTCTTCAAAGTGCCGTTGGCGATCTCTTGTTGAATGCGGGCTTCAAACTTTTCTTGCAGATTCCCGCCTTTATTTGCTCCGGCCCTTGCTCCGGCCCTAGCTCCCGCTCTTGCTCCCCCGCGACGAGTAGGAAGCTGTTCGGCAGTCTTGTTCTCCGCGTGCAGAACATAAGCAGTGCCGGCCACAGGATCATGAATCATGATGGCCGTGCGGGTCTTGCCGGAAGCTGCCAGGGGACCGATACCATTAAACGTAGTTTCGCGGCGGGTGCGGCCCTGACTGTCGCGGAACACGTTGGATTGCACCTTGCGGTCGATGACGTTGCCATCGGCGAGAGTCTGCTTCGTCTCCCTGATGGTGACGGCGCTGTAGGGCGCGCCGGCGACCACTTTTCCAGGATGCACTTCGCCGAAGCCAAGCATCTCAATGTCCGGCCCGATGGGGCCACCGGGTCCGGCCATTTCCGGGCGCGGAGCTCCGGGCTCCGGTTCTTGCGCGCTTACCGCGCTGACGCCAAGGACGAGCGCGCCGCCCATGACGAGATAAAGCCATTTCCTGTTCATTTCGATCTTCTCCTCTTCTCTCCTGCTCTGCGGCTCACATTGTTCGGAGGCCGGCTGGAAGCCGGCGCTACGAAGTGAGTCGAATCTCAGTTACTGGTTTGCGGCAGGCGCACGGCCTGCGGCAATCCATCATCGCCAACCAGCAAATCAACTTGAATCCAATCTCCGGCATGCTCCTCGTTGACCGTCAAGCCGAGAGCGCCAAGAGCGGCACGCTGCATTTGCACGTGGACCACGGTGGTGTCCTCCAGTGCGGAGGGCACGCTTCCCGGAAGTAACGTGAAATCGCCGGAATTTGAAGCGACCAGCACTTCGCCAAGCTCGTCCGGGGTGGCAGGCCCGGTAGACTGCGGCGCGGTGTCCTGAGGGGCGTTCGTCGTGGTGGGGTGCACCACGGCGATGCGAGTCTGGTCGTTATGCCAGCGCACCCAGGAAACCAAGATGAGTAGCACGGCGGCAGCCGCCAAAGCCCAGGTGGCAGCTACCGCCGCACGTCGCGTTTTCATTGTCTTGTACTTTGTGCGGAACTCCTGGCGCAATCGCATCTCGACACGGTCGGGAGCCTGCGCCTCACGAGTCTCCTGACCAAGCAGCCGCAGGTCGGCGCGAAGCGCCTGCCACTGTTGTTGCAACGCCTCGCAATGGGAACAGTGGCGCATGTGCTCGCGCGCCGCTTGCAGCACCGGGCTGTCCGCGGCGGAATCGAGATCCAGGGCAGCGAGCGCAAATTCTTCACAGGTCATGCCTGCATCTCCCGAAAACTGTTTATCGGCTGGCATTGGCCCTCCGGGGAGCATCGCGCAGCATTTCGAGCTTGGCTAACAGCAGCGCGCGGCCGCGATGCAACCGCGAGCGAATCGTGCCGACGGGGCAATCGAGCAACCTGGCGGCTTCTTCGTAGCTCATCTCTTCCAACTCGCACAGCGCCACGGTTTCGCGAAATTCCACGGGCAATTCCAAGACCGCGGCGCGCACCTGCTGGCTGCGCTCGCGCGATTCGGCATATTCGGCCGGGGTGAAGCGCTCAATCACGCGCGAGGGGATTCCGTTGCCGCGCTCGCTTTGCTCATCCAGGGAGAGATCGCGAGGCGTGCGCTCGAGATGCTTCATGACGCGATTGCGAGCCACGCCGTAGAGAAAGGCGCCCAGGGTACCGCGCTCGGGGTCGAACTTTTTGGGCTCGCGAATCAGGGTCATGAAAACGTCCTGCACAATTTCTTCTGCCGCCCAAGGATGGCCGCTCATGCGCAAGGCGAAACGGTACAGCGGCGCCTGGTGGCGGCGATAGAGAAGCGCGAAAGCTTCCTCGTCGCCCTTTGCCGACCGCCGCAGAAGCACATCATCCCGTTCGTCGTCTTTCACGGCGATTGGCATTTCTCCTGGAGCGACGGCCGCCTTCTTTGAGTATTCCCTGGAGGACATGCAAAAGTTCCCTGGTGGTATGTTCCTCAAATGGGAGCGTTTATGGAACCCTAAAGTGAGGCGGGGAGTTTCGTGGAGTATATAAGAGAGATCCTTCGACTCCCTTCGGTCGCTCAGGACGCGCACCCTCATCGGGTGCGCGGTTAACCGTAATCGGGGGACGCCACCCCCTGGGTATGTGTAAACACGGTGAAATGAGGATGTTAGCGGGAGGGGTTGTTGATGGGCATCAATATACTAGACACACATGCCGATTTCTGCTAATTCTAGTACTCGCCGTGACGGGGCTAGTCGGCATACTCACCAATGTAATAATCAAAAACAGCCAGTTTTTTGGGATCGGGATTCTTGCCGACAGGAATCCCGCCACTTGGTCCAACTATCATGTAGGCGAATCCGGTTTGATGATGAATGACGGGGTAAGCTTGAAAAGTGTAATCGAAACATCCCACCAAGGCTGGATCAATAATCGGTCCCTGTTCTCTATTTTCGATATAACTCGCCCCTTGTATATATTCTTTGGAAATTTGAATCAGCGTTGTTTTTGTCCCTCCACTTTGTTCTGGAAACAATGTAAAGAACGCACTCCAGTCAGAAGTAATGGGTTGCTTCCTCATGGGTTCACAAATCTCTTTTTGCCTATCAGTTGGAATGGCAGATACCGTTGTATTCTCAAACCTTTTGTCCTTTGGAGAAGTCAAAACGATCTCATTTTGAATGTGAATGCCGAAGGCGGGAGAGTGTCCGAAATTGTCCACCCTCCAACTAACCCATACTTGACCACTTCCATCGGGCATAAAGGCAAACTTGCTAATAACGGGGAATCCCATTACCCACGGTCTCTGGGCCTCGGCCAGTATGCGTGTTTGCTGTTGCATTTCTCTCCACGTCCGATAGGTATAAGAAACATATTTGCAGGTGACGATCAGAAGCCCAGCTGCGAGGATGGAAGTCAGGCATGTGGCAATAAAGTTCCCCCGGCTGATAAAACGCTGTTCTTTTTTTTCGGTCTTTGTTTCTTCGCTTATGGATGGTGGCGGATACGATTCAATTCTAACAGTGAGAGGCAGTGGTGGATTGGACTGTGCGTTACGGTCATCGGTGCTATCTTGGGAGGGTATGGTTTTAGTGGATTGTTCGATTGGTGGATTAAGCTTTGACAAAAACCAACCAAATAAAGCGCCAGAAAAAACCGAAGCCAGAATACGTAGAAGGCCACGAGGCTCGGGAGGTTTTTGAGAAGACAATGGTTTCTCTTTTCCGAGTACCGAAATCGGTAGTTGTAAAAAAGATAAAGAAAAAGCTTGAGAAAGGCAAGGATTAGGCCGCCTTCCGTTGGCCGCGTCCCTGCCTAGGCTTGACACACGGCGTCAGTACCTTTTCCAGTTAGTTCTTGATAGGTGATTCGACGGTTTACGATATGACGCATCACGCGAAAGAAACGAGCCAAATCCGAGATGTATTCATGCTTCGTCGCTCGATTGTTGTAGCGGAATAC
>Ga0187782_10004338_pt1 | contig 10632 bp, 9 predicted proteins | sample 0715_SJ02_MP15_2_FD_132454 | JGI IMG/M metagenome (GOLD analysis project Ga0187782, IMG submission 132454) | Tropical peat soil microbial communities from peatlands in Department of Meta, Colombia - 0715_SJ02_MP15_20_MG | ecosystem: Environmental > Terrestrial > Soil > Wetlands > Peat | place...
CCACGCCGCACCGCTTCGCGGGCGTACTCGACCTGGAAGAGCCGTCCGTCCGGCGAGAAGACCGTGATTGCCCGGTCGTAGGCCATCTGGCCGGGTTGCATCTCCATGATGAGCGCCTCGTCCGGGCACTGAGGCCCCCTTTATAACGAGCGCGCGGGGAGTAACGTCTCCGTGAGCCGGTTACATCACTCGCGCAGGTCACGCCAACCCGCGTACGCGGTGCGACAACCGTAAGAGCCGCGCCCGGCCCTCTCGGCCAATGCCGTCGGGCGACGAACCGCATTCTCGGAAGACGGGTGGTTGGAGGCTCGCCGACCGCACGTCGTCGTACCTCCGGAGCGCCGCCGAACAGCCGATCGAGTGGTATCCCTGGGGCACGGAACCGTTTGAGGTCGCGCGTCGTACGAAGCGGCCCATCCTGCTCGACATCGGCGCGTCCTGGTGCCACTGGTGCCACGTCATGGACGAGGGGACCTATTCCGACGCTGAGGTCGCCCGCCTCTTGCTCCAGCATTTCGTGGCGGTGAAGGTCGACCGGGACGAACACCCCGAAATTGACCGCCGATTCCAGCGCCAAGTCGGGGCATTGACGGGCGAGGGCGGTTGGCCGCTTACGGCGTTTCTCACTCCCGAAGGGGAGCTATTCTTCGGCGGCACTTACTTCCCGGCGACCGATGGTCATGGTCGACCGGGCTTCCGGCGAGTGCTGGGCGAGGTGGCCCGGCTTTGGCGTGAGGAGCCGGAAAGGATCCGGCAGAACGCGGACGGTGTCCAGAGCGCGCTGGCGCGGATGCGCTCGGCGCGCACCCCCTCGGAGCTCACCCTCGAGGCGTTCGCGTCGGACGTGCTCGCTGACGTGCGTTCGAGCGTCGACCCGGTGAACGGGGGGTTTGGCGGGGCCCCGAAGTTCCCGCACCCAACGGCGGTGTCGCTGCTCCTGTGGGACGGGTTCGCCCACGGTCGCCCGGCGAGCGATGAAGCGGCCCATGAGACCCTGGTCCGCATGGCGGACGGTGGGATGTTCGACCAGGTCGGAGGGGGGTTTCACCGCTACTCCGTGGACGAGAGCTGGCACATCCCGCACTTCGAAAAGATGGGTGTCGACAACGCCGCCCTCTTGTCGGTCTATGTGGAGGGCGCGGCGCGTTTCTCGGACGCCCGACTCGAAGAAGTGGTCCGGTCCACGATTGGATGGACTCGGTCGACGCTCGGCGACCCGCGGGGAGGGTTCGGCGCGAGCCAGGACGCCGATAACGCTCCCGGAGATGACGGCAGTTACTTTACCTGGTCCCGCGCCGAGCTCAAGGAAGCGCTTGACGCCGACGAGCTCCGACTGGTGACGCGATTCTTCGGGGTCGGGACGGACGGGAGAATGCCCCACGACCCCGACCGGAATGTACTGTTCCGCATGCTGACGCTCGCCGAGGCGGAGGAGGGGATTTATCCGCCGGAACGCGGGGCCCGGGCGCTCGATCGCGCGGTAGAGAAGCTGAGGGCCGCTCGGGCCGCGCGTCATACCCCGACGGTCGACCGGGCCGTCTACGCCGACATCAACGGGCGGTTCATCGCGGCATTCGCTCGGGCGGGGACGTTCCTGGGGGATAGGACGGTGATCGCGGACGCCCAGAAGGCGGCGGACCGGATCCTGACGGAAGCGTACCGACCGGGCCAGGGCGTGGCGCATCAGGTCGGCGACGACGGCCCTCAGGGGTTGGGCCTGCTCGAGGACCAGGTCGCGTTCGCTTCCGGCCTCCTCGAGCTCGCCGGCGCGCTACCGTCGGCGAAGTATCTCGGACTCGCCGTGGCGCTCCTGGAGCTCGTCGACCGAGAGTTCCGGGGCGAGGACGGCCTCCTGCGGGACCTCGCAACGTCGATCTACGACGGCCCCGCCGTCACGGGCTTGAAGGAACCGTCGTATCCCCTCGAGGATACGCCCCACCTTTCCGCCAACGCATCGGCCGCCCTGTCGTTCCTCCGCCTGGCTTCACTCACCCACGACGACCACTGGGCCGAGAAGGCACGGACGCTCCTCGCGCCCATCGCGCGTCGGATTGGCGGGGCCGGATTGTTCGCCGCGGGCTCTGCCCTTGCGGTCGCCCTCCTGTCGACTTCACCGGCCACGGTCGTGGTGGAGGGAGAGGGAGCCGAAGCCGAACGTTTGCTTCGCGCGGCCCGACGCGCTTGGCACCCCAACAGCTGGGTCTTCGCCGGGCATCCGCCCCCGCCGTTCGAACTTCCCGGAGGCCTTCCCGAGCCCGGCGTGTCCCGCGAAGCTCGGGCGCTCGTCTGCTTCGGAAACGCGTGTGCCCCGCCCGTCACGGACCCGCGGGCGATCGCTCCGTTGCTCGCGAGCGGCGGTCGGGATTCGTCGGCGGCATGAGCACGCCGAGGTCCGTCCCATCGAGGAGATACGCCCGGGCAACGCCCGGGCTCATGAATCGGCGGTAGAGGAACGAGCGACCTCGCGCAGGTCGTTCGCGGTTCAGAGCTTCGGTGCCCGCAATGGGGTTGAACGCCGGAAGAATCACGACTTCACGGGCGCGCGGCTCGATGTGCCGTCGCCTTCGGGAGGCCCCCTCCGAAGGAGGTGGGCGTTCGACCCGGACCCAACACCGACGTTTCCCTTCGGTGTCGTCGGCGGTCGGCGCGAGCCGGAAGCCTGGATGCAGGTGACCTGCCACCAGCGTTCGGGAGCGCAGCACCGTGTTCGAAGGCCATCGGTGTCCGTGGAAAATCCCCACTCCGCCGCGAACGAACCCGGTCGCCGGATGCACGTCCACCTCCCGAGGCAGGTGACGGACGATCCCGACATCGTGGTTACCAAGGACCAAGTCGACCCTGAGCCCCTCGTGCAGGAGTTCGGCGAAGAAGTCGAAGACCACCGGCCGAAGTATCGGTGGCGTCCCGACGATGGGATGCTTCGCGTCTCCCGCGACGATCACAGCGCTCGCCCGAGCCTCACGAGCGAGCGCGATGAGCTTCTCCGCGAGTCGGTCGGCCGCGCCCTCGGGAGGGCCCAGCGGCCGTTCATGCGTGCTGCCGAGCCCGAGGTGGATGTCCGCGACAACGATCGACCGGATGTTCGAATCGTCGTCCGGCTCGAGCAGGAGCGCAGGAGCGTCGGGGATCGGCCGTACCACGCTATCCACAGTCCCCGGAGGAGCCTCGGGTCCAAGACGGTTCTCGGTCCCCGGAGCGCACGCGCTCCGAGAGGTTGGACCATGCTATTTTATATATAAGTGATAATTGAATTCTTCCGGGGGAACGCGCGTGCCGTCGAGTCGAGAACAGTCGATCGAGCGAATCCGCGCACTCCTCGAACGCGCTGGATTCTACGTCGCGGATACGCATTCGATCCGTCCGACCAGTTTCGACCTCGCCGCCCGTCGCGACGCGACGCTCCTCCTCGTGAAGGTGCTCAAGAACATCGACGCGCTCGATTCCGAGGAGGCGACTCGCCTCCGCGAGCTCGGGCACCTCTTCCCGGCGATCACGCTCGTGATCGGGCAGACCTCGGGAGCTTCCGAACTCGACCCGGGCGTTGTCTACACACGCTACGGGGTCCCGATCATCAACGAGGAGACGCTGCAGGAGTTCCTCGAGAAGGCGCTCCCGCCCTTCCTTTACGCCAGCCCGGGCGGCACGTTCGCCCAGATCGATGGCCCGCGCCTGCACGAGCTGAGAAACGCGCGTGGCCTCTCGCTCGGCACCCTCGCCGGGATCGCCGGCGTCTCGCGGCGCGCCATCCAGCTCTACGAGGAGGGCGCCGGTGCGGAAGCGCTTGTGATCGAGAGGATCGAATCATTCCTCGGCGACACGATCGTGAGGCCGATCGACCTGTTCGGCTGGCCCGAACGTGTGCCGGAGGAAGCTGAACCTGGGACGGAGACGGACGAGGAGGGGGACCGCGCTGCGCGTCCGCTCCAGCCGACGGGTGACGCTCTTCGTGACGGCGTGCTGCGGCAGCTCGATGGCATGGGTATCGAGGTCACCGTGACGATGCGCGCCCCATTCGACGCGCTAGCCCGCACGCCGGATGTCCTGCTCGCGGCGGCCGGCAGCCTGCGCACCGCGCTCCACCGGGCGGAGGTGCTGCACGGCCTTGCCCGCGTCGCCGAGGGTCACGCGTTGTTCGTCGTGCGGGACCCGGTCCCGCGTCCGTCGATCGCCGGCCTCCCAATCCTCACGATCACCGAGCTACGTCGCCATCGGGATCCGGACGAGCTGATCGAGGAGATCACCGAGCGGGAAAGCCCGTGATCACCGCAAGGTTCCCGAACGTCCCGGGGGTCCTCCTGCTCGCCCCCGTCCGCGGACTCGTCGCCGAAGTCCCTCGGCTCCTCGCCGAGCTCGACGCGTTCGCACCAGCCCAGGTGGGTCTGGGCCTGTCCCCCGCCGAGCTCGCGAGCCTCCACGAATACTTCGTCGCCGGCGAGGCGGAGCCGGTCGTTTCACTCACGGGCAACGAGACGAGCGAAGTGCGCGGTCTCGTCCGGTTCGGCGAAGTGCGGGTCCCGAACCCGTCGTTCGTCGAGCTGCTGCGCTGGGCCGCCACGCGGGGGGTACCCACGGTCGCGCTCGACCCGGACGATGACCAGACGGCGGCTCTGTTCGCGAAGCACATCGGCTACGTCGAGCTCGTGCGTCGGACCGTGCGGGAGCGCAGGGTCTCGCGGAGCCCGCCCACGCCGTCGTCGCCCGACGAGTTCGCCCTCCAGTGGGACCGCGAGGTCGCGCACGGACGGGGTTCCCGCGACTTTGCCGAGGCGCGGGACCGTTTCCTCGCCCGCCAGGTCCCGCCGCTCGCCGCCACGCGCCACCCGTTCGCGATCGTGGTCGACCGCGAGCGATTCGACTCGGTGCGGGCTCAACTCGCGCCGCTGCCGGGGCCCTCGACCGCGTGAACGTTCAGTCCTCGCGGGCGAGAATCTTCTCGAGCATCGACCGACCGGCCCGGCGGAACTCGTCGAGCGTGCCTTCGTTCACGAGCATGCCGTCGGCGAGCGAGAAGGCGTTGCCGATCCCCCACTTGAGCTCGCGCCGGTCCCGGTCGTAGAACTCCTGGAGGTCGGTGGCGTCATCCGAACGACTACGGCTCGCCATGCGGCTGTGCCGAGTCTCGGGCGAGGCGAAGATGCCGAGGACGAAGAGGTCGCCGAAGTTGTGCCGGAACACCGTCACCTCAACGTCCGAGCGGCAGCCGTCGACCAGCATCCTCGTCTCGGTGAGCCTCGGGATCGCCCGCTGCGCCCAGACCCCGGCCCCGTGCTTGTCCCGTTCCTCCGAGGCGACCCGGGCGACGTTCGCATTCGTGACGGGAAGGCCGCGGCGCCGGGTTTCGTCGCGAACGAGGTCGCCCATCTTGAGGGTCGCGAGCCCCATCGCCCGGGCAACACCGACGAGCTCGTCCTTGCCCGAACCGGGCATGCCGACAGTGACAATGAGTTTCATAGCGAGGGCGGGGGCTCATCCGGCGACGACTTCGGAGGCGCCGCGGAGGCCTTCATGTGGTCCGCGACGTCGTGCTCGGTGACCATCTGGAGTCGGTCGGCTCGTTGGCGGTACGAGAGCGCCTCCTGTTCCTCAAGGCGGGCGGTCTCAAGATAGCGGTCGACCTTCACCTTGAGCTCGGCCGTCTTCTGGGTCTTGGTCGCGGCACGCAGTTCGAGCGCCCGCGCCTTCTGCTGGAGGTCCACGACCTTCTGCTGGAGCTTCCGAACGCGGTAGTGGAGGCCCGTCACATCGGAACCGACCGAGACGCCGCCGGTCCGCTTGGTCGCCGATTCGATGTCCCGCTCGTGCTGTTTCATCTCCTGCTCGATCTCGGGGATTCCCGCAAGAGCCCGCTGACCCTTCTCGCGCAGGAGCGTCGCCTGGTGCCGCAGCTTCTCGATGTGGGTGTTCAGACGCGCGACCCGTTGCTGGGCACGCGCGGCCGCCCGGTCGTGCCGGGCCGCGATTTCGCGCAACTTGGTGATGTCCGCGTACTGCTGGCCGATCCAGCGGGACCGTCGTGCCGCGAGCGGGGTCGACAGCCCACTCGGCGGCGGGGTCTCGCCTCCACCGGATGCCATAGAGACGCAGTGACTCGGCCGCGAGATATAGCCGTTGTCGTACCCAGGAGGGTGCGGCGGGGCTAACTCCGCTTCGGCCGCGGGGGTCGGAACGACGGCGCCAGGCGGGCGGCTAGATCAGCCGCCGGCACGCGTTCCTGCGCCTTCGTGTCGCGCGAGCGAACCGTGACGCTTCCTTGGTTCGGACCATCGGCGAGCGTCTCGGCGTCGACCGTGACACAGAACGGGGTACCTGCCTCGTCCATTCGGGCGTACCGCTTCCCGATCGTTCCCGCGTCGTCGTAGAGGTTCGCGACCCCCGCGGCGGCGAGGTCATCCGCGAGTGTCCGTGCATAGGCGGCTTGTTCCTTGGGGATGAGCGGGAACACCCCAACCGGGACGGGGGCGAGATAGGACGGCAGGCGCCAGACGGTGCGGTCGCCATCCTTCCCGAGATGGACGTCGGCGAGGGCCCAGATGCTCCGGTCGACGCCGTAGGTGAGCTCGAGAACGTGCGGCATCACCGAACGCCCCCCGGTGAGCGTCACGGAGAGGTCCTTGCCCGAGCCCTGCCCGTGGCGGCCGAGGTCGTAGTCGCCTCGGTAATGGACCGCGCCGATCTCCTTGAAACCGCCCATGCTGTCGAGCTGAACCTCGACGTCGAACTGGATCCGGTTGTAGAACGAGCGCTCCTGGTCGGACTTCTCGAAGAGACGGAGGCGTTCGGGAGGCACCTTGAGAACATCCCGGAAGAACCGGAACGTGTGCACGAGATGATAGACGTAAAACTCCGGGAGCCCCCCGGCGGAAACGAGGTCGGCCGCTCGGACGAGCTCGACCTCTTCCGAGCCCGCCAGGCGACGGGCGGCGCGCAGTACGGGAAGCCGCTCCTCGGCGACCTGGTCGAACGGCAGCGGGAAATGCTCCGGATCGAAGAAGATCTGGAGCTCCGCCTGCTCGAACGTCCGCATCCGGAAGAGCAGCTGACGCGGCGCGATCTCGTTGCGGTACGCCTTGCCGACGATGGCGATCCCGAGAGGCAGCGCGTGCCGACCGACGTCCCACATTCGGGAGAACGCAAGGTAGCTGCTCTGCGCCGTCTCGGGACGCAGGTAGGCCCGCTCGTGGCCCGTCACACCGTAGTCGAGGCCGAACATCAGGTTGAACGGTGGCGGCACGCTGAGGGTTTTCGCACCGCAGTTCGGGCACTTCACGCCCCGAGCCCGGACGATCTCCTCGATCTCTTTCGAGGTGAGCCCGTCGACCCCCTCGGGTCGGACCTTCTCGAGGACCGTATCGGCCCGGAAGGTTCCCTTGCAGCTATCGCAGACCACTTCGGGGTCGGTGAAATTCTCTAGGTGCCCCGAGGCACGGACGACCGCTTCCGGCAGAATCTCGGCCGGATCGATGAGATAGTAGTCGTGCGACAGCCCGACGAACCAGGCCACCCAGGCCTCCTCGACCCGGCGCTTGAGCGCGGTCCCGAGGGGGCCGTAGTCAAAAAGACCCTGCGCCCCACCGTATATCTCCGCGGTCGGCCAGAACACCCCGCGGCGGCGCAGCAACGCAGACAGCTCGTCGCTCTTCATCGCCTGGCTCGTCGCTCCCGCGCCCCCGGCCGGGCCATAAGGTGTTCGGTCGTCCGGGTGACGACCTGATAGGCCGGGTCATCCGGGGGAAGACGCAGCACGACCGGAGCGACCGGCATGCCCGGGACGACGAGAGCGGCTTCCGGTCTACCGAGCCACACCCACGGCTCCACGAGCGCCGCCCGCGCGACGAACGCCGCCGAGACGGGGCGACGTCGGAGCCGGGAACCGACGTACGCAAACTCCATCTCGCGCCAAATTGACGGCGCATGGAACATCGCATTGTCGGTGCCCAAGAGGACCGACAGGCCGAGCCTCTCCATGGCGCCGAGGTCGGGTTGACGCGCGAACAGCGCATTCGAGCGCGGACAGACCGCGACCGACACCCGTTCGTCTCGGACCTGCGCCAGGTCGTCCGGTGTGGCCTTGGCGAGGTGGATCAATAGGTCCGGGTGCGGGTCCAGAAAGCGCTCCGGTTTTTCGCGGACCGCCTCGCTCGCGTGGAGCCCAAACTTGCGACCCGCCGCGCGGCAGGCCCGGGCGACGGTGCGCCGAGTCTCGTCGGTCTCGTCCCGAGCGCTCGAGAGGCCGATCCCGTCCGCCACGGCGAGAAGCCGGCGGAGCTCATGCTGGTCCACCGGTCGAGCGAGTGGTCGGCCGAGGGCATAAACGCGCACCGGACTTCCTCGCGCGGCCTCCCGGAGGAGCTCGACCCCCGGTCGACCCTCCTCCCGGAAGTCGACGGTGGCGGCGACGCCCTCGCGGGCCATGCGCCTCAAGGCCGCTCGCATTGCCGAGAGCTTCTCCGCGCGCGACGCGTTCGCGAGCAGTCGAAACTTGTAGCCGTGCGGAGGCTGGATGAGTCGGGAGACTGGACCGGGAGGGGGTTCCCGGACGGAGACCGAGTCGCCGAGGTGCGTGTGAGCGTTCACGGGAGCGGGGACGACGATTCCCCGGACGACCGTCTCGCCCCGGCGGCGGCCCTCGGTGCCGAGCGATCCCACCTCGGTCACGCGCCCCGCACGGAGCCGGACGTACGCGGGGCGTGCTCCCTCGATATCCAGCACGGCGCCGACGACCAGCATGGAGATTTCGGCCGACCGAAACTTCCGACGGCTAAAAGGGACATAGCGGGTTCCCCCAAGCGATAAGGTGGTAGGCGGTTCACCGGACGCGGACTATGGCGGGCGCCTTGACGGACCGGCCGCGAGACCTGTTGGTCTCGGGTCATGTCATCGTTGACCGGTTCCTCTCGGTGCGGAACTTTCCCGAGGCCGATCGTACGGTGCCGGTGCTCAGGGGTCGCGCAGAATTGGGGGGAACGGCCACCAACATTGTTCGGTCCGCATCGCGCCTCGGCGTGGCGACCGGCCTCGTGGCTCGAATCGGGGATGGCTTCCCGAAGGAGTACGTGAACACCCTCCGACGGGCGGGGGTGGACGTGCGGGGCCTCGAGCGGATCGACGGACGCCCGACACCGACCTGCTACATCATCGAGGACAGCACCGGGGCCCAGCGGACGCTCATCGACCAGGGTGTGATGGGAGCTTCCAAACGAGCCCGCGGGGCCCCGAGATGGCTCGGCGAATACTCTTGGCTCCATCTGACGACCGCCGACCCCGAATTCCAGCTACGTCTACAGAAGGCAGCCCACGCACGGGGCCTCAAGGTGGCGGCCGACCCGGCACAGGAGATCCACTACCGCTGGGACCGGCGCTCGTTTCGACAGCTCTTGCACGGCTCCGAGATGCTGTTCGGCAACCGTTCCGAGATTGCGTGCGCCCTCCAGTTCGTAGGGGCACGGCGGGTGGAGGGCCTGCTCGAACACGTCCCCCTCGTCGTGAGGACCGAAGGGAAGGATGGGGCGACGGCGTTCTCCCGCGCGGGAACGGTCCACGTCCGAGCGGCACCCCATGCCCGGGTCCGGACCCTCGTCGGCGCCGGGGACGCTTTCCGGGGTGGATTTTACGCGGCTTGGTTCGCAGGCCAGCCGCTCGCGAGTTGTCTCACCGCCGGCGTCCGTGCTTCTGCCCGATGGATCGAGGGAGTGAGGTAACGCCGGGCCATGGAGATGCACGCCTTCGGGCGCCTTACCCCCGTCGAGGTGGCCCGTCGCCGCCTGCTCGCGGCGACGTTTCCCGTCGACCGAGTGGAGTCGATTCGGACGGAATCGGCGTTCCACCGCGTCCTGGCTACCGACATCCGGGCTCCGGCGCCGGTCCCCGCCTTTCCACGGACTACGTGGGACGGGTACGCCCTACGAAGCCGGGACACGGCGGGGGCCACTCGCTCGCGACCCGCCGAGCTGCGCGTGGTCGGCGAGGTGTTCGCCGAGCAGTCGTTCCCCCGACCGCTTCAGAAGGGGGAGTCCGTCGCGATCGCGACGGGCGGGGCGATCCCGGTCGGCGCGGACGCCGTCGTAATCTTCGAAGAAGTCGATCGCGTAGCGGACTCGGTCCGCGTTGCACGAACGATCCCGAAGGGAGACCGCATCTCGCCGCCCGGTCACGACTTTCCACGCGGGACCCGGCTCGCCCGGCGGGGAGAGGAACTATCGGCGACCGCACTCGGGGCGATCGCGGCGTGTGGGGTACCGACGGTTCGCGTCTACGCCATGCCCCGCGTCGCTGTGGTCCCGAACGGCAACGAGCTTCTCTCGCCCGGGGACCCACTGCAGGCGGGGCGGATCTACGAAAGTAACAACGCTACCATCGCCTCGGTGGTGCTGGCCGCCGGTGGGATTCCGCTCCTTCATAAGCCCGTGCCCGACCACCCTCTCGAGATCGAGCGCGCCCTCCGTTCGGCCCTCTCCCACGCGGACCTGGTGCTGGCCACCGGTGGAAGCTCGGTAGGCGAGCGCGACCACCTCCCCCGGATTCTCCCGAAACTCGGCACGCTGCTCTTCCATGGAATCGCCGTGCGGGCCGGCAAGCCGACGCTGGCGTCCCGGAGCGCTCGGAAATTGATCGTGGGCCTTCCAGGGCATCCGA
>Ga0187782_10004340_pt1 | contig 10628 bp, 10 predicted proteins | sample 0715_SJ02_MP15_2_FD_132454 | JGI IMG/M metagenome (GOLD analysis project Ga0187782, IMG submission 132454) | Tropical peat soil microbial communities from peatlands in Department of Meta, Colombia - 0715_SJ02_MP15_20_MG | ecosystem: Environmental > Terrestrial > Soil > Wetlands > Peat | place...
CTGCGCTCGTGGAGCCTCGCGATGCTCATCCTCCTCACCGCGCCCGGCCGGCTTGCCCTCGCGAGCGAGACGCTGCTTCTGCACGGGCACATCTACACAGGTAATCCCCGGGCACCGTGGGCCGCGGCCTTATCGGTCAGCGGATCGCGGATCGACGGGGTGGGAACGGACGAGGAGATCGTGAAGCGAGGAGGTCCCAAGTCGCGGGTCGACGATCTGCACGGTCGCACGGTCATCCCCGGAATCGTCGACTCGCACAGTCACGTGCTCTGGGGAGCCTTCGCGCTGCGTGGCTTCAATCTATCGACTCCCGAGTGGACGATCACCCCGGATCAAGACGAGCGGCTGGTCGAGGCCATCAGGGCCTACGCGGCCGCACATCGGACCGAGCCAATTGTATTCGGACGGGCCGACTTCAGCACCGTCCCGCCCACCACGCCCGGTCATGAGCAGCTCGACCGTGCGCTCGCCGACCGACCCATCGTCATTCTCAATACATCGGGTCACGCGTATTGGTTGAACGCGGCGGCCATCAGCGCGGCCGGTGTCACCAACCGCCCGGTCGCAGATCCCGACGAGGAGCGCGGCGTGATCCGCGACGCGAGCGGGAACCCGAGCGGAATGTTTTTCGAGGCCGCCATGGAGATCGTTTATCGCGGAATCCTCGCTCGGGTAGCGGAGGAGGAGCAGCTCGCGATGCTGCGCGTCGCCGTTCATCATCTGAACACCTATGGCATCACGAGCGTCGTGAATGCCACCGGCAACCTTCGGGAGATCGGATTGTTCGCGAGGCTCAAAGAGCGCGGACAATTGACCGTCCGTACGCGAACCGCCTTCGGCGCTGTGGCGGTGCGCCAACGGCTGACCCCCGAGTTTCTGTCCGCTCTCGAGGAGGCGCGGCGTCGCTATCACGACGCGTGGGTGTCCGCCAACCTGGTGAAGTTATTTGCCGACGGCAGCACCGGGCTCATCCCGCCCCTGGTGTACGAGCCGCACGAGTTTGCCGATCTCGTCGTGGAGCTCGACAAGCGCGGCTATCAGATCATGACCCACACCCAGCGGATCGATGCGCTGCACATGATCCTCGACGCCTACCAGCGCGCGCTCGAGACCAATCCCCCGAGAGATCGGCGAATGCGAATCGAGCATGTGTTCCTGGCGGAGAATGCAGATATCGCCCGCTTCGGCGAGCTCGGCGTGATCGCGGCAATGCAACCGACATTTTGTTGCAGCGAGAACGGCAGCTTCAACTATCTGCCGCAGCCTGTTCCCACGGATCAGTGGAGAAGTCTCAAAAGCGCGGGCGCAACCCTCGCGTTCGGCAGTGACTGGCCCTGCACGTGGCCTCCGGATCCGTTCGTCGGGATGCAGGAGGCGGTCACCCGCCAAGTGTGGCGCGCGCCGGGGCTGGTGGGCGTCGCCGGTGAGCCGTTCGATGGGTCTGCGCAGGCGGGTGCCGTCGCGACCGGCGACAGCTACCTGCCGCAGGAGCGGCTGTCGATTCAGGAGGCGGTCGATGCCTACACACAGGGAGCCGCGTATGCGGCGTTCCTGGACGATCAGGTGGGGACGCTGGAGCGCGGGAAAGAGGCGGATCTCGCGGTGCTGTCTCAGAACATTTTCGCCGTGCCCGCCCTTGAGATCAGCAAAACCCGTGTGCTGATGACGATGGTCGGGGGACGGGTGGTCTATCGAGGAGAGGAGTGGAAACGATGAGGATCAAGGAGATCGCCGGCTGTCTCATGTTTGCCTGCGCCTGCGCCTGCGCGGGCACGGCCTCGGCCGCGGATTTGAGCTCGCTCACGGATGCAGACGCTTCGGCGGGGCTCAAGAAGGCGCTCGACCAGGGCATTGGCCGAGCCGTCGACAAGCTCGGCGTGACGGACGGGTTTTTGAAAAATCCGGCGGTCAAGATACCCCTGCCTCCGACGCTCGAGAAGGCGGAAGGGGTGATGCGCATGCTCGGCGCGGGCGAGCAGGCGGACCAGCTCGTGGTCGCTATGAATCGAGCCGCCGAAGCGGCCGTGCCGGAGAGCAAGGTGTTGCTCAAGGAGGCGCTTCACCAAATGACCTGGCAGGACGCGAAGCAAATCCTGACGGGCGGCGACGATTCGGCCACCCGGTATTTCAAGCGCGTAACCTATGCACCGCTGCAAGTCAAATTCGCGCCCATCATCGCGCGCGCCACGGCCCGGGTGAAACTTGCGGAGACCTACGATGCGGTGGCCAAGAAGGCGGTCGAATTGGGAGTTCTCAAGCCCGAAGACGCGAGTTTGGAGTCTTACGTAACGGACAAGACGCTCGACGGTCTCTTCTACATGATGGCCGAGGAGGAGCGCGCAATCCGCAAGGATCCGTTGGGGCAAGCCAGCAGCTTGCTCAAGAGGGTCTTCGGGGCCTTGCGCTAAAGGCGCAGCGGCGCCTTTCGAACGCGCCGCCAGCGACCGACCTGCTTCGCCCAAAAGCGCGTCACGGGCCAGCGATCCGGTGCCGGCCGGCGGAACTGCGAGACGAAATCCCATATCAGGGCGGTCGCATCGGGCGGCCTCCCGTCGTTGAACTGATGCCGCTCGTCGCCGCCGCTCCACGCGTGCCCGAGCCCATCGATGAGAACCGCACGCAGGACCACCTCATCGTTGCGCCGATAGTCGCGCTGTCGATAGGTGCGACCCCGATCCGTAATGAGCCGCTCGACGGTTGGATCGAGCGGCCCCGCGGGCGCACTTACGAGCTCGGCAAACCGCAAGAATTGCTGAACGATTTGCTTGGCGTTGCGAGGATTGACGACGCTGTCGTTCTCCCCGTGAATCACCAAGGCCGGCACGAATCCGAGATCGGGAGAGGCTCCGTCGACCGCCTCTTCGGCGACTGCCTCCGGTGAGCGGCGCGCACCGGAGCGCATGGTTTGGGCGGCGCCGACCGCCGAGTCGGCCCCACGGTACATCACGCCCGCAACGATCGCGCAGGCGGCAAAGAGTGCCCCGTGTCGGAAGGCCATCACGGCCGTCATCGCGCCGCCGGCCGACATTCCTGCCAGGTACACCCGCGAGCGATCGACGGGGTATCGGCGGGTCACGCTGCGCACCAGCGTGGCGATCGTGCGCGCCTCGCCCCCGCCTTGTTCGACATCGCGGTGAAACCAGTTCCAGCAGCCGAGCGGGTTCGCACCGCGGGATTGCTGCGGATACAGGACAATGAATCGCTGCGAGTCGGCCAGCTCGTTCATGCGGGTACCCTCGGCGAAAGTGTGCGCGTCCTGGCTGCATCCGTGCAGCATCACCATGAGCGGAACGCGCTCGCGTGCGGTCAACTGGGCGGGAACGTACAGAAAGAACTCGCGCTGCCGCCGAAGAAGGCCTGCGCGCGGCGTGCTCGGGAAGCGGCCCGTGAGCCAGCCCGCATCGCCCGCCTTGCGAGGCCTACGGGGCGTTGTGAGGCGCACGAGAGCCGTGCGCAGCCAGTGCTTCGCAGGCCGGGCCACGGATCAGGCGGGCAACCGCTCGTAGACCGCGAGACCGGGGATCAGGGCGGCCCAATCCGGGCGACCGCGGGTAAAGATGGCCATGGTGGGCCGGAACGCGCACGGGTCGTCGAGCGAGCCGGCATAGATCGTAAATTCCTCGGCCTCACCGACCTTGCCGCCGAATACGAGGCTCGCGCAGACGGGACAGGAATTGCGCACAGCATCGCGGCCGCGTGCGGATTTGGATATGAATTCGAGAGTTCGGCCGGTGAAGCGTACCGCGCTCGCTGCAAAGACCATGAACGGAATGAACCCCGAGCCGGATGCTTTGCGGCAGTCCTCGCAGTAGCAGTACCCGGCGTACCGGGGATCGCCGAGGGCTTCATAGCGCAGCGCGCCGCATAGGCAGCCGCCGGCGTGACGGGCTTCACTCATGCGCCGATTATCGATAGCGCAGCGACCCATCTCAAGTCGGGGATGCGCGAGTAGGGTCGACTAGTGGCGAGTAGCCCAGGCACGACCACACCTCGACCGCATGATGAGGCGCAAGCGGGACTTCTCATTCAACCCTCTGCGGTTCATCATCGACACCTCGGAGGTCTGCGCATTCGGAGGTCATCGTGGACAACATCAAACCGCTTTTCACAACTGTAGCGACTGCGACCGGGGGCCGCAACGGTCACACCGAGGCGCAGGATCATTCCGTGTCGGTGGACTTGTCGGTGCCCAAGGCGATGGGCGGACCGGGCAAGCCCAATACATCGACGCCCGAGCACCTGTTTGCCGCGGGATATGCCGCCTGCTTCGGCGGTGCGCTCGATTACGTGGCGACCCAGAAAAAGCGTAATGCCAAGGGCGCGACCGTCACCTGCAGCGTCAGCATCGGGCCGCGAGAGGGCGGGGGGTTTGGGCTCGCGGTCAAGCTTCACGTCAAGGACATGACAGTGCCCAAGGCGGAGCTTTCCGCGCTCGCAGAGGAAGCGCACCAGAAAATCTGTCCCTATTCGCATGCGACCCGCGGCAACGTACGCGTCGATCTCGAGGTCGAGGGCGCGTGAATCGCCTGGGTGCGCGCGGCTGCCGCTAGCCCTTGCTCCACGCTCGTCGCACGATCTGCGGGAGCATCTCGCCCGCCGGTGCCCTGTAGGCGAACGCCACCTTCGCATCCACCTCCGTCGCATTCGGGTTGATCTGCACCGTGAGCGCCCCCGCCTCGATCGCGATGTCGGTGAGAGAGGCGGCGGGCTGCACGGTCGAGGATGTGCCGACGCAAAAGAAGACATCGGCCGCTTCCGCGGCCCCGAGCGCGGCGTGCCACTCGGCTGCGGGAAGCGGCTCGCCGAACCACACGACACCCGGGCGAACTCTCCCGCCGCAGCTCTCGCAGCGCGGCGGCTCCATCCGATAGCCCTCCTGCGGCAGGTTGCTCATCTCGGCGGACCTAAACTCGTACCCCCGGCGGCAGTGCTCGCAATAGGGGTGAGCGAGCTGCCCGTGCAGGTGCAGGACACTCGGGCTTCCGGCGCGCTCATGCAGATCATCGACGTTCTGGGTCACCAGCGTGAGTCGCGGCACCGCGTTTGCCATGTCCGCGATCGCCTTGTGAGCGCCGTTGGGCTGGGCGCGCAGCACGGCCGCTCGACGCCACTCGTACCAGCCCCACACGAGCGGCGGATCTTTAGCAAATGCCGCGGGAGTCGCGAGCTCCAGTGCGTCGAATTTCTCCCACAGCCCGCTTTGCTTATCGCGGAAGGTGGCCAGACCGCTCTCGGCCGACACGCCCGCACCGGTGAGAACGACGACGTGTTTCGCGCGACGCAGGCTCTCGAGCAATTGCGGGTGGGGATCCATGATCGATGCGCTGGATCCGTCACTCGTTCGTGAGCTCGAATTCCACCGTGACACCGAGCTCGCCGAAGACACGGCTGACCTCGGGCGCGAGCGTGAAGCTCATTACTCGATCCGGTGACAGCGCGACGAGCAGGCTGATCTCGCCACCATCGGCGCGGATTCGGCGCAGGAAGTCCGAGTGTACATTGAAGAAACGGTCGGCTTTCAAAGAGAGCGCCCAGCCGAGCGATTGCGTCGCGGCGGCAGCTGCCGTGGCAAATTGTGGCGCTGCCTCGAGCTTGAGGTGCCTGAGAAAGGCTACGTCGAGCTCGCCCGAATCGAGCGCCCCGAGCCAGTAGCTTTCGGTGCGGACGGAGGCGGGCGTCATTGCGCTGCGCGAGGGTCGCGGATCGCCGGCTCGAAAGGAATGCTCCGGCTCAATCCCGAGCTCACGCGAGAGTTCCGCAGGATCTATCGAGGGATGGCGGATACGAATCGACAGATGAAAGGGATGCGGCGCCGGTTTTGCAAGCTTCTTGGCTTCCATGTGCAATTGACTCCATGACCTTGAGGTCGGTTGAAGCGTATCGGGAGCCCCGCGGCAGGGCAAGCTCGCAAGCACCGCGGCCGTGCAGGCGACCCACCGTTGATGAAGTGACCGGCGGCCGCAGCGTTGTTGGGAAGCGTTGACCCGCGCTTCAGTATTCTTTAGTATTCGGTTGTATACAAAAAACTGTGAGCGCGGCGACGCGGCTCGCCGTACGACAGCACCGGGAGCCGCAGCGGCTCCCGGAGGCCAGCCTGCCGTGCGCAGGTGCCCTGGAGATCGATCGTGGCGAAGGGTATTTATCTCATCACCGGTGGCGCGAGCCTGATCGGCTCGCACATCGCCGATCAGCTGCTTGCCGCGGGGGCTCGGGAGGTTCGACTCCTGGACAACTACTCCCTGGGCACCCCGGCGACGATTGCTCACCTGAACGACGAGCCACGCGCTCGGCGCCTGCGAGGGGATGTCCTGCGTTTGCCGGATGTCCTCGAGGCCTCAAGGGATGCGGATGGCGTATTCGCGCTGGCGGGATACCTGACGCTGCCGATGGCGCAGGACCCCTTGGCAGGCGTGTCGGTCAACACGCTAGGCATGGTGAACACCCTGGAAGCCTGTCGCTTCAGTGGGGTTCGTCGCGTCGTGTTCTCCTCTTCGGTCGCCGTTTACGGCGCGCCGGTCGAGCACCCGATCACCGAGGAGACCGGGTACGTCAGCGCGGGGCTCCAGCCCTCCTCGCAGCTCTACGGTGCGAGCAAGCTCATGGGCGAGGCCTTGTGCGCCCGCTATGCCCGAAGCTTCGGCCTCGAGTTCAACGCGCTGCGCTTCGCATCGGTGTACGGCGAGCGGCAGCACGCGCGCGCGGTCAACGCCGTCTTCGTCGCGCAGATCTGCGAGCAAGTACGCCGTGGCGAGGATCCGGTGATCGACGGTGATGGGAGCGAAGTGCATGACTACGTTCACGTCACCGATGTGGCGCACGCATGCCTCTTGGCCATGCACAGCGCCTCACAGGGCCATGCGTTGAACGTGGCGACGGGCGTGGACACAAGCTCGGCTCGAGTGGCGGAAATCGCCTTGCAGCTCCACCGCCGGCAGGACTTAAAACCCCGCTACCGGGAGGACCGTCGGACCGTCCGTTCGGCGGCAGGGACGCGCCTCGGGTTCAGTCGCGAGAAAGCAGCGCGCGAGATTGGCTGGGAGCCGCGTGTGAGCATCGAGGAGGGAATGCACCGCCTCATCGAGTGGCAGAGGACTCAGGGCTGAGCCATTGCGGAGGCGACCTGATGGGGTCTGCAGCGAAGGGTAAGAAATCGACCCAGCTCAACGGAGAGAGCCTTCCGCGGGGTGAGGCGGCGTACCGATACATCAGGAGCGCCATCCAGGGCGGTCACCTCAAACCTGGCGAGCGCTTGCGCGAGATCGAGCTCGCCAAGCAGATCGGGTTGAGCCGAACCCCGATTCGTGAAGCACTGAGTCGGCTGCAAACCGAAGGTCTCGTGGCGCACGATGCGACGCGCGGCGTCGTCGTGGCGGAGCTCGATTACGGGATGGTGACCGAGCTTTACACCATGCGCGAGGTACTCGAGGGGACGGCCGCGCGTCTGGCTGCGCAGCATGCTTCCGATGTGGAGATCTCGATACTGGATGGCCTCTGTGCGCAGTACGAAGCGGCGTTGAGTGACCCGGCGGCGCTCAGCGTCAGCAATAGACGCTTTCACGAGACGCTGTATCGATGCAGCCATAACCGCTACCTCTTGAACATGGTGACCGTTCTGCACGACGCTCTTTCCTTGCTGGGCGGCACGACGCTCGACAACACCGAGCGCGCAGCCGAAACGCTGCGCGAGCACCGCGCGGTAGTGGCAGCGATTCATGTCCGGGATGCCGAGGCGGCCGAGCAGGCGCTGCGCACGCATATTCGAAACGAACAGAAAGCGAGGATGCAGAAGCTATTCGCTTCTGCCCCCTAAGGCATCGGCCATGGCGCAGGGGAGGGCGGCGGCTGGCGATCGATTCACCCCGTCCATGCGCGCGGTCGAGCCACGAGCAGCAACTTGGAGTGAGGGGAATGTCGGAACGTAAAGAGTATGACGTCATGGTGGTGGGCGCGGGCAACGCGGCGCTGTGCGCCGCGCTGTCGGCGCGTGAGGGCGGATCCCGGGTGCTGGTGCTCGAGAAGGCGCCGCTCGAGGAGCGCGGGGGCAATTCGCTTTTCACGGCCGGCGGGTTTCGCTTCGTCCACGACGGTATCGAAGACTTGCGCAAGGATGTTCTCGTCGATCTCTCGGAGGCCGAGGTCAATCAGATCGTCATGCCCAAGCTGTCCAAACAGCAATACATGGAGGACCTGATGCGGGTGACCGAGGACGAGAGCGACGAGGAGCTCGCCTCGATTCTCATCGGGCGCTCGCGCGAGACGGTGGTGTGGCTACGTTCGCACGGCGTGCGCTTTCTTCCGATGTTCGGCCGCCAATCCTACAAGGTCGAAGGCAAGCACCATTTCTATGGCGGAGTGAACATCGAGGCGGTGGGCGGCGGCTTCGGGTTGGTGGAATCCTTGATCAGGCGCGCCGAGAGGCTCGGCATCGAGATCCGCTATGGAACAGAGATGCGCAAGCTCCTCGAGGACCGGCGGGGTGCGGTCATCGGCGCGCAGGTCAAGGGCCCGGAAGGGTATCAGGACATCGCTGCCAAGGCGGTGGTGCTCGCCTGCGGGGGCTTCGAGGCCAATCCCGAGATGCGCACGCGCTATCTCGGCCCCGGCTGGGAGCTGTGCCGCGTGCGCGGGACTCGGCATAACACGGGCGGCGGAATCCGTGCGGCGCTCGACATCGGCGCACAACCCTTCGGTGGCTGGTCCACCTGCCATGCTGTGCAGTGGGACATCAGCGCTCCGCCCTTCGGCGACCGAGTGGTACTCGATAACTATCAGAAACATTCCTACCCGATCGGGATCGTGGTCAACCTCAAAGGTGAGCGCTTCATCGATGAGGGCGCCGATTACCGCAACCACACCTACGCCAAGTACGGCCGCGAGGTGATGAAGCAACCGCGGCGCACCGCCGTGCAGATCTTCGACGCGAAGACGATCGACATGGTGCGCGATGAATACCGCATCAAGCAGGTGAGCAAGTTCACGGCCAGCACTCTCGAGGAGCTGGCCATGGGACTCGACATCGATCCGAAGGGACTCGTGCGCACCGTGAATGCCTTCAATGCGGCATGCCGCGCGGGCAGCTACAACCCGTCGATCCTGGATGGCCTCGGCACCGACGGAATCGAGCCGCCCAAATCGAACTGGGCGCTCCCGATCGACGAGCCGCCGTTCACGGGATTCATGGTGACCTGCGGGATCACCTTTACCTTCGGTGGACTGCGCATCGACCGCTGCGCCGCGGTGCTCGACACGGCCGGCGAGCGCATTCCCGGTCTCTACGCCGCCGGGGAGCTCGTCGGCGGCATCTTCTACGGCAACTACCTCGGCGGCGCCGGTCTCATGTCGGGCTCGGTCTTCGGCCGACAGGCCGGAAAAAGCGCCGGCGAGTTTGCGCGCACCCCGGTGGCGAGCCTCTGAGCTCGCGCTCCTGCCCACCGCTTCGCCATGCCACTGCGCAAGCTCCCTGCCGTATTTGCACGCGGTGGCACCTCGAAAGCGCTTCTGTTCCATCGCCGCGATCTGCCTGCAGATTGGGAGGAGTGGGCTCCGATCTTTCTCGCAGTGATGGGCAGCCCCGACCCCGACGGACGGCAGCTGGATGGAATGGGCGGTGGTATCTCATCGCTGTCGAAGGTCTGCGTGATCGGCCCGCCTACCCGCGCCGATGCCGACGTGGACTACACCTTCGCTCAGGTGTCGGTGGATCGAGCCACCGTCGACTACGGCGGCAACTGCGGCAACATGTCCTCGGCCATTGGTCCGTTCGCGGTCGACGAGCGGCTCGTGAAGGTGGCGCGCGACGGCGAGGTCACGGTGCGCATTCACAACACCAACACCGGGAAGCTGATTCATTCAACCTTCGAGGTCGAGAGCGGGTGCGCGCGCGTGGACGGACCGCTGTGCATCGACGGCGTGGCCGGCTCGGGGGCTCCGATTCGGCTGGAGTTTCGCGACCTCGCGGGGGCACGCACGGGTCGACTACTCCCGGCGGGAGGCGCGTTGCACGAGCTGCGACTTCCTCTCGGTGGCAGGATCCGCGCGAGCATGGTGGATGCGGGCAATCCCTGTGTGTTCGTGGACGCCGAGGCGCTCGGCCTCGACGGCACCGAAGCCCCGGAACGAATCGAGTCACAGGCTGAGCTGATGCATGCGCTGGAGGACTTGCGTATCCAGGCCTCGATGGCCATGAAACTTTCATCCGATGAGGCGCAGGCCGCGTCGAGCCGCTCGGTGCCTTTCATCGGAGCGGTTGCGCGCGCCCGCTCCTGGGTGTCGCGGTCAGGACATCGCTTCGGTGCCGACGATGCGGATCTCTGCGTTCGGATGCTATCGAGCGGCAATGCCCATCGGGCCATTCCGATCACATCGGCTCTCTGCGTTGCCGTGGCCTGTCGAACGGCCGGCACACTGCCCGCGGAGATCTGCCGCTCCTCGGCGGGCCCGCTGCGCATCGGCCACCCGTCGGGCGTGATCGTCGTCGAGGCGGAGCGCGACCCTCAAACGCGACAGGTGCGTCACGCGAGCGTGTACCGGACGGCGCGCCGTCTGTTCCAGGGCGAGGTTCTGTTCGCTACATCGGCCCGCTGAACGCTCGTGTCCTCTGCCTCGGGTGCACAGCGCGAACGGCTCGC
>Ga0187782_10004341_pt1 | contig 10627 bp, 8 predicted proteins | sample 0715_SJ02_MP15_2_FD_132454 | JGI IMG/M metagenome (GOLD analysis project Ga0187782, IMG submission 132454) | Tropical peat soil microbial communities from peatlands in Department of Meta, Colombia - 0715_SJ02_MP15_20_MG | ecosystem: Environmental > Terrestrial > Soil > Wetlands > Peat | place...
CGCACTCCAGAGTCTCTTGATGGAGCCTCTGAAGTGCGCGAAACCCGTGTCAGCAGTGGAAGAAAGGACTTATACTGCCCAAAATCTCTAGCTTCGTTTGTGACAGAAAATGGGAGCGGTTCACAGCAGAAATTTGTCGTATTCTTACGTGAACGAACGCAGGGGGCAGGTCAGTACAGGACGCAAACAATGTAGGGTGGTGCTAGTAACGTTTATTGGGCGCCGCGGCGCTGAATGACGATCTTGATGGTCAGAAACATAATCATCAGGTCCAGACCAATCGACGCGTTCTTCATGTAAAACAAGTCGTATTGGAGCTTCTCGCGCGCGTCCTCGACCGTGCTGCCGTACTTGTATTTGATCTGAGCCCATCCCGTAATTCCCGGCCGAATCATATGCCGCACCTTGTAATACGGGATTTCCTGAGAAAGCCACTCGACAAACTCTGGCCGTTCCGGGCGCGGGCCCACAAATGCCATATCGCCTTTTAGCACACACCAGAGTTGTGGAATCTCGTCCAGGCGTGAGGTACGAAGAAATCTGCCAACGCGGGTGACCCGTGGGTCATTGTCTCCGGCCCACTGGGGGCCGGTCTCGGCTTCCGCGTCGACGCGCATGGTGCGAAACTTGAACACTTTGAACGGCCGGTCCAACTTACCGACTCGAGTTTGCGCGTAAAATACTGGCCCTTCGGAATCCAGCTTGATGGCAAGCATGATCAAAGGAATCAGGGGCAGGGCAAGAATCAGGCCGGTCAGCGAGATTACGATCGAAAGGAGGCGCCGGGTAGCGCGGAGAAGGTCGCTCCTGCGAAAGCCTTCCCCGAAAACGATCCAGCTGGGGTTGAGACTTTCGACTTCGATCTTGCCCGACATCTTTTCCAGCCACGAAGTGGCTTCCTCGATCTTTACGCCCTGCATGCGCAGATCGAGCAACTCCTCCATTGGGATGGTGCCCCTGCGGTCGGGCATGGCAACGATGACGCGGTGAACCTTCTGTTTGCGCACGGTCTCGAGCAAATGGGCGGCCACCGCATCGCGGGTCAAGGCTCCTTCCAGCTTGCCGGTCCAACCTGCCAGTTCGACGCCGATTCCCGGGCTCTGACGCAGACCCTGCACCAAGCGTTGCGCCCGTTCCCCGGTGCCGAGTACGTACACCCGCTCCGTGAGGATCGGCATCTGCACCAGCCAGGTAAAACCCGTTCTCCACCCCAGCAGGGCCACCGCCAGAATCAGCAGTCCGAGCCCCATCCCGTTGCCCAGCACGAAGTCAGGACGAACGTAGGAGACCCCGGCCAGTACAAAGGCCATCACCCCTGGCACCATCAGCAATCTGAAATACAGCTCGCCTTTGCTGATCACGCGGGAAGTGTCATAGAGGTCGAAGCCGTAGGAGGCCAGCAGCACCAGAAGCGTAACGGCAAGGATCTTCAAGTACCCGTGCTCGTACACGAGCACGAGATAACTGTCTTCCCAGTTGGCGTACATGGCCCCCATCAGAAGGGAGGTCCCAATGATCAGAGCCTCTCCGACCAGAAGGACGAGAGTACGAACCGGGTAATAGACATTGAAGAGCCGGATCACGCTTCCTCGGTGTTACTTGCGGTATGGCCTCACGTAGTGGCTCATATACGGGCTGATGGCCTCTCCGTAGTAGTACCTTGCCTGGCTGTACTTCCCGATCGTGCCATTCAGGACGACTCCCAGCAGCTGTTTGTCGGGGAACTCCTCGCGGGCGCGTTTGGCCAGTTCCAAGGAGGTGATTTCCGAGCGGACCACCATCAGAACGCCGTCGCAATTCCCTGCAACTACGGTCGGGTCCGATACCGGAATCACCGGCGAAGAATCAACAACGACCCAATCAAACAGTGGCTCGACGCGTTGCAAGAACAGCTTGAGGCGGCCGTTCGCCAACAGTTCGAGGGCACTGGGCACCACGCGTCCGGCGGCGACGAAGAACAGGTTCTCCATGGGCCCGCGCTGCATGACCGCGAATTCGTCGCATTCTCCGAGCAAGTAATCGGAAAGTCCCGGCGCCAGTTGCGCGCCGAGATTCTTATGTAGGCCGGGATTGCGCAGATCGCCGTCAATCAGCAGCGCCCGACGTCCGTGTTGCCGCACCATCACCTGTGCAAGGTTCGAGGCCACGAACGACTTCCCTTCTCGCGGCATGGCGCTGGTCACGAGAATTCGCTTGAGCGGCATTTTCTCCCGGATCTGATAAAACCGGGAGCGCAGTGTGCGAAACTCCTCGGTGCCGATCCGGGTCTCGTCGTCCTGGAAAAACAGCATGTGTTCCGCATCCGGCGTCCATGCGCTTTGCGGGCAGCGCGCCAACAAGGCTTCCCAGCTCAGGCCGGAACCCACGGGCATCCCCGGAACTCCTGCTCCCGGGAGGGTTGGCACGTCCACCGGCGGTGACTCAAGCGGCTGCGCCAGGGCATCGATGTGTGTTCCCATCGAGGCGGCTCGTTCCTGCTCGGCGCGTTTCAAGGCATCATGGATCCGGCTCATAGTTTCCTTTCCTTCACAAGGTCTTGCGGTTCAGATTCGCGCAGCTTATCCGCCAGTGTGGCCAGAGTGCGCAGCGCGTCGACTAAATCAAATTTTGATGATTCCGCGGGTGGTGAGGCCGGCGCCGTCACCCCGTCGACCAGATCAAAGTCCTTCGCCACCGCATCCACGATATCCGCGCTCACGACCTTTCGCTGGTCGACAAAAGCGCTCACCAGACAATGCTCGCAAAGCAGATTGATAACTCGCGGAATGCCAATGGTGTAGCGGAAGATGGCGGCGCTCGCTTGCGGGTCGAAGATGGCTTGACCATTCGACCCTGCAACCCGCAGGCGTTGAGTGATATAAGCGTTGGTCTCCTCCATGTTGAGCGCGTGCGTCTTGGCCCGCAACGTGAGCCGTTGCCGCAGTTGCCGCAGCTGCGGCTGTTTCAGGCGTTGCTCGAGTTCAGGCTGCCCCACGAGGACGATCTGCAGCAGCTTCTCCGTGAAAGTCTCGAGATTGGTAAGCATTCGAATTTCCTCGAGCACCTCGTCGGAGAGATTCTGCGCTTCATCGATGACCAGCACCGCCGTTTCGCCGGCGCGATAGCGTTCGAGAAGCCAGCTATAGAGAAGTTGCAGCATCTGCGTCTTCGACTTGCCCTCACAAGGGATGCCGAAATCCGTCATCATGTACTCGAGCAGTTGCAGGACGTCCATGCGCGGGTTGAAAATGAACGCGGTCGCCACCTGCTGCACTCGCAGCCACTCCATCAGCTTGTTGATCAACGTGGTCTTGCCCGTCCCCACCTCGCCGGTCAGCAGCACAAATCCCTTGCGGCTTTGAATGCCGTAGGTAAGGCAGGCCAGCGCTTCCTCCGTGTGGCGCGTCAGGAAGAGGTAACGCGGGTCCGGATTCACATTGAACGGGTTGGCCCGAAGTCCAAAAAATTCCTTGTACATGTGGCGCTAGACCTCGATCTTCACGGCATCGACTGGAGAGCCCCGGCTCCAGAATTTCCGCCTTCCGTTCCCGGCGGCCAGCGAGCCCGAACCATCCGGCATGCCCAGCCAAGGCATGGAAACCAGCATGGGCAAATCCATGGCAGCGGCGATATCCTTCTCCGTCCGGATGACGCGCTCGCTCACCTCCAGCCAGATAGCCAGCAGAACGCCAAGACCAAGCCCCACGCCCAGACCGGCGGCCGCCATGAGCGGCCGCGTCGGGAAACTGGGATCGGTCGGCAGATCGGCCGGGGTCAGGATCACCATCTGCTCGCCTTCCTGTTCCGTTTCCATGTTGTTGGCAACGTCCGCCGAGCTCTTCTTGGCCAGCAGATCGCGGTAGTCATTCTGCAAGTTGTCGTAGTCGCGTGTCAGCTCCCGGTACTGTTCCTCGACCGCAGGGCTCATCGCGGTGCGCGATTCATAAACGTTGATTTGCGCCTGCAGTTTCTTCTGATCCGCCGTTGCCTGATCGATCACATCCCGGTACTGGTGGATCTGCAACCGCAGTTGCTTGATCTCGGCTGGTTCGTCGGCGCTGGCTGCAGTTGTGCCCGTTGTGGTTGCGTTGTTCATCTGCTTATTCAGTTCGTCCAGCCGTGCTTGAACCTTCGCGATATCCGCTTTTGTCTTGATCACGTCTGGATAGTCGTCGGTGTAGCGCGCCTGGAGTTGGATCAGCTGCGCTTGCAAGACCGTCAACTGTTGTTGCAGCGTCTGCGGATTGGTGGACGATTGAGATGTCTTCCACGCCGCCAACTGTTGTGACAGCATGCTCTCGGAGTAGCTCTTGTCCTGCTGAGCACGACTCAAGGTTTGACTGGTGGCATCGAGTTGCGAGTTGAGCATTCCCAGCATGCGCAGGTTCGCGTCCGCGTCGGTGGGCAACTGTCCCAGGTACTGTTTCTTGAAGGCAGCCAATTTCGCGTCCTGGTCGTCGAGCGCGTGCTTGGCATCGTCTACCTGCCGGCTGAGGAAGTCGGATGTGCTCTTGGCGACGTCGGCACGCGAAAGCAGGTTCTCGTTCACCATCAGAGTGGTGAGCGCGCTGCAGATACGCTGCGCCTTGCTCGGGTCGCTAGTTGTATAGCCGATGTAGAAGCCCGGCAACGGCTCGTCGGTAGGCGACGTCGGCTTTTTCTTGCCCGCGCTTGCTGTCGCCTGACTGATCGAGGTGATGACCGGAGTTACGGTCATGTTGTTGCGGATATCCTCCATTAGTTTGCTTTCTTCTCCAGGCTTCACTAAACCCAGGCTCTGAATCACGGGCCGCAAGCGGCTGCCACTCAGCATCCGCTGTTGCAGGCTCGATATGCGCTCGGTAAAGTCGGCCGTAATGACAGGCGCCACGTAGTTGATGGGCACTTTCTGTCCTTCCACTAGGATCATTGATTGCGACGTGTACTTCGGCGGGAACACGTAAGAAATCAGAAAGCCCGCCAGCGGCGCCACCAATAACGGAACCAGGATGACTTTCAGGCGGCGACGCGCCATCGCCAGATAATCTTCCATGTTCAGTTCGACGTTGTCTGCCATATTCGGTCCACCAATCCGGCCGCTCACAGCGGCCCAAGAAAATTATTCGATCCGACTTGGTTTGGGATGCCACTCGAGACCCACGGTGCCTCGGTGCCGCACCTCTGTGTTGCCGCAACCAATTCCTGTACAGGAGGGTGCGCCGCTGGGAACATCGAATGCCGCATCGTTGAACATGTAAGCCGCAAAAAGGTCGTAAGTTCGCCCGAGATGTCTGCGCAGGATGACTCCGGCAGTCCCTTCGTTGTCGTTGCCGAAATCGTAATCCGTCGCTGTCGGTGATTGCAGCCTTTCGTTGCGGGTATACCCCAAGAACGCCGTCAGGTCGTAAGCGCGCCCGAGCGGCCGCCGTATTGACAGACGGGCCGTTTGGGTATTCGCGCCAGCGTAGTATCCGAGGCCGGACGACGTGTATTTGATCCAGCTCAGCGCCAGCGACGTACGCTCGAAACGATAGCTGAACAACGCGCGCCCAGCTAATGACCAGCTGTTCTGGATCACCCCAAACTTCAAACTCGTGTACTGCGGCCCAAGGCCAACTACTAAGCGCATTCTCCCGCTGATCGTACGGCTCCAGCGAATATTAAACACCTGGTTATAGACCTCACCGCCCGTGTTATAAGGAAAACGGAATAGCTGGTAGGCATAGACGACAGCCAGTTGATCTCTCCGCGAAACTAGGCGCGCATAGCCGCCCTCCACCGATGTCTCGTCGCTGTTGATCAGGCATGTTACTGGCTGGGAGCCCGATCCCGTTTGACAATTGTCATAAAAGTGCGCGTTTCCGTAAGCGCCTAAGATGGTAAAGGCAGCCCGCGGGCTGATGGCCTGCACCACGTTCGCGACCGCTGTATTGGCAAGGCGCGAGATGTCCCCAACTTCGTCATTGCCCCCACCGAAACGCATGATGCCTGGCACGCCTTCTCCTGTTCCCACGCCGAGCGCGATCCCATAGCCGGGGAGCCCCTCGGTCGTGCTTAAGTCAAAAGCGCCCTGGGGAAGATAATTGAAGGCGTCGCGTACCTCCAGAAAACCGGTTCGCCAGCGGGTAATCCCCTCAAAACCAAGAGCCTGGATTTGCTTCACGTCATAGGTTGGCTGCACTTGAAAAGCGCCGCCGCCGAGGTACTCCAGGAATACATCTGTCTGTGGCCAAAACTTTTGCAGATCGAACGCTCCCAGCACAAACGAAACCGGTTGCACGTGGGAATAGTTCAGCTGGCTATTCTCGTTGCTGTCTACCGTTTCCCCGACTTGAATTGCCGGCGAAATAAAGCTACGGCTCGCCTTTTTCATCTCGAGCCCCGGTTCATCAATTCCCGAAACTGGTGGGTTCTCCGGGTTCAACACCGGCGCATTCTGTCCGAACGCGGGAGCAGGAACCGCTCCGGGCTGGGAGTTGTCCTGGGCCGTAGCCAGCGCTCCCAGGCCCACCATCAATAGCCCTACCCAAATCAGTCGCAGTCTTGGCATGGTATTACTCCGCATTCCTTTACGGGACGACGATTGTATCTCCTGGCTGCAAGAGGTAGTTCTGATCCATCGCTTCCCCTTTCAACAGCTTGCGATAGGGGACCGGAAGCTTTTCCTGCTTGCCGTTTTGCAATCGCATCACATAGATGCGTTTCGTGTTGGCAAACTGATTCAGTCCGGCGGCGGACAACGCCTCCAGGACTGTCATATTTGGCGACATCGGCATCGCGCCGGTGTGCGCCACTTCCCCGAGGAGGTAAATGCGCTTGCTGTTGATCGCGGTCACGACCACGGTGACGCGCGGATCGGCTAAGTACTTCTTCAGCCCCTCGGTAATCGACACGCCTAGTTGCAGCGGCGTCAAGCCCGCCGCCTGTACGTCTCCGAGCAGCGGCAGGGAAATCTTGCCATCGGGGCGAACCGGCAGTGTCGCCGTCAAATCTGGTTCCTTCCACACGTTTACGCTCACGCCGTCTTCGGGTCCGATCACGTAGTCCTGGTTTTGACTAGCTGCCTCAGTGCTGGTGCTGGCCTTCTTGTCCCCGGCGGCCGCTTGCGCAGGCGCTTCCTGAGCCACCACACAGTTCACCAGGAATACTGCCGCAATCGCGGCTTTCCACATCGGTTTCATGTCCTCCCCCTCGCAAGTCCCCTATTTTTTCACTCAATTTCTTTTTTGGAGACTTATGTTTCGCATCCTTCGTAACCGATCTGCTTGAGCTTGTAAAGCAGAGCCTTATAGCTGATTTGCAACTCTTGCGCGGCGCGACGGCGGTTCCAGCGGGTGCGGGCAAGCACCTGCAAAATCAGTTCGCGCTCGGCTTCGCGAGAAGCGGCCCGCGCCGCGTCCTTCAGGGAAATCTTCTCCCCGTTCGTGGGTTCACTTCGCCGCAACCGCGATCGTAATCCCCCGAGGGCAAGGCTTTCATCTCCTAACGCGATAATTGCGCGCGTCGCATCTTTCAGCTCTCGAATGTTGCCCGGCCAGTGATATTCCAGGAAGAAATTCTGCATTTCAGCGCTGAGCACCGGCACCTTCCCGCTAAACTCATGGGCAAACGAAGCGAGAAACCAGTCGCGCAACCCAGGAATATCTTCCCTTCTCTGGCGTAACGGGGGCAGCCGCAAACATACCCCACTGATCCGGTAGTAGAGATCTTCGTGAACCCGGCCTGCCCGTACCTCCGGCTCCAATTCGCAGGAAGTTCCGCAGATATATCGCGGAAAGGTGGGCTGGGTGTCACACAGGCTGATCTGGCGCAGCATCTCCTCTTGCGCTTGTGGCGCCAACTCGCCAACCTCCTGAACATACACGGTACCGCCCTTGCCCCGGCATGCAGCTAAGTCGGCTTCTCCGGTACTCCCACCCTGCAAAATCTGAAATGGCTCCGGAGCGCGGCGCGAGAGGCTGTGGATACGGGCCGCGGCCGCAGCCTTGCCGGCCCCGTGTTCCGCAACGACCAGCATCGGAACGTCGTTCTGCGACAACTCCCGCAGCACCGCTTCCACCGAACGCATTCCGGGACTTACGCTTTCCACCCACACTTTTCCCCCGCCGTTCGACGCAGGTCGAGCCGGTGAGGAATTGTCTCTGCCTTCGAAATCCATGCTAAGTCCAGTCCGAGGCGGGGGGAACGCTGCTCGGATGAGGTATGCACGCTCCAGAGCACCCCCGTTGCCAACCCGGGGGATTTGGTCCGCGCTGACCAAAATCATAAACCACTATTTTTCAACTACTTAAAAGCGACTCTGCCCGAAAGGGTAGCTTCTACCTTACCACACTCCCTACAAGTGAGAAAACTTTTTCCCACATTTTCCATTACCGGTGGGACATAATTCCCAAAGTCCCTCCCGGCAGCCTGATTCACGGACTCCCTACCGCGATATGTCCTTGTCATTCACTCTTGGGTTCCGTCCCTTTTAGGCCACCCAACGCTCATTTGGGCCAATGCGGCCGCTTTGCGCAGAGCAGCACTTTCGCATATGCTCAGATCGAATCGTGCCGTATGGGGGATTCTGTAGAAACTGCGCCTTTTGTTGCCGCGCGCAAGAGTCGTGCGCTACCCTGCGTTGTGCTTCGCCCCGGTGGCTGGCTGCTTCTGTTTCTTTCGATCTGGCTCTACCACGTCATCTTGTTCCGCCTCGCGGTGCAATGGTGGACCGACCCTGACTTCTCTCACGGGTTCTTCGTCCCTGCCTTCGCCCTATTTGTTCTCTGGCAGGATCGCCACCGCCTGGCATCCATCCAGCCCGCTCCCTCATGGTCGGGCCTTCCCATCGTTGTGTTCTCTCTGGCTATGTTAGTTTTCGGGGTCCTTGGCGTGGAGTTGTTCACTTCGCGCTCTTCCCTGCTGGCTCTCGTGGCGGGCCTGATCATCCTGTTCCGTGGTTGGCCATTGTTTCGCGCGGTGTTATTTCCTTGGGCTTTCTGTTTCCTGATGATTCCACTGCCCGCGATCATTCTGCAGCGCATCACTTTTCCGCTGCAACTGTTCGCCTCGTCACTGGCGACCTCGTGCATACAGGCCGTGGGTATTCCAGCCGTCCGCATTGGCAACCTGATCAAACTTCCCCACATCACGCTTGAAGTGGGGGCTGCCTGTAGCGGCCTTCGCTCGCTGGTTTCACTGATTACCCTCGCCATCATCTACGGCTATCTGATGGAGAACCGCAACCGGGTTCGGGTGGCGCTAGCCATGGCTGCCGTCCCCATCGCGATCGCTGCCAATGTGTTTCGCATTTTCGTAACCGGCGTTCTCGCCGAACGTTGGGATCCCGACAAGGCCATGGGGTTCTTCCACGAGTTTCAGGGTTGGCTGGTCTTCGTCGTGTCCCTGCTGTTGCTTTTCGCCCTCCATCGGCTGATCAATCGCGTCTGGAAGCCATCGCCAATGGCAGAGCTACCAGCGGCGCGTGTGGCCAATGTTCCTTATGCACCCGCACAGGCCATTCCTGCGTCCCCGCCCCGCTTCGCCATCGTTGCAATTCTCTTGCTCGCCGTAGCCGCGGGACTGTACGAATGGGGTGATGAAGCCCCATTGCCTGCCCGCCAGCCTCTCAGTTCCGTGCCGATGCAGTTTGACCAGTGGACTGGCAGGGACGTTCCCCTTGATGAAGAAGATCTCAAGGTGCTGGGCCATGGCGAGTTCCTATCGCGCGATTACACGACTGAGAACGAGCAGGCGGATGTTGACCTGTTTGCCGCTTTTTACCCGACGCAGAAGTATGGCGACTCAATTCACGCCCCACTCCACTGCATCGTCGGCTCCGGCTTCATTCCAGTTCAGCGGGAGGTCGTGCAACTGGATGGCCCGCGGGGATCGTTCCCGGTCAATCGATGGGTAGCGGTGAAGGGACTCGAGCGGAATCTGGTTCTCTATTGGTACCAGGCGCACGGCCGCGTAGTGACAAGCGAATACTCGGAAAAGTACTGGCTGATCCGGGATTCCATCCACCTCCATCGCAGTGATGGCGCTCTGATCCGCCTCATTACTCCGATGTATGAAGGCGAGCCGGCGGACGCGGCGCAAGCCCGCCTCATGAAGCTCGGCAGCCAGTTCCTCCCCTATCTCGACACATCGATTCCGCGCTGACAATGCTCCCACGCAAAGCCAGTTTTCACGAGTGCATTTCGAATTCGGAAGGATTCGATTTCGTAGTGCGCAGGAAAGCGTCCGGCAGGAACCGCACCAGGTCCATGGCTACGAGCGAGCGCTCGCCGCAGACATCGACGGCCAGATCGCCCGCCAGTCCATGCAGGTAAACGGCGAGTGCCGCCGCTTCCAACACTTGGCCGGGATGCTGCGCGATCAAGCCCGAAACCATCCCCGTCAAAATGTCGCCGGTACCACCCGTCGCCATCCCCGGGTTGCCGGTGGGATTCACCCAGACCGTACCGTCCGGTGCCGTCGTCAGCGTTCTGTGCCCTTTCAGCACGACAATCACTTCATGCTCGCGAGCAAACCGCTGCGCGACTTCCAGGCGTTTCGCCTGAACCTCGGCAATCGGCAGCCCCGTCAGGCGAGACATCTCACCGGGATGCGGCGTGATGACAATGCTTCGCCCATGCCCCTGCAGTTGTTCCGCTGCTCCTTCGAACGCGTTCAGCCCGTCCGCATC
>Ga0187782_10004342_pt1 | contig 10624 bp, 8 predicted proteins | sample 0715_SJ02_MP15_2_FD_132454 | JGI IMG/M metagenome (GOLD analysis project Ga0187782, IMG submission 132454) | Tropical peat soil microbial communities from peatlands in Department of Meta, Colombia - 0715_SJ02_MP15_20_MG | ecosystem: Environmental > Terrestrial > Soil > Wetlands > Peat | place...
GCTTCGAGGAAGTCGACGTGGCGTTCCTCGTCCTGGATCATCTTCTCGAACAGCACCCGCGATCCGTCGTCGGACTGGGCCACGCAGATCTTGGCGGCGTTGTTGTACTGGGCCGAAGCCTCGACTTCGTCTTTCAGGTCGATCTCCAGGTGCTCCTTGACGTTGGCGCCGATCTGCGGCTTCAGGGCCACCTTGACTTCGGGCGTGCCGTCCAGGAACACGATCCGTTCAATCAGACCTTCAGCGTGGCGCATCTCCTCGATGGCACGCTTCTTGGTCAGCGCCCCCAGGCGCATGTAGCCCCAGTTATCGCACAGCTCGGCCTGCACCATGTACTGCACGATGGCAGTCAGCTCCGCGCTCAGCGCCAGATTCAACTGCTCGATCACCTTCTCGTTCCCGCGCATCGGCTCCTCCGTTCGCTACAGCTGCACAAGGCAACGGGAGAGTATAAAAGAATCGAGGCGCGAACGCCCAATGCTTTGCGCTGCCCGATTCCTGCCGGCCTGTCATCAGCGGCCTTTCAGGATCCGCACCAGCGCCATGATGGTGTTCCAGTTCCGCGTCGTGGCCGGCACACCGTACAGCTTGTCGATCTGGCCCAGATAGCCGATCGTCTTCATGTGGCGGCGGTACATGCCAAACACGAATTGTCCTTCCGCCGCCATCACCCGCACCAACCACTCCCCATCGGGCGGAAATGCGACGGGAAGCGCGGCCCGGACGCCGCCGGGTTTCGCCAGGATGCTCACGAAGCGGACCACCTCCGGGGTTGACACCTCCGCGGCAAACGGATTCTCCCTCTCCAGGCGGAGAACGTCGCGGCCCTCGCACAGCAAAACCTCCGCTTCGAAGGGCAGCTTGCGGAGCAATGCGGCGCGGAAATGGGCACGAGATCCAGGTTTGCGGACTACAAACGTGCCCGCAGCACCCACGTTCACCACGTCATAGGCGCGCAGTTCCCGCGCGAGGACGCTGGGGCGAAAAGTCCGGTGTCCGCCAACATTCACGCCGCGCAGAAAAACGACAAGAGCCATTCCGTGATTATGCGGAAAGGAGGTCGAGAACGCTACCCGCCGGGCGGGTGGCCCACACAATCTCCCGATCAAAGTACATCGGGGTGCCCCCAGACGTGCGTGCACGTCCGGGATTCTAGCCTGACCCATTTTGAAATGATGGTCGGGGAGACCGGATTTGAACCAGCGACCCCCTGGTCCCGAACCCGATTCTGCGACTCCGTGTAGTCCAGAAGTGCAAAGAGCTCTGCGAAAGTAATGACCGGCTCGGAGGCAGGTAAACAACTCTTCAACTCGACGGACTCTTCCCCCTTCATCGAGAAGGATCTGGCATCAGGGGGGGAATTCCTGCGCCCAGCCCACGATGAATTCTTCCGCCTTGTCGTCGTGCCGGTGAGGCTGCGCCCACTTGGAGCGGTGGCCGGAGGAGGACCCCAAGGAGCTGATACGGCAGGCCATCCACAACCACATCGCCCATCGCGCCGAGCTTACTGACTTGGAGTTCAGGACCCTGATGAAGCAGGGCCGGACCAGTCTGATCATCGGCCTGTCGTGTTGCTGAGAAGGCCTGAGCCGAACGGAAAACACGGCCGCGTAAGCGGTTGGACAACTTGGCCAACTCCAAGATGGATTGCGACAGAATGTCCCACCCACGTGGTCCCCCGTCGGCTCACCTTGATCGATTTCAATCACTTAACTGCGGAGGACGAATGGCCATGCCCTTGCATGTTGAGAGTTTGCATGAGTTTTTGGGAGAGTTCGCCAACCATGAAACCCGCGAAAAAAACTGTGCTGGTGCTATTCGTCACGTTACTAGCGTCACTGGTATGGGGGAGCGACCAAAAGCTCGCCCCTGACGTGAAGGCCGACGACAGTACGGACCTCGTCAACGTCATTGTGCAGTTCAAGCAGGCTCCTGGGGAGCAGCACAAAGACAAGATCCGCGCTAAGGGTGGCTCGGTCGATTCCGACCTGTCGCTGGTGAAGGCCCTCTCCGGCAAACTGCCTGCCAACCGCGTGCGTGAGCTTGCCAACGACCCCGACGTTGCCTACATCAGCCCTGATCGCCCGCTGCAGGGGACGGCTACTACCACGGACTTCTACGACCAAGCCGTGAACGCACCCTCCGCCTGGGCCAAGGGTCTAAACGGTATTGGAATTGGCGTGGCGGTGATCGACAGCGGCATCAGTTCCTCCAACGACCTGCAGCAGACCAACGGCCAACTGTTCGGGCAACTGTTCGGCCAACAGTCCCAGAGCGTGGTGTACAGCCAAAACTTCAACACCAGCTCGGCTACTACTAATGATCTGTACGGGCACGGCACGCACGTCGCCGGAATCATCGCCGGCAACGGGACCAATTCCGATTGCAACGGCTGTACCATCACCTTCCTGGGTATTGCGCAGAACGTCAGTCTGATCAATCTGCGAGTCTTGGACCAAAACGGAATGGCCACGGATAGTGAGGTAATCAACGCCATCCAGGCAGCCATCAGCCTGAAAAGCAGGTACAACATCCGGGTGATCAATCTCTCGCTGGGCCGGCCGGTGTACGAAAGCTACACTCTGGATCCGCTCTGCCAAGCCGTAGAACAAGCCTGGAAGGCGGGTATCGTGGTGGTGGTGGCTGCCGGCAACTATGGCAGAAACAACTTTGCTTCTAACGACGGATACGGAACCATCACCGCTCCCGGCAACGATCCTTATGTCATCACGGTTGGCGCCATGAGGCCCATGGGCACGCCAACGCGCTCCGACGATCTGATTGCTACCTACAGTTCGAAGGGGCCGACACTCTTCGATTACGTAGTCAAACCCGATATCGTGGCCCCCGGAAACATGGTGATCTCCGTGCTGGCCTCGACCAGCAGCACGCTTTATACCCAGTATCCCGGGAACGCGATTCCCCAGTCGTATTACGACGGAGGCTCTTCCTCCGCGAATCTCCCTCTGAGTTACTACATGCTGAGCGGCACCAGCATGGCCACGCCGGTGGTCAGCGGCACGGTGGCCCTGACGCTGCAGCAGAACCCCTGGCTCACCCCCGATCAGGTGAAGGCGCGGCTGATGAAGACCGCTTACAAGACCTTCCCCCGCTACAGCTCGTACACCGATCCCTCCACCGGCATCACCTACACCGATCAGTACGACATTTTCACCATCGGCGCTGGCTACCTGGACATCCAGGCGGCGCTTTCGAGCACGGATGTCGCCCCCGCGGGCCTTGCGGCAACGTCCCCAATCGCCACTTTCGATCCTGCGTCGCAGAGCGTCTATTTCGTCAGTAACACGTCTGCGGTGTGGGGCAGCTCGGCCGTCTGGAGCAGCAACGCGGTCTGGGGCAGCAGTGTGTTCGTGGGCAGCCAATCGGCCGTCTGGGGCAGCAGCGCGGTCTGGGGCAGCAGTGCAGTCTGGGGTAGTAGTGCAGTCTGGGGCAGCAGTGCAGTCTGGGGCAGCAGTGCAGTCTGGGGCAGCTCCGCCGTCTGGGGCAGCTCGAACACTCAGGCCGAATCTGTGGCTATTAATGGAGAAAACTAATGACGCAAGCAGAGATTGGCATCCTGCAAAAGCAGCTAACTTGTCCTCCAGCCGTACAGGGCTGGAACTGGGACAAAGAGATCGAGCCCAAGCTCCGTACGGCAGCCCTCCGTCGGATGTTTGTATCGACTGAAATGCTTGCTCTCCGGGACCCACATCTCGATCCGATCGTGGCGCCCGTAGCCGACGGATATGCAGTTTTTCATGGCCCTGGCGCGATGAGCTCGTTCGCCCGAGAAGTGGCCACGAGTCGTCCGATCAGTGGAAAGGAGCTAAGCATCCTCGAGCAGTTCTACGCCGATCATAGTTGCCCAGTTCGGGTCTGGGTGTCGGATCGCACCCACAGCTCGCTGTTGGAAATGCTGCATGGTCGTGGATACGCTGCCCGCTCGCACTCCATAAATTGGTTTCGTTCTCTGGACAGCGATCCAATCCATTGTCAACATCCTGACATCGAAGTCCTGCCTGTCACAGGACAGCTGTACGATGATTGGAGTCAGACGGTAGCGGCAGGTTTTTTCGAGGACAAGGAACCAGCGTCGTTCACCACGATACCGGCTTCCTTTGTCGATTTGTTCTTCGCCTTCGGCTGCGCTTCCGATGACCAGGCATTTCTAGCCCGAATCGATGGTGATTTCGCGGGCGGCGCGGTGCTGAACGTTGCGGATGGCATTGCAATGTTAAGAACTGCCAGTACGCGATTCGCTCATCGCAACTCCGGCGTGCAGCAGGCGCTACTGGCCGCAAGGCTGAAATACGCGCGAGAGCAAGGCGCACGAATAGCTGTTTGTCAGACACCGCCCTCCGGCCCCGCAGCTCACAACTTGAGGAAATTCGGTTTTCGGCCTTTTCGCGCCGGATGCATGATGGAAAAAAGCGCAGCTTAAGGAACTGCCCTTCTAGACTGTCAAGCAGGGCTGCGCGAAGTTCGCAGTTTCTCGGCGGGTCAAGAGCCTTCGTAACCTGCCGAAGTGAACACATCCAGAAGAACATCCTACCTATCCGGTTATTCAGGCAACAGAATAGCTGTGCCATCTGATACTCGTTCGGTGAGAGCCTCGGGTACCTGGCGACCCCGGTACCTGACTGGAATTATTTGTGCGGCTATCCGAGTGGGCGATTGGTAATGACACCACACAAACAGGACGAAACATCTTCGGAGAAGCCCTTACCTGCGCGTGCTAGCATTTTCATTGCCGTGACCGCCACGATCGGTGTGGCTGTGACCGCGGCTGCGCTGCTGCACTGGCATTCCAGTGATCCACTACGGTTCTGCTGTTTCCTGTTGATCGCTCTGCTGGCATCCGGGTTCAAGGTGGACCTTCCCGGAATAGACGGCAGCATGTCCGTCAACTTCGTCTTCATCCTGCTGGGGATCCTGGAGCTTTCATTTGGGGAAACGCTGGTGATTGGCTGCGCGTCGAGTCTCTTGCAATGCCTCTGGCAGGTGAAGCATCGGCGCACACCAGTCAAAATCATTTTTAACGTCTTCAGCATGATGGCTCCGGCGATCGCAATCTCCTTCTATGCATACCACCTGCCTCTGTCGCTGTTGCATCACAACACCGCGGTGCTGTTGGCAGCCACGGCGTGTGCGTACTTTTTCAGTAATACGGTGCCGGTCGCAGTGGTGATTTCTCTAACGACAGGAAGAACGTTTCGCAAGACCTGGGCCGACTGCTATTTCTGGTCGTTCCCCTATTACCTTGTGGGGGCATCCATCGCCGGCCTAGTAAGCGTGGTAGACCGCTACGCAGGTTGGGCGACATCCTTGCTGCTGCTCCCGGTCGTTTACTGGATCTACCGGTCCTACCGCGCCTATCTCGGCCGCCTGGAGTATGAGAAGCAGTTGCACTTGCGTACCATCGAAGCCTTGGCCTTGGCGATCGAGGCGAAAGACCATAACACCCACGATCATCTTCAGCGAGTTCGAATATACGCCTTGGAGGTTGGGAAAGAACTGGGCCTCAGTCAGTCGGAGTTCGAGGCGCTGCGCGCGGCTGCCCTGCTGCATGACATCGGCAAGCTTGCCGTTCCGGAGCACATCATCAACAAGCCCGGACGTCTCACTCCCGAAGAATTCGAGAAGATGAAGATACATCCCGTGGTCGGGGCGGAGATTCTCTCGAGAGTCGGTTTCCCTTATCCTGTCGTTCCGATTGTCCGCTCCCACCATGAGCGCTGGGATGGGAACGGCTATCCCGACGGTCTTCGAGGCGAGGAAATTCCCTTGGGCGCCCGCATTTTGACTGCCGTCGACTGCCTGGATGCTTTGGCCTCCGACCGCCAGTACCGGCGCGCCTTGCCACTGGATGAAGCCATGGAAAAGGTGGCGGAGCTGGCCGGGAAACAGTTTGATCCCAAGGTCGTCGAGGTCCTTAAGCGCCGCTATGTTGCACTGGAAAAAATGGCGCGGACTCAGTCAGCCGACCAGGAGAGCGCCAGCCTTTCGACGGAGTTAAGGGTGGAACGAGGGGAAGCGCCCGCCGCTGGATTCGAGCGTGCTGCTCCCACGGTGGGGCAGGCTGACTCAGAAGACTTCCTGATTTCCATCGCCGCTGCCCGCCAGGAGGCTCAGACACTTTTTGAGCTGAGCCATGATCTGGGCAACTCGCTCAGCCTCGATGAGACGTTGTCCGTGCTCTCCGTGCGTCTGAAGAAGCTGGTTCCTTACGACGCAATCGCCATCTACCTTGCGCGCGACCACACGCTGCTACCCCGCTACGTCAGCGGTGACAATTTCCGCCTCTTCTCCTCCTTGATGATTCCGTTCGGACAGGGGCTTTCCGGATGGGTGGCACAAAACCGGAAATCGATTCTTAATGGCAATCCTTCTGTCGAGCCCGGCTACCTCAACGATGAGAGCAAGTTCAGTACCTTGCGCTCCGCCCTGGCCGTGCCACTGGAGGGTCTGGCGGAAGTTGTCGGCGTGCTGGCGCTGTACAAGTCAGAACGAGACGCATTTACCAAGGATCACTTGCGCATACTCCTGTCTGTCAGAACCAAGGTCGCATTGTGCATTGAGAATTCCCTGAAATATCAGGAGGTAGAGACTTCGGCCACAATCGACTATCTCACGGGCCTGCCCAATTCGCGTTCACTGTTTCTTCATCTGGACCGTGAGCTGGCGCGGAGCAAACGTACCCACGCCCCCTTGGCGGTTATGGTCTGCGATCTGAATGGCTTCAAGAGTGTGAATGACAGATTTGGTCACTTGCAAGGCAATAGAGTCCTGCGTACATTCGCACAATCCATCGCAGCGATTTGCCGGGAATACGACTATGTCGGGCGCATGGGAGGGGACGAGTTCGTGATCATTGGTGCTGGATTGACTGCTGAGGCTGCACGTGAGAAGGCAGGTCAGCTCGGTTCGCTGGCGAGCAAAGCCGGAATCCAGGTCTGCGGCGAAGATTTCCTTTCTGTGAGCGTGGGGATTGTCTCCTTTCCAGAGGACGGCGACGACGCAGAACAGTTGCTGACTGAGGCAGATCGAAGAATGTACGCCGCAAAAAAGGCACAGCACGAGCGGGCGCTGGCCGGGTCGCGAACTAGCCGGCCCCTCCTTTGCCAAGGTCCCACTTAGAGGCAGCGCCAGCTCTGCTTTCGTGACTTGGCTCCCGCTTGTTCACAGCTGATCACGCCGCGGCTTGAAGTCCACAAGTCCGAAGTCCGAAAGCCCTAGGAGTTCTTCGAAAGTAATGACCGGCTCGGGGCCAAGGGTCTTGCCCGTCAGGGTCTTTACAACAAACTTGCGGACATCCGGATTGTAGAAGAAGACGTCGTGATACACGGGATAGTCGGTGAAGTGATCCCAAGGCAGACTCGCGGGAAATGGGACAGCAGGACCGGCCGTGCAGCTGCCCTGGCCCGGAGGAGTGGACGGCACAGGACCGTTGCCCCATTGAACGCGAGTGATGTGGGGATCCCCGTATGTATATCCCTCATAGGAGTCAAAAAAGCCGTTGCCATCGCCCGCGAGCGGTTGAGTTGTTTCGGTGTCGCCAATCCGAGGAAATAAGGATTCCGACACCGGAATGGTTGCTGGGTTGGGCTCCAGCAGTGCGAGCAAAGGAAGGTACATGTCCTCGTCGTTGCCGAGCTGTACGATGCCCGCCGGACTGCAAATGTAGGGGTTGAGGTCAACACGGCCGGCAACGATGAAGTCCAGAAAGTTCGTCTTCTGCCGCGCGCCGGCCGGGTGAACATTCTGGCGGATGGCACACTGCCCCGCGCTACCCACAAGGCAAAGCGGCTGGTCGTCGTGGGCGAAGCCGGCGCAGCGCTCAATGCGTGAGGTTTAGGGGGCGTGAGCGAAGCGGGAAGCCCGCTGGAGCCTGCCCCGAGCGAAGCCGAGGGGAAATCCTGAGCGCAGCGAAAGACCTTGCAAGAATTGGTCGGGGAGACTGGATTTGAACCAGCGACCCCCTGGTCCCGAACCAGGTGCTCTACCAGGCTGAGCCACTCCCCGACGCTGGGAAAAAACCATCGGAAGCAGACGCGGCAAGCATATCAACGGCGTCGGCTCCGCCAATTATAGCAAACGACGATTCGACCTCGGTTTCGTCCGGGCCATGGCTGCGATGCTACAATGACCGTTCTCCTCTCGCGTCGGAGCATCTCCTTTCAGGCTGGGCGTGGATTTTGGCTGATCAGGACACCGAAAACACCGGCAGCATCACCTACGCCGACGCCGGCGTGGACATCGAACGCGCCAGCCGCGCCAAGAAGCGCATCAAGTATCTGGCCCACAAGACCTTCAACCGCAGCGTGCTCAGCGAAATCGGCGGCTTCGGTGCGCTGTTCGCGCTGGACCGGGAAAAATATCGCGAGCCGGTGCTGGTCTCAAGTGTGGACGGCGTGGGCACCAAGCTCAAGGTCGCCTTCGCGATGAACCTGCACCAGACGGTCGGCGGCGACCTGGTGAACCATTGCGTGAACGACATCGCCGTGCAGGGCGCCGCGCCGCTCTTCTTCATGGACTACCTGGCCACGGGCAGGCTGGAGCCCGAGGTCGCCGAGGCGGTGGTCAGTGGCATTGCCGATGCCTGCAAGCACAATGGCTGCGCCTTGATCGGCGGAGAGACCGCGGAGATGCCCGGTTTCTACGCCGAGGGCGAATACGACCTGGCGGGCTTCATCGTCGGAGTGGTGGAGCGCGAGCGCATGATCACCGGCAAGGACGTGCAGCCGGGCGATGTGCTCATCGGGCTGCCCTCGGTGGGATTGCACACCAACGGCTTCTCGCTTGCCCGCAAGCTCTTCTTCGAGGTCGCACATTACTCGCCCGAGACCTACGTCAACGAGCTGAAGGGTAAGGCCGGCGCCGAGCTGATGAAGCCGCACAAGAGCTACTGGCCGCTGGTGCGGCGATTGCTCGACGCCAACGCTGTCTCCGCCATGGCGCACATCACCGGTGGCGGCATCACCGAGAACCTTCCCCGCGTGCTGCCCAAGGGGACCGTCGCCGTGGTCGAGAGGACCGCCTGGCCGGTGATGCCGGTCTTCGAGCATTTGCGCACACTGGGCAACATCTCCGACGACGAGATGTACCGGACCTTCAACATGGGGATCGGCATGGTGCTGGTAGTGCCCCTCGTCAAGTTCAAGAAGGTGCAGTCGATTCTGGAACGCCTCGGCGAAAAGGGCTACACCATCGGGCGGATCGTCAAGGGCGAACGCAAGGTGATCTATTCGTGAGGCACTCAGGTTATGCCTGAAACGAAGAATATCGGCATTCTCCTCAGCGGCCGCGGCTCGAACTTCGTCGCCATCGCCGATAACATCGACGCCGGCCGCATTCCCGGCGTCCGCATCGCGGTCGTGGTCTCGAACCGTCCCGACGCGCCCGGCATCGAGATCGCGCGGCAGCGCGGCCTGGACGCGCGCGTGATTCCCTCCAAGGGCAAACAGCGCGAAGAGCATGATCGCGAAGTCGTCGCTGTGCTCAAGGAGAAGAAGGTCGAGCTGGTGTGCCTGGCGGGCTACATGCGCCTGCTCTCGGCGTGGTTCGTGCAGCAGTTTCCCAACCGCATCCTGAACATCCATCCCGCGCTGCTGCCGTCGTTCCCAGGACTGGAGGGGCAGAAGCAGGCGTTTGACTACGGCGTCAAGATCTCGGGGTGCACGGTGCACCTGGTGGACGAGCAACTCGACCACGGCGCCATCATCGTGCAGAAAGCGGTGCCGGTCTACGACAGCGACGACGAGCACACGCTCGCCGATCGCATCCTCGAGCAGGAGCACATCGCCTACAGCGAAGCCATCCGCATCGTGCTTGAGGGGAACTACGAGATCGTCGGACGCCGCATGGTCCGCCGGCCGGCGCTGAAAGAAGCGGCATTTCCACCAGCGATGTGACGCCCTCCCGGCTTCTCCGCATCGGTATAATCCCAGCGATGGCGTTCGCTCCGGTTGACGAACAGCTCGAGTACATCCGCAAGGGCGCGGCGGAGATCATTCCCGAGTCCGAGCTCCGGCAAAAGCTCGAAGAATCGCGCAAGACCGGCAAGCCGCTGCGCGTGAAAGCCGGCTTCGATCCCACGGCGCCCGACCTGCACCTCGGCCACACCGTGCTCATCCGCAAGCTGAAGCACTTTCAGGACCTGGGCCACACCGTCATCTTTATTATTGGCGACTTCACCGGCATGATCGGCGACCCGACGGGCCGCTCGGTGACGCGCCCGCCGCTCAGCCGCGAGCAGATCGAGAAGAACGCCGAAACCTACAAGGCGCAGGTGTTCAAAATCCTCGACAGCAAGAAGACCGAGATCCCCTACAACAGCGAATGGCTGAGCAAGCTGGGCGCCGAAGGCCTGATCCGCCTGGCCGCGAAGTACACGGTCTCGCAGATGCTCGAACGCGAGGACTTCCACAAGCGCTTCCAGGAAGAAAAGCCCATCGCGCTGCACGAGCTGCTCTATCCGCTGGCGCAGGGCTATGACTCGGTGGCGCTCGAAGCAGATGTTGAGCTGGGCGGGACGGACCAGAAGTTCAATCTGCTCGTTGGGCGGGAGTTGCAGCGAGCCTACGGCCAGGAGGCGCAGGTCGTGCTGACTACGCCGATTCTCGAA
>Ga0187782_10004343_pt1 | contig 10623 bp, 10 predicted proteins | sample 0715_SJ02_MP15_2_FD_132454 | JGI IMG/M metagenome (GOLD analysis project Ga0187782, IMG submission 132454) | Tropical peat soil microbial communities from peatlands in Department of Meta, Colombia - 0715_SJ02_MP15_20_MG | ecosystem: Environmental > Terrestrial > Soil > Wetlands > Peat | place...
GGAGAAGCCGGAGTTCGATCATCCCAGCTCGATTCTGTATTTCGCCGTGCCCGACATTCAGGCGGCGCATACCCGCATGCAGGAAAAAGGCGTGCACTTTGAAGATGAGCCGCACCTCATCGCCAAAATGCCCGACTACGATCTGTGGATGACGTTCTTCCGCGATTCGGAAGGCAATCTGATGGGGCTGATGAGCGAGGTGAAAAGATAGGCTTTCAGCTTTCAGCTTTCAGCTTTCTCTGTGGGCTTTCGCTCACATCGTTTCTCAACTTTTCCTCATCCTGAGCGGCGTTCTTTGCCGCGAAGGATTTCTGCACGTCCTCAATCATCTATGCTCCATGCAACTGCATAGGTCCTTCGGCCGCACGAAACGCGGCCTCAGGATGACAATGTTTCGGGGCGGAGGTCGGTACGGCGGAAGCCAACATCAGGACCTCAGGCCTTCGGGCCCTGAGCGGACCAGAACTTTCAATTGCCGACTTGCGATTGGCGATTGAGAATTAGCAGCGTGGAGGATTCGATGGAACAGGCCTCATCTCCCTCATCTGGTTTCGGGCGTCCCTTCTTTGCCCTGACCGTGGCTTTCGCGCTGCACGTGCTCGACGAAGCCACCACCGGTTTTCTCCCCGTATACAACGCGACCGTACTGGCGGTGCGGGCGCGCTGGCCGTGGTTCCCCATGCCGACGTTCGAGTTTCGCGTATGGCTGGCGGGACTGATCTGCGGCGTGGTTCTGTGTTTTGCTCTGACGCCGCTGGCGGCGCGGGGCGCGCACTGGCTGCGGCCGCTGGCCTGGCTCTATGCCGTGATTCATTTCTTCAACGCTACGGGCCACACCGTGGCAACGATTCTGGGACACACGGTTCCGTCAGTGACATTTCCGCGTCCGGCGCCAGGATTCTATTCCTCGCCCCTACTTTACATCGGATCCGTGTGGCTGATGGTGAGGCTATGGAAGACGGCCTCGAAGTACTGACCTCGGACGTCAGACCTCGGACTACGGACTTCAGACCCTCGCAACTTTCCCGTTGCGTCATCCCGAAGGCCCGTGCATTTCTGGCAGACCCCCGGCTTCAGCCGGGGGCGAGCGAAGCGAGTGGGCCGAGAGCCTGCCCTGAGCGAACTCCGAGCAGAAGCGAGGGGAAGTCGAATGGGGATCTTGCGCGCACTAACGGGACCCTCCGCGCGAGATCCCTCGCTCCGCCTGTAGAACGGCTCTGCTCGGGATGACGCAATCGAGAAGATCAGATGTCGTCGAAATTCTGACTGAGCCTGTGCTCTAACATCCGAAGCCCGAGTCTGAGGTCCGTTCCTCTGTTATGATCGCTGGCGGAGCAGTGAGCGTCATGGAAGACCTTGGCACAGAACGTCTGGACGACGAAGAATTCGACGACGAACAGATTCCCATCGTTTCCGGAAGAGGAGAAGTCATGGAAGAAACACCAGGCACGGGCGCGGGCGCCGGGCGCCGCAATGAAGACATCGCACTCGATCTGATGAAGTTTGTCGCCATGACTACCGGCTACGGGCGGACGACCTCGACGGGAGTGGGATTTCAGGGCACGGGCTCGGCGGCCAAGCCGGAAGACTATGCCGACCGCCTGCTCGAGCTTTATGCGAAGTGTCTGAGCGCGGTCGAGAACGCGAAATAGAGTACTGTACCCTTAATTGTGCTCCATAGCTCTGTCATCCGGAGCGGCGTTCTTTGCCGCGAAGGATCTATGCAACGGCCTGGTCAGTAAATAGGGCCACCTGATACGAGTTTCAGGCATACCCGAAATTTCCTCCTCTGCCTGGCAGACAACAGAAACCGCGCCCGTACAGGGCGCGGTCGGGGGAAGGCTGGCGGGCAGTCGGAGACAAAGACCAGGCCTTTCCACTTCGCGGAATCGCCTACCACGCGGACAATTTCCACTGCGCTCAAGACGACAGGCGCTGTCGGAGGATTGCTTTAGTGGCGCTTCTTGCCCTTCTTCTTGGCGGCCTTTTTCGCGGGCTTCTTGGCCTTCTTCTTCGCCGGTTTCTTAGCGGCTTTCTTTCTTGCCGGCTTCTTGGCCGCTTTCTTCTTGGCCGGTTTCTTGGCGGCTTTCTTCTTGGCTTTGGGCTTGCCGCCACCGCCGCCGGCCATGGCGGGCGGAGGAGGCGGGGGAGCGGCTACGGGTTCAGCCTCGCTGGCTTCCGGTTCCGGCATGCCGGTTTCTTCTTCTTCCTCCTCTTCCTCTTCGAAATCTTCTTCCAGCGACTCGCTGTAAGCGCCGCTGTCGCCGAATTCTTCCTCTTCATCACGACCGTACAGCGTGAGATCGTCGAACATCATTGCTCCTCCTGATTCAGTGGCGGCCGGGTGCGGGGGCGCCTGGCTGCGGGCACGAGAGAATTTAAAAGACCATTTGGGACTTCTGCTCCAACGGCGCGCGATTATAGCACGACGTTTGGTACAGGCTGCAAGGACTCGAAACACACGGTGGCTCCCCCTCTGTTATCACAGTGCGCGCGCGAAGGAAAGAAGAATCGCAGGGACGGCTTCCGGCAGCGGCGTTTCGGCTTCGGGGAGGTTGGCTGAACCACGGGCAGCCGACGGTTCAAGGGTTAGCGTGGGGCAAAGAAAAGACGAATATACTGCGCCGCGGACGTCAGAACCGGAGCTCGAAACGTCAGGCGTCAACAGAACAACAGTGAGCGTTCACCGAAACTGCGGTCACCGGCCAGGGCTCAGGAGTTCGCCCGCCGAGAACCGCTCGAGAGCAAGCAACCGCGCAGAAGAATCCCTTGAGCTGCAAAACCCCACTTCTCGCAAAAGACGCGAGAAGTGGGGCACCCTGATCTTCCTGCTTTTCCCTTCCGTCCGGCGGGATCATCTGAGGTCGAGACCGGGAAGAGCGCTCGTTCCCTCGGCACGAACCGCGTCCAGAGCCGAAGGGTCGATTCCCAAGGCTTGCAAAATGGTGGGCGCTACCTGGGCTGTGCCCACGGCAGCTTTTACCGTTCTGGGTCCGAAGCTGGGAAGCGACACGAGCAGAACCACGTTGGTGTCGTCATGGGCGAATCCCCCGTGCTCCGCCAGTTTCGAGGTGCTGCCGGAGTACGTAACGCCGACGTTCGGAGTCACGATGATGTCCGGGGTGCGGGGATCAAGGGTTGGGTCGTTGTAGTTCAGGGTAAGGGAGGGGCCGTAGTAGATCTGCCCGAGCGCGATTCCGGTAGCGGAAGCATTGTTCTCGAGAATCTGGACGGCAGCATCGGTATGCAGGGAGCTGTCCAGCCAGAGCAACGAGACGTCGTCTTCGGTCGGTCCAATTCCATTGGCGTTGTTGGTGGATTCGGAGAAGGGAATGTAGCCGGCGTTGGAAAGCAAGGTGGCGGGAGAAGTGAAATTGATGAGCTGGGAGATGTAGCGGCTGGGATCGATGGGCGACTGCCCGTGTTTGGCGGTGATCACGATCAGGGTCGAATCATAGAGGCCTTGCTTTTTCAGTTCGCTGACGAATGCGGCAATGGAAGCATCGACGAACTTGAATTCGCCGAGCAGAGCCGCGCTGGGCGTGGCTGCGGCGTCCAGATATCCGCCGGTGGTGTCGTTGCTCTTTTCGATGAGCTTTTCGCCCACGCTGACGGCCTGGAAGTTCATGCCGAAGATGTTGGGAACGCCCGGCAGATTGCCGTTGCCGAGGTGTTTCTTGCCATCCATCCAGTTGAGGACCGCGTTGACTTTCAGCGTGTCATAGCACTGAATGTTCTGGAAGCTGTTGGTCCAGGCGGTGAGGTCGGCACCCTTGTCAGGGATTGACGTGCAGGAAAGACCCGTGGGGGTGGTGACGCCGGGCAGGTTCACCACGTTGGAGTTGATTTCAGGCGAGTAGAAGTCATTGAGCGCGGACGGTCCCACGCCGGCGGAAATCGCGGCATAGGATGGGTGCTTGTCGGACCAGGCGGTGAGTAAGCCGTTCTGGTGGATCACGCTGAAAATGGTGTTGGTGCGGTAGAACAACCAGGGCCAGACGGGCTGGCAGCCGTTAGCCGGGTCGCGGACAATCTTCTGCCCATCGAGGGAGTCGATGCCGCCATCGGTGAGCGAGGCTCCCGGAGCTCCGCCGTTCAGCTTGGTGTAGTCAATGTCGATGCCCTCGTCATATTCGGTCGTAAAACCCGTCACCGCAGCCGGGCAGGGGCCCGGCACATTGTATCCACTGCCTAATCCAGTGCCAGCCGCCACAGCAGGTCCGTCGTAGTTGCGGGAGTATGCGACGTCGTAGTAAACGCCGGTGAAGGCCGGACTTCCGCCGGTGATGATGGCGGCCATTCCGGGATACGAATCCGAGGGTTTGGAGGTGCTGGCGGCGACATAGTTAACGCCGGTTTTGGCCAGGGCGCCAAGCGCCGGGCAATAAGGTGCGATGTCGTTGGCGGGGATGCCGTTGGCACAGTTCAACAAGTCCACAGCGTGCATGCCATCGATGCTGATCAGAAGCACGCGTTGAACGGGATTGAAAGAATTCTTTTGGGTTTCTTTGGGATTCTGTGCAACTGCGGTGGTCGCGGCTGCGCAAACGGCAACGACCGACACACCCACACGAAGCCTTCCAAGCAGATTCATGGGATTTCCTCCTGAGGAATTAGAGAGAGCCTGACTTGAGCAATAGCACAGGGAAGGCGGGCGGAAGGTCAAAGGTAGATGAACTCTATGTGAAAGGAATGTGAATACGGGGCGCAGGGCCAAGGCCGGGCGGCTGCCCTACCCTGGTCGCGTGGTTTGCGGCAGGGTGGGGATTTTGACTTCGGTCCGGGTTACGGTACTTCGACTTCAAAGTCCCCAACCTTTCCCTGCAAAAAGCGCGGCGATAAGAATGGGGCAGCCCCTATGGGGTTTTGATTAGAAAGAATGGGCCAGCCCCGTCAACTCTTCCAAGGCATACGAGAGTAACTTCCAGGACTCTCAATTCAGGATTGACCAGCGACACGCTAAAGTTTAGGTCTAAGTCAAGCCCAGTCTGAGACGTGGGGGCCAGCGCTCTCCGTATCCGTTGTTTCCTCACTCATAGCGTTCTGTTGGACCTGTGCGTTCCGCTTACTGCGGCGGTTGGGATGTCTCTGGGATTCTTGCCGGTCCTCCGCTTGGATGACGGCCAGATCGCTGAAGTCAGATTCATCCGCCAGCTCCGAGGCGGACTCGAGCAGTTCCTTACGAACCTGCTCCGCCTCCCGTTTTGCTGCAGCTCGTTGCGCAGATCGAAGAGCGTCCAACTGCGCGTAAGGATTGGGTTGAGTGGCACGAACATGCATATGATCTCCCTAATGCTCCACTGCGATCGCGCCATTATCCATGGCTCTCAGGTAGTGTCCTGTCGTGGTGGATGCGAGCATGTTCCGTGCCAAGCAGGAAACCTGTGGAGACCTGTCGGGTTGCCCAACGATCTCGCGCAGATCGCGCGCCTAAGAGGCATTCTCGCTGATCGCACATGGGCAGAAGGTGCCCAGCACGATGGGCAAACTCGTCAGCGGTTCGAGCGAACCTTTCGGCTGACCTGGAGCTGAAAACGTTTCTCGCCGGCGGCATGGGCGGATCCACGAGCCAGCAGACCTAACTCATAGTTCGTGCTCCACTCTTTGGATTACCGATTGCCAATCCCCACGGCTCGGTTGTCGAAAGAGGCGCAAGGTTGGATACCACGGACTATCCTCACGTTCTCGCATCCAACGCCAATCAGAGGCGAATGGGAGCAGAACCCAAGTTGGAATGCCGAGCGCCCCGGCCAAATGCGCGGTGGAGTTATCGATGGTAACGACCAGGTCCATGGCCGCAATTTGAGCGGCGAAGAGATCGATATTTGAGAACTGATTTACTCGACGATCGATGAGCAGGGGCGCATCAGATGCCGTCGCCTGGTTTTGTAACCAATCGTGATCGCCATACTGCAAGCTGATCCAGCGGATATCCCGCCGTGCAAGCAGCGGCGCAAACATCGCCAGGTCAATCGATCGGATGCGGCCTGTCTTCTTGTTATTCGTGTACCAAGCGACACCTACCAACCGCCGGCCATCGGCATAATTGGCACGAAACTTCTCCCGCTCGGTTGAATCGGCCACGAGGTAGGGCGAGGTGGTGGCAGCAAAAGCTGCAAGATCAGGACGGAACAGCCCGGGCAGATTTGCGCAGGGAAGGTGGGCGGTGACATGCATTTCGGAATTGCGACCCGGATCATCTCCGGAAGCGCGGCTGGAAACGACTTCGATGTTGGGGAATGATCGTTCAAAAAGCGGCTTAAGTCGTGCATCACAATCCAAGATGCAGCGATTACCGGTGCGAAGGAAATCCGGAATGAGACCGGCGAACATGATTTCGTCTCCGATCCCTTGTTCTCCCCAAATCAGCAGACGCCCATCCGCCAGCTTTTCCCCCGTCCAGAGCCGTTGCACATAGGAGCGCATGGGCGGAGTCTGCTCTTTCGTGCGCCAACGCCATTCATAGCTGCGCCAACCTGTAGCGAAATCTCCGTTAAGCAGATGCGCTAACCCTTCGGCAAAAGCAGCGTCAGCAAAGTCCGGCTGGAGAGTCAAGGCAGTGCGATATCCCTTGAGCGCCTTACCCACTTCACCTTGAGAGTGGTCAAGCGCCGCCAAACTATAATGTGCTTTGGCGTAACCGGGCTCGATGGTCAACGCGCGCTCATAGCAGCGTCTTGCATCTTCCAACTTATCCTGGTCTTGAAGCGCATTTCCTAGATTATGCAGAGCCTCGTATTTTGCCGGGTCGATCTCCAGTGCCCGTTCATAACATTGCACTGCCTCATCCAGCTTGCGTTGGGCTTGAAATAGATTTCCGAGGTTGTAATGAGCTTCCGCAAGGTTCGGTTTCAAAAGTAATGCACGCTGGTAGCAGGCGGCGGCTTCATCCAGCCTTTCTTGAGTCTGAAAGAGGCTGCCCAGATTGAAATGCGCCGTGACCATATCGGGTTGGAGAACCACCGCTTGCTGGTACCAGCCGGCCGCCTCCTCCAGCCTGCCGAGTGCGTGGTAAACAGTACCCAGATTGGAATAATAGGCAGCGCCCTTAAGGTTGTATTTGATCGCCCGGCGGATCAGGGCAATGGCGAGCTTCGGACGTCCCCGCTGGTATTCGATCATGCCAAGCAAATGAAGGCTGTCGGCATGGTGAGCGTCGATTGCCAGAATCTGCCGATAAATCCGTTCAGCTTCACTCAGACGTCCGGTTTGGTGGAGCGCAAGAGCAATCCGCAGCATGCCCGAAATAACCGAGAATGGCTCTGCCTTCCGCATTTGCTGCGGTTGTCTGTGCGAACCCTGTTGCGGGCGCTTCATGGGCGGAGTTGGCATTTCGTACTTAGGAGCGTCCCTGTTGGTGGCAAGCTCTGTCGATAGGGTCGTTCTTAGACACGATAGGCTGAGCAATTCTGGAGCAAGCAGCGGTCCAGAATTCGGACCGTTTACCGAAACGTGGGCCCTGCTTTCACCCAAAGGTACACGTCGAAGGGACGCTCCGTATCGCTCCCGCATTTGATTTGCTGTGACGGGGAGGCATGGTATTCGTATGCGTTTACCGCAGGCGGGCGTTGTGCGCGCAAGGCCGGTGCGCACGTTCAGAGGAATGGTGGGGGCTGGCGGTTGCCACACTCAAGTCTAGTTTCAGCTTGAGTGGGGATGTTCATACGTTACAGACAACGGCCTTAGCGGTGCTCCATTTATCGGCGACGCCGCGTCATTTACCCTGCCCTACTGATCTCCCCACTCAAGCCAACCCAGGCTTGAGTGTGCCAACCGTCACAGAAGCCGATGCCAACCGGCGCGCTACCGCCGCCGAAATCGGTTGCCCGGTGTTGGCCTCGTAGTAACTGAACGCAGGACAGGGATTAACCTCAAAACAGTAAACATCGTCCTCCGGCGTCACCTTTAGATCGATTCCGGCAAACTCCAATCCGAGGGCCTGCGAAAGCCTGAGGCACTTTTCCGACAGCTCGCTCGATAGCGTCACCTCGCGCAGTTCGGCTGGCTCGCCTGCCTGCCGCGCTGCATACCTGTAATCGGTAGCCTCGCTTCGCACCGCGGTGGCGAATGCCTCGCCGCCAACAGTGTGTACGCGCAAGTTCGTTCCTTCCTCAAAGGCCTGAAATTGTGTCGGACACCAGCGGATGCGCTCCAGTCGCGCTTCGTCTTCGTCGTTGAGTTCCTGCACAATCGACCGCACCGCACTAATCGACTTATAAATCACGCGTCCATGCTTCGCCCGGAACTCGCGGACTAACTCGGGATCATTGGTGATGAGCGTCTCGGGGACAAGAAATCCCTGCTCGCGAATCAACTGCGCCTGGTAGGGTTTGGAAGAATTGCTGGCCATCGGCGCGCAACGGTTGATCACCAGCGCCGGCGCGATCTCCATCCACCTTATCAGCGTATCGTGAAAAGACCGGCAATGTTTGCGCAAACTCGAATCCGGCGGCTCATCGGATAACTCCGGCAGAAACCGGTCGTCCATCAATCGCGGATAAACCGCCGTGAACTCCTGCAATGGGTAAGTTCGTTCAGGGGCGTGTAACTCCCCGATAATCTCCCCGCCGTTCACTTCAAACCAAAGCTGGCACTTTGGAAATTCACGCTGACTTAACAAGGCGAACTCCGCCTTCATCCTTTCCAGGTTGGAAGTCACCATTCGCAAGGGCGTTTCCGAGGGAATTCCACATACCAGAATCATGATGTTGCTCCTTCCGTGAGCGCATCCGCCAGGCTGTGCAGCAGGGGCATGCCGCCAACCGAGAGACCTGGACATGGGGTGGCACTCGCGAAGGTCCACTCCCCGTCTTGGCCGGCGTACAATTCGATTCCCAGCAGCTCTGTTCTCGCCTCCTGGGCAAGTCTCGCGCAAGCGCGTGCGACGGGCTCACCTACGCGTTCGCCATAAACCTCGCCTCGAAATGCGATCACGTTTATCGTCGTGGCGCCCTCGGGAGCTAGCGAGGCATAGCCGCGTTCTGTTTCGTGCGCGCTCTGCCGATAAACCGGCGCCTTCAAACCGGCTCGGCTAGCGCGACATACCCACTCCGAGGTGTGATACCAAGGCCCGCACAACCCGACCGCCCCCGGCCGGTTGATCATTACGCCGGGCAGACCTTGCAGCCAACTCAGATAAAATGCTTGTAATTCTGCGTGCGCGTATTCTCGATCAGAAATAGCCGCTTGCTGGTCGATTCCCGGAGCCGGAGCCAGCAGGCGGTTGATCGCTCCCCGAATTCTTGAACTGCACAACACGCGCCCGTCGGGGAGGGTAACTCTGAATTGCGTGGCGCTGCCATCCAGCCGGTGTTCCCACCGGCTGCCAAAAGCTAACCACTCTGAGAGCACTAACTCCATTGGCCCGACGCCCAACTGGCGGAGACCCTGGTAGACCCACAGCCCGGAAGTATCCGAGGAAGAACACAATACGAGCCACATTCCCGTTTCCTCCAAGAAAGAAAAGGGCAGGCATGCAGCCTGCCCTCGTCCAGGATTAGCTCTTACCTTTTCCTTGAGGTTCCTTGGCTTCAGGCGCTTTTGCCGTCCCCACCGCGCCCTGCTTGGCCGCATCCGGCTCCTGCTTCAGCGCGCCCTGACTCAAATCGGGCCGCAGGTTTTCCGGGATAAAGTGCAGAAGCTGCGCCACCGCGGCTTCCAGAGCGGCAACCCGCTGCTCCACCGGCCCGCCTGGAGGACCGAAGCCCACCACCCCTTCGTATTCGAACTTCTCAAACTTCTCGTGTTTGAATTCTTTGATCTCGAACTTCTCCTTGATCTCGATCTTCTCGTGCTTGAACTCCTTGATCTCCGCCTTGATCTCCTTCTGGAACTTTTCGACAGCGGAATACTTTTCCAGAGATTTCTGACCTCCAACACCGGCCGGCGCCGCCGCCAGTTGCGCCTGCGGATAAACCTCGTGTCCTTCTGTTTTTGGGAATTTCTCCAAGAGGCTTTCTTTCCCCTCGAGTTTGTGTTCCTTCTCCTTTTCCTTATGTTCCTTCTCCTTGCTTTCCTTCTCCGCTTTCTCTTTCGGGTATTGCTTGATGTCGTGAACGTCTTTGTGCTCTTTTTGTTCCTTTAGTTCCTTCTCGACTTTCTCTTGCTTGTCTTTGTTTTCTTGCTTCTCCGATTTTTCGTTTTTTTCAGCCTTCAGAGCTTCTTTTTCTTTCAGAGACTCCTTGGGAAGATCCTTCTCCACAATCTGCTTCTCTTCGAACTGCTTCGAGGGCATGACTGTTCTCCTTCTCGTCAATTGGCGGTCACCGGCGCAAATCGCCGCAACTTGCGATTTGACCTTCAACAGGAATAGTGAACGCGGAGGAGAAAGCGTTTCATCAAACGCCGGGGCGCACGCGGTTGATCGGCAGGCAGAATGTGGGGCTGTTCTGCCTCAGTTGGAAATGGGGAAAGCGTTCGCCAGGGGAGTTTTGATTAAGGCGGGAAAGGCAAACACAAGGTCCCTCAACTTCGCAGAGCCGCCCAACTGACGGCAATTCTGCTTCGCTTGATTACATAACGACGTTGGCTCGATCGCAGAGTAAGTTGGAAGCTGCGAAAGTCGACCAAGGCTCGACGAAGGAGCCAACGTCATGCTGATTATAGGCTGTGATTTTCATGCGA
>Ga0187782_10004344_pt1 | contig 10622 bp, 5 predicted proteins | sample 0715_SJ02_MP15_2_FD_132454 | JGI IMG/M metagenome (GOLD analysis project Ga0187782, IMG submission 132454) | Tropical peat soil microbial communities from peatlands in Department of Meta, Colombia - 0715_SJ02_MP15_20_MG | ecosystem: Environmental > Terrestrial > Soil > Wetlands > Peat | place...
GCCCGCGACTGGCACCTCACTTACTCACGCCGCGCCGGAGTGGACGACGACGATGAAGGCAACCTGAACAAAGCTCCTTCGGGCTACATCTGGGATGCGTGCGCCCGGGCCGGGCTTTCCTATCGCAGCTATGGGGAATACGGCCGTCGCGTCAGCCAGCCGGACGGCCGTTTCGTCATGGACGGCGCCGTTCCCGGATTGATCGGCCATATGTGTGCCAGCTACGGCATCTCGAGGGTCCCCAACCAGAAGCAGCGCGACACGTCCAACGTCGACATCTTTCTGAACGAATTCCGAGAGTTCGAGCGGCAAGGCAAATTGCCCAGCCTGATGGTGATGAGTTTGGGGGAGGACCATACCACCGGCACGCGGCCCGGGACATTCACGCCCGCCGCCTGCGTCGCCTGCAATGATGTGGCGCTCGGCAAACTGATCGACGGCGTCAGCCATAGCAAGTCATGGCCCGAGACGGCGATCTTTGTGATCGAGGATGACGCACAAAACGGTCCCGACCACGTCGACGCGCATCGCACCGTCGGATTGGTTATCAGCCCGTACGTGAAGCGCCGAGCGGTCGACAGCACTCAGTACAGCACTGTCAGTATGGTCCGCACCATCGAGCTGATTTTGGGTTTGCCGCCGTTGAGCCAGTACGACGCAGCGGCCCGGCCGATGTACGGCTCCTTCACCGACCGTCCCGATCTCACCGCCTACGAAGGCGTGCCGGCAATGGTCGACGTGAATGCCGTCAACACCGAGCTTGCCTACGGCGCGGACCGCTCGATGAAGATGGACTTCAGCGAATACGACCGGATCAACGACTTCGAGCTGAATGAAATCCTTTGGCGATCGATCAAAGGCGTGAACGCGCCTTTGCCGGCGCCCGTTCGGCGTGCCATTGCGGATCGACCCGCCAGCCGCATGAATTGAGACGGCGGGTGTGGCGCTCAAATAAAACAACAGCCATCGGCAAGGCCACCGATGGCCGTTGTCGCGCAATCCGTATCTGCGACCTCCGTGACGCTTGCTCCTAGGTCTCCTGATCCAACTCCGTAGCACAACTACAGGGTTGGGTTCTACTGGTTCGGCGTGCTGCTCGCGGACGGGTTCGGTGCCGCGGGCGGCGGCGGAGAATTAGGACTGTTCGGATTGGCGGCAGGTCCCTGCTGGCCTGTCGTAGGCTGCGCCGTCGTGCCGGGAGCGTACGTCGGAGTCGCTCCGCCGTCATACGTCGTTCCGTTGTACCCGCCGGGCGGCATCGGAGCTGACGGCGCATAGCCGGAAGTCGTCGAACTGTAGCCGCCTGCACTCATCGGAGGCGCTTGGTTTGCGTACATCGGCTGTCCATTCGGGGCATAGGTGTAGGTGTTGCCGTAGCCGTTGCCGTACGTATAGGTGGGACCACCGTAGTAGTACCCGTTGTAGGCAGAGACACCGCATGCCCCGCCAGCACAGCCGCCGTATCCAGCGCCGCATCCTCCTCCGCATCCGCCGTACGCTATTCCACATCCGCAGCCACCACATCCCCCATATGCGTAGCCGCCGCAACCGCCACATCCTCCATATCCCCACCCGCCACAACATCTGCCGCGCCAGTGGCGCGCCTGCGCGGTTTGACCCGTGGCGATGACCGTCACTCCAATGGCCAATAGCAACAGTCCCGCTTTCATCCGTGGATGCAGTTGCATGCTCAGTTCTCCTGTCAAAGACTCGAACCTCTGAAAACGAACCGACGCCTTCCTATTTCCGTTCACGCTCATTGCGTTCCGGCGCTGGGCGTGCCGCTGGTGCCCGGACCCCTCGGTCGGGTTGCGGTGGTCGTGGGATATTGGCTCTGCCCGGCCTTTCCTGCCGGACATTTGGACCTTTGGGGCCTTCTCGGCGTTCTTCGACTCGCGGCTCTCCGTGGCCTGGCTCGCCTTTGAAGCGCAAAGTTCGCGGAGCGCGGGGTGCCTCAGCGATGCCGGGACCTTCTCGTCGCTCCGGCTTCGGGCCAGGACGCTGGCCGGGCCGTTCCTCCGGTCGAACTCCCGGTCGTTCCTCCGATCGCGGAACACGGCCCTCGGGCACTCTCTCACCCGGCCGTCGCTCGACTTGTCGCTCCACGTTGTTGGCACGCTCCAGCCGTCTGCGCTCGGTGACGAGATTGCGGCGGAACTCGTTTTGTTGTCTCAGGTCACGGCGATCGACTTCGGACAGGTGAACGATGTGCTCGTTGAAGTTTTTGTCTCGCACGGCCTCTCGGAGTGGCAGCGCGACCATGCGATCCCGCGGAAGCGTTTTGCCGTCGCGAACCAGCCTCTGGTAGTCATGCCAGGTGCGCGGCGGCCGCAGCGCAGGATCGCGCACGAGCCGATCGTAGCGCCGCCGAAAATCGTCGCGCCAGTGCGGATTGGTCCGCCAGAGCAGACTTGATCGGTAAGCGAAAATCGGGTCGTAGAGATACGGTCCGACACCGACGTTGAACCAGGGATAGATGCCGAACCGCGCGTACTGCGGTCCGTAGTAGTCCCCGAAGAAATAGGACTGATAACCGGGCGCGACAAATAAGTTGTCGACCAGCGCGTTCAGGGCGACGACATTTATCGGCGTGTAGACGAACGCCCGATTCAAGTAAATCGGCGCGGAAAACGACACGGGGGCGAACAGAATGCCGCGACGCACGAGCGGATAGTCCCAGTGGCCGGCAATGAAGACGTAACCGTACGGAGTCCACTGATAGTGGGCTGGAATCCACATCCAGCCGGCGACGACGCGGCTCCAATAGCCGGGCTGCCACTCGTAGGCTTGGGTGCGATAGGCCCAATAGCCGGGAACCCAAAAGTGCTCGGCGTCGGGAGGACTCGAGACGTCGACGTCCTCGTCCCGGTAGGGGGGCGGCGCCGGCAGATAGGTAACTTCCTCCACTTCCCCCGGGCTCCAAAAGCCGGAGACCCATTGAAAGTTGCCGTCGCTCCCGGACCAGTAACCGGGAATCCAACGATGGCCGGGGGGAGGAACCCGCCAGCTTCCGCTGACCCAGATGTAGTGGTTGCTTTCGGCGTCCCAGGACCAGTATCCGGGAACCCAAGTCGACTCGGGGTTGTCCGGCCGAACATCAGGTGGAGATTCGTCGATCGGCGCCGGCGGTTCTTTGGCAACCGGAGGCGAAGGCTGTGGCGTCATGTTGGTCATTTCCGCGAAGCCCTGATTGAGCGGGCCGCGCGTCAGCTCGACGATTTTGTCGCTGGCGGCTCCCGCGGGCGGAGGCACAGCCGTATCGGGTTGCGGTGCCGAGGGCGGACCGGGAGGATTCGTGTCTTGCAGTGCGATTCGATCCAGTCGATCAGAGGACGAAGTATCCGAAGTCTGCGCCAACAGCGCGGACATGGCGCCTATCGATCCGCCAATACAGACTGTGCAAAAGATGTATCTCACAGCTTTCTTCATTCCATCACCTCGCGGGGTTGTGACGACGCGTGGGAAAGTCGGCGGTCGCGGCCGATCAGTCGCTCCCGGCGGCAACGACGACTTCGTCAAGACGCTCGGCAGGTAGGCACATCGCATGCCAATGCCGCCCGCCACGAGCGAAAACGTCTGCAGGCGGCGACACGGCACAGCAAGAGATGCCGCAAAGCACGAGAATACTGCCCCGGCGCGCCCCCCAAGTCAACTTAATGGGTGTTGTCGGCGGAACAATCTTCCAGACGAAATTCAGTCGCTCTCGAGCTCGCGTCGGGCGACCTCAAGCTTGGCGATCATCGGGTGCAGGAGGTCGGAGAGGCTCTCCAGAGCTCGCAGGATCGCGCTTCGATCGCCTGAGCGCGCGAGTGTTTCGATCTCGATCGCGCGGCTCTGAACCGCTTCACAGTAAACGTTCGCGACAAGCCCCTTCAGCGAGTGGGCCGCTCGTTCGACCTCGCCGAATTGATCGTTTTCCAACGCCGTCTCAATCTTGCGCACGAGGTCGGGGCTATCCTCCATCACGAAGTCGATAATTCGAGCCAACAAAAAGCGATCACCCCCGACGCGGTCGAGCGCACGGGGGACATCGAATTCGATTGCAGCGATCATAAAATCCCTCGCCGATCGCGTAAGCATTCCTCGCCTCGCACGATTGCTGGCCGAACCGGACCCGGCGGACGGTGGATCAATGGCAATCGGACGGACGCCAACCCGATCAGGAACTGCGAAGATCCACTCTCACGTCGACCTGACATGTTGGCGACGGTCAAATTCGGGGTGTGGCAGCACCAGCACTCGCCACGCGTAACGCCCCCCAACTCTACGCGCTTCACGTTCGCCGGGCGACCATTCGCTGCGAATGACCCGGCATGCCGCCCGAATCTCTTGTGGCGAGGGAAGATACGGTGCCGACTGGCCTCGAGGTAATTGCATCGCCGAATCCCTTCCAAGCTATGCCCGCAGCGGGAAGAACTCAAACCGATGACAAAGCAGGTTCAAAAGGATCACAGCTGCCGACTTATTCATTTCGCTGGATACGAGCGAGATCTCGGGGTGCAAATCGAGTGCCGCAGATGGACCAGGGTCAATCGGCGCTCTCGAAGGCCCTGAGAGAGCGGCTCGGTGGTTTCAAAAGCCCCATTGCTTGGGCTCAAGGGCGGTCACCCGACCGCCGGCTCGTTGACGTCCACGTGGGCCCATTTGTTACGCGACGCCACGGGGGCGTTTAGAATCGGCGCTCGCGCGGGGGCTGGTTTCCGAGGATTCCGGGGGAGATTTCGCGATGATCGGCGAGCCATTGCAAGTCGCTGAGTTGACCAACTGGCAGCGCGCGAGCGCTTATCTCAGTACTGATGGGATCCGATTCGTCGAGCATCTAGTCGCCGCGCTGGTGATCATCGTGATCGGGCGATGGGTTGCGCGCGGATTGGCCCGCATCACGCGAACACTGATCCTCCGCTCCAAGACCGACGCGGCGGTCGCCGCGTTTGTCTCGGACGTCATCTATGTCGCGGTGCTGGTGTTTGCGGTCGTCTCGGCCCTCGGCTGGGTCGGTTTCGACACAACTTCGTTCGCCGCTGTGATCGCGGCCGCTGGGCTGGCGATCGGCCTGGCTTTACAGGGTTCGCTTGCGAACCTGGCGTCTGGTTTGCTGCTGCTCGTGTTCAAGCCATTTCGCGTCGGCGACTCGGTGGAAATCGGAGCCTCGGCCGGCACCGTCGAGGAGATTCACGTCTTTTCGACCCTTCTCCGCACCGCCGACAACGTGCAGATTCACATCCCCAACAACCAGGTCACGCAGGGCGTGATCAAGAACTTCTCGGCCAAGGAACAGCGGCGAATTGAGCTATTGGTCAACTGCGGCTACGACGACGATTTGCCAGGCGTCAAGCAGCTGCTCGCCGGTTTGGTTCGGCTCGAAGGCCGCGTGCTGGGCGATCCCGCGCCCAGCGTGACGGTGAACGATTTTGTTCCCGCGGGCGTACAGTTGGCGGTGCGCGTGTGGGTGAAATCGGGAGACTTCGCGGACGTGCGCGCGGCGCTCGTCGAGCGAATCAAGCTGGGATTCGACGAACACAAGTTCAAGCTGGCTTACCGCGCCCCTTAGCGGCGCGTTACAAAGTTGGACCCGCGCCAGCCGCTAAAACCGCGTTCCAACCGCTCGAGCGATCGGGAACCGTCGCCAGATGCCGGATTGCCGCGTCAATTCGATCGTGAGTGGGCGCGCGGAATTCGTCCCAAAACACGAGCGGAAAGCGGTCGAGTTTGTCGTGCAGGGCGACGATCTCGACGAGCTCCGGCGGCCGCCCCACCATTGCCCGCACGGCTTCGGCATACACCACGAGCTGGATGGCAAAATGGTCGCGGAGGGTAGCCGGATCGCCACCGGGCAGCCGGCCCGTTTTGTAGTCCAGAATCTTCCACCCACCGCTCGATGAAAGGAGCAGGCAATCGAGGGTGCCGGCGATTACCGCGCTTCTCTCGGACGGCGCGGCATCAATCGGCCATCCCAGCAGAAAATCGATCTCTCGGAAACACTGCGAAGCGCTATGTATCTCGGACCAGAGTTCGCTTTCGACGAGGGCCTTTACCCGCCGGACCATGACGGCCGGATCCAAGGCCTCGGCACCGGAGGGCACGCTCTTCAGCACGGCTTGGACGCTCTCAGCGATGACCTCGGAGCCAATTGTTGGATCGTTGGGCAGCCGCTCGATCACGCGATGGATCAGCGAGCCGGCGAGCGTGGCGCTCTCGCCCCGTGGCTCCGAGGGATCTTCGGGCAGTTTTCGAGGTGCGGTTTTATGCGTCCGTGCTGGCGCCTTGTCGCTTCGCAAGAAAGCGTCCGCATCCTCGATTTGCGAGACGCTCAAATAGAGAGGCCGCGAATGGGAAGGAACGACCGATGCCATGAGCGGAGGGAGCGGATCGGCGTCTGCATTCTCCGCCAACTCTCGCCATTGGCTGAGCTTCGCGCTCTTAGCGTCTAGTCGCGTCGCGACGGTTGGTTCGGGCGGTTTGCGATGCACGTGAATCTCGGGGATGGCGCGCCACGCGACTGTGCCCGCTGGCAGGCCTTCGTTGCCCTTGTGCTCCGACTTCGACTTGTCGCCCAGACGCGTTTTCTCGCGGACCTGGGAGTCGAAATAGGGATCGGCCTTGGGCAGGCCGGTTCCCAAGTCATATCGATCGGCCAGCAGCCGCATCCACTGCGAGCGGACGCTGCGATCGCCCGCCAGGGCCGGATCGGCGGGCAATCCAGCCGAGAGAATCAAATGGTCGGCCGCACGAGTCAGAGCGACATAAAGAACGCGCAGCGATTCCTCGTCGTCTTCGCGTTCTTCGACATATTTGTGCATCTCGATGGCTGGGTGCCGTGGCTCGTCCTGGCCGAATTTCGGGGGCACGATGATCGGTCCGAAGGCGCGATGATAAACGGCGTCCGAGTACGAGCCGCGGTTCTTCCGTTCCATGTCGGCGAGGATCACTACCGGGAATTCGAGCCCTTTGGCCTGGTGAATGGTCATCAGTCGCACGACGTTGCTCGATTCGGGGTGGGTCGCCGCCAGGTCTTCGATCGATTGCTCGGAGATCGAATCCTGAATTCGTCGCGTGAAATCGGCCAGCGTTCCGATTCCCGATCGGTCGAATTGACGCGCCATATCGATCAGCTTGCGGAGGTTGGCGACCTTGCGCCGGCCGAGAAATTCGCACAACAGCGACGCGTCGTAGGCCGTTCGCGCAAGCGCCAGCTCGAGCAGTTCCGGCAGTGGAACGCGGTCCTTTTTCGCCAATAGTTCGTCGATGACCCGCGCGGCGAGGCGGATCTGCTCGCACTGCGTCTCAGAAAGCCCGCTGGGCGGAGGCTGTCGCAGCGCCTCCCGGGGAGGCAACTCTCCGACGCGAGTCATGGCGACGATTGCGTCATCGCTCAGGCTGAAAAACGGCGACCGCAGCACGCCGACCAGCGCAATCGAATCGGCCGGGTCGTTGAGGAAGGTGCACAAATTGACGAGGTCGTAGACCTCCTGCTGGGCGAAGAAAGCCCGGCCACCCACCAGGTAATATTCGACGCCGCGGCGCCGAAAGACATCCTCGTAAATCGCCGCGTCGCTCATCGCGCGAAAGAGCACGGCAATATCGCCCGCCTTGACCCGGCGCAACCGCTCGGCATTTGACTCCGGATCGCGTACGGGGATCCGCGGAGTTGGGTCGGCAAGAAGTTCCAGGATTCGCCTGGCAATCCACTCCGCTTCGCGACGCCGGTGTTCTTCCAGCGAGCTCGGATCCGACTCCGGTTCTTCTTCGGGACCCGGGAAAGCAAACAGGAATTCCACCGCCGGCTTCGGCGAGAGCTGCGACCGGCGCGGCACAAGCGGCTCGTACGCCGGCATCACCGGCTCGAACAGCGAGTTGACGAAATTGATGATCTCGGGCTGACTGCGGAAGTTGTGTGTCAGCGGCAGCCGTCCCTGTTCGGGCAGGCTGTTGCGAGTTGCGTCGAAGACGGCTGGATCGGCGCCACGGAAGCGGTAGATCGACTGCTTGCTGTCGCCGACGACGAACAGTTTGCCCGTGGGGAGCTGTTCCGCGACCAACGCGTTGACGATTTCGGCTTGGATCGGATCGGTGTCTTGAAACTCATCGACCAACAGCGCGTCGATTGAAGCGGCCGCCTCCGCGCGCACCTCGGGCGAATTCGCCAATAGATCGCGAGTCTTCACGAGCAGGTCGTCGAAATCGAGCACACTGGCCTCGGCCTTGGCGGCGGAAAAATCGGCGGCTGCCTCGTCCACCACACTCACCAAGGCCGCCGACGCCTGCGCGGCCTGTTCAATCTCGCGCGGATCAAAGTCCGTGAACTGCTTCAGGTCGTCAATTTTGTCGCGAAGCTTCTGCAGCGAGTCCCTGACCGCTTCATACGTTTCTTCGTCAGCCCAGGCGCTCTTGCCGCCGCCTCCTTGGACTTTGGCGGCTTCGCGGAGTTCGAGGAGTTGCGCCATCGCGGGCGCGTGCGAGTCACGGAGAGCTTTGAGCCCGGCCAGCACCGCGTTGCGCCGCTCGTGCATCGTCCGATTCGTAGGCACGTTATCCTTGAGCAGCCGCAGGATTTGCGTGACGAGCTCCGACTCGCCCAGATCGCGGGCCGCGCGCGGCAGAAACACTTCGTTGAGATGGGTTACCCAGCGCTCTGCGAACTCGTCCGCCGCTCGTCCCTGGAAGGGTCGCGCGTCGACCATCGACCGGCCAAGTACCAATTGTCGAATCGCCCGCCGCAACGGCTCGAGTCCGAGTTCAGTCAGCAGCCGAAAGCAGTCTTGATGATCGGCTTCAAGCAATCGCTTGACCGTGCGCGCGACACTTTGCCGCAGGAGCGCCTGACCGATTTCCATTTCCAAGGGGCGAAACTGCGGGTCGATTCCCGCCGCCACCGCATGCCGCCGCAACAGTCCCGAGCAAAACGAATGAATCGTGCTGATCCGCGCCGCATCGAGGCCGCGTAGGATCGCCAGCCAGTGCGCGACTTCGTCCGGCGGGCATTCGCGCAACCTCTTCGCGCATTCGGCCCGAATACGATCGCGCATCTCGCGAGCGGCCCGATCGGTAAACGTAATCGCGACCACGTGCGCCAATGGAACGGTGGCGGCCGTCGGTCCGTTTCCGAGGGGCTCCAGGTGAGTCAAGAAACGCCGCGTCAGCACCAGCGTCTTGCCGCAACCGGCCCCGGCGGAGAGGCCGACCGAAACGTCGCGGGTGCAGACGGCGGAATGTTGCTCGGCTGTAAGGTCGCTTTCGCCAGCGATTGTGGCCTCCTCGACGAAGAGCGATCGACTATGGGGCGCAAACTTCGCCCCACCTGCCCGCCTTCTGCCAGTAAAGGTTCTGCGAGCAGTCATCGCGGTGACAGACTCCACAGCTTCTGGTGCTCGGTTTCGAGGCTGCGGACCTGTCCCACGCGGCAGACGGTGCTGTAGGGGCACCATTTGCCGCAGTCCGGATCGGCGTTGACCACTGGAAACTGTCCGGCTCGCAATCGCTGGGCAATCTTGGGCAGGACTTCGTGCAGCGTTTGCTCGATCTCGCCGGCAAGTTCGGGATCGAGCATCTCGATCGCTTTGGATTTGCCCTTCAAGCCCACGACGCAACCCGCCAGCGTCAACGTCCAATAGGCCATTTGGAAGACCGCGGCCTCGGGATCGAGAAGCCCCGTTCGACGGGCGGCGGAAGCGTAGATCGCAAGCTGCAGCGCACGCCCGAACTCAATATCAGTAAGCTGGTACCGCGGGGCAAAGCGCGTCTTGTAGTCGATTACGGTAAAGACCTCCCGGCCGCTGCGACGGCCGACATCGATGCGATCGATCCGACCCCGAACGCGAACCGGCCCGTCAGGCGGACCGAATGTCGCGCAGGGAAGCGGCGCGGAGCCAGTTGACGCCGGCTCGTCCGAATCGGGCACGTCGCCGAAGGCAAGCTCGATAAACCGAGGCGACGGAAGCTCGTCCCAGCCACTGCCGACAGCCGCGGCATAGTCCTCACACTGCTGCGAATAAAGATCGACGAACCGCTCGGCGAATGCGCGCTCGGCAGCCTGAAGAGCTCGTTCATACGCAGGAATATCAGCGGCAATAGCGAACTCTCCCTCAATGAGTTGGCGCAGGGCTCCGATCAAGGCGGCCCGATCTGGGCTCTTCGAAGTTGGGTCGTGCGTCAGCGAACGGTGCAAATCGGCCAGCACACGATGCAGGGCGATTCCTCTCCTTCGGGGATCGATCTCCGGCTCAATCGCATCGTGCGGCTCGAGGGCCATCACCTCTGACAAGAGAAAGCGAAATGGGCAGGTGGCGTACCGTTCAAGCTGCGTGGGGCTGAATTGATAGTCGGGCGAGTATTTGTGTGAGAGCCGGCTAATTGTCGGGCCGTGTTGCAACAGCCCCTCGAAGGGCGTGAAACCGTGCTGCTCGAACCGGCAGGTGTCCATCTCAGCGGCGGCCAGAATTCCTCGAGCGGGAGCCCCCTGTGACGGCATTTCCGCCATCGCCCGGAACAATCCGGCTCGACCCGAATGCAACTCGTCGGTCGCGGCCAGGCGCAGATCGGCTGTCGAGAGGGCCACCTCGCGGCTGGGCACCGGGTCGAGATCGATTTGTGCCGCCGGCACGATCGCCGGCTTATAAAACAAA
>Ga0187782_10004345_pt1 | contig 10621 bp, 10 predicted proteins | sample 0715_SJ02_MP15_2_FD_132454 | JGI IMG/M metagenome (GOLD analysis project Ga0187782, IMG submission 132454) | Tropical peat soil microbial communities from peatlands in Department of Meta, Colombia - 0715_SJ02_MP15_20_MG | ecosystem: Environmental > Terrestrial > Soil > Wetlands > Peat | place...
AATATCTCCGGAAATGTTTCGCGATAGAACTTGATGATACCGCTCGGCCGAGAGCGGCGTCCCATGTAGATCAGGTTGTGCGCTCGTCCGAGGAGCTGATTTAGATAATGCGCAAGGTTTCCGCTAAAGGAATCTTCGCGGATCGTGGCCAGGTCCGAAGCGGTCTGGCGGTATAATAGCGCTAATTCCTCGAGCTCGGAGTGAGTGAGGTTGCGCACGCCAGCGCGGCCCGAGCGCGTCAGGAGCTCATCCATTCGTGCCCAATATGGTCGCCGCTTCTGAAGCCAACTGGTGGAGATCACCCATGTCCTCGTCGGACAAGCTTACCATCGAGACTCCGGAGCAGACGACGCTCGAATTTCCCTTGGCCGGCATTGGAAGCCGCTTTCTTGCCATCGCCTTGGATACGCTGATCCAAGTCGCTGTGATGTGCTTGGTGAGCGTCGTTTTAATTTCTCTGGCCATTCCGTTCAGCTTTTTTTTCCGTGCCACCGGGTTGTGGGCATTTGCGATCATCCTCTTTGTCGTCTTCGCGATCGACTTCAGCTACTTCGCTCTTTTCGAGGCTGCGTGGAACGGCCAAACGCCGGGTAAGCGGTGGACCCACCTGCGCGTGATTAAGGATACGGGCCGCCCGATCAGCCCCTACGACGCCGTCCTTCGCAACCTGTTGCGCATCGTGGACTGGCTGCCGACGCTTTATGCGGCCGGGATTGTCACCATGATCGCCAACCGAGAAAACAAGCGTCTGGGCGACTATGCCGCGGGCACCGTCGTGATCCATGAGAAGCCCTTAGAGGCCGTTCGCTCGATCTGGAAGGTGCCCGCAGCGGGCGCGCTCGCCAGCCCGCTTGGCTCGTCGACACAAATCACGCTGGAAGAGCTTCAGGTCGTCGAGACGTTTCTCGAGCGCCGGGACAGCCTTCGCCCGGACGTGCGTCGGGCGATCGCCCGCCAGATTGCCGATCGCATCGGCGGGCGCATGGGCGTGCTGGCTGAAACGCGGCCGGACGCGGAAAAATTTCTGGAGGCCATCGCAGAGCAGCGCCGGGCCTCCGCCCGGTTCCGTTGAACCTCTTCCTCAGAAGCTGGTCGTGAGACGCAAGGCGAAGCTGCGCGATGGGCCGATGGCGTTGCCTGAGAACAGGCCGCCGAAATCAATTACATCCACAATGTCCGTGAGATTTTCCCCGTCCACCTGAAACTGCATGGTGAGACGGTCGGAACTGTGCAGGGTTGCACCGGCCGACGCGTTGATCTGGAAGGAGGGGAGAATACGGCCACGGGCAAAATTGAGCCGGTCCACAACCTGCTGGCCGTACGTGGCGACCTCCATGGCAATGCAGGCCGGACTGGTCGGATCCTCGCAGTTCGGCACGAACGGCAGACCGCTATCGTATTGGATTCCGCTGGCGATCCAAAGCCGCGGTGTGATCTGGTAGCGAAGCCGGCCGCGGACCGTGTTGCGCTGATCCTGCGAATCCGGGAGATGACCTGAGGTGGGCAATTCTGCGTCATCGCCCAAAAACAGGCCACCCGTCACAGGAAACCAGGCATTGCCAACTTCGTAGGAGTAGCTCAAGAACCCGGAAAAACCGTGTATGGGGAGGAGCTCGACATTCGCTTCCGCGCCGTAAATGACGGCCGACCGGAATGCGATGGGATAGCTGATCGTCGTGTTGTCGATCTGATCGTCATCGGCATAGTTGTTGACCGTGCGTCGAAAATAGTTGGTCGCGAGTCTCAGCTTGTTCTCAAAAACCTTGGTTATCCCCGCTTCATAATAGTCTCCCACCGAGGGCCTGACGGGCAGTTGGAGCGAGATGGTATCCAGCCCCGCGGCCGCAGTCGAGCTCGAGAGCAGGATGTTCTCAAACGACGGCGTCTGGAAAACACGGTCGTAGGAGAAATGTGCCACGAGATTGGCTGACGGGAAATAGCGCGAAATCGCGAAGCGCGGGCTCACCGCTTGATTGTTCACGAGCAATTGATAGTGATCCCAGCGAAGGCCGGCGTTTATGGTCCAATTGCCCAGACGGATTAAGTCCTGGACATAGGCGGCTTGGTCGAGTTCCGGACGATTCGCCAGGAAGCTGAAGTTAATGGGCGTGCTTGGGTCGTATTGACTGTCATCGGTGATGTGGTAGCGAAAACTCTCGTTGAGAAAGATATTGTCCGATTCCACGCCCGCCTTGATCTCCTGGCGGCCATGGCTCACGGTGATGCTGCCGATGAAATACCCTTCGTTGAACCAGTTATGTTGAAAGATCTCGATGGGAGTGGACTCGGCGTTGGAATAGAAGTTGTTCCCGTTGTTTCGGGCCATGCCGTGGAAGTCGGCCACCACATTGGGCGAAAAGATGTGCTGATAGGAGAGGATGCCCATCGTTTCGTAGTTATTAGCCGTCTGTAATTGCCCTGCCGCTTGCTGTACCTGTTCGTTCGGGAGTTGGTAGCGTGAAACCTCGTACCAGGCCATAACACTCAGGCGGTCGTTGGGCGTTAGCTCACGCTGGTAGTGGGCGGTGAAAGCGCCGATGGTGCCTGTGTTGGTGTAGTTCTGAACAACGACAGGATTCAAATAGTGGCCGGTCATGGCGCCGCTGGCGCTCGCTCCGAAGGTGTTGGGGCCCCACACGTACTGCCCCTGTAGGAAAGCGCCCGCACTGTCGAAGCTGCCGCCGTTCAGTACCGCTTGTCCGTGGAACCCCTGTTGCGAGTTTTGGGCCGTGTTGACCTCCACGACTCCGCCCATTTTGCGGCCATATTCGGCGGGTATGCCCCCGGTGTAAATACTCATCGACTGCACGTTGTCGGCCTCGATCTCAGGACCAAAACTCGGTGAGCGGTTGTCCATGAACGGGACACCGTCCACGACAAACTGCGTTTGATATTCCGAACCGCGAGGGTGCAGGACCGCGTTGCCCTCGTACAGCCACCCAGGCTGGGAATTGACCAGATCCTGAATGGTGCGGCCAGGGATCGAGGTAACTCGGTTTTGTATGAAGTTCGCACCGACCTGGCTTACGGAGCCGGCTTGATCGGGGTCAATCAACGTATTGCCTGCGCTCACCTGGACTGACTGGCTCACGGAGGAGATCTTGAGCTGAATCGTGTAATTCGTCGGAATCGAAGACCGAATCTCTACCGTTTCGGTGACGGCGGCAAAACCCGGCTGGCTCACGGCAACTTGGTAGAGGCCGAAAGGCAAACGCTCCAGGTCCAAGTTGCCCTGATCGGTGGTGGCCAGGGTATGGCGGTATTGATTCGCCTCGCTGACGACCTCGACTCTCGCCTTCAGGCCAAGCCCTGACGGATCAATGACTTTCAACCGCAATTCGCCACTGTTGCTTTGGGCGAAGAGCGGCAGGAAGAAACACAAGAAAAAAGCTGCAAGTGCGATCAGTCGGAGCATTCGTGGTTTGACAATTATCGCTGAAATGGTCTGAGATGCCACAGTCCCGAAACTCGTCCGTCGCCATTTGAATATTCCGCCGCCTGCCATTTTGTTCAAGCTTTTTCGATTTTCAGGGAAGGCCGGCTTCAAAAACCTTGAACAGAACCGGAGAGAAAGGAATATACATATAAGGATCCATGTCGATTCCTCCCACAGATTCCGTCGATCGGCTGCCCTTCCTGACGACGGGCAAAACTGTCTCTTGGAGGTCGTCTGAGATTGAAAAACAGGTGATTGCTCTGTTTGAACAATTTCGGAACTCACTCCTCCGGTACGTGTTGGCGTTTGGCTTGTCGGTGCAGGATGGCGAGGAAGTAGCCCAGGAGGTGTTTCTGGCGCTATTCCGGCACATGACCATGGGAAGGCCCCGCCAGAATCTGCGCGGCTGGATTTTTTCGGTCGCTCACAACCTGGCCCTGAAACAGCGTCAGTCGAATCGACGGTTGCCAGATCGGAATGGCTCGGCGGGGATGGTTGCCGAGAACAAACCGGACCCGTCTTTAAACCCCGAGGAGCAAGTTCTATCGAAGGAACGGCAAGCTCGCTTGTTGGCCTCTGTGGACGCTCTTCCCGAACAAGACCGGTGCTGTCTCTATCTGCGAGCCGAAGGCCTCCGCTACCGGGAAATCTCCTATGCACTAGGCATCTCGCTGGGAGCCGTATCCCTATCGTTGACGCGATCACTGACGCGGCTGATGGGAGCCTACGATCGGTAGGTGACAGACAAACATGCTGAATAAGAACTTACACCCATCGGATCAAGACTTACTCCTCTACTCTGACGGCGAGCTATCAACGCGCCGAGCTGCCCGTGTTCGAAGACATCTCGCAGCCTGTTGGAGCTGCCGTGCACGGGCTGCCAAAATTGAGACCACGATCACTGAGTTCATGGAGATTCATGGGCAAAGCTTTGGGCTCGAGTGGCCACCCATCGCGGGCCCGCGTGCCCTTTTGAGGGCGCGTTTGGCGGAGTCGTCTCTGAGCCGCGACCGTGACGGAAGCCAGCCGTCGTTCTTTCCGGCCAAGGCACACGCTTGGGCCTACGTCTGCGCTCTCACCCTGCTTGTTGCGCTAGGAACAACCGTCCTGATTCGACACGCGAGGGACCGCGAAGCTGCGGAATATGGGAGACTCCTGCCGAACCCTACCCTGACACCCGGAGCTACCCGGCCCATCGCCATCGGCGATCTGTGTTCGATCGATCATGACGAGGTAGTGCTTCCCATATCCGCTGCCTTGCGGCAAGAAGTGTTCGATGAGTACGGAATGGGAGGTGAACCCTTCGAGAATTACGAGGTGGATTACCTGATTACGCCTGGCTTGGGAGGCTCAGACGACATCCACAACCTGTGGCCGCAACCCCGCTACCATGCGACGTGGAACTCATTTGTCAAAGATCGACTGGAGGACTATCTCCACCAGATGGTCTGCCAAAGGAAACTCAACCTGGCCACGGCGCAGAACGACGTCGCGAAAAATTGGATCTCCGCCTATAAGAAGTACTTCCATACGAATGCGCCGCTTTCCCCCGATGCAAGCGGCGTTCGAACCCCTCCGTTAAGCGCGAGGCGAGTCGATTTCACCCGTCTCGGCGATATCGGGCCGGCGCGCAGTAGGTTTTCCTGGACTCCCCTGCCGATGACTCCGACGCCGGAGTAGTACGCTTATGGCTCGCGCCGTCCGTTCCTACCCTGCACGATCCTTTTGCGAATCAGCTCGACCAGCTCCTGCGCCGCCGCTGTCAAGGGCCGATCACGCCGGTATATCAGATACAGTGTTCGGGTGATGCGCATCTGGCGGATCCGCAGCACCCGCAAATCGCCATGGGCGGCTTCTCGCTCGACGCACATCCTCGGCACGATCGCAACACCCTTCTTCCTCTCCACGAAGAGCTTAATGCTCTCGATCGTCGGCAGCTCGACGTCCATTTTCAGGGGCACGCGGTGCCGCGCAAACATCTGCACCACGCGCTGCCGGTACGGCGACTCCACACTATGCGCGATAAACGTCTCTTGCGCGAGTTCGCGGACATCGACCTCGCGCCGCTTCGCAAGCTTGTGCCCCGGCCACACGACCATCGCCAGCGAGTCCCGATGAAACTCCACGGCCTCGAGTTCGCGCTCCTCCGGGAGATAGGAAATCACCCCGACATCGAGGTGATGACTCATGACCTCGCGCGGTACGTCTCGCGAAAACACACGATGCACCCGCATTTGAATGCCTGGATGGAGCTGGCGGTATCGATCGAGCGCCGGCAACAAGGCGTGGATCGAGCTTTCGTTGACTCCGAGCGCAATCTGCCCGCGCTCCAGCCCACGCAACTCCTGCATGCCTTTTCGGATCTCCTCACGGAGATTCAGCATGCGGCCCGCATATTCAGAAAGCAGCACGCCGGCATCGGTCAAGGTCCGCGCACCGGAGCCCCGCACGAATAAAGGCTGGCCGACCCAGCCTTCCAGCTTTCGGATGGCGATGCTCACGGCCGGCTGTGTTCGGTACAGCTTTTCCGCGGCACGCGAGAAGCTGCGCTCGCGCGCGACCGCTTGAAATACCTGTAAGGATGCCAGGTCCATGCGATCCTTCTGCTCCGGTGCTATATAAGCAGGATTTATTGCCCTTTGCAAACATTATAAATTGGACTCGTTCGGCCCATTCCTGGCATGCTAGTAACAATGGACACCTTGGAGATCTTCGACACGACGCTGCGGGACGGCGAACAGTCGCCCGGCTTTTCCATGAATAAGAACGAAAAGCTCGAGCTGGCCCGCCAGATCGAGCAGTTGGGAGCAGACATCATCGAAGCCGGTTTTCCGATCGCGTCGCCGGGCGATCTGGATGCCACGCGCGCCGTGGCCGCCGAAATCACGGAGTCGCGCGTCGCGGCGCTCGCCCGGGCCCGTCAGGAGGATGTAGACGCCGCGCTCAAAGGTCTCGAGCCTGCCCGAAAGCCCCGCCTGCATGTCTTTTTGGCCACTTCCGATCTGCACCTCAAATACAAACTGCGCATCCATCGTGAACAGGCGCTCGAGCAGATCATTCAAATGGTGCGCTTTGGCCGCCGGCATTGTGACGAAGTGGAGTTCTCCGCCGAAGATGCCAGTCGCACCGATATCGATTATCTGTGCCAGGTCGTGCTCGCTGCGGTCGAGTCCGGCGCAACGATTATCAATCTTCCGGACACGGTCGGTTATTCCACACCTGACGATTATGCGGCCATGTTTCGCCAGGTCCGCGCGCGGCTCGGCGCTTATCCGCACGTGGTGCTGAGCGCCCATTGCCACGATGATTTGGGCCTGGCGCTCGCGAATTCTCTTGCAGCCATCGACGCAGGCGTGCGTCAGATCGAATGCACGGTCAACGGCATCGGCGAGCGTGCGGGGAATGCGTCGCTAGAAGAATTGGCCGTCGCGCTGCATGTGCGCAACAACCGTTATCCGGTCACCACACACATCCAACTGGAAAAGCTCTATCCCACCAGTCGTTTGCTCTCGACGATCACGGGCGTTTCCGTTCCGCCGAATAAGGCGGTCGTGGGCGCCAACGCCTTTGCGCACGAAGCCGGCATCCATCAAGACGGTATTTTAAAGAATCCGCTGACGTACGAGATCATTGTTCCCGAAAAGGTAGGCGTGCCGGCACGGCGTCTCGTGCTGGGAAAGCATTCCGGGCGCAACGCCTTCCGGGCACGTTTGGGCGAACTTGGCTTTGAAACGACCGATGCGGAGCTAGCCGAGTGCTACCGGCTCGCGATTCTACGTGCCGACGAAGAAAAGGAAATCACCGATCGGGATCTGATCACGATTATCCACCAGGTTCGCCGTGGCCGCGCGCCCGTGGCCACTGGCAGCGGCCCTCGAACCGCCGTCCAATAGCAATCGTCCTGCGATTCTTGAATGCCTTTAGGTCCAACACCAAAGTGGACCCGGGCACGGGACTCGCTCTTGACAGGCGGGCTGCAAGACCCTATGAGATACGTCCCGGAGGGTTCGCTCATGACGGCATTGCGAAAGACGATCGCGCTCCTCCCCGGGGACGGCATCGGCCCCGAGGTCACCCACGCCGCCGTGTCCCTTCTGAACGATTGCGCCTCCGCCTTCGGCCATCAGTTTGCGTTCCGCGAATACCCATTCGGAGGGAATGCCATTGATGCGTGCGGCGCGCCCCTGCCCGCTGAAACATTGGCGGGATGCCGCGCAGCCGATGCGATCCTTTTGGGCGCGGTGGGGGGGCCTCGGTGGGAATCGCTTCAATTCGGTACAAGACCCGAAGCCGGTCTTCTGAGCCTCCGCCAGGAGCTCGGGCTTTATATCAATCTTCGCCCGATTCATCCGCACCCCGTGCTGCGCAACATTTCTCCCTTGCGTCGGGAGCGTCTCGGTGATTGCGACTTCGAAATCGTTCGTGAACTCGCCGGAGACATCTACTTCGGCGAACACAAAATCAACGCACAAAAGGCCAGCGATCTCGCAGAGTACTCCGTTTTTGAAATCGAACGGGTTGCCCGCTATGCCTTTGAGCGTGCCCGGGCGCGTCATGGCCATCTCACCAGCGTTGACAAAGCGAATGTCCTCGCCAGTTCAACCCTCTGGCGCGACACCGTCACTGCGCTCGCGCGCGAATACCCCGGTGTTTTGCTCGACCACCAGTATGTTGACAACGCCGCGATGCAAATCCTGCTGCGGCCCACGCAGTTCGATGTCATTTTGACCAGCAACATGTTCGGCGACATCCTCAGTGACGAAGCTGCCGCCTTGGCTGGCTCGATCGGGCTCGTCCCGTCGCTCAGCCGCGGCCGTCCGGACGCCCCCGCGCTCTATGAGCCGATCCACGGCTCGGCTCCTACGATCGCCGGAAAGAATATGGCTTGTCCTCTCGGCGCGATCTTCTCGGCAACCCTGATGTTGCGCGAATCGTTCGGCCTCGAAACGGAATCGCAATCCATCGAAGATGCGGTCGATCGTGTCCTCGAGCAGGGTTACCGTACCGCCGACATCGCGGAACCGGGCACCCGTACCCTAGGCAGCTCCGAATTCACGGAAAAAATCCGTACCCAGTTGCAGGCAGCCCCCGCCCGGGCTTAGGCGCCTAGCAGGGCAAGTCATGGGTTCCTTAGCACCAGGCACTCGGCGGTTATGTCGTAGAGCGCTTGCTTTTGTGGCGTGAACGGTGTGAAGAGAAATCCGACAAACAAGATCGACCCGAAGATCAATTTTCCCAAATAGCGACCCGAGGCGCGCGCGAATGTGACGCGGCGCCCCGCCAGATCCGTCACTCGCAATCCGAGCAACTTCTTCCCCGGCGTGGCCTGCCAAGAGGAGCTTTCAAACGAGGCGAAGTAGAGCCAGCTCACCATAAACATCAAAAGCCACATGGCCAAGACTTGCCGGCTCGTATTCTGGTACAGAAACCAGGGGTTGTCCGCCGGAATCGCTCCGCGCTCCATCAGCGGCAGGAAAATCACGAGCGCCGCTATGAATGCGAGCACCAGCGAATCGAGAAGGTAGGCCACCGCACGCAGCCAGAACCCAGCGTAGGCCACGGCGCGGCGCGGCGACGGAAATGTACCCGACTCATTTGGCTGTGTGCCCGAAGGGCTTAGGATTTGTTCACCACATGCGGGGCATCGCTCTGCGTCGCCAGCCAGCTCGGCTCCGCATTTCGGACACTGCAAATGATCTCTCCCTTACAAACTCGCCGGCCCCGCAAAATCCTACGCGATCCTTTGCACCAGGCAGCCCGCAATCATGTCGTGCAAGGCCTGTTTTTTTTCTGTAAGGCCCGCCATGATGCAGTCGATCAAATAATACAAAGCACCGATCGAAGGAACGAGACTAATTCCTCGCCCGGCGAAGAAACGCCCGCTGGCCTTACCAAAGCTCACGCGGCTGCCCTGGAGATCGGTCACATAGAGCCCTAGAGCCTTTTTGCCCAGCGTCGCCTGCCACGAGGAGCTTTCTAAAAGACTCCAATACAGCCAGGTTCCCAGCAAATTGAGGAGCACAAATAGCAGGATGCGAGAACCCAGCAAACTTGCGATCTGCAATGGATTTGGATTTTGCGTAGCGATGTCCCGCAGCATCGGGATGGCACTCGCGAAGATCATGACGGCAAGGAAAGCGTACGGGATGCCAAGCAAGATGTTGTCGATAATGTCGGCTACCAACCGCAGCCAGAAGCCGGCGTACAACCCTGTGTCTCGCGTGGCCAGCGCACCGGGCTGAGACATCGGTGTCCCCATGGCCGCAGCCGACCCGCTGGCTATGGATCCGGCTGACGCTTGGCCCACGGTGTAGCCAACGATGGGTTTGCCACAGGAGCCGCAGAAAGCCGTGCCTTCTTGCACCGTTGCGCCGCACGACGAACAGTACATAGCGTCCCCCCCAATCCACGTAGCTCTGGCCGTTCCGTCGACCCGCTGCGCATGGTACCGACTCACAACTGGAGGGTCAATACGCGACCTTGACGAGGTGGATGAGATCAGGACGGAGCCCGTACCACAAGAACCGGGCAGGGCGCGTGATGCAGGACCTCTTGCGAGACACTACCCAGCAGCAGACCTCCTATTTTCCCGCGGCCGTGACTGCCCATTACAATCAAATCGGCTGGCCATTTCTTGGCCGCATCGACGATCTTGGCGGCAGGAACACCCGCCTCAAGAAATTCGGGAACCGCCTTGTGTGTCTGGACGCGCTCTCGGAACTTGGCCAGCAGATGCTTCGCTTCTCGCTCGGACATTTCCATGAGCTTGTCCGCTGGCACACTCCACATCGTGCCGGGGCCGACCGCTGGATCAAATACGTGAACAAAACCCACCTTAGCCTTGAGTGGCTTCGCCAGCTCAATCGCGACATCCGCCGCATGGGCCGCGAACTCACTTTCGTCCACCGCAATGAGAATTTTTTTGAAGCTCATTTTTTCGCTCCCGCCTTTTAATACAACGGCAACGCCCATCTGACTGTGACCCGAATCACAGGTTGCTTTCGACAGGGGATGGGAGCCCTTGACAAGCCTGGTGGTGAAATCTAAAATTTGTAGGCGAACAAAAAGCGAAACTACGCTTTACCCTTCGGCTGCTCATGGGCTCGAAAACCTCCCTTTTACGCTTGCAGGTCGAATCCTCACTGGCCACGCGTGTCAGGAGCCCTTTTCAATTTCGCGACCGCG